>Ga0255350_1000094_pt1 | contig 34347 bp, 35 predicted proteins | sample HBST25r1metaG_FD_186028 | JGI IMG/M metagenome (GOLD analysis project Ga0255350, IMG submission 186028) | Peat soil microbial communities from Stordalen Mire, Sweden - H.B.S.T-25.r1 | ecosystem: Environmental > Terrestrial > Soil > Wetlands > Peat | place: Sweden: Norrbotten County, Stordalen...
GGGCTGGTTGCAGGGTGCCGCGGACTCGGAGGAAGGGTGCCTAGGAGCTTGATTAGACCCTTCTAATCCTCCTGTACTGCTTCTGGTCACCTTTCTGCTTCTTTTCTCAGCAAATGGCTACTGTTCATCCACTGCCGCCGCCGCCGGTCAATGCGCCGCCACCCCCGCCCCATGCGGCGGGAACGTCCAAGAACGCCGTGGAGCAGGCGCTGGTGCCGTCTACTCGCTCGCTGGGGGAAGAGCCCGAGATCGAGTTTTCTCCGCCCCTTGCACGGCTGCCGGTGGAGCTGGATGTGGGCGTGTCGGTGCGGGATTTCCGAGTGCGGAATCTGCTGGCCATCGAGCCGGGTCAGGTGATCGAGACGCAGTGGGCGCATGGCGAGGATCTGCCGCTGTGCGCAGGCGCGGTGCAATTGGCCTGGTGCGAGTTTGAAGTGGTCGATTCGCAGTTGGCGGTACGCGTGACCCGGCTGTCGTGAAGGGCCGGGATTGGATTTTTCTTAGAGAGCAGTCAAGGGCGAGGGAGAACCAGGGAATGAAACAGGACGGCAATGCGAAGAAGTTGGCAGTGAGCGGATGGACCGGCTGGCTGTTGGGGCGGATCAAGATAGCAGGCCGTGGGCAGCCGAGGCTCGAACTTCTGGAGCGGATTGCCCTGGCTCCGCGCCAGTCGCTGTCGCTGGTCGAGGCCGAAGGGCGGCGCTTCCTGGTGGCGACCTCGCCCGAAGGCTCTCCGGCCTTTTACGCGCTGGATGACCGGCCGCGGATGGCTGGCAAAAGACAGGCTGGAAACCGGCAAGGCAGTCCGGCGCGTTCGGCGGCGAGGCTCTCATGGTAGCTTCCTGGGCTGGACTCAGCCTGGCGGCGTCGGCCTCGGCTCCTTTGTTGCCCGACCTCAATGCCCGCCTTCATCCCTCGGACTCGACTCCGTGGACGATCCTCTTTGTCCTGACGCTGATCACCCTGATGCCCGCCATTCTGATGGCCGTGACCCCGATGGTGCGGCTGCTGGTGGTCTTCCACTTTCTGCGCCAGGCGCTGGGCACGCAGACGGCGCCCTCGAACCCCACCTTGATGGGCCTGGCGCTGATGATGACCTGGTTTCTGATGACCCCGGTGCTCAATCAGGTGGACCAGAAGGCGGTCGAACCCTACCGCTCCGGGCAGATTACCGGCCTCGAGGCCATCGACCTGGGCGCCCAGCCGATCAAGCAGTTCATGCTGCACTACGCGCGCGAGAAAGACCTGGCCCTGTTTACCGCCGCCGGGCAGATTCCGCGCCCCAACAAGCCCGACGACCTGCCCATGCGGGTGGTGGTGCCGGCTTACATGCTCTCGGAGCTGAAGGCCGGCTTTGCCATCGGCGCGGTTCTCTATCTTCCGTTTCTGTTGATCGACATGGTGACGGCGGCCATCACCACCTCGATTGGAATGTTCCAACTGCCGCCGGTAGTGGTTTCGACGCCGTTGAAGATTCTGCTGTTTGTGATGGTGGATGGCTGGAACCTGCTGGCTCACTCGCTGCTGAAGAGTTTTTAACTCGCTGTTGCCTTGTTTTGAAAGGAATGCCGATGACGCCTGACATGGTTTCCGAGCTGCTGCGCCAGTTGATGAAGGAGGCGATGATTCTCTCCGCGCCGCTGCTGATTTCCGCCGCGCTGCTGAGCTTTCTGCTGAGCCTGATCCAGACGCTGACCAGCTTGCAGGAGCAGTCGCTGACCACGGTGCCGCGCCTGGCGGCCGTGGCCATGATCCTGCTGGTTGGGATGCCGTGGTTTCTGGGCAGGATGGCCAACTACACCATCTCGCTGCTGACCGATCTGCACCGCTATCTGGGTTGAGAAAAAGCAGCTTTTAGCTACTAGCTTCTAGCTGGAGCTGGTAGTCGGACGCTCTACGCAAACGTTTTTGACGCGCAGAGAGAAATGCAAAATGGGTCTCCCGCAAAATCTGCCGGGAAGCAAAAGCTAGCGGCTAGAAGCTAGCGGCTAGAAGCCAAGGAAAAACGTATGCCGCAGGGGAACGAGGTGCAGTGGAGCAATTTTCTTTGCGCCATGACGCTGGTCCTGATTCGGATCAGCGGCATGGTGGCCTTTGCTCCCTTCTTCTCTTCGACCGCGCTGCCCATGCGCGTCAAGGCGGTCTTCGTGGGCGCGCTGGCGTTTTTGCTGGCTCCCTTGGTGGCTACCTTGCCCGGCGCCGAGATGTCCATCGGTTTTTCGTCGATTTTGGGCGAGCTGGCGGTGGGGCTGGTCTACGGCCTCTGCCTTGCGCTGCTGAACGAGATGCTGCTCTTTGCCGGACAGATTGTGGGCCTGCAGTTCAGCTTCTCGCTGGTCAATCTTCTGGACCCGGCCTCGTCGATCCAGACGCCTTTGATGGGCGAATTGTTTCAGTTGATGGGCACGCTGGTGGTGATCGGGGCCGGGCTGGACCGGATACTGCTGGCCTCGATGGTGCGCAGCTTCCGCGCCGCGCCCCTGGGCTGTTTTGCTCTCGAGCCCGCATCGGCGCTGGAGATTGTGCGCGCCGCGAGCGGCATCTTCCTGGCCGCCGTGGAGCTGGCCGCGCCGGTGCTGGCCGCCACCCTGCTGGTCGAGGTGGCCATCTCGCTGCTGGGCAAGCTGAGCCCCCAGTTGCCGGTCATGAACCTGAGCGTGCCCTTGAAGACGCTGACCGGCTTTGCTCTGCTCACCGGTTCGCTGGCCGTTTGGCCGCGCTTCATCGAGGCCCGCTTTGCCGGGCTGCTCGACCTGGCCCAGCGGCTGATTGCCGCGCCCGGCCACCGGGCTGCCCTGGGCCTGGGAGGCTAGCCGATGCCCGGAGAGCGCACAGAACAGGCCTCGCAGCACCGGCGCGACAAGGCGCGCAAGGAAGGCGACATCCTGCACAGCCGCGAGCTGTCGGCTGCCACCGGAACCCTGGCGGGAGTGATGATGCTGGGCGCCATGGGAACCCACATTCTTATCGTCTGGAGAGGAACCTTTGCGGCCTTTCTCGATCTGGGCAATCCCGCCCGCTGGGAGCCATCGCAGATCCAGCCCACGCTCTATGCCCTGCGCCACCTGGCGCTCGAACTTCTTGGACCGCCGGGCATGATGATGGCGGCCGTGGCCGCGGCTACGCTGGCCGCGGCGGTGCTGCAGACCGGCGGAGTCAATTTCTATGCCGGGGCGGTGGGCTTCAACCTGGATCGCATCAACCCGGTCTCGAACATCAAGAATCTCTTCTCGCTGCGGGCTGCCGCGCGGCTGGCCAAGTCCTTGATCCCGGCCAGCATTCTGGCGGTCTTCGCCGTCCAGCGCATCGCCCGCCAGTTGACCGTGCCGCCCTTCTCGACCGCGCGGCTGGAGATGCTCGGCTCCGATATCTACGGCCTGCTGCTGACCGCGGCCTGGCTGCTGTTCGCCTGGTCGGCCATCGACTATCTGGTCGAGTGGCAGAGCCGCGAATCGCGCCTGAAGATGAGCCGCGACGATATGCGCGACGAGTACAAGGAGACCGAGGGCAACCCGCAGATTCGCGGCCGCATCCGCAACTTGCAGCGGCAGGCGCGGCGGCGCAAGGTCAAGGCCGATGTTTCGAAGGCCGCCGTCGTGCTGACCAATCCGACCCACTATGCCGTGGCTCTGAGCTTCGATTTCACCACCATGGAGGCGCCCAAGGTGGTGGCCAAGGGACGCAACCTGCTGGCCGAGGAGATCAAGGCCGAGGCGCGCTGGGCGGGGGTGCCGATCATCGAAAACCCGCCGCTGGCCCGTTCGCTTTATCGCCTGGTCGAGCCCGGGCAAGCGATTCCCGTCGATCTTTACGCGGCCGTGGCGGCCATCCTGGCCTATCTCTATCGCCAGCGCGTGGAGGCCGAGCTGCGCGAGCGCCGTGCCCGCGAGGCTGCCGCCAAGGCGCAGGCTGCTGCTCAGTCCCGGCGTCCGTCTGCCGGCGTTCCACCCTTTAGAGGAGACTTCAAATGAGTACGACCGCCCTGGCAGCCGGCGCCTTGCCCGCGCAATCGATCTTTCACCGGCTGCGCGAGTATGTGCTGCCGCTGGCGGCCATCAGCATGGTCTTTGTCATGCTGGTTCCCTTGCCGGCCGCGGCGCTGGACTTTCTGCTCAGCCTGTCGATGGCCGCCTCGATCATCGTCTTTCTCACCGCCGTGCAGATTCGCCGCGCCGTCGAGCTGAGCGTCTTTCCCACGCTGCTGTTGCTGTTGACCCTCTTTCGCCTGTCGTTGAACATCGCCTCCAGCCGCCGCATCCTGCTGCATGGCTCCGAGGGCACGGCGGCGGCCGGCAAGGTGATCGAGGCCTTCGGGCAGTTTGTGGTGGGCGGCAACTACGTGGTGGGCTTCGTGCTCTTTCTGGCCCTGATCGCCATTCAATTCCTGGTCGTCTCGCACGGCGCCGTGCGCACCGCCGAGGTGACGGCGCGCTTCACCCTGGATGCGTTGCCGGGCAAGCAGATGGCCATCGACGCCGACATGAACGCCGGGCTGATCGACGAGGTCGAGGCGCGGCGGCGGCGCCAGGGCATCGCCCGCGAGGCCGAATTTTACGGAGCGATGGACGGGGCGGCGCGCTTCAATCAGCGCGATTCGCTGGCCACGATTCTGATTACCGGCATCAACATCATCGCCGGGTTGCTGATCGGCACCCTGCAGCAGGGCATCGAGCTGGGCGAGGCGGCGCGCACCTACACGGTGCTGACGGTGGGCGACGGGCTGGTCACGCTGATCCCCTCGCTGCTGGTTTCGATCGCCGGGGGCATCACCCTGACCAGGGCCAACTCGGCCGGGCTGCTGGGCGGCGAGATTCGCTCCCAGTTGCTGGCCAAGCCGTCCACGCTTTATCTGGCCAGCCTGGTCTCAGGGGCCATGTGCCTGATTCCGGGGCTGCCCAAGCTGACCTTTCTGTCCGTGGCCGGAGTCCTGTTCTTTGCCGGACGCCGGGTGGCCGCTCAGGCGCCGGCCGTGGCCGTGGCCGAGCCGGGCGTGGCGGAAAAGAAGAAGCCCGGCGAGTCGGCCAGCTCCGACCTGGCGCAACTGCTGCGCCTGGAAGACCTGACCCTGGAGATCGGCTTTCAACTGATTCCGCTGGTGGATGAAAAGCAGGGCGGCCAACTGCTGAGCCGGGTGCGCTCGCTGCGCCGCCATCTCTCCGCGGAGATGGGATTCCTGGTTCCTCCGGTGCACATCAGCGACAACCTGCGCCTCAAGCCGCGCGAGTACCTGTTCTCGCTGCGCGGCATGGAGATCGGCCGCTGGCAGACCGAGGGAACACAACTGCTGGCCGTCTCGGGCGACGCCAACCGCCGTCCGCTGGCCGGCAAGGAGACGCGCGAGCCGGCCTTTGGAGTGCCCGCGATCTGGATTGCGCCGGCACTTGAAGATCAGGCCATCGCCGCAGGCTATTCGGTAGTGGATGCGGTCACGGTGATCACCACGCATTTGGGAGAGCTGATCCGCCGCCATGGCTATGAGCTGCTGGGGCGGGCCGAAACCAAGCGGCTGCTGGATTCGCTCAACGAAAGCCATCCCAAGCTGATGGAGGAGCTGGTTCCCAAGCTGCTCTCGCTGGGCGAGGTGGGCAGGGTGCTCGAGCAGTTGCTGCGCGAGCGGGTCTCGATCCGCGATCTGGCCGCGATTCTCGAAGCGCTGATCGAGACCGCGCCGCTCAACAAGAGTGTGGTCGCGCTGGTCGAGGCCTCGCGCCAGGCGCTGGGCCGAAGGCTGGTCCAGCCGCTGCTCGACGGGGAGGGCCAGTTGCCCGTCCTGCTGCTCGATGGGGCGCTCGAAGAGGAGATTCTGGCCACGCTTTCGCCCGAAACCGGGCAGAGGATGCTGGCCGCCGCCGCCGCCGCGCCGGGAACCCCGGTGGTGCGCCGCCTGGCCGATTCTTTGAGGCGCCTTATTCCCGCTTCGAGCGCAGCGGCGCTCCCCGTGCTTCTTTGTCCTAGTCCGGCCCGCTATCACGTCAAGCGCTGGCTGGAGCCGGTCATGCCTCGCCTGGCGGTGGTGGCGGCCGGAGAGATTCCTCCCGAGATTCGCCTGCGTCCGGTGGGAACGGTGCGATGAGGAGGGCAGCTTTTAGCTTCTAGCTGCTAGCTGGTTGGGTGGGGAAGTCGAGTTTTGCGAGGAGCCGGGAGCTAGTAGCTAGCAGCTAGAAGCCAGCGGCTTACTGGGAACTGTCTACAGTTGGAAAGTTGCTTAAGGGGGCAGCGATGGGAATGGAAACGGTGAACGCGGCAGGCAGTCAGAAGATTCCGCGACGCAGCGCTGCGGGGGACGGTTATCCTCCGGGCGGCGCCCAGTTGCAGGCGCTCACAGGCGACCAGGAACAGGTGTTGCTGGACCACCTGCCGATGGTGCGTTTCTTGGCGCGCCGCATCCACGAGCGCCTGCCTCAGCATGTGGACATCGAGGATCTGGTCTCGGCCGGGGTGGTGGGTCTGATGGACGCGTTTTCCAAATTCGATCCGGCCAAGAAGGTGCAGTTCAGGAGCTATGCGCAGTTCCGCATCCGGGGAGCGATTCTGGACAGCCTGCGCACGCTCGACTGGAGTCCGCGCGAGCTGCGCAGAAAGGGCCGGGCGGTCGAAGAGGCGATCCGTGTGCTGACGGCCCGGATGGGCCATGCGCCGAACGAGGCCGAGGTGGCCACGGAGATGGAGCTCGATCTCGAGGAGTATCAGCAGCTGCTGGGCGATTTGAAGGGCCTCGAGATCGGCACTCTGCACATGGAGCGCAACGAGGACTCGGGCGAGGAGGAGATGGCCTATATTCCGGGCCGTCCCGAGGAGGATCCGCTCTTTCGCTGCCTGCGGGGCGAACTCGAGGAGCGACTGGCCGAAGCCATTCAGAATCTGCCCGACCGCGAGCGGCTGGTGATGAGCCTCTACTACTACGAGGAGATGACCATGCGCGAGATCGGACTGGCGCTGGGAGTGGTCGAATCGCGGGTCTCGCAGGTGCACGCCTCGGCGGTGGTGCATTTGCGGGCCGCGCTCAAGGATCTGGCGGCGCGCGGGGCCTTTGAGCATCAGCGCCTTCGGAAACTACCGGAGCGGGCGCGCCGGTGAAAAAACAGGGAACAGGGACCAGGGAACAGGGAATAGGGAACAAGGAAATGGCGCAAGGTTTTTTAACTGACTACTAACTATCGTTTTCCGGGGTGAAACGCATCATGGAAAAGACGCTCAAGCAAGACGAGATCGACGCCCTGTTTCAGGCCGCGCGCAGCACCACGCCCGAGGCCCAGAACACCGATGTGCGCGCCCGTGTGGTGCCTTACAACTTCTCTTCGGCGGGCCAGATTTCGACCGACCAGTTGCGCGCCATCAGCATGTTGAACGACCTGTTTGCCCGCAACCTGACCCACAACCTGGCCGCCTGGCTGCGTACCCGCTTCCAGGTCAACCTGGTTTCAGCCGAGCAGATTCCGTTCAATGAGTTTCTGTTAAGAATACCGGAGATCAGCTATGTATCGTCGGTGCGGATGGAGCCGCTGGGAGCGCTTTCGGTTCTGCAACTCGACCTTGCCCTGGCGCCTCCGATCATCGATCTGCTGCTGGGCGGCGAGGGGCGGGACGGCCCGCTGCGCGAGCTGACCGATATAGAGGAGTCGATTCTGGCCTCGGTGGTCGAAATCGTCTGCCGGGAGCTGACCGCGGCCTGGCAGCCGGTGGGTCTGAGTTTCAACTTCGAACGCCGCCAGATGCAGACCCAGGTGGCCCGCATCATGTCGGTCACCGAGAAGACGCTCTGCCTGAGCTTCGAGGTTCGCATGCCGCACAGCTCGGGTTTGCTCAACCTGGCCTTTCCGGCCGTGGTGGCCAATACCATCCTGCGCCGGCTGACATCGGATTGGGCGCGCCGCCGCCGCCACGGCGACGAGAGCCGCGCGCGCATGCAGGCTTCGGCGCGCCGCATCCGCTTCGGCGCCAGCCTGCAGACGCCCACCGTGCGGCTACGGGCCAGCGATCTGGAAAATCTGGAGGTGGGCTCGGTTCTGCGCATGGATCTGGCCGCCAACACCCTGCCCGAATGGAGGGTCGGCGGACAGAAGCTCTCAACGGCGCAAGCCATCCGCCAGGGAGCGCACCGCGCCGCCCGCATCGAACGTCCGGTTTTGGAGACTGATCTATGAAGAGCTATCTTGAGTGCTGGACGGGCGCGGCGACAGCCCTGTTTTCCCAAGCCCTGGCCGGAGAGCCGGAGCTGGTTGAGTCGCTTCCCAAGCCTCTGGCGGCGGGCACGTTTGGCTTTGCCGCCACCCTCACGGGGGACGAAGAAGGCCGCTTCGCCGTAATCCTCGATTCCACCATCCTGGAGTCGCCGCTGATGGGCGAAGGGGTGGAGCAGAAAGGCAGCTGGGGCGAGCTGTTGCGCGAGGTCGCGGAGGCGGCCGTCGGTGAACTGCTGGCCAAGACCGGCAAGAAGTGCCGTGTCGAGAAGTTCGAGGAGATCAGCGCCGAGAGCAAGGTCTCCTGCGCCTTCGAGCTGAAGTCCAGCGAGCGCTCGTGGACGATTCTGGTGCGCGATGAGGTGCGGGCGCCCAAGCCTGCGGCCACGCCGCCAGCCGCGCAGAAGGCTTCTTCTCCACCTGCGCCGCACCCCGCTCCGTCTTCAGCGCCTTTCTCTGCGCCGCCTTTCGCGCCGCCAGCCGCGCCGCCTCCGCCGCCCCTCAACCCCGGAATCGAGCTGCTGCTCGACGTGGAGTTGGAGGTCGCGCTGCGCTTCGGCTGCAAGGAACTGCCGCTGGGCGAGATTCTCGACCTGGGCCCCGGGGACGTGGTGCAACTGGATCGCAATGTGGCCGATCCGGTGGACCTGATTGTGGGCGACAAGATTGTGGCGCGCGGCGAGGTGGTGCTGGTCAACGGCAACTTCGGCCTGCGGGTGACTGAGGTGGCCGCACCGATGAAGCGGCTGGAGAGCATACGATGCCTCTTTTAAGCCGGAATCGAAGCCGCGACCCGAACCAGGACCGATCGAACCAGGACCGATCGAACCAGGACCGTTCGAATCAGGACCGATCGAATCAGGACCGATCGAGCCAGAACCGCTTGAGTCAGGAGCGCTCGAGTCAGGAGCGCTCGAGTCAGGACCGATCGAATCAGGATCGCTCCTTGCTGCGGCCGTCCAGGGCGGCGCTCTTTGAATCTGCTCTCCATGAGCCGCTGGCGGCAGGCAGGGAATTCGGCCCGCGCGTCCGGGCAAAGGGCGGCTTTTTTGAAACCTGCGCCAACCCCGGCTGCGCCTCCGGCTGGCTGCATCTCTGGCGCAGCCGCCAGGCGCCGGTCTTCGAGGGCGGCTGGAGCTGCTCGGCCGAATGCACCGAGGTGCGCGTGGCCGCTGCGGTGCGCCGCGAGCTCGAGGGACGGGGACGGGCGCAGGAAAGCTACCGGCATCGTATTCCCCTGGGCCTGGTGATGCTCGAACAGGGGTGGATCACCTCCAGTCAGTTGCGCCAGGCTCTGGAGGCGCAGAAAGTGGCCGGAGCCGGGCGGCTGGGCCACTGGCTGGTTCGCCGCCAGGGGGTGAGCGAGCAACTGGTTGTCCGGGCGCTGAGCCTGCAGTGGAGCTGCCCGGTGCTTCCCCTGGAGTTTCACGACGCCGAGGCGCTCACCGCCCTGGTGCCGCGGCTCTTTGTGGATGCCTTCGGCGCGCTCCCTTTGCGGGTGGCCGCCGGCAAGCTTCTTTATCTGGGATTCGAGGACCGGCTGGACCCGGTCGTGGCCCTGGCTGTCGAGCGGATGAGCGGCCTTCGGGTGGAGAGCGGGCTGGTTGCCGAGTCGCTCTTCGGCCCGGCGCACACCCGTATGCTGAAGGCGAAGTTTCCCGCGGTGGAGTTGATCGAGGCCAGTTCGGAGCCGGCGCTGGTGCACAGGCTGGCCAAGTCGATCGAACGGTCGCGCCCGGTCGCCTCCCGTCTGGTCCGGGTGCACGACTGCCTGTGGCTCAGGATGTGGCGAACTCCGCAAAGCGGGCCGATGCCGGAACGGGATTCGATCGAAGACCTGATCGGTTCGATCGGGGCGCAATGAGATGCGGCTCCGGGGCTGAAGTTCATCACAGGCTCTGGGAAAGAATTGCTTCTCATGGACTGCCCGGAGGCGCCGATAAGCAAACTAGCAGAGGAGCATGGGCATGAGTGAAGTTCGAACTCTGATCGTCGACGATTCTTCGGTGATGCGCAAGATCGTGGAGCGCGCTCTCCGCCAGGCAGGCCTGGATACGCTGGTGGTGCTTGAGGCCGGCAGCGGCACCGAAGGGTTGGATGTGTTGAAGGCACAGAAGGTGGACCTGATTCTCTCCGATATCAATATGCCCTCGATGGACGGGCTGGAGTTTCTTCGCCAGCTGCGGGCGCAGAACCTGGCCCCCGGCGTTCCGGTGGTGATGATTACCACCGAATCGAGCGAGGAGCATGTCAAGCAGGCCATCCTGTCCGGGGCGCAGGGATACATCCGCAAGCCATTTACGGCCGAGCAGGTGAAGGAACGGGTGCTGCCGTTGCTGAATGCGGCGTAGCCGGGAGGCGTCATTGTGCTATTGAATGGAGTGCGTAAGGCCGCGATTGCGACATCAAGAGACAGCGGCAAAACGGGATTGGAGCGTAGTACGATGACTCTGTCGTTGCGGGAGAACGTGCATCAGGTCAGCGATCCGAAGAACCTGGATGCGAGCGTGGAAGAGGTCTTCCAACTGATGCTGGGGGTCAACTGCGAGCGGTGCCCGGAGCCGGTCGGCGCCGACGAGCCGGAGTCGGTGACCGCGGTGGTCGGCTTTGGCGGGCTGCTGAGCGGGGCCTGTGTCTTCCGCAGTGCGGCGTCGGCGGCCATGAAGATCGCCGCGCACATGACGGGCATGGAGTTTGAGGAGATCGACGATACCGTCAAGGACGGGATCGGCGAAATCTGCAACATGCTGGCCGGTGCGTGGAAGGGCAAGGTGCCGGAGTTGGCTGCCAACTGCGGCCTCTCGGTTCCGGCCGTGATCACCGGACGCAACTACAACCTTCACGTGCAGGCTCCCGAGTTCAAGCTTCACCACATGTACAAATTTGACGATGCCGGCTTTGAAGTCACCATCATCTGCGACGGCCTGCAGTAAAGCAGGGAACAGGGAATAGGGAACAGGGAACAGAAAGCGGTTCATGGCTGACGGTGGGATGCCGCAGTAAGATTCCCGTTGGGGGTGCGCACGGATGGCCTCAATCGGAGATTTGCCAGCCGCGCTGTTTTCTCTATCGAAGTTGGTCTACCTTGCTTATGTGATCCTCACTGGTCTGAAAATCCTAGAGCAGAACCAGAGTTGGTGTATCCCGAAAGCAGTTCACTTAAGTTGACGCGACCATCAGGGAGCGGCGACCTCGCATGAATTGAACAGGACACAGGGACTCTGGTTCTGCTCTAACCCCTCAGCCACTGTGGCTGTTTCTTTGGATTTCTGCTGCGTTTTGGGCTTTAGAAGTAGGACACAACGACTGCCTGAGGATCCTATTGAACGGCCTTGGAGAGAAGAAGAAAGCGGATATCTTGAGATCCAAATAATAAGAAATCGTCGCCAGAGCCAGCATTTCCTTGACTGGTTGATGAGTCGAGGGCGGGTTTGCTCTGCCTGTTCCCTGTTCCCTATTCCCTGTTTTTCCCAATTCTAATTTTGTTCTAATCCTGCCATTTTTCTTTCGGTTCTTCACCTGCAATGTCTTCGGGTGCGTAAGGAGGTGCGCTCGATGGACAGTGGATACTATGCGGCGATGACCGGGTTGGTGGCGCGAAGTCAGGCGCTGGATATTGCGGCCACCAATCTGGCCAATGCGCAGACCCCCGGCTACCGGTCCGAGAAGGATTTCTTCAGCTCGGTCTTGCTGGGGCCCGACGCCATGGACTCGCAGTTGGGACAGACGGTGAACAACTACGGCCTGCTGGGCGGCGACCAGCTCAATTTGAGCCAGGGAGCGCTTGAGCAGACCGGCAATCCGCTGGATCTGGCCATTCAAGGGCAGGGCTTTTTTGAGGTGCAGACTCTCAACGGGCTGCGCTACACCCGCAATGGCAGCTTTCACCGCACTCCGGACGGGATGCTGGTGACGGCGACGGGCGAAGCGGTGCTGTCGGCGGCGGGCAAGCCGATTCCCGTTCCGCCGGGCGATGTCTCGGTGGGCGGCGATGGGGTGGTCTCGGTGGCTGGCGGCGTGGTGGCGACCATCGGCCTGTTCACCTTTGCTCCAGGCGTGCAGTTGAGCGCCGAGGGCGCGAACCGTTACGTGGCGCCGGAGGGCGTGAAGCCGCTGCCGGCAACCCAGGCCACCCTTCATGAGGGCGCCCTCGAAGGCGCCAACGAGAGCGTGATCAAGGGGACGATGGAGATGATCCTGGCCCAGCGCGAGGCGGAGATGATGCAAAAGGCGCTCACCATCTTCTACACCGATTTCAACAAGACCGCGACGGAAGATTTGCCCAGGGTGTGAACGGCACGAAGCCGGAACAGAAGCCGGAGACTGGAAGTTGAACTCGATTTGCACCCGGGAACATGGGAATGCGCGATTGATCTTTGGAAGCCGGGTCTTCCGATCTTCAGTGCCTTATTGCTAGAAAAGGAGAACCATCATGATTACAGCCCTCTATACAGCCGCCAGCGGCATGAGCGCGCAGCAGTTGAACCTGGACACCATCGCCAACAACCTGGCCAACTCCTCGACCACCGGATTTCGCCAGTTGCGCCTGGAGTTTCAGGACATGGTCTACCAGAACCTGGTGACTCCCGGGGCGGCGCAGAGCCAGACGACGGTCTCGGCGGGGCTGCAGGTCGGCCTGGGAACCCTGCCGGCGGCAACCGAGGTCATCATGACCCAGGGGCCGCTGAACCAGACCTCGAACCCGCTGGACGTGGCCATCGAGGGCAACGGATTCTTCCAGGTGCAGATGCCCAACGGCACCATCGCCTATACCCGCGCCGGGCAGTTCGGGTTGAACAACCAGGGAACCATGGTGACCGCCAACGGCGACCCGCTGATTCCCACCATCACCATTCCCGCCAATGCCACGGCGGTCACCATCACCCAGTACGGGGTGGTGAACGCCACCCTTGCCGGCCAGCAGAACCCCTCGCAACTGGGACAGATCCAGTTGGCGACCTTCCCCAATCCGGGAGGGCTGGAGAGCATGGGCTCCAATCTGCTGCAACCCACTCTCAGCTCTGGCGATGCGGTGCTGGATAATCCCGGAGGAAGCGAGGGGTTGGGAACCCTTCAGCAGGGGTATTTAGAGAACTCCAATGTCGATGTGGTGAGCATGTTTGTGCAGATGGTGCTGGCCCAGCGAGCCTATGAGGCGAACTCGAAGGTCGTCAAAGCCGCCGACGATATGTACTCTCAGGTCAATAACATGACTCATTGAAATGAAGGTGGCACTTGAAGTTCCGGCAGGGGGGGGAGATGGGCAGGATAAGGACGGGAGCCAAGAGGGGATCGGGCACGGGATTGCTGCTACTGATGGCAGCGTCCGCCGGCTGCGCTCTGCCGCCAAGTGGGTTCGGTGCAGAGGCGAATGGCTCTGGATCGAGCGCCCGGCTCCCGCGATCGGCGACGCTTGCCGCCCCTTCTCCGGCAGCAAGGACGGCACAGGGTGAGATCGTCCGCGAGATCGACGATCCCAACAACGGGGACCGCTGGCTGCTGATGCGCGATGAGCAGCATCCCGGAGGGCCGGGCCGCCTGGTGCTGGCCGCAGGGGATCGCAACAGGCCGGCGGGCAGGCTTTCGCAGGATGCGGGCCAGGGCCGGGAAGTCCGGGTTCTACCGGTCATTCGCACGGGCGATCGGCTGATGGTCGAGGAGCACACGCCGGTTGTCGATGCGGTGCTCGAGGCGCAGGCGCTCAATCCGGCCGCAGAGGGGGAGTCGTTCGATGTGCGTTTGACGATTGGCGGCAAGGTGATACGGGCCGTGGCGCTCGGGCCGGGCCGCGCGAAGTTTGAAGCGCAGAGCGGGGGCCAGCCATGAGGTTCGGTATGAGGTTCAGCACGAGGTCTTGGTGGATGAGGGCGGCGGTTCTGGTGCTCGTGGCGGCGCTCGTGCCGGCGCTGCCCGCCCATGGCTTCGACAAGAAAAAGACGACGCCAGGAGCTGCGGGCAAGACAACCCCTCCCGAGGAGGCTTTGAAGACGTACATCGAGCGGGTGCGGGCACAGCAGGCGGCGGAGGTGCGGACATCGGGCTCGATCTGGTGCGAGAACGGCCGTCTGGTGCGGCTGGGCACCGACGCCAAGGCGTTTCGGTTGCACGATGTGGTCTCGGTGGTGGTGAGTGAGAGCCTGGTGGCCTCGACCGACGGCCAGGTGAAGAACTCGCGGGCTTCGAGCGCCAGTTCCGGGCTGACCGGCTTGTTCGGCAAGCTGAAGGCGGCCAACAGTCTGCAGAACCTGTTGGGCGCGAGCGCGGCCTCAGCCCTCACGGCGCAGGGCCAGAGCACCACCAACTCGAGCTTGACGACGACCTTTGGCGCCGAAGTGGTGGACGTGTTGCCCAATGGAATGCTGGTGGTGCAGGCTACGCGCGAGTTGACCTTCTCGCAGCAGACGCAGTTGATCAAGCTGCGCGGCCTGGTGCGCCCGGAGGACGTGAACGCCCAGAATCAGGTGCAGTCGTCGGATATGACCGACCTGGAACTGGAGGTGACCGGCAAGGGCATCGTGAACGACTCCACCTACCGGCAGAGCGCGGTGGCGCGTTTCCTTCAGAGGCTGTTGGTGTTTTAAAGGCAGCTTTCAGCTTCCAGCCATTGGCTTCTAGCTGGCTTGTTGGAAAGACGGGCAGCGTTGGGCAGGGCGGAAAGTTGAGAGCTGAGAGCTGGAAGCTAAGAGCTAAGAGCTAAGAGCTAAGAGCTAAGAGCTAAGAGCTAGGAGCTAGGAGCTAGAAGCTAAGAGCTAGAGCTAGCAGGGGCCGGGGGGAACTCCGGCGGGGATAGCCGATGCGAGTTGCAGAAGAGAGAGCGATGGAAGGCGATAGGGGGGCAAGCCTGCGGAGCTGTCTGGCGCTAGTGGTGCTGCTGTTGATGGGCTCGTTGCTTGCCCGCGCCCAAGCCGCGGCCACCCAGCAGTTGGCGCGCATCAAGGACGTGGCCTCGATCGAAGGGATTCGAGACAATCAACTGGTGGGCTACGGGCTGGTGGTGGGGCTGAGCGGCACCGGGGACAGCTCGCAGACCGTCTTTCCCGCGCAGACGCTGATCTCGACGCTGGAGCGGATGGGCATCAGCGTGCCGCAGACCGGAATCTACAGCGTCGCCACCATGCAGGTGAGAAATATGGCCGCGGTCTTTGTTGTGGCCACGCTGCCGCCCTTCAGTCAGCCGGGCTACAAGATCGACGTCACGGTCTCTTCGGCCGGCGACGCCCGCTCTCTGGCGGGAGGAGTCCTGCTGATGACCCCGCTCTACGGTCCGGACGGACAGATCTACGCTCAGGCACAGGGAGGGCTGGAGTTGGGGGGCTACATGGCCACGGCCGGCGGCAATACAAAGATGTCGAACCATCCGACCACGGGACGGATTCCCGGCGGAGCGCTGGTGGAACGCAGCGTGCCGTTCGACCTGAAGAATATGCACGTGATCAACGTGCTGCTGAACAATGCGGACTTTCATACCGCCGAGCAGATGGCCGATGCGATCGACAGGAAGCTGGGCGGGGAGCGGGCGCACGCGGTCGATAGCCGGCGGGTGGAGGTGGCTGTCGAGCCCGGCGAGGACAATGCGGAGCTGCTGGACAAGATCGAGTCCGTCGAGGTGAATGTTTATCCGCGGGCGCGGGTGGTGGTCAACGAGCGCACCGGGACGGTGGTGATCGGGGGCACGGTCCGGCTGCAGCCGGTTTCGATCCTGCATGGCGGGTTGAGCGTGAATGTGATCTCCGAGACCGAAGTTTCGCAGCCGAATATCGGAGCCGCGGGCACCACGCAGGTGGTTCAGCAGACCGAGGTGCAGGCTCAGGACAAGCCGGTGAACCGCATCGATCTGAAAGAAGGGGCGACGGTTGAGGATTTGGTCCAGGAATTGCAACGGACAGGAGCGGGGGCGCGGGATGTGATCTCGATCCTCGAGGCCATGAAGCAGGCCGGCGCCTTGGAGGCCGACCTTGAAGTCCAATAAGCCAACCTTGAAGTCCTATAAGGAGGTGCGGGGATGCTCACGATGACTTCAGCAGCAGCGGCGTTGACGGGCACGGGCCAGGTTTCGTCCGCGTCCGCGCCTTCGCCCAAGCTGATCAATGCGGCGCACGAGTTCGAGGCGCAGATGATGAAGGAGTTGCTGAAGCCGATGACCGCGAGCGACGGGCTGGAGGGCGAGGACGACAGCTCGGCTTCCGGGTCGGGCGGGGCCCTCGAAGAGTTTGGATCGGAGGCTTTTGCGCAGGCGTTGAGCAAGCAGGGCGGGTTTGGAATCGCCACCAGCATTATCCGGGATCTAACCCCAAAAGGGGACAAAAAGACTTCCACTTCGGTAACCGGGAATCCGCACGGCGATACTGTCCTCAAATTGCATGAATGACTAAAGTGATTAAGACAGAGGTCGATGAAACAGGCAAGGAGTAGTGCGCAATGGATATTCGCAATAGTCTTGAGGGTTTGAAATCGCTTTTGGGAACGAATGCAACGGCGCCGGCGAGCTCGCAGCAGGTGAAGAGCGGCTCATCGGCAACCACCACGAGCGCTTTGGGGAGCGATAGTGCGACCTTGAGCAGCGCGGGAAGCGAAGTCTCTCAGACGGCCTCCGATTCCAGTGTTCGCATGGACAAGGTGGCCAGCATTCAGGCGGCGCTGGCCTCCGGCAGCTACAACGTATCCGCGGGGGCGGTGGCCTCCAAGGTTGTGGATTCGATGCTGAGCGGCCAGGCGTAATCAGGGGCGACTGGGGGGCCAGTCATAACAAGGAGTGCATTGTTCATTCGCCCGGGGCGGAGAGGCTCATGGCGGGTTGGCCGACGGAAAGGAGCGTTCGCGTTGCAGGACTTTGGAGCAAGCTGGGAGCATCCGAAGCTGAAAAAGCTGGTGGGGGAGGCCTCGCAGGCGCTGGCGCGTTTGGACGCGGAGCGGCTGGAGGAACTGGCACAGTCCTGCCGGGCACTGAACCGCGATCTGGCGGGTGCGGGCGCAACAGTGCGCGCGGCTCTGGCTCTGGAAGCCAGGGAGGCGGCCGGCGACATGGCGGTTTTATCGCGGGTGCTGGATGCGACGCGGGCCAACCTGCGGGTGATGAACCGCTTGCGGGCCTTGCGCACAGGTCGGTTTGAGTACAGCGAGCCGCACGAGCAGGGATGGCCGCGAACGGGGAGCGGGCATGGGGACAATTAGTTCCGCATTCAGCATCATGTCCGGGGCTCTGAACGCCGACCAGGAGGCGCTCAATGTGGTGGCCAACAACGTGGCCAACGCCAGCACCCCGGGCTACACCGAGGAGACGCCCGACTGGCAGGAAAATCAGTCGATCGAGATCAACGGAGTCTCTTACGGGCAGGGGGTGACGGAGACCGGCGCCACATCGCAGCGGAATCGGGTGCTGGAGACGCAGCTGGATCAGCAACAGCAGTTGGCCGCCTCTTCCAGTTCGCGGCTGACAGCGCTCGATACGCTTCAAGCCCTGTTCACACCGGATACGGGTTCGACCAGTTCGAAGGCGGGAGACATTGGCAGCGACATCACCAGTTTCTTCGATTCGTTTTCGTCGCTGGAGGCCAATCCCACGAACAATTCCGACCGCCAGGCGGTGCTTTCCGCAGCGGGTACTCTTTCCGCAGACATTTCCGGCGCCGCGGCCAGCCTGAACTCGCAGAGATCGGCGCTGGACCAGGAGGCCTCCGGGGTGACCAGCCAGGTGAACTCGCTGACGACCTCGATCGCCCAGTTGAATCAACAGATTCAGAGCACCTCGCCCAACGCCGATGCGGGAACGCTCGAAGACCAGCGCCAGGAGGATATCAGCCAGCTTTCGCAGCTGGTGGGCATCAACCAGATCACGACCGAGGACAACGGCCTGGAAATCACCACCACCTCGGGCGCGCTGCTGGTTTCCGGAAGCACCAGTGTCCAGATGACCAACGGCACGGTGAACGGGGTGACCGATTTTTTTGTGAGCAATCAGGATATTACCGCGCAGTTGACCACGGGCGGCGGCTCCCTGGGTGGTTATTTGACTGCCCGCGACACGGATATTCCCGGCGCGCTCAGCTCGCTCGATCAACTGGCCTACAGCATCTCGACCTCGGTGAACGCGCAGAACAACGCGGGTACGGACTATGACGGGAACACCGGCACGACGGCCGCCCCGCTGAATATCTTCAACGAACCGACGACCGTAGCCGGAAGCGCCCTGAACATGAGCGTGGTGATGACCGACCCGAACCAGATTTCCGCGGCCGGCGCGGGGGATGGAACGGGCGACAGCTCGAATGCGACCGCCCTGTACGATCTTGGCAGCAAGGCGATCGTGAATGGCCAGACGGCGACCAACTACTATTCAAATTTTGTCAGCACGCTGGGCTCGACGGTCTCGGGCGTCGAAACCGAGAACACGGCTCAGACTGCCGCGGTGACCCAGTTGCAGACGCAGTACGACTCGCTCTCGAGCGTGAATCTGAATGACGAAGCCTCGGCGATGAGCACACTCGAGCGCAGTTATCAGGCGGCATCCCAGGTTTTCACCATGCTGAACACGATCATGAACTCGGCGCTGAACCTGGGGGTTGAAACGGCGGTCTCCTAAAGCGGCCCAGGCGGCTTTGGCTCAAGCCCGGTCCGCGCGTGGCGGGGGAGTCGCACAGGCGACGGAAGGAATGCAATGCGTGTAGATCCGTATTACGTCTCGAATCTGGTGGGTTCGCTCGATCAGGCCCAGTCGAGCGAGCAGCAGTTGACCGCGGAGCTTTCGAGCGGCGTGAGCGTCACCTCGCTGAGCTCGAATCCGGTGGCCTCGGGTCAGAATGTGCTGCTGCTCAACCAGATTCAGCAGGATGATTCCTTCACGACAAGTTCCACCGAAGTTACGGGCCAGTTGCAGGTGGCCGATTCCGCGCTGGGCAGCGTGGTCACCGAGCTGACCTCGGCCATCTCGCTGGCCACCAGCGCCAATAACGGCACCTTGAACTCCAGCAACGTCAAGTCCATCTCCACTCAGCTTGCCGGCATTCTCGACGAGGTGACCTCGCTGGCCAATACCAGTTACCAGGGGCAGTACATTTTTGGCGGCGGCCAGACTTCGAGCTCTCCTTTCACGACCTCGACCTCCACATCGCCGGCCGTCACCACCTATAGCGGCGATGAAGACGTGAACTATCTCGAGTCGCCCAACGGGCAGAAGATTCAGTTGAATGTACCGGGCGACCAGGTCTTCCTGGGCTCGGGGTCGAACAGCGTCTTCGCGGCCCTCAACAGCCTGATCGCCGATTATTCCAGCGGCACCGTGGACACCACGAAGGCGGTGAGCGATACGGCGGCGTTGAGCACGGCGCTGAACTACGTTTCCCAGCAGCGCGTGACCATCGACAACTCCATCACCCAGGTCACCGCAGCTTCTGAAGCCGTGACCAACGTGCAGACCCAATTGACCACCGCGCAGACCAATCTGATGCAGGCTGACGTTGGAACCGTCTCCACGCAGCTTTCTCTGAGCGAGACGCAACAGACGGCCCTTGAGGATGTGATCGCGCAGTTGAATTCATCCACGAACGATCTGTTCAGCAAGCTGTCCGGTTGACCACCCGCGGTGGGGCCAATCGCTCGCTACTCGCTCGCACCACCCGCGGTGGGGCCAATCGCTCGCTACTCGCTCGCACCACCCGCTGTGGGGCCAATCGCTCGCTACTCGCTCGCACCACCCGCTGTGGGGCCAATCGCTCGCTACTCGCTCGCACCACCTGCGGTGGGGCCAATCGCTCGCTACTCGCTCGCACCACCTGCGGTGGGGCCAATCGCTCGCTACTCGCTCGCACCACCCGCGGTGGGGCCAATCGCTCGCTACTCGCTCGCACCACCCGCGGTGGGGCCAATCGCTCGCTACTCGCTCGCACCACCTGCGGTGGGGCCAATCGCTCGCTACTCGCTCGCATGGGCTGTTGTGTTTTCCTCATCGAGAGGCGCAAGGCTGGTAACGCCAGGCCGAAGGCAGTTGGCCGCACCGCAGGTGCTTGGCCGCGCCGCAGGTGCCGTCTATACTCGAAGCGAGGGAGTTGCCATGTTTGCTGCGCTGCGTTTTCTCTGGGATGCAACGCGTGGCCACCGCTTGGCGCCGTGGCGGAGCGAATATGTGCGCTGGCGGGTGGAGACCTATTCGGGCAAACGGGCGGAAACCCTGACGGCCAGAGATATTCTGAGCTTTGCCTGGACCTCGCGCTGGGAGCTTTTGAGCTTTCTGGCCTGGATTGGCCGCATGGATCGCGAAGTGCAGAAGCGGGCATAAAGCAGGGAACAGGGAACAGGGAACAGGGAACAGGGAACAGGGAACAGGGAACAGATAGAAGCATCGCTAACATACGAATTTCGTCAAGGGAATTTGTCCTATCGATTTACCCCACTCGATGTTTTGAGCCACGCAGCGAATACCGACCACTGATGCCTGTAAACTATAACCAGTATGAGATTCGGTTTGATCAGCTTGGTTGGCCTTGGGATTGCGGTGTTGCTCACGACCGCCCCGGCGGTCCACGCCCAGCGGCAGATGCCTCCGGCTGAGCCGCCGCTGCCGCTGCCCGGCGTCCAAAGCGGCGCGCCTACCCTGCGCGTGACGACCAACGAGGTGCTGGTGCCCACGCTGGTCGAGAAACGCGGCGGGGGGATTCTCTATGGCCTCAAGCCAAGTGATTTTGTGTTGGAAGACAACGGCATGCCGCAGACGATTCGCGTGCAGCCGGAGATGGATACGGCGCCGGTGGCGTTGGTGGTGGCGGTCGAAGAGGGCGGGGCGAGCGTGCTCGAATTCGGCAAGCTGGCCAAGCTGGGACCGCTGCTCGATCTGTTTCTTGCCGATGGACAGGGCAAGGCCGCGCTGGTGGGCTTCGACTCGGAGCCTCACCTGATTTGCGACTTCACCCACGCGGGCGGCGAGATCGACCAGGCGCTCAAGGAGCTTTCGCCGGGCGACGGCGGCGCGGCAATTCTGGATACGGTCAGCTACGCCGTCGATCTGCTCGACATCCAGCCCAAGCCGTACCGCCGCGTCCTGCTGCTCATCAGCGAGGAGCGCGACCATGGCAGCAAGCACATCCGGGCCGCGCAACTGATCCGGAAGATCGGCCAATCCGATGTGCTGGTGCTGAGCGTCTCGTTTTCGCCGTCGCGGGCTGAACTGGCCCATGACGTCAAGGACAACGGCGACGACCGGACGATGAATCTGATTTCGACCCTGGCCATGATTCTGCCGGCCTTCAAGAAGAACGTGGCCAAGGAGATTGCCCGCATGAGCGGCGGCGAGTACCAGCCCTTCGCCGGCGACAGGCGCTTCGAGCAACAGGTGGTGAATGCGGCCAAGGACGTTCGCAACCGCTACCTGATTACCTTCAGCCCCTCGAATCCTACCCCCGGCCTGCACACCATCGGCATCCGCCTGGCCCAGGATTACGGCGCGCGCATCGTGGCGCGGGCCAATTACTGGATGGCTGCGGAGCCTGCGGTGGGGCCAGACGCTCGCTGATCGCTCGCACCACCTGCGGTGGGGCCAGACGCTCGCTGATCGCTCGCACCACCTGCGGTGGGGCCAGCGGCTTGCTATTCGCTCGCAGGGAGCCGCTGCGCTCTCCAAATTTTCAGCTTTTCCCGTTCAGTCAGCGTTTTGGCGCCGATTACGGGCATCAGCGCGCGAAAGGACAAAATGCCGCGAGTTTTGTGGCATAATGTCCCTATGAGCCAAGCTGCTGCCATTCCCGTCGCTTCTCCGCCTCCTTTTAGCTTCGATTGGAGAGAGATTGAGCGCGGGCTTCCGCTCTCCGTGCTGGAGGAGTTTGCCGCCTATTCCGGCTTTGCGGTGAAGGATTTCCTGGAAGTCGTCATTCCCGCGCGGACACTCAAGCATCGCCGCCAGCGCCAGGAGCCGCTGAACCTGGACGAATCCGACCGGTTGGCCCGCGTGGCCCGGCTCTATGCGCTCGCCGTCAAGGTCTTCGGCAATCCAGAGAAGGCAAAGCATTGGCTGACCAAGCCCAAGATGCGTTTTGAGGAGCGTACTCCGCTTGCGATGATGCATACGGAACTCGGCGGCAACGGCGTGGAAGAGATGCTCTATCAGATCGACGAAGGCGTCTTTGCCTGATCACGATGCGGACACTCTGGCGGATGAGCAATTACATCGATTTGGGTGGCTGGGGAGGAAAGAAGTTTTCCTCGCGTTGGACCGGCCTGGGCCGTCGCGTGGTCTACTTTGCCGAGTCGCCAACGGCTGCGCTTGTCGAAACGCTGGTTCATCTCGAAGTAGACAGCGAAGACACCCCGGATTATTACACGCTGCTCAGGATTGTTGTTCCCGATGACCTCGCCATTCAGCCGCTTGATCCGCCTGCCGGGAGCGCATGGAAGCATGATCTGGAATTGACCCGTCGCATGGGCAACGCATGGCTTGCTTCATTGGAAACACCACTGGCGCGCGTGCCTTCCGCGATTGCGCCGCAGACCTGGAACTACCTGCTGAATCCGCAACATCCCAACGCCGGGCAGGTGCAGGTGGCCGAAGTGATCCGGGAGCAGTTTGACAATCGGCTCTTCCGGTTTGGGGCACGGTGAGGGGTGGGTTTGCATTTGTGTTCCGGCTGGGCGAATGAATGACGCGAGCGGCGCATTCGTGATAATCTCACACTAGACACTTGAAGAGTGGACTGAGAAGACAAGAGGAGTAACTCACGCCGTGCTGGCGACTGCAAAGAAAACAACCCTGATCGAAAGCTTCCGCACCCATGATTCGGACACCGGTTCGCCGGAGGTCCAGATCGCCATTCTGAGTGCGCGTATCGCAGAACTGACCGAACACTTCAAGACCCACAAGAAGGATCACGCTTCCCGGCGTGGCCTCTTGCAACTGGTCAGCAAGCGCCGCCGCCTTCTGGACTATCTGAAGACGCACGATGCCGATCGCTATCGCGACGTCATCGGCAAACTCGGGATCCGCAAGTAATTGGAAAGTAGACTTTGAACCGGAAGCGCCCAGACCGGAATCTGGTCACGGCCCCCGTTCTGCTCAGGAACTGGGGCCATGGTGTACCTGGCGAAGTTAACCCGCTGCCAGGGATGGAGCGCAGCCACGGGCTGAGCGCGTCCCCCCGCGGACGCTGGCGCATTCGCAGGCCGGCAGGCGGGGAGAATCCGCTCCCCCGCGCATATCCCACTCTTTTGCGCGCGTCCTGCCCTTCGCCGCGGATTTCGCTGGCTTTTTCGCCTTTCGGCGCCTTTCCTTTACGCGTTTCCCAAGCGAACACAATGAAAAGAGGACTCTATGTCTAAGCATGAAATAGCCGTCGAGCTTGCCGGTGGCAAGCGTCTGGTCTTTGAGACCGGGCGCCTGGCCAAGCAGGCCTCTGGCGCCGCCTTGGTGACCACGGGCGAAACCGTCGTTCTGGCCACGGCAGTGGCTTCTTCCGAGCCCCGGGAAGGCATCGACTTTTTCCCCCTTACCGTGGATTACCGCGAGTACACGTACGCCGGTGGACGCATTCCCGGCGGCTTCATCAAGCGCGAAGGCCGGCCCAGCGAGAAGGAAATTCTGACCTGCCGCCAGATCGACCGTCCCATCCGTCCGCTGTTTCCAGACGGCTTCCGCAACGAGACCCAGGTGATTGCGCTGGTCTTCTCCGCCGACAAGGAGAATGATCCGGACGTGGTGGGCATCAACGCCGCCGCAGCCGCGCTGGCGCTTTCCGACATTCCTTTCAGCGCCACGGTGGGCGCTGTGCGCGTGGGCCGCGTGGGTGGCGAGTTCGTCATTAACCCCACGTACTCCGAGCGCGCCGCCACCACGGTCAACATCATGGTCGTCGGCCACAAGGACGGCATCGTGATGATCGAGTCGGGCGCCAAGGAAGAGACCGAAGAGGTCATCCTGGCGGCCATCGAGTTTGCCCACACCGAGATCAAGAAGATCGTAGCCGGCATCGACGAGCTGGTGGCTGTGGCCGGAAAGCCCAAGCGGGCGTTCACTTCTCCGGAGTTTGACGAGGCTTTCTACGCCGAGCTGAAGGCCAAGGCCGGAGACCGGCTGAAGGACGCGCTGAACACCCAGACGCATGAGAAGCTGGAGAGCCAGGCGCTGGTCAAGCAGATCAAGGACGAGTTGTCGGCCGAACTGCCGGCCGACGATCCAGGCGCCAAGAAGAAGCTGGCGCACTACTATGAGCATCTGCGCGAGCGGGTCTTCCGCGAACAGGTGACCAGGGAGCGCATCCGGCCCGACCGCCGCGCATTCGACGAGATTCGCCAGATCACCATCGAAAACGGCGTTCTGCCCCGCACTCACGGCTCGGCGTTGTTTACCCGCGGCGAAACCCAGGCCCTGGTGACGGCTACGCTCGGCACGGCCGACGAAGGCCAGCGGCTGGAAAGCTATGAAGGCGAGATGAAGAAGCCCTTCATGCTGCACTACAACTTCCCACCTTTCTGCGTGGGCGAGACGGGCCGCATGGGCGGCACGGGACGGCGTGAGGTTGGCCACGGAGCGCTGGCCGAGCGCGCCATCAGCGCGGTTCTTCCCAGTGTGGAAGAGTCGCCCTACGCCATCCGCATTGTCTCCGACATTCTCGAGTCCAACGGTTCTTCGTCGATGGCCACGGTGTGCGGCGCGAGTCTGGCGCTGTTTGACGCGGGCATCGCGCTGAAGGGCGCGGTAGCCGGCGTGGCTATGGGACTGGTCAAGGAGGGCGACGATTACGCCATCCTCACCGACATCGCCGGCGCCGAGGACCACTACGGCGACATGGACTTCAAGGTGGCCGGAACCCGCAAGGGCATCACCGCGCTGCAGATGGACATCAAGATCGGCGGCCTGACCCGCGAGATTCTTGAAAAAGCGATGGAACAGGCGCGCCAGGGCCGGCTGTTCCTTTTGGACAAGATGGACGCGGTGCTGGACGGGCCGCGCACGGAGCGCTCAGCTTACGCGCCCCGCATCGAAACCGTGATGATTCCGACCGACAAGATTCGCGATCTGATCGGCAAGGGCGGCGCCACCATTCGTGGCATCGTCGAGTCGACCGGCGCCAAGATCGATGTGGACGACACGGGCCGGGTCAATGTTTCTTCTTGCGATGCAGAGGGCCTGAAGAAGGCGCTCGAAATCATCGGCAACCTCACCGCGGTGCCCGAGGTCGGCAAGGTTTATCTGGGCAAGGTGGTTCGCCTGGCGGAGTTTGGCGCTTTTGTCGAGCTCTTCCCAGGAACCGACGGTTTGCTGCACATCTCCGAGATTGCCGAGCACCGCGTCAAGGAAGTGAAGGATGAGCTGAACGAGGGCGATCAGATCATGGTCAAGGTACTGGCCATCGAGGGCAATCGCATCAAGCTCAGCCGCAAGGCCCTCATCAAGGAGCAGCGCGCCAGGCTGGACCAATCGGCTCCGGCGGCGGCTGAACCTGAAGAGGTGGAAATTTCCGCCTCCGAATCTCCTGCCTCTGCTGTCGCGCCCGTCCGGCCCCGCAATGAGTTCGACGAGCGTCAGCCCAAGTCGAACCAGAGCACCATTCTGATCGAGGGTGGAGACGACTTGGACGACGACGAGGGCGGAGAAGAGTTCGACGAGGAGAGCGAGCCGAACTTCAATCGTGTCGACGGCGCTCCGGTCCCGGCTGGGCAAGTTGCGGTTGCGGCTGGCGCTGCGAGGGCGAAGACCGACAACAAATCCCGTCGTCGCCGTCGCCGCCCAGGTACGGGTGGGGGTGGTCGCGGTCCTGGCGGCGGTGGCGGTCAGGCTTAAACAACTCGCCCCAAATGAGCCACAAAAAGAAGGCCCGGAGTTCGACTCCGGGCCTTCTTTTTGCGGTCAAAACAACAATATAGCTGGGATGATCCTCTCCAACCGCTTGGGAAAATGGAATTTATGGCTGGAATTCAGTCAAGTCGGCATACTGCCCGCCGGAAGAGGAAGCTTTTAGAGCAAATTTCCTATTGGTATAGAGGAAGAAACATCCCTCAGGGGATAAAGCCTGCTGATTTTGCTGTACTTTGCGGCATGGCTGAAGCCGTGCCCTTTCAAAACCGCTCTACACCAAAAGGGAATTTGCTCTGGCGGGTTTGGTCAGGTGCTGACGTGGGAGGGCGAAGGTGGAGGGCCGCAACTGAGCAGGGAATTGCGAGACGCCGCACGCCGCGGGGCACGCGAACACAGGAGAAGGATTGTCGATGGATGCAGTGCGGAAGGAATACCAGGTGCGCGCTGCGTACTGCTTGCCGGCCTGACTGCGACGGGCGTCGCGGTCAGGCCAGTTGGACGTCAGCCCGCTTTTTCCAGCAGACAGAGCGACAAATCGCGCCGTTCGACCATTTCGCAGGTGATTTCGAGGTCGCGGACGCGCTTGTTGTTGGGCAGATGGTACATCAGGTCAAGCATCAGCTCTTCGAGGATCATCCGCAAGCCGCGCGCTCCGACCTTGCGCGCCAGGGCTTCCTTGGCCACAGCGGCTGTTGCCTCCGGGGTAAAGTGCAGGCGGACATTCTCGAACTCGAACAGCCTCTGATACTGCTTGAGGATGGCGTTGCGGGGCTTGGAGAGAATCTCGATCAGCGCGGGTTCGTCCAGTTCGTCGAGAATGCCCATGACCGGCAACCGGCCGACGAATTCGGGAATCAGGCCGTACTTGATCAGATCCTGCGGTTCGGTCTTGCGCAGCAGTTCGGTGTCGCGGTGCGAACGGGTGGTGGCGGCATCGCCATCGGAGGCGTCGATGGCCTTGAAGCCCAGCGCCTTCTTGCCCACGCGACGGCCCACCACGCGCTCCAGACCCACAAACGCCCCGCCGCAGATGAACAGGATGTTGGTGGTGTCGACCGCGGTGAATTCCTGGTGCGGATGCTTGCGTCCGCCCTGCGGCGGCACGTTGGCCACGGTGCCTTCGAGAATCTTCAAGAGCGCCTGCTGCACGCCCTCGCCCGAGACGTCGCGGGTGATCGAGGGGTTCTCGTCCTTGCGGCCGATCTTGTCGATCTCGTCGATGTAGATAATGCCCTGCTGAGCGCGCGTCACGTCGCCGTCGGCGGCCTGCAGCAGCTTGAGGATGATGTTCTCCACATCCTCGCCCACATAGCCGGCCTCGGTCAGCGTGGTCGCGTCCACAATGGCGAAAGGCACGTCGAGCATCTTGGCCAGGGTGTGCGCCAAGAGCGTCTTGCCCGAGCCGGTGGGGCCGATGAGCAGGATGTTGGACTTGGTCAGCTCGACTTCGTTATTGCGCATCTTGTTCATCTGGATGCGCTTATAGTGATTGTAGACGGCGACGGCCAGTTTCTTCTTGGTCTGGTCCTGGCCGATCACAAAGTCGTCGAGGAAGCTCTTGACCTCCTGCGGCTTGGGCAGGTGGCCGGCGGCAGTGGCCGGATGAGCGGCATCCACGCCGCGGTCGTCTTCGAGGATCGAATTGCAAACGGCCACGCACTCGTCGCAGATGTAGGCGCGAGGATAGTCGCTAGGCGACGAGATCAGCTTGGCCACGGCGTCCTGCAGCTTGTGACAGAACGAGCAGCGCAATGCTTCTTCGGATCCTGCGCGCGTTTTCATCATACTGCCCCCCTTGGGCGATGCTGGCGTTCTCTGTTGTGCGGGCGTCGCGCGCGGAACAAACCGGCACGCGGCGCACGCGAGTTAAGTGCGCGGCCGGTCGATGATTTCGTCGACGATGCCGTATTCCTTGGCCTGTTGCGCGTTCATGATAAAGTCCCGCTCGACGTCGCGCTCGATGCGGTCCAGAGGCTGATCGGTGTGCCTGGCAATGAGGTTGTTGGTAATCTCGCGGATGCGCAGGATCTCGCGGGCATGAATATCGATGTCCGTGGCCTGTCCGCTCAAGCCGCCCATGGAGGGCTGATGGATGAGAATCCTCGAATTGGGCAGGGCAAACCGCTTGCCCTTGGCGCCGGCCAGCAGCAGAAACGCGCCCATACTGGCCGCCTGGCCGATGCAGATGGTTTCAACCTTGTTCTTGATGAACTGCATGGTGTCGTAGATGGCCAGGCCCGCGGTGATGGAGCCGCCGGGAGAGTTGATGTACAGATGCACGTCCTTCTCCGGGTCTTCGCCGGAGAGAAAGAGCATCTGCGCCACAATGAGGTTGGCTACCTGATCGTCGATGGGCGTGCCCAGGAAAATAATGTTGTCGCGCAGCAGACGGGAGTAAATGTCGTAGGCGCGCTCGCCCCGGCTCGTCTGCTCTACCACCATGGGAACCAATGCCATTGGGTCTTCTTCCCGATCTTCTGTGAGGAGCTGTTGCCCCTGCCTTTTGGTTGCCGCCCGGTCCAAGTTTCGTGTCACCAGTCCGGACGGTGTTTTCCGCTTCTCTTGCCGCCTTACGCAGGCAGCCGTTCATACAGCAGGCTCGCGGCTTTTTCGTGCCGCAATTGCTCACGGATTCTAGCCAATCCGCCGTCCTGAGTCAAACGCGCGCGCAGCGTCTCGAGAGATTCCCTGGCTTGCAGTGCTGCCATTTGCAATTCGTTGTCCAGTTCCTCGTCGCTGATGGTGATATTTTCCTCACCCGCGATGCGGTCCAGCAGAATCGATGTCTTCACCTCGGCTAAGGCGCCGTCGCGCTGAGCGGCCCTCAGGCGGGCGAAGTTCAGCTTGCGCATCTGCTCGGTCTCCATGCCTTGAGCCGCCAGGGCGCGCAGGCCGCGCTCCAGGCGGGCGTCAATCTGCTCCTCGACCAGCGACTCGGGCACTGCGAACGGGTAGCGCTCGATGAGCGCGGCGAAGAGCCGGTCCTTGGTCTCGCCTTCGACGCCGCGGCGCTTGCGGATGGCCATGTGCTCGCGAACCCTGGCTTCCAACTCCGCCGCGTTCTCGTACTGGCCCAGTTCCCGGGCAAAATCGTCGTTCAGCTCGGGCAGCGTGCGTTTCTTGATGGCCTTGACCTCTACCTCGTAGGGGACGGTCTTGCCGGCCAGCTTGGGTTCGGCAAAGTCCGCGGGATAGATGACCTCAGCCTTGAGTTCCTGGCCCGGTTTGGCGCCGCGCAGGATGGTCGAGAAAGCCTCGACCGTCTCCTTGCCGCCCACTTCGACCAGGGTGTCTTCACCGCTCACCGCGCCGCCGTCGGCGTCGCCCTCGATCTGGCCCTTGTAGCTGATCTCGGCCCAGTCGCCGTCCACCAGCGGCCGGTCTTCCTCGACCGGCTCGACCACGGCGCGCGACTCGCGCAATTGCTCGATCTCGCGCTGAAACTCCTCTTCGGTGACCGCCACCGGTGGCTTTTCCACGGTAACCGTCCAATAGCCCTCGATGGAGAACTCCGGAATGAATTCGAAGGCCGCCTTCACGTGCAGCGGCTGGCCATCTTCGACGGTCAGCTCGGTCACGTGCGGCTGTCCGACGGGCTTGATTCCAGATTCGAGAACCGCCTTGTTGAACCGCTCCGGCAGAAGGGTGTCAATCACTTCCTTGCGGATCTGGTCGGCAAAGCGCTTGCGAACGACCGTTTCCGGCACTTTTCCGGCGCGGAAACCGGGAATCTTGGCAAATTTCCGGAAGTTTCCCGTCACGGTCCGATACGCTTTGGAGACCTCTTCGGCGGGGACATCGAGCACCAGTTCGCGGGTGCAGTCCGGGTTGAGAGCCGGGCCGTGCGCGTGCTCGTGATCGTGGCCCTCGTGATCGTGGCCTTCGTGCGAGTGGCCCTCGTGGCCTTCATGATCGTGGCTGTGTTCGAGGCTCTGGTGCGCAGCCTCGGCCGCGTCAGGTTGGGGATTGTTTTCGACGGTATCGGTAGGACTCAACGTTTTGCCTTCCAGGCGCGGTGCGCCGAACAAATTGCCAGAATGGGAAACGAACGCTCGTTTCGGGCCACAAACCGCTCAATGCAAGAAACCGCCAGCTTGCGCGGCAGGGCTTTACCTCAGGCCGCCGCTTTCGGCGCGAACAACTCCGCTCGGCCGGGCAACCACCTTGTCTCATGGTAAGAGGGTTTGCCGATAGGGTCAAACCGGGAAGGCTGCTTTCAGGGGTTTCCAGCCCCTGATGGGGCACTCTTTTAGTAACGTGCTCGCTCCTGGCGTTCACTTCGCGCTCAGAATTTGACCTGATTGCGATAAATGTAGCCCGGCCTTCCATCGCAAATGTCGGTCTGGTACCAGTCGCCCTCCGCGCCGAGAATGCGGATCGAGGTCTTGGCGGTGACGGAGCAGAGCACATCGGATGTCTTCGCGGGCGCAACCCGGACATTGCTGGGCGGGTCGAAGACGACGGCATATTCATCGTTCGAGGTGGCGGATTTCGGCTTCCGACTGGGCGTGGATAAGCTCTCGGAACCTGCGGCCAGCTGGCCGGCGCTGCCGGAGTCCGGCGACGAAGAGGGCGTGGGCTGGCTGTTTGCAGGCGCCTGGCTGGGGGAAGTTCCCGTCAGCCTGGCCTGGGCGAGAGAGGTCAAGACAAACGCGATTCCCAGCAATCCCGCGGTGAGCCGCACCGGGGCGCTCGATACAGCCGAATCGACCTCCGCGCCGAAGATCTTGAATTTTCCGCCGGTGACGGCGACCAGCAGCAGTACGCCGCCCAACACCAATAGTCCGATTGCGATGCTCTGGGGCATGGGTCCGCCTTTCCTGAACAGCCGGTTTTTCCTGCGCGGCTGTACAACCGATCAGGCTGAGATGCACGTCTCCCAGCAGGAGCCAGGGCCTGTTCACACTACCCCGGCGGGTGGCGCTGCTGGCGAAAATCGGGCCAGACAAGGCGGAGGTTGAAGGCTTTGGTGGTTCCAAAGTCGAGGCCGACAACGCAGTATGGCCCGATTTTCTTCGCAGCCCGAAGGGACGGGGCCAATTTTCCCCATCTCTTCGTCGATCGTCGCTAGGATACACCCGGTATCCGTCGCTCCTCACTCCTCGATCTGGTGAAAATTGGCTCCCGTCGCCGCCCACCGGGGTAGTGTGAACAGGCCCTAATTCCGATTCCTGAAAAAGGACACGCAAAAAACCCGCGAAGAATGAAAGAAAACGCCAGCCGCCCCGACGGAAGGCTTGCCTCCACGGATGAATAGGGAATCGTGGCGGCGGGGACAAGGATTTACCAGCATAGTAAGTGGAATTTTGGGATAGGGTCAAATCGGAGGGACGGCGGGCAGCTTCAGGGCTGGCGGCGGGGCGCGCTGGGAAGGAGTGGACGGCTCCCGGCGCTGGCGCTGGAATTCCAGGTCTGTGACCGCATGGATTCGTTCTTTGCGATGGTCAGTCCCAGATCCCAAAATCCGGACCAGGGGCACTCATCGTTGGTACAACGACATACTGTCAGAGACCTAAGTAACTTGTTGAAAATCGATTGAGTATCCCGGAATGTGGCCCTCAGGGGCTAAAGCCCCTCTGATTTTGCAGTGGTTATGTACGGGCTAAAGCCCGTACCCTTCAGCTAAAGCCCGTACCCTTCACCCGACGGGAGTATTTCAACAAGCTCCTAGGACTACAGTTGTATTTGCAGCGGATTGCCCTGCTCCGGGCCTGAAGGCCCCGCTTTTTCGGCAGCTTTTCAGGGGGCTGAAGCCCCCTGCTCCCTCCGCAAAGACGATCTACAACTGTAGGACTAGGACTCAGACCCCGTAATTTCGTCGTTTCCCAGGTCTCAAAAGCGAGACCTGGGGCACCCGAACGCTTGTGGTTAAATTACGAATTCACCAAGTCAAGGTACTTAGGATTCAGACCCCGTCGGCTTGCGGACGTAGGGCAGAAAGCGTGAATGGGCGGCGCCGCAGCGGGCATACGACGCGCGGGCCTCGACCAGGCTGAGAGCGCCGTTCACCGTCAGCCGGACATCGCCGGCGTCGCCGTCTTCCTGGCCGTCGTCCTCCCACCAGCAAACCGGGCACAAGGCCATCACATCGGGCGCGTCCAGCGTCTTGAATCCGCAACACGGGCAGCGAAAACGATTTTCCACAACTTTCCCCCCACGGAATTAGACGCAAACAATCGATTGCAGGTTTACACGATGAACAGAACGATTTGCGGGTCTTGCCACCCCGGCGCGATCGGGTAGCGGACAAGAGCATTGTGGGCTGGATCACACATTCTGTTTTGGTGCGCGGGTGTAAACTGAGTGAGTCATTTCGAATAGAGAACTATGCCTGTTGAAGAAGACCTTTGTACTCTGAGCTACGCGCGCGGCCCCAGCCGCCCCCTCCTCGAACTGACCATCGGCGCTTTGCTTGACCGCACGGCCAGCCGCTTTCCCGAGCGGCTGGCCGTTGCCTCGTGCCACCAGTCCAAGCGCCTCAGCTGGACCGAGCTGAGCGCCGAGGCGGACCGCGTGGCGCGGGGGCTGTGGGCGCTGGGTATTCGCCGCGGCGACCGTGTGGGCCTGTGGTCCACCAACTGCATCGAGTGGATCGTGATGCACATGGGGTGTGCGCGGGCCGGAGCGGCGCTGGTGAACGTGAACCCGGCTTACCGCTCGCACGAGCTGCGGTACACGCTCCAGAAGTCGCGCATGAAGGCTCTGTTTCTGTGGAGCAAGGACAGGCGCGCGGACTACGAGGAGATTCTGGGCCGGGCTCGGCAAGGGCTGACGCTCGCGCTCGAACACACGGTCTGCTTCGACTCGCCCGAGTGGCCGGCGCTGTTGGACGCCGAAGGAAAGTTGCCCGATCGGGTGGCCGTTGACGACGTGGCCAACATCCAGTACACCTCGGGTACCACGGGATTGCCCAAGGGCGTGATGCTGACGCACCATAACATCGTGAACAACGGGCAGTTTCTGGCCCAGGGCTTTCACTACACCGAGCAGGACAAGATTGTCGTCCCGGTGCCCCTGTTTCACTGCTACGGCTGCGTGATCGGGACGATGACGGCGCTCAATACCGGCGCGGCCATCCTGCTGCCCAGCTGGACCTTCGACCCGCGCGCCACGCTGAAGGCCGTTCACGACGAGCGGGCCACCTCGGTCTACGGCGTTCCGGCCATGTACGTGGCGGAGATGGCGCTGCCGGAGTTCTCCAGCTACAACCTGACGAGCCTGCGCACCGGCATGATGAGCGGCGCGCCCTGCCCGGTCGAGCTGATGAAGCGCGTTCTGAACGAGATGTATTGCCGGGAGCTGGTGATCGCTTACGGCCAGACGGAAACCTCGCCGGTCACCACCATGAGCGACGCCGACGACAGCATCGAGATTCGCGTCTCGACCGTGGGCCGCGCCATGCCCCAGACCGAGATTCAGATTGCCTCCACGGTCACCGGCCAGAGGCTGCCGCTGGGCGAGCAGGGCGAGGTGTGCGTGCGCGGCTATGCGTTGATGAAGGGCTACGACGGCGACCCCGAGGGCACGGCCGACGTGATCCACGCCGACGGCTGGCTGCATACCGGCGACCTGGGCATCTTGCGCGAGGACGGCTGCATCCATCTCACCGGCCGCTCGCGCGACGTGATCATCCGCGGGGGCGAAAACATCTATCCCCGCGAGGTCGAGGAGTTTCTTTACACCCACCCCAAGGTGGACGAGGCGCAGGTGGTGGGCATTCCCAACGCGCGGCTGGGCGAGATTGTCGTCGCCTGGGTGCGGCTCAAGCCCGGAGTCGAGGCCACAGAAGAAGAGATTCGCGCCTTCTGCCAGGGGCAGATCGCCTACTACAAGATTCCCGAGCACGTGCGCTTCGTCAGCGAGTTTCCGGCCACGCTCTCGGGCAAGATTCAGAAGTACAAGATGCGCGCGTTCGAGATCGAGGCGCGCGGCTTGCAATCGCTGGCCGAGGCGGCTACCGCGTAAGCAAGACTGCGCAGGCCGCTACGCGGGGTGGGCCAGAGCGCTCGACACCAGCGCGTAAAGCCCGTTCCAGGCGATCTGCACACCGATGCAGAGCAGAACGAATGCGACCACGCGCAGAATTCCGTGCGCGGTCGCGGGCGAGATTTTGGCTGTAATCTTGGGCGCGTAGGCATAAGAGATAAAAACCGCCACGCACATCAGAACCATCCCGGACAGAACCCCAAGATGAGCGACGATGGCCTCCAGAGGAGTTCCTTTCGAGGCGTGCGCGCTCAAGGTGAGCATTACCACCAGCACGCCAGGGCCAGCCGTCACGGGAAACGTGAACGGATAGAAGGCCCTTCGCTGCAGGTCGTAGTGACTCGCCAGGTGGGGGGACGGTTCGTTCTCTTTGTCGTCTTCTTCCTTCTCGTTCAGCAGCCGCCAGCC
>Ga0255350_1000099_pt1 | contig 33823 bp, 31 predicted proteins | sample HBST25r1metaG_FD_186028 | JGI IMG/M metagenome (GOLD analysis project Ga0255350, IMG submission 186028) | Peat soil microbial communities from Stordalen Mire, Sweden - H.B.S.T-25.r1 | ecosystem: Environmental > Terrestrial > Soil > Wetlands > Peat | place: Sweden: Norrbotten County, Stordalen...
ATACAAGCGCATCACCGCAGAGGGAAGAGAAGCGCGCCAACATCTCATGGTGTCGCTCAGACAGAGAAAGAAAGAGATTCGCGCATCCGCGCTGTCATGGCCGGACAAGAAAGCCCTGCTTTCTCAGGCAGCGGCTCAATCCGTTATCGAAATACGCGCTCTGAAGCTGGCCGTTCAACAGCGGCGGCAGGAGACATTTCCGAAGAATCTCCGCTCATGGGTTGCTGAACGCGCCGCCGAGGGCGATGCGCGGGCAGCGGCACAATTGCGTGGCTGGCGCTATGCGGATCAGCGAAACCAGCGGCGGCTCGATGCAAGGCTGGAAGCGAACGCGATGCACATCAGTCCACCGCCCGATCATGACAGCAGCACAGACTGGGCCGACCTTGCGCAACAACGCCTTGCGGCCCAACAAAAGCAACAGGCCCTTGCCAACCAGATCGCCGCGACGCGCATCTGGAGAATTGACCGCAAGACCGGCGACGTGTCCTACGCACTCAACGGGCAAGTTTCCGTCATCGACCGCGGACGCATCGTCACTATTCTCAACCAGGATAAAGCCGCCGTCCTCTTCGGATTGGAGATGGCCGTCCAGAAATACGGATCGCGCATCGCGTGTGACGGCAGCGTGGAGTGGAAGCGGATGGTCACGAAGGTTGCGGCGCAACAAGGCATCTCTGTCCAATTCACGGACCCGGAGATGCAATACGCCCTGCGTCTTCTTCAACGTTTGGCGAATCCCCGCCAACGCCAGCAGGAAAGAGGCGGCAGGTAGCTTATGATCGCGGATATGCGGCCGCCTCCTGCCAAATGCCTCGTAGAGACTATGCGAGAGTCGTCTGTGTTTGGTTCTTCAGTTTATGAACGAAGGCGAAATAGGCCACCATCACGCGAAATGCCTTGGACCGATTCACCCCGCCGAGAATCTCTCCGCCGACTCTTTCCAGTTCATCGGCAATCTCGAACGTCAAGGGAAACACGAATGCGGTGTCGATACTCTGAAATGGAATGTTCAGCCACTGGTTGTTGTAGAACGCAACAAGCTGCGCTTGAGCGGCCTTGCTCTTGAAACTCATGATGATGTGCTCGGCCAGGGCGTTTTTTCTGCGGACTTTGAGCACGGCAAAAAGCTGGCTGAAATGGCTCTTGGTGAATTTGGAATCGACGGTGAGCCGGAGTTGAGTGCGCGTCTCTGCGGGAGAAACGATTTTGCGCTTCGGTCGGGCAGTGGCTTTCTTTGCGGCAGGCATGTGGTTTCCTTGTCGATATGTATCTTACAGCATTAGTATATGAGCGTGGTAGGCCACACTGCAAACGTTTGTTGCAAAAAGAGTTTACGCGAAAGATGCGCCGGAGAGTCTAGTGGGTTCATTGCATGGAAGTGAGGGAAGCCGAATGAACCACAACAAATATAACCGTGGGGAACGGAGGGAGAAAAGGAGGCCGGCACGGAATTTGCTGCGGTTGTCACAGGGTACGGCACGGCGGGTAGGCTATCAGCCACCGGACCTCCGGAACCATGGTTGCAAACTTTCCCGGCACCGGCGACAAGGCTGTCGTCGAAGAGCAATCTCCACCCACCGGCCCCGGAGCTTCGCTGTCAGCCCTCGGCGATCCGCTCGACGGCCCGCGTCTCAGTTACAGTCCCCAACATCTCAGACAGAGTAGTACCCAGCGCGGTTACAATCTTACTGAGTGTCCGCAAGCCCGGCTCGCGGGTTCCCCGCTCCAAGTCGGAGATGTGGACCTCATGGACGCCGGACTGCTCGGCAAGGTCGATTTGCCGCCAATTCCGGGCGCGGCGCAGCTTTCTGACCCGCTCACCGGTCGCCGCACAGTTGTCCTTTGCCGTGCGTCCATGTTCGGCTTAGGCGATGCGCTATGTTGAGCGCTTACACTCTTTTTCCGTCGCTCGACGGCATGAAAGGGGAAAGAGCATGAGAGCACGATTTCTTGGCCCGTGCGTGGCCCTGGCGCTGCTGGTGATGATTTCCGGGGCATGGGCACAAACAACCCCCGCAACCCCTGCGACGGATTCCCAGAGCATCGCCACACTCAATGAGCAAGCTGCCAACGGTGATGCCAAAGCGCAGCTTAACCTTTGCAACCTTTACCACAATGGCCACGGTGTGCCGCAAGACGACACACAGGCCGCCGTTTGGTGCCGCAAGGCCGCTGATCAGGGAGATGCAGGAGCCCAATTTCATCTCGCTTGGTTTTACGCCCATGGCCAAGGAGTCCCGCAGGATTACCCTCAGGCCGCCGTCTGGTACCGCAAAGCTGCTGATCAGGGTAATGCCAAAGCGCAGACAATGCTCGGCGGACTCTACCATCAGGGCCAAGGCGTAGGGCTGGACTATTCTGAGGCTGCGATTTGGTTCCGCAAAGCGGCAGAGCAGGGCTTCCCCGATGCACAATTCAAGCTCGGGTACGCAGACCTAAAAGGCGAGGGAGTCCCGCAGGATTACGCTCAGGCGGCTGTCTGGTATCGCAGGGCCGCCGAACAGGGGCATGGCGAAGCACAACACAACCTGGGCGTCCTTTATGCCAAAGGTCAGGGGGTGACCCAGGATTATGCTCAGGCCGCCGTCTGGTACCACAAGGCGGCTGATCAGGGCCTGGGCAAGGCACAAATCGAACTCGGACGACTGTATCGCAACGGTCAAGGCGTTCCACAGGACGACGCTCAGGCGGCAATCTGGTTTCGCAAAGCAGCCGATCAAGGTTTCGCAGATGAACAAGCCAGCCTCGGCGGGCCATCAAGTCAATCTGCCAGCAGTGGGACTAGGGTTGTGAAATGCCAGAATGACCAGGTTCTCGCCCCTGGCTGGTCCTCAAATTGCGCCCATGTTTGGTTTTCTGGCAACATCGTCAAGGTAATGCGATCAAATGGGGTTCTTGTTGCCGTGACCATACAAGACACCGGAAAATATTTCATTGCGCAGGTCAGCGTGGTCAACAAAAGCGCTTCCCCCTTGGATGTGCTACCTCAATCTTTCAGTAGCAAGGTTCTAAGGCCGCATCCGAAGACACTTCGTTATTTGCCGCCAGATAAAGTGATCCGGTCCATAAGTAACAGTGCAGCTTGGAGCAACTTTTTTACAGCCTTGGGCGCGGCCGGTGCAACGCAGCAATCTGTTACGCAATCGACCACAAACGGAACCGCTTCAGCTTATGGAACCAGCGGCTCCGCCTACGGGCGCTATTCTGAAAACACCACTTCGGTCACGACCGTTCCCGACGAACAAGCGCAGCAGGACGCCGCAAATCGCATAGCAGCGAACAATACTGCCGTGGCAGCCACATCGCAGGAAGTCAGCACCCGTTCTCTCCAGCCCACTACCGTTGCGCCCGGCAAATCCGTCGAAGGCAATGTCTACTTTGAACACGCACGTAAGATCGAAAGCTCGGAAGTCTTGATTCCCGTCAACGGAGAAGTATTCGATTTCGATTTTGAATGGAATTAGGCACCCGGAGATGCCGCCGACCTGACGCGTGGGAATAATTGGTAGCATCATTGACATGGGGGAAGCAGGGCAGATGGCTCAAAAGCGAAGCAAGCGAATCCCCGGACTCGAACCCTACCGGCGGCGACCGCCGAACGGAACCTTCGAGACGTTACAGTTCGAGGCGCGCCGCAAGGCTCAGATGTTGCTTTGGGGATTCTGCCAGCGATGGGGGAACGATCTGCCGCCGTGGAGACGCGCGATCCTGGTGGGACAGGCGAAGCGGCTTGCCCTCAACCCGCCTGATTCCGCATGGGCGCGCAGGACGCTTGCCAAGCGGCGGGCTAGCCGTGCGAGAGAAGTACAGGCGGGAAGGGATCGACCCGACCGCCAAGGGACGGCGGCGCGGCGCAGTAAATTGCGAACGAATCCGCCGCCGCAACCCCAAAGGCGGGCGGGAATGATCTACATTCTCCCGCCCGGCATCGTTCCGCAACGAGCCTAGCGGAACACGTTTCGCTGCTGTGAGTCCCGTGCTGGCAGTTCGTCGGGCCGATGTGGGACAGGAAAGGGTAAGGTCATGAGGCTACGATTCATCACCATCTGCGCAGCTTTGGCGCTGCTGGCGGGGGCTGCGGGAACATCGGCACAGTCCACCTCTACGGCGGATGCCCGAAAAGGCAAAGATCAACCATCCCCACGCCAGGTCAAGGTCGCAATCGACCCGCGATCTACGGGGGAAGCGCAATCTCTTTTAATCGTGAAAGGTTTTGGCAACTCATGCCCGAATGTTTCTATCGTTCGTGATGAATCTGAGGCAGAGTACGTCGTTCTCGCAAGCGAATCCGACCCGTGGCGTGGGTTTTTACTCCATTACTACATCACAGTTTATGACAAACAAGGGAAATTGGTGTTCGCAACCGACAAGAATCACGGCAAAAGTGCTTCCGAAGCAGCCTGCCGATTCATCAATGCTCAAAAGTAGCCCCGCTACCATTTAGTTGAGTCGTTTTTCATCCTGTACTGGCGGTTCACCGGGCCGATGGAAGGCAAGAAAGGGGAAGGTCATGAGGCTACGATTCATCCCCATCTGGGCAGCCTCAGACCTTCTGGCCTTGGTTTCCGGGGCCTGGGCGCAGTCAAGCCCCGCGACGGCTACCCAGAGTATTGCCACACTCAAGAAGCAAGCTGCCGGCGGTGACGCCAAGGCGCAATGCAACCTGGCCGGGATGTACGAATACGGCATAGGTGTACGACAAGACTTCGCACAGGCCGCCCGTCTGGTTCCGAATATCTGTCGAACCGGGGGTGTACTCCAGTAAGATACCCCTTGTGACCGACGCACTCCAAAAATGGGTAACACTTGTCGCTTCCGTATTAGCGGCCGTTGCGAGCGGCTGGAATCTGTGGTGGAAGTACCGCGAAGGGTCTGACAAAATCAAGGTAGTGTTCGGTCTAATCGATCCGCAGATTAGCCCTGGCGAGTGCCTGCACGTGGTCAGTTTATGTGATCATCCGATACGAATTGCCGACTATGGATACGTGATACGCACTGGCAATCTGCTGTCAATTCCACAATTGGATGCAGACGACCCTAACGACAATGACCACATTACCTATGGCAGCCGGTTGCTTGAAACTCGGAACGCGTACTTTGAAGCGGGAAGAATTCTAAGAAGTCGCCCGGTAGGTGTTTACGCCAGAACGACTAGCCAATCTAGGCCGCAAATCGCCTTTCGAGATGACACACCCACTTGGATGCGCTATTGGCTTCGCCTGAAAATTAGGATGAAAGTTGTCTATGACTGAGCACTTTTCCGCTGGATTTAACTAAATCCAGCGGAGCTTCGTTTCCACCTACAAGCGGCATCGCAAACGGCATAGTTCTCCGAGTGGCAGCGGCCCCGCAAGATAGCTCTCTCAGCCCTCTGGCGATCTACTACGGCCCGCGCCTGAGTCACAGTTCCCTCAACATCTCAGACAGAGTAGTACCCAACGCGGTTACAATCTTGCTGAGTGTCCGCAGCCCCGGCTCGCGGGTTCCCCGCTCCAGGTCGGAGATGTGGACCTCGTGGACGCCTGAATGCTCGGCAAGGTCGATCTGACGCCAGCCTTTGCCCCGGCGCAGCTTTCGGATGCGCTCCCCGGTCGCCGCACAGATGTCCTTTGCCATGCGTTCATGATCGGGTTAGCGTGTGCGCTATATTTAGCGCATACACTCTTTTAGGTTTGAGAGGTGGCCGATATGCAGTTGCACCCGATAACGAAACCACGATCCTTGACCATGTGCGCAACCCTGGGGATTCTCTTGTATGTCGTCGGAGCATGGGCGCAGTCCACGCCCCAACGCCCTGCTGGGAAAAATCCCCCTCTCACGGATAAGAGGCTCATGTCTGACGCCGATTTCACGACTTTTTTGCTTCAGCTTGATTCGGCGCTTCCAAAGTGGGAGACGGCGCTCAAAAACATCGAGCCCGAGAAGGATTCACAAATCTCGTATGCGCTGGGCAAGATGATCGTGGAGAATCGGGACATAGGTTTAATGGACATTGGCAATATTCGCACAAGGGTGGCCAAACTTCGAGTGAAGCGCACCGTGTCTGACGAACTCGTCCTTTCGCTTTCCCTACAAACGCTCTCCGACTCAATCGAAGAAGAGGTGGGAGTGGAAGCTGTAGCCAACATGACCCTTTCTGATCTTGAGAAATTCGCGCCCGAACTGACTACTTTGAGACTCCGCATCGTAAACGATGTCATTGCACGAGTCGCTCTGCTTGAGAAAAGCACCTGTCCGTAATTCAGTCGCACCGATCACAAAGGGTGTGCTTCCGGCCCGCTTGTGATGCTCTATTGTCTGTTAGCAAGGGATGAGGTAAGAGTATGAGAGCACGATTCCTTGGCGCGTGCGTGGCACTGGCGCTGCTGGTGATGGTTTCCGGGGCATGGGCGCAGTGTCGCCTAGTCGTTTCGCAACAGGATATCGCTACCCTCAGACAACAAGCTGCCAGTGGTAAAGCTGAGGCGCAATGCGGTCTGGGGATGATGTACGAAGCAGGCTTGGGCGTACACAAAGATTCCTCAAAAGCCGCTCTATGGCTCAGGAAAGCCGCAGAGCAGGGAGTTGCACCTGCGCAATTTGACCTCGGCGAATTGTATTACCACGGTCAAGGTGTGCCTCAAGATGATAGGCAGGCCGCAGTTTGGTTTCGGAAAGCAGCGGAGCAGAACTTTGCTCCGGCGCAATATGCCCTTGGTGCGCTATGTACGCAGGGCCGGGGTGTTCCGCAAGACAAAGAGGAAGCCTATTTCTGGTTCGACCTTGCGGCGGCGGGCAAAATGGATGCAAAAATGATGGAGACCGCCGCGAAAACGCGAGATGAAACCGCCTCTCACCTCACACCAGCCGATCTGTCCCGCGTACAGGAGCGGGCGCGGAAGTGGTTTGAGGATCACCCGGCGAAGGTGCAATGACCAGATGGAAATAACCGCATCGCCTTTGAGCGATACGATCAGTATTCCCCTACAATGGGAGTGCGATCACTGACAGTGTGGCGACGGGAGCGGAAGATTCACAGTGGCAGGGTTGCGCCGCGCGCGACGCTACGTGTCTTTCGTTTTCGGCTACGGCGCTTAGTGAGTCGCCGCATGAAATTTTTCTGAGCAGGGAAATGAGCTTTCCAATATGACTCTGATCGTTTCGATCAAAACCGATGATTTCATTGTGATGGCGGCCGACGGAATGGCGTATACGCGTCCGCAAGCCGGAGCTGCCACCCCCTATGAAACACAAAAACTTCACGTCGCGAATGTTTCTTGGATCATCGGCTTCGCCAGATGGGCTGGAATCGAGGTGCAACATCAGGAGCTTGAATCCCAGATCGAAATGGGAGTGATGGATTTCGACTCGGATGTGAGGATCGGCGGTCCAGCTTATTTAGAAGCGCTCCGAACGCTGCTTAAAAAATCTGGCGGAAAGTCAGAGCCGTCCGTAGTGAGGCTGGCAGGCTTCGACAGAAATGGCAATCCACGTGTCTACGAAGTTGTGTTTCCTGACGGACAGCTATACCCGGCAGCAAATGCTTCAGCGTGCGGGGTCCCGGCTGCTGCCACTGCGCAATGGATCATCAACCTTCTTTTTGCCTGTTGTCACTCCCCTGATGACTATCGTGACTTGGCATTGTTCACAATCTCCCAAATTGCAAAGATCGAACTGACAGTGGGCGACATGAAGAAAGGCTATCGGCTTAGCTCTTGTGTGCTGCGAGCCGGGGTTCCTCCTGAAATCAAGCCATGTGACATCTCTTGTACGCTCGCCAGAACCGAAGAATGCGAAGATATGCTCTGCTCTGCGTTTACAAATTTTCTATCTCATCGGTAGGCAGGTGGCCCCGGTCCCGCCGTCGCCGTCTCCGCGATCTGACGCGTAGAAAGCTCGGCCAAGGCCGTGAAGATGAGTTCGGCCTCGCTCATGTGATCGCGAAGATTCTGGTTTCCAATTCTTTCAAGTCTTTATGCTCTTTGACCGAGACGCCGGACCATTCGGCGAAACCTGGTGCATACGCACCCGGCTGGTTCAGTGGCGCGGGCGTAGCGGAAAGCTGACATCTCCTGGGGTTGAAGGCTCACGCGACGTTTTCAGCTTCCCTTGCGCCTACTGGTAAGCTACCTCCACATCGCCAGGGTAGACTGATTTCCCAAGAAGCTCACAGATAGTCATCACAAGCAACAGATCGTGGTCGTTCATAGAGTTTGCTCCACCTTCAATTCTATTCCCCACCGCCTCTTATCGTCAGTCACGTATACTATTGCCGTTATGTTCACTGTTTACGTCGATGACAGCGGATCAGATCCAAACCAGACCACCGCGGTTGCAGGCGTCCTCATCGTACCCGTTCGCCAAATTCTCGCCTCGATAGCTCTTGGGCATCGTTTGCGTCGAAGTACGGCTTCGAGGATTTGCACGCGTCTGAGTGCGTGGCGCGAAATCCAAAGTCTTATGCTGGATGGGATGAAGCGAAGGTTCAAAAGGTCTTCAGCCGCGCGCGTCAAATCATCAAGAGACATGCATCCAAGGCGTTTTCGTTCACAATCAACAAAGGGGATTTCGATGCCGAAGCGCCACCAGAATGGCGCGAAGTGGGAGGCGACAACCATTACACTTGGGCATGGCGATCCCTGTTGAATCTGCTTGTTCGGTGGCATGGCGAGCGGAGAATAGGTGCACCGTTCGAGTTTGTATTCGACTGGGCCGAGAAGAGGGATAAAGTCGAGATCGAGATGGTTATGGCACAATTTGATAGCCTCTTTCCCGGAAAATTTGAAGGGCACTATTCTTTCAGAAAGCGGAAAGATGTGCCCGGACTTCAATGCGCTGATTTACTGGCCTGGACCTGCTTTGGCATGTCACGCCTTAAATTCCGTGACGTGCCGATGCATGAGATCGCGGAGGAATCGTTTTGTGACTTCTCCAACCACATGGGTCGGCAATGGCTGGACGCACTGACCCACGAACGCGCTGCGCTCCACGCTGCTATCACCCTTGATCGAGCTGACATTGAAGGGGAGCGAGAGCGCCGCGAGTGGTATCACAATTATGCCGCCAGTCGCCATTTAAGCCGAAAGACCGCAAGCCATTGAACGGCTCCGCTTTGGGGGAAGGGATGGACTGGATCAGCCGGAGAACTCCAGGGACGTTCCAGCACTGGAGCCTTTGAAGGCCTCGGCCAGAGAGGGATCGCGGCGCCGCAGCTTCTTCAGGTAATCGGATGGGGTGGGGCACCCGGCACTATAATCTCCGCATGAACTTCACTTGGCCAGACCCGATTAGCTTGATTGCCGACATCATTACGTTCTGTTGCGTCCCGACGCTAGCAGTTGCAACGATTGCCCTGTGGAAGCAAGTAAAAGAAGCACGCGAGATGAAGATCGTGAGCTTCAAATGCGTCGAGTTCAACGACGTAGATGCGCGGGTCGCCATTAACCTCGTGCCATTTGAGAACGTCACTACGCTCCCGCGCGTTGGAGATGAAGTCTATCTTCCTGGAGAAACTTACGATAATGAACACCATGGAAACGGCCTGTATAAAGTTCTCAAGATCATGTTCATCTATGACGAAGCGCCCAAAAGCGACCAGCCATGCGCTGCCGTTCCTGCAAAAATCTGCATCGATATTCAGCGCCACAAACCCAAAGTTGCGGAATAACTTTCGGGAGAATTCACAAGGTGATCCAGGTTTCGCCCTTGAGATCTGGAAGTTTCACCAAACGCCCAGCATTTTCTCAAGGCATGAGCGTCTTTTTCGACTTGGACGGCGGCAGATAGTTCTCGCCGGTGACGACCTTGCGGCCGGTCTTGCTTTCCAATTCGACTCGGGCGCGCTGGGCAATTCCGCCGCCGGTCTTTGCGGCCTTTTTGTTGGCGGGCAGGCCCACCGCCGTCTCAGTCTCCGCGATCTGACGGGTGGAAAGCTCGGCCAGGGCCGTGAAGATGAGTTCCGCCTCGCTCATGTGGTCGCGAAGATTCTGGCTTTCCAGTCCTTTCAGGTCTTTATGCTCTTTTACCGAGACGCCGGACCATTCTTCGTGAATGATATTGGTGAGGATGGCGAACTCCTCCCCCTGCTTTATCTCGTGACTGGCCCAGTAGTCGGTCAGTTTGTTGCGCGTCTCCTGCCCGGTCATGCGCTGGGTGATCCACTTTTCGCTGCGGCCCAGTTTGCGCCAATTCTCCCTGGTCCGCTCCAGCGCCAAAGCTGGATCAGCGATCTCCTGCAACCGCTCATAGCCCACCTTCGCAAGCCAACGCTTAAACGGCTCCGCCTTGGGGGAAGGAATGGACTGGATCAGCCGGAGAACTCCAGGGACGTTCCAGCACTGGAGCCTTTGCATTCCCCCCTCCGTTTCAAAGGGAAGCGCAAGGGGGGGGACAAATTGTCCCCCCCCTTTGAAGGCCTCGGCCAGAGAGGGATCGCGGCGCCGCAGCTTCTTCAGGTAATCGGAGGGAGCGGGCGAATCCGTCAGCGCGCTAACAATGTCGGTGAGAACAAACCACCACTCCTCATCGTGAAAGACCCGGCGCACCGGACGTTCTTCGAAGAGAGCCATCTCGCTCATTGGAAAACCTTTCCTCTTCTCTGTGCAGCGCAAGGCGGGCCACTATATGCGTACCGATCTCGCACTGAATAATTTTAACTGAGTAGGTGTGTGACCGGCCTGTGGCGAGGCCGATGGTTTGGGCTACTACAAAGGTTATCGCCCCGGCCTCCATCTTGCGGACGGTTTTCTCCGCCGCTGCGTGACGGTTAGCCTTTTGCAACGTCGCGTGACAGGCCATGCACGAGCATCAAGAACTGTTGCAGTGCGGATTGACCAGTTAAGAGTGCAACCTGCCGCCATAGCTGACGCCAAGGAACCCAATTCATTCTTCACCTGCAAAATCACCTGTTAAATATTCGTCTTCGGCGTATTTCCGCGTGGTTTGGCAGTCCCCAGCGGCCTGTAAGTTGTTGAAAGTACATTTAATAGGGGCTATGGCATGGAAGAGGTCGTCGGTTCGATCCCGACCAGGTCCACCAAATCATCTCAATAATTTAGCGGATTTGTCGGCTTCCCGACTTCCCCCTCCAACCCAAGGTTCAACCCAGGGTTTTCTACCCCACAGCGGATGAGACATTGATGGCATCAAGGAACTTGCCCTGTGCCGCCACCTGCGCCGCGTTGACTCGATGCGTGTAAATTGCGGTTGTTGTTGGCTTCAGCGCCACTGCGGCCCCTGCCACCCAGAACAGACCCGATCAAACGCCGATGTACCGCTGATGGGCTCTTGGCAATATTGCATTCCCGCAACATGTCTTTCCTTATTGCTGTTTGGGTGCCTTCGCCATTGCTTTGCAAATGGCTTCGCTTATGGAAGCTCGTAGTGCCACCTCCTGTTCCGCAGGGACTTCTCCCTGGGCCAGATCAGCCGATCCTCCGCCCCGCAGTCCCACGTGGGCCAGTGCCTCTCGCAAAATTTGCCCGCAGTTGAAGTCCAGGTCGGAACTGCGGGCGACAAATACACGCACCGGGTCTGAGTCGTTGGCGCTGAAGATTACGGCTGTTCGCGGGGCGGCTATTGCTGTTCGGGAGGCCAACAACCTCACGTAATCGCGGTCTCGGTCTCTCCACGCACGCACCACCAGCCGCAGTCCGCTTTCGATTGGCTCTTCCATAGCCAGCTTCGCTCCCTGAAACACCGCAAGCTCCTCGCGCAACTTTTGGCACTGCTTCGCATTCGCCTTCCCCTCGGTCAGCAGTCGCCCCACGGTTGACGCCAGTTCTGTCGCACGAGTTGAAAGCAGGGCTGAGGTCTCGCGTAGGATGGCCAAATCTGCACGAACAGCTCGAACAGCCCGCAATCCGCAGACGAACTCGATGCGTACGCCCCGGCTCACTCTCTCCACCGCCCGCACCTGTAACCCGCCTATCTGTCCCGTGGAGCGGACGTGGGTTCCACCACAAGCGTTCTTGTCGTAGTCTGCAATGTCGATCACGCGAATCGTGCCCTGTCTATCCGGCAGCTTGCGAAGTTGGCCAGCGGCCAGCATGGCTTCAGCCTCGCCGTGGGGCAGGTCACGTGTGGTCACCTGACGATCTTCCCCGATGATCTCGTTCGCAATCCGTTCCACACGTTCCAGGCTCTGGTGCGTCACTTGTTCGGAGGCCAAGTCGATCGTCGAAGTACTTTCTCCCAAATGGAACGAGATCGTTGGCGCCTGAAGTTCCCGCCAAAAAACCGCAGACAGCAGATGTTGTCCCGTATGCTGCTGCATGTGGTCGAACCTGCGTTTCCAGTCAATTTGCCCTTCGACAAAAGTCCCGGCGACAAGCGGATTGCGGACGAAATGCCACACCGCGCCCTGTTCGTCCTCTTCCACCTGTTCCACGGGAACCATCAGCGCAGTTCCATCCAGGGAGACGGCGCTCAACTGGCCTGTATCGAAAGGCTGACCGCCGCTCGTCGGGTAGAAGGCAGTACGGTTCAGGGCAAGCTGCCAGATATGCTTTCCATTGCTGTCCGCGACTTCGCGGACGTCGGTCACTGCTCCTGTAAATGTCCTGAGAAAGGAATCTGAATAGTAGAGATGCTCAGACGTATGCAAGCTAGAATCTCCAATCGGGGTCTGCAGAAAAAGCCTGTACGCATGGAACTGGCATGGCCGGCCTTCCGGATATAGTGTAGTTCGACTGCCACGCGTGCCACTTCCGTCGCGCCTCGCATCACGGAGAATAGCCTCCGATTTGCAGTCTCAATAAAGGGTGCTTCGCTGTGCCTCAATTGGCGTGGACTTCAGAGGCGTCTAAACTGTGCTGCATACAGCATCAGGATTTTGGCGCAGGCGAGAGACCTTGCGAATCGCCCGGGGGGAGCAGAGACCCTCCGGGTTATTAGGGTATCCTTGGCGACTTCAGGATACTGATCTTCCGTCGACGAGTGATTCGGCGATTCGCATCAATTGAGGTCTGATCGCGGATTCGTAGTGTCTGGTCTTCCCACGATGCTCCAAAGCCTTTTTGCGGCTTTCGGCGCCCAATAGCTCCTAACTCATTTGGGATTGGTGCGCTCCCGAGCGCTTGAGCCTGCACGGAATCGAAGCGACCACGCCACCAACGCTCCCGCTGCGCCGCTTAAAGGCACGACGGCAATGTGCCACACAAGCATGTGCGCGGCTTGGAAATTCGCGCAATGCAGCTCCAGCATTCCCACGCCTGCCAGACCTCCGAGCACACCGGCGACCAATCCCGCGGATATGGGATTGACCGCGAAGCCGCGCCGGAGCAGCAACCAGGCGAACAACGCGGCAGGAATGGCGTGGAGGAGTCCGGTCAGCAAGCACACGATGCCAATCGAGATGAAGTGGTGGGTTTGATAATCGCGGAACAGTAATGCGAACACGGCAAGCAATGCAGCGCTGCTCAATCCCAAAAGTGCGCCTGGAGAGATGCGACGTCGGCTTCCCGGAATCATTTCGTGGACGAATTCACTCCCTGCCAGCCAGGCGAGGATAACGAGCGCGGGAAAGATCAGCAAGCGCTCCAGGATGCCCATCTTTTCAAGTCCGAAGAATCCTGCACGGGATGCGCCCGCCAGGGAAACGGTCGCACAGATCATGACCAATCCAGCCGTCATCGCCCACGCTGTCGGCAGCGGGCGCACAGGGCGCAGCGACGGCTTGATCGAGTCCGCAATGCGCTGAAGCGTCGCCGGCGACGGATCAGGCAAAGCCCGCCCGGCCTTTTCCAGGACATCGTTAATTTCTTCGTTCTTCACGATAGTCCTCCGCTTTGTCCCTTGCCGAACCCCGTGGCGTTCATCGTTTCCCTCAACTTTGTGTAAGCCCTGTGCGCCTTCTGCTTCACTGAACCAACGCTCGAAGACGTGGCGCGTGCTACCTCTTCCAGCGACATTCCCGCCACCTTCAACATCTCGATCACCTCGCGCTGGCTCTCAGGAAGTGGCGCAAGTAGTGTTTCCAGGCTCTCAACGTGATCGAATTTTCCAGGGACGGCCGTTGCTTCTTTTGACATCGCCTCCAACTTCGTCGTTCCCAGCGTGGTCCGGACTGATTTTCGATAGTGGTCGACGCGAACATACCGGGCAATCGCATAAAACCATGGAAGCGCCGGTTCGCTGGCGCGATAAGTGTGCCTTACTTTGTGAATCCGAAGCCAGGTTTCCTGCAAGAGGTCATCGGCATCTGCGCGGCTTGCGGACTGCGCAAGAAAAAACCGAAGTAGCTGCGGACTAGTTCGCCCGATCAGATCCGTGGCAGCGCCATAATCGCCTTGTTGATAGCGAGCCATCAGTATCTCGAGATTGCTGTCGGGGCACATGGGTTCGAACACCTTCCTGCAATCATTATCAATGCCGGTGTGTTCGCGCAAATTGTTTTTCGGCGCCAAGTGCACCCGCGCACCCATTTTAGTCCCACGTTCACTTGTTCGATGGAGAGGGTGCGAAAGTTACGCGAAGCGTGAAGAATTCAGAAGTTTTTAACTTCAGATAACAGCGTCCGGCGCGCGTAACTTTTCTCCGCTCCAGATCGAATCTCTATTTGTGAAAGTACTCCGATTCCGTGGTGAGTTGGCAGAATCGCGGCGGGGCGCACTTTCAACTCAATCCCCAAGGAGATCGCAATGAGTTTTCTGAAGCACACCAAGTCCCTTAGATGGCGCTCCGGCCTTGTGCTGGCGGCCATATGTCTCACCAGTACCTTGGCCGCTGACGGCCAGTGGGAAGGCGGCGCGCTGGTGATCACAAGCACAAATAATGCGAGCGGCAATGCTGTCGAGGTGTTCAAGCTGAATACCGCGGGCACGCCCTCGCTGACACTGGCTCAAACCCTCCACACTGGCGGCAAGGGCGGCGCCAGCGCGAACGCGGGAATTGTGCAGTTCAAGGATGGTCTCGGCGCGGTGGCTAACCACGGTTCGAATACCGTCAGCCAATTAGTGCGGAACGGTAATTCCATTTCCATTGGAAAGACGATTTATCTGGTGCCCGAGTGCGTGAGTCCGGATTCCGTGGCGTTGACCCATAACCATCTCTTCGTGGCCGGCGCCAATTGTGCCGAGAGTCATGCCTGGCCCTGGGGCTATGTCGATGGCCCCGTTGTAAGTCTCTCCAATCCTTCGGCGGCGCAGATCGCGGTGGGCAAAAGCTGGGCAGCCGTCACCATGACTTCGGGATCGCTGCTTCAACTGCCGCTCACCTATGAGAATGGGGTGTTGAACGGAACAAGTACAGCCATTCCCCTGCCCACCGACGCGGATATGGTTCCGCTGGGGGAGGCGTTTTGGGGTAACGTTCTGGGTTTCACGCCGGCTCACAGTCCTGACAGCTTTGCCATCGTGGACGAGGACCGGAACCTGACACCGATCGCCGGGCCGACGCCATCCTTTCCCGTCAACGCCCCGTGCTGGGTTGCCAAGGGACCGGGAAACATCTGGTACACCGGGAACTCGCCTGGTCACGCGATCTCCATCTTTTTCTCCGACGGCCAGGGCGGGGTGTTCTACAAATCGGTGCCCTTGCCGGGCTCGCCCACGGACATAACTGTATCCGCTGACGAAAAGTGGCTAGCCGTCATTTATACAGCGGGCAGTGACGCTTATGTCGCTGTCTTCGCCATTGATGGCCACGGTGACCTGACCCCAGAGGCGACCTCAAGCTCAATCGGCGTTGCCTCCTTCAGCGGCGTGGCGTTCAGTCAATAACCAATTCAATCATCCTCATCATGGCTGGCGGGTATTGCTCGCTAGCCATGATGATGGTTTACAGATATCAGGATTTTGGATAGTAGCCATATCACCTGCGTACAAAAGTCGTATCAGCTAGCGAGAACCGGCCAAAGCTCATTGAGCGCGTCTTGGGAACGGTCGCAACGATCAGTCCCGAAAATCGCCCCAGGGTCCGGGATCTTCGCAGTGCCTGAATCGTCGCCGTTTCGGAAACAGCACCATTGCCGAGAATTACTCTCATCTGGAGCACAATGTGAATTGAAAGTCGGAGGGGGCAAAGATGGAGAACTACGGGCGAGTGCCGAACGATGTCGAGAGGGGCCGCTTCAATGTGTCGGACATCTGACCGGTCCGTCCCCCCGTTGAGCCCCCCCCCTAGAGCAAGGGGTGCAAATTTCCCTTCAAAACCTTGCAGATTATTTTTAACCCATTTGGAATCAATGCTTGTTGAAACCTTTTCGCGCCGAAATTCTCCCGCATCGTGAGATTTGGCCTCTGAAAATCACCGGAAAAATCCGTTTTTTGCCGAAACAGGGGAGTCTTTCGGTTGCCCAATATCTACGGACGAGTTCTCTGCGCACGGAGATGTGGGACCGGCTTCTCGTCGCGCCGAAGAGTCCAACTATTTCCTATTCCCTGTTTTTCAGCAGCCGTTCCACTTCAGCATGCAGCCGCGCGGTAATCGCGGCCTCGCTCTCTTCGGGCGCAAAGCGGATGGGCTCGCCCACATGCACTTCGATCTTGCCGGAGCGGAACCAGCGCCCGCTTCCCGCCTTCAACTCACCCAGCCCGCGCAGCGCCACCGGCAGCACCCGTGCTCCCGATTGCTTGACCAGCAACCCGATTCCTCCGCGGAATCGCGCCAGTGCGCCTTCCGCCGAGCGCGTGCCTTCGGGAAAGACCAGCACGTTGTATCCGCGGTCCATGGCCGCGCCGGCGTGCGCAAAGCTCTGCTGGAAGTTTCGCCGCCGTGGCAACGGAAAGACGTTGAAGAGCGCCGTCAGCAACCAATAAATCAGCGGCCCTGGCAGGTAGAAGCGGCTCTTTCGCCCCGCCGGACGCTCGGGATTGCGGAAGTTCCGGTACTCGGCGAGCATATCGCCGGCCATGGCCACTGCGATGCGCCACCGCACGCGTCCCGGCAGAGCGTACTCGACGAGCGGTCCGTCGAAGGTGGTCACGTGGTTGGCGATGATGAGCATCGGCTCGTTAGATGCGAGCGTCTCCGGCGCGACCACACGAGGATGCGCCAGCAGACAAACCAGCGGCTGCGCAATCGCTTCGATAAAAGCCACGCGCAGCCACTGAAAGGGCAAGAGCCACGGCCAGCGCGGGTAAATGTGGCGTTCCTGCTCTGGTTCGCCTGGCGCGGCAACCATGCAGGAAGAACCGATGGGAGCTGGCACGGAAGGGCTTGAACCCATCGGTGTTTGCCCGGAGTCATGCGCTTCCGGGGTTTTCCGCGGAGCTTGACCGTTCGCCACTTCTGTTCGCGCAGCGTCGGACTCGCCGGCTACCAGTTTCCGCAAATCTCCGAGGGTTTCTATTCGTTCCAGCAGGCCGCTCTCGGGTGCAATTCCCAGCCGTTCTTCGAGCGCCGCCGCTAGTTGCACGCGACCCAGGCTGTCCAGTTGCAGGTCCTCGGTCAGGCGCAGTTCGTCTCCCGCGCCAGTCGGCGTCTCGCCGGTGATTTCCGCGATCAGCGCCAGCAGCCAGTCCGACGACGCGGCAATGGCGCTCGCACGGGCCGTTGCATCGTCGCCCGCGCCGGACAGTGCAGATGCGGCCTGAATCTCAGCCAGCCGCGCGGCTACAGCCTTGCGCCGAACCTTGCCGGTAGAGGTGCGCGGCAGGTCCGGCTCCGGCCACAGCATCCAGCTTCGCAATCGCTGAAACTCCGCGAGCCTGCGGTTGGCGCCTTCGATGGCCGAAGCCGCCGCCTGCTCTGTGTGCCCGCGCATGGCCAGCACCGCGCAAGGCTCCGGCCCGGCCGCCGTCTCCATCGCCACCACCGCACAGGCTTGCACGTCCGGCTCCTGTTCGATGGCCGCTTCCATGTCCTCGGGGTGCAGGTTCACTCCCGACGCGGTCACGATCACTTCGCTCTTGCGGCCCAGAAAGCGCAGCTCGCCGCTATCGGCCACCTCAGCCAGATCTCCGGTAGCCAGCCACTCGTCTTTGCGCGGCTGAAAGGCTCCGTTCCGCCAGCTTCCGCCGGAGATGACCGCGCCCCGCACCAGCACTTCGCCGTCCGGCCCCAGCTTCACTTCGCGCCCCGGCATCGGCTTGCCGATGGTTCCGTGCGCCACATGGAAGGGGTGGTTCAGTGTAATCAGCGCGCTCGTTTCCGTCATGCCGTAGCCCTGCACCACGACAAACCCCAGCGCATTCCAGAATTGCTCCAGCGGCCCGCCCAGCGCTCCGCCGCCGGAGATCAACGCCCAGAACTTCAAGCCGAACTCCGAGTGAACATCGCGGAAGCACCACCAGCGCGTCCATGCGCGGATGCCGTCTGATGCGGCGATTCGCTCCTCCAGATCCGGATGGCTGGCTTCCAGATGAGTTTTGAGCAGCGCCATCACGCGCGGCACCGCGGCCAGCACGCTGATGCGTTCACGCTTGATGGTATCTATCAGCCGCGAGGCCACCAGGCGGCTCTCGAAGTGAACCTCGGCGGCAAAGATGGGCGGAACCCAAAGCCCCATCGTCTGCCCGAAGACGTGGCTTAGAGGAAGCGTGTGCAGAAAGCGCAGCGGATGCGCCAGCAGCCGCTCCCAGCGCATATAGGGCTGCGCCCCGCGCTCGATAGGCTCCACGCTGGCCAATACATTTCCATGGGTCAGCACCACGCCCTTGGGGTCGCCTGTGGTGCCGGAGGTAAACAGAATCTGCAGCGGCGTCTGGCGCGAAAGGCCAGCAACTGGCGCAGCTTCTTCGTCGGGCAGCGCGCCGGGCCAGTCCTCGAAAGCAAGCCGCTCATATTCGGCGGGCAATTGATGAAGCAGCAGCGCATCGCCCACCGCCAGCTTGGGCTGCACGTCGGCGGCCACGCGCGCGGCAAACTCCGCTGTCCCGTAAGCGTCCAGCGGCACCACCAGCACGCCGCGCGCGATGCAACCGTGGAAGGCCGCAATCCACTCCGCGCCATTTTCTCCCCATAGGAGAACGCGGTCGCCCGGTCCGATGCCCCGCTGAGCCAGCAACGCGGCAAAGCGTCCGGCCATTTGCGCAATCTGCCCATAAGTGGTCGCCCGCCGCCGGTTGCCCTGGAAGCGGACCACGGCAATCTGGCGGTTGTAGCGGCGAAAGTCGTCGAGAAGTGTAGCTAAATGGTCGCGCATGAGTTTTCTGGCAAAGTTCATGGTAGCAGCGCGGGCCGCGCGTGTTGCACCGCGAACCTTGCCCTTGCCGCACGCCGCGCGCATCCCTCGCAAAGTAAAATAGACGCATGGGATTTGAAAGCGTGAAGAAGATTGCCGAGGCGGATTTTCCTACCCGCTGGGGAGCCTTCCGCATTCTGGGCTTCGAAGGCGTGTTGACGGCGGCAAACCCTTGCGGTGATGGTCCGGCTGCGGGCGCTGGCAAAGGCGAGGTTGAGGGGCTGGTGGCTCTGGTGATGGGCGACATTCACTCCGCGCCGCCGGTGGTTCGCATCCATTCGCAGTGCCTTACCGGCGACGTTTTTGGTTCGCTGCGCTGCGACTGCCGGCTGCAACTGGAATTGGCCATGCGCCGTATCGCCAAAGAGGGCGCGGGGATACTGCTCTATGAGCAGCAGGAGGGCCGCGGCATCGGCCTGATGGCCAAGCTCAAAGCCTACGAGTTGCAGGACCAGGGGATGGACACGGTGGAGGCCAACATCGAACTGGGCTTTGCCGCCGACTGCCGCGCGTATGAACTGCCGGCCGAGGTGCTCAAACTGCTGGGCGTGAGCCAGGTCAAACTGATTACCAACAACCCGGAGAAGGTGTCGGCGCTGGAATCGGCCGGCATCACAGTGGTCGAGCGCGTTTCCGCCGAGGTCGCGCCGCAGGATAGCTTCGCGGATTACGTGCGCACCAAGCAAAAAAAGATGGGCCACATACAGGATTCAGCAGTCACCGGATCTTGAACGGCGGGAACTTCCTGCTAACCCATATTGTTGTCAACAAGAATGCCTGCGCGTGCGCCGGGCGAAAATCCTGATTGTGGAGGGCGTCGATGAAGTTGCGGAGTGATTTGCGCTATCGTTCGATTCTTGTTTTGGCTGCCGTCGCGATGGCCGGTGCGGTCGTTGCCCAACAGAGTCCCGCTCCGGCCGCTGCCTCCGCGCCGCCGGAGACGCAGTCCTTCACAGTTCAGCCAGGCACTCCGCCGGACGAGGAGCGGATCACGGTGATTCACACCACCACACGGCGCGTTGTGGTGGATGTGGTGGCGACGGATGCCGATGGCAAGCCGGTTCCCGACCTGACCCAGCAGGATTTCACCGTCTTCGAGGACCGCAAGCCGCAGTCGGTACGCGCCTTCGAGGTTCACGACCCGGAGATGGATAGCAGCACGTTGCCGCCCGCTCCCGCCCAGTTGCCCAGCAATACTTTTGTGAATCTGGAGCAGACGCCAGCCAGCGGCCCGCCGGTGGTGCTGCTGCTGGACTATCTGAATACGCCGCTCGGCGATCAGGCCTACGCGCACGAACAGGTTGTGGATTTCATTCAGAAGAAGCCGGCCTCGGTGGAGATGGCCATCTTTATCCTGGGCGACAACCTGAGCCTCTTGCAGGGTTTTACCACGGATCAAGGCAAGCTGCTGGCCGCACTGCGCTCCAAGGCGGCGGGCTTGCGCATGCCGGCGCAGAGCGAAGACTTGCAGAAAGCGCAAACCACGCTGGATGCCTTTGAGGAGATGGGACGATTTCTGGCGGCGCTGAACGGGCGCAAGAATCTGCTCTGGTTTTCCGAGTCTTTCAATATGCTGGTTCTGCCCAAGGCGCAGGACGCGGACCAGGGAACGCTGATCGTCGACTACGAGCAAGGCAGCCCGAATCCAGGGCCGGGAGCAACCGTAACCGCGGCCAATCTGATGCCTTCGGCAGTCTCAGATATTTCAGAGGCCTCGGCCTCAGGCTTCAGCCACAGCATCGGCAACATGATGGTGCTGCGCGAGCAAATGCGCAAGGTGGCCACGGCGCTGGCCGTCAGCCAGACGGCCGTCTATCCCATCGACGTGCGCGGACTGGCGAATGACCCCGCGTTTTCAGCCGCAGGAGGCGCCGTTTCGGCTCCGTCTACAAATGCGCGCGGCCTGTCCGCTACGCCGGGATTGCCAACCAGGCCGGGCGCCGGTACGGCGGCCATGCAAAAGCACAATGACTGGATTCTATCTCTGGACGCGGCGCACGCCACCATGGAGGAGATTGCAGCGGCCACCGGTGGCCATGCATTCGTGAATACCAATGGGCTCGCCGTAGCCGCCGGCCACGCGGTCAGCGAGGGCTCGGCCTACTACACGCTGGTCTACGCGCCCTCCAATCTGAACTTCGATGGCGGCCTGCGCTCGATTCATGTGACCGTGGATAAGCCGGGCTGCAAGCTGGCTTATCGCAGCGCCTACTACGCGGTCGATCCGGCCACGGTGACACCCGACGCGGTGCAGAGCGACAGCCTTGCCGCCGCCATGGTGCATGGCGCGCCCGATGCCCAGGGTTTGGTCTTCAAGGCGCAGATCAATCCAGAAGGAGCGCCGGCCATGGCGGCTCCGGACTCGCCCATGTCGGTCAAAGCGGCCTACAACGGAAGCAAAAAATCAAAGAAACCCCAGCATCTTTCCGGCATGGTGCAGGCTTACAGCATCCATCTGGCGATTCTGGCCAGGCAACTGCAACTGACGGAGTCGCCCGATGGCCGCCACCATGCGGCTCTGAATATCGCCGCCTACGCTTATACGGCCGATGGGCAAAAGCTGGGCGGAATGAAGCAGAACCTGGAGGCGTCGATGCCGCCGGCGGTCTACGCGCTGACCCTCGAAAATGGGATGTTCCACAACCTGCGCGTCGAGCTGCCGGTGGAGGCCTCCACGCTGCGGCTGGCGATCTTCGATCCGGGTAGCCACCACTCCGGCTCGCTGGAGGTGGCGCTGCCGTTGCAGCCCGCGCAGCAGGCCACAGCGGCAGCTTTAAAACAATAAGCGGATACGTCTGTCCTACTTGTGGTTGGGCAGAACAATATCCGTAATCGTGTATGGCGGAACCGTGACTGTGAATGTATCGCCAGCTGCGGTGAACGCTGACATCGACGGTCCTCCCGCGCCGAATTGCGCGCTGCCGTAATCGAAGCGCTTGCCGGCAGTTCCGGCGCTTCCGTTTTTGTAACTCACCGTGACCGCCGCCGATTCCTTCAGACTTTTGTTGACCAGCATCAGTCCGATAAAGCCGTCACGGCGATAGGTGGCATGAACTCCGATCTGCTGCGCGCTGGAAGTCGCATCCAGGAACGCATCTCCTGGGGCGTGAGCCACAATGTGCAGCATTTGCAAGCCGTAGTAGGCGGGGCCGAGTGTCTTGCGATCCGCGGAAAGCATCGTATCGCCATACATCTCATTCCAACTGATGTTTACTACGCCGGATTCGATAAGGTAAGCATAGTAATCGGCGAGCCAAAGAGCCTTGACAACCGGATGCTCCACCTCTTCCCAGGAGCCGATCACGACTGGCGCAAAGGCGATTTTCGGTAAATGATCCTTGGGGCAGGATTTTCCGTAGTTCTCAAAGAGCGAGTCGGTGATGAAAGCGAGCGTGGAACTCGAATCGGCGACTTGATTGCTCATTGTCGGATCTCTGGCAACATTGAGTCTTTGGTTCGGCGTTCGATTGCTTGAAGTTGGATCTCTGGTAACGTTGAATCTCGGGTTTGGCGAGACGACCGAGACGACATGGATCGCCTCGGCATGATCCCTGAAGCCGCTGTGAAAATAGCCAGCCGAACCGAGATTTTTGTTGTCGAGAAGAGCTTCCTCATTCAGAGTCTTCCATGTGGGTGGAACTATCGGGGCCAAGGACCAATCGAGAGCGACAAAGTCGATGCTTGAGCAAGCGCCCTGCAATACATTCTTATTCCACTCCAGCCCTCCGACGACAGGTATCCATCGTTTTGGGGAATCGTGTAAGCCGGGATTTGGAGGCAAGGCAAGCGTCGCGCCGATCTTGATGGAAGGGTCAACCGCCTTCATGGCTTGAGCAAATGCCTTCAGATTCTCCGCATAGGCAGAAGGGGAGAGCTTGGGATCGTGCTTGAGCTTGCCAAAATCGTTCAGCGCGGCGGGCGCTGGGCCATGCAGATCGGGATTGCCGGTGCGGACGTTGCTGAAATCCTTGTCGAAGTCGGTGCCGTAGAAACCGTTGTTGTAAACTTCATCGCCGATCTGCCAGAGCTTGAACCCGAAGGGCCGGGGATGCAGGATGCGGAGGAAATTCAGCCCGTCGTCGCTGGCCCGCGGAGCAGCGCCGCGCAGTGCGGCCCAGTAACCGACAGTCCGCCAGTCCTTGCCGGTCGAGTCCTTGCCGAGCGGCTGCGTGCTGGCTGCATCTCCGTTGGAATACGCGACCCAGGCCGCTGCCTCAGCCGGTTCGCCGCCGCCGCTGCCGTCGATATTTGAACCGTAATTGACGACTACCACGGCCTGGCCTAATTTCTCGGCAAAAAGCGCAAAGCGGCCGAAGTCGCTTCCCGGCGCGAGATTGACAGCTTCCGTGCCCTTGTAGGGCGTGATGGATTTTGTCGACCAGTGATAGAGGTCGGCCACACCATGAGAAGCCGGATAGCGCACAGTGGTGACGCCAGCCGCGCGCAGATAGGGAAGCCCTGCTGGATCGAAGGAGTTACCGTCTGAGATTGGCGCAGGGACTCCAAGTGAAACATCGGTCAAGATGTTTACAGCTTTGCTTAGATCGACGGACACATTCACCCGCTCCTGGCCGAATGCCGGGATGCAGAACAGTATGCAAAGAAGGCTGAGTTGCGGGATGATGCGACTGAGGAGCTGCGTTGGATTGCTGAAACGATTCCTCTGGCCGTGCATAGTCGTTCTCTCCGTTCATTTCAGACCGCGTAAAAGCAACTGCAGGTCTGCGCTGCAAGCATAACAAAGCAAGGCCTGCCCATTTGTGCCCGGCAGGCCCTGCGGAATATCTGCTTTTTGAATGTATGAGAACAATGGTAGAAGCCGCAATGTCGCAGCCATCGCTCCGACTCGCTGGAGGTGGCGCTCTAAGGTCGCAGTGCCCGCAGCACCTTGGCCGTAGTTACCACCTGGCCCGCGTGGCGCTGGGTGTGGTCGGCCACGTGAATCAGCGCGCCGCCTATGCATGTGGGCAATTGCTTGCGGCCCACGCCGCGAAAAACCTCGAAGTCGGCCGTCGCCAGCGCTCGTACCCGCTCGGCCGCATTGCTGAACGATGCCTTGACCTCGGCCAGCAACGCGGCCAGTGTCTCCTCACCCGCCTGCTCGGCCTTGAGCGCAGCCAATTGGCCGGCAGTCAATTGATTGCCCTCGGCATAGCTCAGCAGCCGGTCGGTCGAGCGCGCGATGTGGCGCAGATGAAAAGCAATCGTCGTCAGTCCCAGCGGCTGCGAGTGAACCTCGACATCAGTCAGCCCTTCGGTCCACTTGGTCAGGTCGTCGAGGGCCAGATCGAACGCGTGCAGCACCGCGCGGCCCACCGCCGGAACCTCGGCATGGGTTCCGCTCAGCCACGGCTCGGTATACGGCATAGGCACGGGGGAAGTGCTCATAGGGAAACGGTCCTCTAGCTTGCACTCTTCACGCGTACCACGGTGATCTTAGTGAAACCCTCTTCAAAGATCGGCGGCTTCAGCCTGTCGCCCATCTTGCGCATCACATCCTCGCTCACCGAGCGGTCGCGCTTGCTGTTTCTCTCCAGGCAGACATCGAGCGGCACGTCGAAGAAGACCGCCTGCACCTCGTAGCCGAAGCTCTTGGACATCTTGATCCACTGGCGGCGCTCGTGGATGGAGAGGTTGGTCGCGTCCACGTAATTCCATGGCATACGGGCGATCAGTCTTGCGCGCAAGAGCGACCGGAGGGTAGAAAAGACCAGCCCCTGATAGCGCTGCTCCTCCACATCGTCGAAGAGAATGTTGCGCAGCAAATCACTGGACAACGGCGTGACGCCGCGCCGCCGGAACCATGTGGTTTTGCCCGAGCCGGGCAGGCCGATAGCCAGGACAACATAGCCTTTGGGTGCCTGCGGAGAGCGCTCGGCGGCATCCGGCTCAGGCGGCGCCACGGAGGGCATATCGGGCTGAGTTTCCAGCTCGAAGCGGCCTGCATCGGCCGACTCATTCCAATCCTGCCTGGTGGGCCGCACCGGTTTTGCCGGCGATTCGGCTCTTGGGCGCTGTTCCGTCCTGGCAGGCCGCGAATCATCCTGTCCAGAATCAGCCGGACGCAGTTCTGCCGATCGTTGCCCGCCGGGCCGCTGCTCACGGGGTTGCGCGACCTCCGGAACCTCGTCCGGATAGAGCGGCACCAGCGGCCGCAGTTGATTCGAAGGGAGTTCCTGGCCGATTTTGCCGGTGGATTCGGAAATGTTGGGAGTGCGTCTCGAACGTTTTCTCATGCCGCCTTCAACTGATACGTACTGATAACGGGATACCATACTTCCCAAGGGTGCTGCAAATGGTGTGCACTCCGTCACATACATTCCCGCATCGGGAACGGCATACTATGGAACGAGAGGCTCTGCGCTAAATGGAGAAGTTATGCGCTTGGATTTCTTCTCTGCTGGCGAAGATGCTACGATCATGAGTTTGGTGGAATTGCCTGTTGGGCTGTTTTCAGCCGCCGAACCAGAACAAGCTTGAATCAGCTCAAACCACAGTCGCACCGACTATGAAGGAGAACACACAAATGGCAGTTAAAGTTGGAATCAATGGCTTCGGCCGCATTGGCCGCAATGTTTTGCGCGCCGCGCTTGGCAATAAGGAGATCGATTTTGTTGCCGTCAACGACCTGACCAGCCCCGCGACGCTGGCCCACCTGCTCAAGTACGACTCGATCCTGGGCAACCTGAAAAATGAAGTCACCGCCGGCGAAGATTTCATCGCCATCGATGGCAAGAAGATCAAGGTCTTCTCCGAGAAGGATCCCGCCAAGCTGGACTGGGCTTCCGTCGGCGCACAAGTCGTCGTTGAGTCCACCGGCCACTTTACTGACGCAACCAAGGCCAAGGCTCACCTCGGCGCGACCGTGAAGAAGGTCATCATCTCCGCTCCGGCCTCCAACGAGGACTTGACTATCGTGCTGGGCGTCAACGAGAACAAGTACGACGCAGCCAAGCACAATATCATCTCCAACGCCAGCTGCACCACCAACTGCCTGGCGCCCGTCGTCAAGGTCATCCTGGAAACATGCGGCATCGTCAGCGGCATCATGACTACCATCCACAGCTACACCGGCGATCAGGTTATCCTCGACTTCCCGCACAAGGATCTGCGCCGCGCCCGCGCCGCTGCCTTGAGCATGATTCCCACCTCGACCGGCGCCGCCAAGGCTCTCAAGCTGGTCATTCCGGAGAGCGCGGGCAAGCTGGACGGCTTTGCCATCCGCGTGCCCACTCCCAATGTCTCCATCGTCGATCTGACCTTCATCGCCGAGAAGCCCATCACCGCCGAAGCTCTGAACGCCGCCTTCAAGAAGGCGTCAGAGGGCGAACTGAAGGGAATTCTGGGCTACGACACCAACCTGCTGGTCAGCTCTGACTTCAAGGGCGACGCGCGCAGTTCAATCGTTGACGCGCCGCTGACCAAGGTGGTGGGCAACAGCGTCAAGGTGCTCAGTTGGTACGATAACGAGTGGGGCTACTCCAGCCGCGTCGTCGATCTGATCGGCTTCCTGGCCAAAAAAGGCCTGTAACCGCAAATAGCGAACAGTGGTCAGTGGTCGGTTTTTCCGATCCCTGGCCACTGCTTTCTGTTCCCTGATTCCTACTTTCTGTTCCCTAATCCCTGTTCCACTATTTCTGTTCCCCGAGAGCCATGCGCAAGAATATCAGCGGCAAGTCCCCCTTCGAGCCCATCATCGGTTTTTCCCGCGCGGTGCGCATAGGCAATGCGGTGTTTCTTGCCGGAACCGCCCCGGCGGGCGCCAAGGAGCGGGACGCTGCCGGCCAGACGCGGCGCGTCTTCGAAATTGCCGCCAAGGCGTTGGCCGAGGCCGGCGCTTCTCTTCAGGATGTTGTCCGTACGCGCATCTACCTGGTCCACCCGGAAGACTGGGAGGCCGTGGGACTGGTGCATGGCGAATACTTTTCCGAGATCCGTCCCGCTGCTACCATGGTGGTGGTATCTCAGTTGCTCGACCCTTCCTGGCGAGTTGAGATCGAGATGGACGCCGTGATTTCCGACACTGAAACCGGCGCCGCACCGGGCCCCAAAATTACCCCGTAACCGAAGTTCAAGAAAGGCCGCTCCCATGCCCAAGCTCTCCATTCGCGACATCGATCTGGCCAACAAGCGGGTCTTCATTCGCGTCGATTTCAACGTGCCGCTCACTGAAGACGGCTCGACCATCACCGACGACACCCGTATCGCGGCCACGCTGCCCACCATCGTTTACGCCATCCGGCACAAGGCCAAGGTTATTCTGGCTTCGCACCTGGGCCGTCCCAAGGGCAAGCCAAATCCAAAGTATTCGCTGCGCCCCGTGGTTCACCGCCTGCGCGAGTTGCTCGACAAGGCCCTGGGCGAAGATGTCAACGTGGCATTCGCGCCCGATTGCGTTGGCGAGGTTGCCGGCGAAATGGCCCGCCAGCTCGAGTCCGGCCAGGTTCTGCTGCTTGAGAATCTGCGCTTCCATGCCGAGGAAGAGGCCAACGATCCGGCCTTTTCAAAGGCGCTGGCATCGCTGGCTGACGTTTATGTCAACGACGCCTTCGGAAGCGCCCATCGCGCCCACGCTTCCACCGAGGGCATCACTCACTTTCTCAAGCCCGCTGTGGCCGGCCTGCTGATGGAAAATGAAATTACCTATCTCGGCAAGGCACTGGAATCGCCCGAAAAGCCATTTGTGGCCATCATCGGCGGCTCCAAAATCTCCGGCAAGATTGACGTGATAGACAACCTGCTCGACAAGGTCGATACGCTGGTTATCGTCGGCGGTATGGCTTACACTTTCCAGCGCGCGCTGGGCGTGGCCACCGGCAAGTCTCTGGTCGAAGAAGACAAGATCGACATGGCCAAAGCCGCCATCGAGAAGGCCAAGACCAAAGGCGTCAAACTGCTGCTGCCGGTCGATAACATTCTCGCGGACAAGTTCGCCGCCGACGCCAAAACCCAGCCGTGGGATTGCTCGGTCGATTTTCCCGCCGACTGGCAGGGCCTCGACGTCGGCCCCAAGTCCATCGCGGCCATCGAAGAAGTGGTTTCGACCGCTCGGACGATTGTCTGGAACGGTCCAGCCGGCGTCTTCGAATTTCCCCGCTTCGCCGTGGGCACCAACGCCATCGCCCATGCTGTTGCGGCCAACCGCGCGGCCATCTCCATCATCGGCGGCGGCGACTCTGTTTCGGCCATCAACAAGACCGGCCTGGCCGACCAGATCACACACATCAGCACTGGAGGCGGTGCTTCGCTTGAATTTCTGGAAGGCAAGAAGCTGCCGGGCGTGGAAGCTCTGACGGATAAGTAGAGGAGTTAACAGTAGACAGCGAACAGGGAGCCCCGCGTCTGGCCTGAGATCTGAGCCAGCTGCGGGGCTTCCGCTTGTAAATTATTCATGCAGAAATAGTTATGTCAAATAGGCGCATAGGCGTTTGTGTGTTTATGCGCTTAGGTGTATATTGAAAATAGAGGACACGTCTATGTCAACGGCCACTATTCGCTGGAATCTCGTCGTTTCCAAGGAAACCGACAAATCCCTTCGTCAGTTTCTCGCTTACGGAGGAGGCGGCAAAAAGGGCGATCTCTCGCGTTTTGTTGAGGAAGCGGTCAATAAGCACATCTTCGACTCGGCACGGAGGGCGGCCTACGAGCATAATGCCAACGCGGACCCGGAAGAGATTGAAGCGGCCATCGAAGAGTCCCTTGCCTGGGCGCGGACGCGGGTGCGCTGATGCTGGTCCTGCTGGACAGCAATATCTATTTCAGCGCGCTGATTTCCCCCCGCAGTATTCCAGCACGCATCGTTCATGCTTGGAGCGCTGGCAGATTCCAACTGCTCACCTGCCAGCACCAGATCAATGAAATCCGAGCGGCGAGCCGGAACCCCAAGTTTCGGGACTTGTTTCAACCCCATCTGGTGGGCACCATGCTCAATCACATCTACGGTGCAACCGTGTGGGAAGGGCCGTTGCCCCGCAGGCATGAGGCTGCCGATCCGACAGACAGCTTTCTTCTCGACCTGATTGAAGCCGCGCAGCCCGACTACGCAGTCACCGGGGACAAACGGTCGGGGCTGCTTGAGCTGGATAAGCTGGGCCGCACAAAGATTCTGAAGGCGAGCGCATTCTGCACTGAAGTGCTGCATCTGTAGAACCGATGCAGCGCCACTCCTCGTTTCCGTTCACCAAGGTGCCCCTATTTCCTGTGAGACTGTGAAAGGGCTGCGCGGCTTCCTGTTCAGCTCGTGACAGATTAAACTCGGGATACAGGGGCAATCGAGCGCCCTATCTGGAGAAAGCCTTTGGCCTACTACACGCGAGTCTTGTCGAAAGATGAAGAGTTTCCTTCCTGTGAGGAACTGGCGCAGTTGATTCAGGCAGAGCATCCAGAGTACAAACTGACCATCGAAGAGGGAAGCGAAGAGGAGTGGGAGACTCTTCTGCTTTCCAGCGAGGATGACGTCGAGGTCGCTTTGATCGAGCGCAACCCCGTCAGCGCCGGTTCAATCGGCCAGGATGCAGTCGCGGAATTCATCGAGGATCTCCAGGATTGCAAGCCGGAAAGCGGTGTTCAATGGCTTGCGGAATATCTTGCCGAAGTCAAAACGATCTACGCGTTCCAGCACCTGCAAGGAGCGGAGACGGTAGAGGGCGGCAACGCTCTGCACGCCTTGCGTTCGGCCCTCTGGGAGCGCGGAGAAGCCGTCATTCAAGCAGACAACGAAGGCTTTACCAACGAAGAAGGTTACCACATTGTCTGGCAGTTTTCTGACTCGGTCTCCGGCCCATGGAATATGGGCATCCTTCAAGACGGCGTCTGGTATCACTTCACCATGGATTTGGGCGACTCCGATCATCGATCCGCATTCTGCAACGGAGAAGTGCCATCCGATTTGACCGCCATCCTGACGTTAGGATCTCAAGACTAGGCAAGCGAGCCATTCATTCGCCGCGGTTTCTCGTTTTCTGCCGCACTGTGCCCGCCGTCACCCCATGACTCAGCCCCATCCACTAAAATCACACAGAGGAGTTCCGAAAAAATGGCCCGTAAAGCTCTCATTGCCGCTAATTGGAAGATGTACAAGACGCCTGCCGAAGCCAAGGCTTTTGTCGACGCCTTTTTGCCCCTCGTTGCCGGGCACTCCCGCGACGAGATCGCTCTGTTTCCATCGCCAGTTCTATTGCCCACTGTGATTGCCGCAGCCAAAGGCAGCAATGTCGCCGTCGGCGCGCAGAACATCCACTTTGCCGAAGAGGGCGCTTACACCGGCGAAACTTCGGTGGGCCAGCTTCTGGCTGTGGGCGGAACGCACACGCTGATCGGCCACTCCGAGCGGCGTCAATATTTCGCGGAGACCGACGAAATCGTCAACAAGAAGCTGCACACCGCGCTGAAGCACGGCCTGATTCCCGTGGTCTGCGTGGGTGAAGTGCTGGCCGAGCGCGAGGCGGGCAAGACCTCCCAGGTGCTCAAGACGCAAATCGCCGGAGCCTTCGCCGGCATCACGGCTGAAGCAGCCGCGCCCATCGTCATCGCCTATGAGCCCGTGTGGGCCATCGGCACGGGCAAGACCGCTACGCCGGAGATCGCCGTCGACGCGCACAAGATCATTCGCGCTGAAGTGGCCAAGTTGCTGGGCGCGGAAGTCGCCGCTGCGGTGCGCATTCTCTATGGCGGCAGCGTCAAGCCGGATAACGCCACGTCGCTGATCGGTCAGGAAGAGATCGACGGCGCACTGGTGGGCGGCGCCAGCCTCAAGCCCGACTCGTTTGCGGCCATTGTCAAGTACTGATTGACGTTGAGTATTCTCCGGCCGCGAATTCGCGTTCGCGGCCGGACGCATTCTGCTCTAAAACTTGTCTTTGTTGCCGCCGCCGCACAGCTCGACGGCATGAAGCATGGCCTTGGCCACGCGGTCGGCAAGGTTAGCGTCGGTGAAGCGGAAGGTGTAATCCTCGCCGTGGGGTTGTCGCAGAACCAGCACCGTCATGGGCGGGTTAGTGGATGTGACGACTAACTCCGGGTGTCCATTCTTCGCCAGCCATTCGTTTTCAAACTGCTCCAGAGGTTTGACCACGATCTCCTGAACATCACGAAGCAGAAACGCGCGATTCTCGTCCCTGGTGATTTTGCCGTTTTGCGCCCCCTTCCGGTAGTAGGAGATACGGCACTGGTTCGCATCAGCAACAACATTGCTGGTCTCGTTCGTCATGGTATCGGTCGAAGTGCCGCCGTTGGTTGCGTCCTGGTTAAACTCGACCCAGGCGATCTTACCGAGGTCGTTCAGTTTTTCCTGGATGAACTGCATGGTTTCGGCGAGGGTGGGGCCGCTGGCGGCGGGGACTCCGGCGGGCTGCGGGTCAACGGACGCTGCGCCTTGCGCCAGTATAGCTTTCAGCTCCGCTTCCGTCGCTCCGGCCAGCTTGAGCGCGACCAGCGCATCGACAGAGGTATCAAATTTATCGCTGGTCGAGTGAATCTTGTCCAGGACCACGCTCTCCGGCATTCCAACCTGTAGCAACTTCAGAACCGCGGCGTTTGCGGGCGCGTCATTTACTGGCTTGGGCGGCGGCGCAACAGGCTGCTGCGCCGAAAGCGTGAAAGCGATGCCGCAAAAAAGGAACGCCGCAAGCAACTTTCTCATGTTCATGATTTTGCCTTTCTTTCACGACAAAGGCGGAAGCAGGGATTCTCTCCGCGCTTCCGCCGTGGAACGAACAACGCTGTGAGGCCTAATGAGCCTGCGGACCGGTGGAAAAGGCCGATTGAGTTACGCTGGTCTCGGTCTGGTTGGCTTGCTGCTGCTGGGCATCGAGGAGCGATTGCACATTCTCGTTGTCCGCCGGAGGCTCATCTGATGGCCGGGGCGGCGGGGCAATGGCCGAGTACGGTGCGCCCGGCAGGCCATTCTGGCCTTGCTGTGCGTGCAATTTCTGCAGGCCGGAATCCAGTTGGGCGCGGAAGTTGTTCTGCATCTCCTGGAGGCTTTCGACAGGCACGCTCACAGTCAGCCCGGCCGGGCAGTCGCCCTTCCTGCTGCTGACCACCACCAGGTCCGCTGCAGTCGCGTCGTCCGCCGGCGTGGCCACCAGCTTGATCACGTCTCCGGTTGAGAGCCCGCACTGCTGCCCATCCGCTGTGGCTACGTTGAGGGCCTGGCTGGTCACGAATAAATGGTTGGGCGTCAACACCTGCGGCAGGCCGGCAAGCGCGGGCGCGTCATCCGGCTTTGCCGCGGCGGCGTTCTCATAAGCCAGTTGCTGCTGCACCTCTTCGGCGATCATCTGCTTGATCTCCGGAGTGATGGGCGTATCGGCTGGAGCGTAAGCCTCATCGTCTCCCGGCGGCGTGGCATCGTTCCCAGCGTAGCCGCCTGCCGGTGCATCCGCCTGATACCCCGCTTCAAGTGTCTGGCCGATCAGGAAGTCCGTAAGCCAATAGGCTCCACTGGGATACGCGTCCCAGGGAGAAAAGAATCCCGCGTAGAAGTCAAACCACGGCGAGCCTGCCCATCCCCATCCATAAGGCACAGGGGCTCCCCAGGGATAATAGGCCCATCCGTAGAACAACGGATCGTAGAAGTAGTACGGATAGTAGTTGTAGAAAATTCTCCCGTGATAGTGGTAGCCGGAATACGCGCGCGTGAAGCTATGGCCTCCGTGCACATAAGTGCGCTGCACGTAGTCGTGTCCGTGGTAAGAGACCGAGTGTTCCAAATAGCCTCTGTGCGGCCCGGTTGAAACCAGCCTGCTGTGATCGGGGCGCTCGCTGATTATGGTTCTCTGTCCATGTGGGCCGTGCGCGATGTCCATGTTGGCCGTATGCACGGAAGCCAGTTGTCCATTCGCGTGGAACGATGCGCTCTGTCCGTGCGCGCTGTAAGAAGCCAGGGTTCCATTGGGGCGCAGATTGTAGTTGCGCCCGTTGGTTGCGGTCACGGTCAGGCTCTTATCCCCATGAACGGCCACCCGGCCAGGAGGGATCGACCGCTTGTTGATGCCGGTCATGCCAGTGCGCGCCGTGTTCACCTGATGCAGCACGGATTGCGATCCAGCTTGCCCCAGCGTGGAGCTGCCCGCGCCCGGCTTGCCGGCTGTTGCTCCCGTAGAACCCGGCACGTTGTATACGGTATGTGTCGCGCCGCCAAATGCGCCTGCTGGCGAATTGCTATGTGGTGTGAAGGAGTTGCCGCCTGCTGCGGTTGGGGCCGCCGAACTATGAGGAGCATAGGAATTGCCCCCGGGCGAGGCAAACGGAGTGGAAGCACCGCCGCCCGGTGCCGCCGGAGCGTAACTGCTGCCATGTGTAGCGGCTGGGGCTCCGGGAGTGTAGGTGTTGACGTGCGGAGTGGGTGGAGCTGCCGGGGTGTAGCTCGTCCCGGTCGAGGCATGAGGAGTGTATGTCGTTACCCCATTGGTCGTCCGCGCACCCTCGCCGCTGACGATGGTGCTACCGGATGGGTGAGATGTCGCGGGAGAGCCTGGAGTGTAGACGTGCGGGGTGTAGGTTGTGGCGCCCCCAGTGTAAGAGTGCGTGCCCGATGAATTCCCGGCCGACGGCGAGCCCGGCGTATAGCTATGCACCGGGGCTGATGGACTGCTTCCACTCTGCGGACTGTAAGAATGCGAGGGCGCGGGATTGTAAGACGGATGAGACGCCGGAGGACTATAGGACGGATGCGAAGGCGCCGGAGCAGATGGATGATAGGCCGGGGCCGACGGG
>Ga0255350_1000101_pt1 | contig 33456 bp, 26 predicted proteins | sample HBST25r1metaG_FD_186028 | JGI IMG/M metagenome (GOLD analysis project Ga0255350, IMG submission 186028) | Peat soil microbial communities from Stordalen Mire, Sweden - H.B.S.T-25.r1 | ecosystem: Environmental > Terrestrial > Soil > Wetlands > Peat | place: Sweden: Norrbotten County, Stordalen...
AAACAGCGAACCGGCGCCGATCCACGAGGTGAGCAGCGTGAGCACCAGCACCGCCGCCGGCAGCGAGCGCCCGGCCACCAGAAAGTCGGCCTTGGTCTTGACCTGGGTACTGCGATAAAGCGCCACTGACAGCAGCACAACGACAATCACCGCCAGAACGACAACGTAAAGATGAGACATCCGCGGGCTTCCTCGCACATATTCCGGGGTTCTTGCCAGTTTACCGGATGCGGGCGACACCGCGGAGCTCGCCGCTCTGGTTTGCCGGTTTTCTCAGGGTTCCCAATTCGCTGCGCGCAAAGAAAACGCGGCGGCCGAAGCCGCCGCGTCTTGAGTACCAGGCTGCTCTGCGCTAGAAGAACAGCTTGGCAGAGACCTGGATTTGCCGAGGTCCGTACAGCGTGCTGTTGGTGCCGGTCTTCACCCCGAAGGCCCCGGCCGGCGAACTGGCAACATAGGGCACGATGCAGCCAGCGAATGTGGAGCCGGTGGGAACCGTGACGGTGGTGGCAGTTGGACAACTGCTCTTGCCTGCCGCGTTGAGCGTGGAGAAATAGGTATTCTCGCTCGACACGATTTCATGGTTCATCAGGTTGAACGCCTCGCCGATGAATTCCATATAAACCTTGTCGTGAATGGGAATTTCGCGTGTGACCCGGAAGTCGATGTTGCGAACGCCGGGGCCCGGCTGGCTGTTGCGTTGAATCTCGGGCGGACGGCCGGTGGTGGCTGCGCCGGATCCCGAACTGATGGCTCCGCCGTAAATATTGCCGTCAGCCGCCGCCGGGGTACTCGCGATCACAGAGGACGAACTATTCATGGCGGCATCGATCGGGAATCCGGTGGATTCGGTTGCCGTGCCGGAGAAAGTAAAACCATCCAGGCCATGCTTCATCCAGGGATTGCTCTCCAGAATGGCCGGCTTCCAAAGCACCGTGCCGACAAAGCGTTCCCGCATGTCGATATCGGAGCGGCCGTATTCGCCTTTGATGTTGTTGGGGTCCAGAACAGGATTGCCGCCGTAGAAGGTGCCAAAGGCTCCCGACACCATGTCATCGTCCAGCGCCTTGGACCAGGTATAGTTCAGCAGCACTTCGAGACCGTTGCTGAATGGGCGGCGCAGAGTAACCGCCATGCTGTTGTACCAGGAGTTGGCCACGCTGTAGCCGACGTTGAGCGAAGTGAGCGCCGTGTCGATGCGGTCAGTCGCCAGGTAGTAGGGAACGGTCAGCAGCTTGGTTGTTCCGTTGGGGTAGGTGACTTCGAAAGAGCGGGTTCCGTGCGGTGTCTGACCCACCAGATTTCCATCCGTGAAGACCGGGAGACGAAGTCCCCGCGACCCGACATAGCCGATCGAGAGGGACATCTTCCCTGGCAGGGCCTGTTCCACGGCCAGATCGAACTCGTGGACCAGCGGCGGAACAAAGTCCGGAGACAGTCCGTGGAAGCCGGCCGAAGGCGGCTGCGAGGTCGATACGCCCACCACCGCGGGCGCAGCGCCGCCGCTGGGATAGAGAGCCGACGATAGCGACGGGCCGGTCACCTGGTAGGGAACATTGGGGAACAGCAGCGCCGCCGCGGAAGAAGGAGAACAGGTATTGTTGCAGCCGTAGTAGGTGTAGTTGATCTGGTACTCGCCATTCTCCACCCGCATGGCATAGTACGTGCTGCCCTGGTTGAGCCCGGTGAAGATGCCGTAACCGCCGCGCAGGATCGTGCCATTGATCGGGTTCCAGGAGAAGCCGATACGCGGCTGAACCCGGTCCGTGACATTCTTGATGGTGGAGTTGTATTTGATGGCCAGCGCCGACGAGGTGTTGGGAATGCCGGGCGCGGGCGTCAACTGAAGATCATAGCGCACGCCCAGGTTCAGGGTCAGTTTCGGGCTGACTTTCCAGGTGTCTTCGGCAAACCCATCGTACATCTTCATCCAGAAATCGTCGGCTCCGGATCGCCCGCTGGACACCGGGTTCACCTGGTCGATGGTCTGAGTAAAAGAGTTGTAGTGTGAGCCGGCATAGGGGTCCGCGTCACCGGTCTGGCCCTCGAAAGCATCCGCAGCCCAGTTCTGGAACTTCGCCGTGTCCGAGCCGGAGTAAGTGTAAACACCGCCGCCCTGATACAGGTTGATCATCACCTCGTGAACCAGGTTGATGTCTCCGCCAAACTTGAATGTGTGCCTGTTCCAGACCTTGGAAAAGACATCCGTGAACTGGATGCGATGTTCGTCTGGTTCGGCAACCCGCGGCAGGGCGTTGGGCATGCCGTAAGTCTCCGAGCCCATGGCGATGCTCGGTCCGGGAGCATTGGCGCCCGCCGTCTCCAGGTCGCGGCCCCATTGAAAGCGCAGATCGTTGACCGCTGTGTCGGAAATGGTCGAGGTCCAGTGCGCAATCAGGAAGCGCTCGTGATAGCTGGTGGGGCCGTTGGTGCTGGCCGATGTATTGGAATTGGTCGGACTCGAGTTGTAGCCGTTGGTGCTGTCGAAATCCACGTAGTTGAAGTTCGCATAGATCAGATTCTTGTTGTTCAACTGGTAATCCACACGCGGGAAAAGCAGCGTCTCTTTCGCGTAGCGCGAAGGCGCGCCCTGCAGGCCCAGAAGGAAATTGATCGCGTCGGTGCAGAGTGTGGACGAAATCGTTGTGGGGCATTGCGTCGGCGTAATGTTCGTCGTGTCGACGTAGGTTCCGGTCGGCGTCAGAGAGACATTGTCCGTTTCATAGTAGAGCGCGCGGCCAACCCGGCGGAAACCATCCGAAGTCAGGAAGTAGAACAGCTTGTCCTTGATGATCGGGCCGCCCACGCTGCCGCCGAACTCCTGCTGCTGGTGAATAGGCTGCGTCAGCAGGAAGGGGTTGCCGTGGTTATAAAGCGCCGCCCACTTGCTGTATGGATCCAGGGCGTTCATATCCGGATAGCGCAGGTAGTAGAACAGGTCGCCATGCATGTTGTTGGTGCCGCTCTTGGTGATGGCGTTCACCTGGCCACCGGCGGCCTGGCCGAACTCGGCCGAGTAGTTGGACGCCTCGGTCTGGAACTCCTTGATCGAATCCAGACTGTAGACGAACGGCGCGCCCGACGAGCGTCCGCGCGCTTCGCTGAAGAGCATCTGGTTGTTGTTCGCGCCATCCACGTAATTCTGGTTGTACAGGCCGCTGATGCCGTGGAAACTCACCAGGCCAGAGTTGCCGTCGGCCACCACGTTGGGAGTCAGCAAAACAAAATCGCTCCAGTTGCGCCCGTTGACCGGCAGATTCTGGATGATCGGCGAATCCACCACCTGCGAGACTTCTGTCTGCTGCACGTCCAGCAGCGCGTTGGTGGCAGATACTTCCACGGTAGCGGTGGCAGACTCGACCGTCAGGGTGAGATTGACGGTGAGCGTCTGGCCAACCTGAAGGGTCAGGTTCGAGGCCTCCACCTTGCCAAAGCCGCTGGCGGAGGTGTCAATCTTGTAGCGCCCGGGCTTCAGAAAGGGCGCAACGTAAATCCCGGCGGAGTTGGTCGTATAGGTATGCGCGCTGCCCGTTTCGATGTTGACGACGGACACCGAAGCGCCAGGAATCACTGCCTGGCTGGCATCGGTCACGGATCCGGTAATGGAACCCGCGCCTGAAGTTTGCGCATGCAGGACAATCGCGCCCAGGCATACGGCAAGAGTGAAAATAGTCAGGGCAAAAATACCCCGGTGCATTCGTTTCATGGTCATGCTGGCTCTCCAAAACGCATTTGCATTCACAACGTACTGGCTGACGCCTGGCTGCGCTCCCTGGGGGAATGCCTTGCGCAACCGGCCACGCGCCCGCCTTGATGAACTGCCCGCAGCCTGAGTACCTGACGGCTTTCGCAGGCCAGGTGCGGTCCTTCTCTGGGCTGCTAGGAACCCCTTGCAGCTCTATAATCAAGAATACTGAATGTACGCAAAGATTTCGTGAATCGGCAAACCGATAATCTGTGAATATATGGACAAAAACTGGTTCATTTGTGGAGGCTCCTGAAGCAGAAGGTGCCCGGTATGAAAAGGCCTGTCTGACAACAACTCACCTTCCCTTGTCTCATATAGATTTCCCCGCCCGGAAAATCGCCTAAGATTCATTTTTTCTAAAACATAGAGGATATAATCGGCAAGATCGGCTCATGCTCCGATGGTGTGCGCCAACTCCGGCCCGGCGGACGAAGGACTTGTCCACCGAGCCTTGGCTGGCGCCCTGCCATTTACGAACTCGGCCGGAAGGAACCAGAGCGGAGAATGCCTGCGCGCTACGCTCGGCTGTGGCGACTGCTTTGCAAATCCATCCGCAGCGCTATTTTCCTTCCGAATTTGTCATCTTCTCCGGACGCAGATACTTGTCGAACTCTTCCTCGGTCAGGTATCCGAGCTCACGATTCGCCTCGCGCAGCGAGAGCCCCTTGTGGTGCGCCGTCTTGGCCAGTTTAGCCGCCTTGTCGTAGCCAATGTACGGATTCAGCGCGGTCACCAGCATCAGGCAATTGTCCACATACTCGCCGATGCGCTGGAGATTGGCTTCGATCCCTTCCACGCAGAACTCGACAAACATATGGCAGGTGTCGGTCAGAAGCCGCGCCGAGTGCATGAAGTTGTAAATCATCACCGGCTTGAAAACATTGAGTTCGAAGTTGCCCTGGCTGCCGCCGAACGCAATCGCCGCGTTGTTGCCATGCACCTGCACGGCGACCATGGTCATCGCTTCACACTGCGTCGGGTTCACCTTGCCCGGCATGATCGAGCTGCCGGGTTCATTTTCCGGCAACACAAGTTCGCCCAACCCGCAGCGCGGCCCCGAGCCGAGCCAGCGAACGTCATTGGCGATCTTCATCAGCGAGGCCGACAGCGTCACTAGCGCGCCGCTGGCGAACACCAGTTCGTCGTGGGCCGAGAGCGCCGCAAACTTGTTGGGATGCGAACGGAATGGCAGCCCGGTCAACTCCGCCACCTTCGCCGAGGCGCGCGCTGCGAACTCCGGATGCGTGTTCAGTCCCGTCCCGACCGCGGTGCCGCCGATGGCCAGGTCATAAAGGCCGTCCAGCGCCAATTCCATGCGGGCGATATCGCGTTCAAGCAAGCTCGCCCAGCCGCCGATCTCCTGGCCCAGCATGAGCGGCGTCGCATCCTGCAGGTGCGTGCGCCCGATCTTGACCACGTTTTCAAATTGCTTCGCCTTGGCCGCAATCGCATCGTGAAGATGCTCTACCGCCGGAATCAACCGCTCCTTCACCATGGTTACCGCGGCAATGTACATCGCGGTCGGGAAGGTGTCGTTGGACGACTGCGACATATTCACGTCATCGTTGGGGTGAACGGGCTTCTTGGTGCCCATCTCGCCGCCCGCGAGTTCGATCGCGCGGTTGGAGATCACCTCGTTGACGTTCATGTTGGTCTGCGTGCCCGAACCCGTCTGCCAGATACGCAGCGGAAACTCGTCCTTGTGCTGGCCCGCAATCACTTCGTCGGCGGCGCGCACAATCAGTTCCATCTTGTCCTTGGGGAGCTTGCCCAGGTCATGATTGACCAGCGCGGCGGCCTTCTTGAGTATGGCGAAGGCGCGGATCAACTCCGGCGGCATGCGGTCTTCGCCGATTGCGAAGTGGTGCAGCGAGCGCTCCGTCTGCGCTCCCCAGTAATGGTTGGCTGGGACTTCAATCTGTCCCATGCTATCGGACTCGATACGCGCGCCCGGATTGGTCTTTTCAGTCGTCTGCACGGTTGTCCTCTTCACGTCCACACACATCGGCGGTTGGATTTTGCATCCCGCTTTTCCGCTCCGGGCCAGTATAAATCAGTCGCCTCGGGCGGGTCTGTGCGCTGTCCAAAAAAATCCGATCTGCGCGGAAAGTATCGTTTGCCAGCCGCGAAAGCCTTGTATTGCAGCGTTCCCAGGCAAATTCCGAAGATCCCTTCAGCGGTAAATCTGCGGAATGAAATTCTGTTCCTGGATGGGCGGGCGCAAGTATTTTGACTTCTCCAGCTTCGGCAATTCCAGCGGCGCGGGCGTCAGGTCGCGATAGTCGAACAGCGACAGAAAGTGCCGGATGACGTTCAGCCGGGCACACTTCTTGTCTTCGGCATTGACCACAAACCAGGGAGACTGCCTGGTGTCGGTTCCGGCGAACATTTCATCCTTGGCGCGGGAGTAGTCGGCCCAATGGCGGCGCGACTCCAGATCCATCGGGCTCAGCTTCCAGCGCTTGGTGGGGTTTTTCATGCGATCCTGAAAGCGCCGCTCCTGCTCCTCGTCGCTGACGGAAAACCAGTACTTGATGAGACGAATCCCGGAGCGCTGCAACATGCGCTCGAACTCCGGGCAGCTTTGCATGAATTCCATAAGCTGCGCCTCGGTGCAGAAGCCCATCACCCGCTCGACGCCGGCCCGGTTGTACCAACTGCGATCGAACAGCACGATTTCGCCGGCCGCGGGCAACTGGGCGACATACCGCTGGAAGTACCACTGCGTCTGTTCGCGTTCCGTGGGCGTGGCCAGCGCCGCCACCCGGCAGACGCGGGGATTGAGCGAATCCGTGATCCGCTTGATGGCGCCGCCCTTGCCAGCCGCGTCACGGCCTTCAAACAGCACCACCACCCGCAATCCCTCGTGGCGAACCCACTCCTGCAGCTTGACAAGCTCAACTTGCAGCCGGCTCAGTTCGCTCTCATAATCGCAATCTTTCCCCAGGCGCAGCGTCCCCGCGCCGGCTGGAGAGGATGCCGGCCGATCACCGCCCGGCCCGATGCCGGCTGAAAGCTTCAACTCCTGCCCAGTCTCCGTCTGCCCCTTCTCTTGTTTGCCTTTCATCGGTCCCTCTCTGAAACTACCGGTCAACGCCTGTCTTATCGGCAGGATTCATCGCAGGATGAAGAATATACCCCGTCTGCAACGACAATGAATGCACCCGCAAAATAAATTCGCCGGAGATCATTCGGAGCGGCCAATGAAAAGCTGCGCCGGGACAAGCTTCGGCGGCCGAAGCTGTTGTCCGCCTCACGGGTTTTTCAAGCTTCCGCGCAAAGGCAGCTACGAGGAGAAGGAGTTACCCGGCGAAAGTGTTTTTCCATTCCAGCCTCTGGAGTGGCACACCGGCGAGTTAGCGGCTTTTCCACTTTGTCGAGAGCGCGGCAAGCTTTTCATCCATGGTGAATTGCGGCTTGGCCGCGGGCTTTTCCGACCTCGACGCAGGGCGCGCGGCGGGCGCGGTCAACTGCTTGATGGAGAGCGCAATGCGTTTTGCCTTCGTATCCACGCTCAACACCTTCACTTTGACGATCTGTCCGGTCTTGACCGCCTCGGACGGCTCCTTGATGAAGCGGTTGGAGAGTTCGCTGATGTGCACCAGGCCGTCCTGATGGACACCAATATCGACAAAGGCGCCGAACTTGGTCACATTGGTCACCACGCCTTCGAGCACCATGCCCGCCTCAACGTCGGCGATCTCGCGCACGCCTTCATCAAACGAGGGAGCGACGAATTTATCGCGCGGGTCGCGTCCCGGCCTGCGCAGCTCGGCCAGAATGTCGTTCAACGTATATGTGCCGGCCGAAAGCTGGCTGCGGTCCACCTGTTCGAGCAACTGCGGACGCTCAATGAGATCCTGCACGCGGGTTCCCAGCGACGCGGCCATCTGTTCGACCACGGGGTAGGACTCGGGATGAACAGCGGTGCTGTCGAGCGGGTTGTCGCCTTTGCGGATGCGCAGAAATCCAGCTGCCTGCTCGAAGGTCTTGGGTCCGATGCCGGGCACTTCCAGCACCTGCGCGCGCGAACGGAAACTTCCCTTCTCGTTGCGAAAGCCGACGATGTTCAGCGCCGTGCGCTCGGTGATGCCGGCCACGAAGCGCAGCAGGGTCCACGACGAGGTGTTCAAATCCACGCCCACCTTGTTGACGCAGCTTTCGATCACCGTTTCGAGCGACTCCTGAAGCTGGCGCTGGTCCACATCGTGCTGGTACTGGCCCACGCCGATTGACTTTGGATCGACCTTGACTAACTCCGACAGCGGGTCTTGCAGACGGCGGGCGATGGAGATGGCGCCGCGCACCGTCAGGTCAAGATCGGGAAACTCCTGGCGCGCCACCGCGGAGGCCGAGTAGACGCTGGCTCCCGCCTCGCTGACGGTGACCGAAAAAATTCCGTCGATCTTTCTGTCCCCAAGAAACTCGCGCACAAAGGCATCCGTCTCGCGCGACGCTGTCCCGTTGCCGATGGCGATGGCGCGCACGTTGTGCTGGCGCAGCATGGCTTCGAGCTTGAACGCGGATTCGCTGTTGCCGTGCTTGGAAGTATGCAGATAGAGGACATCGTGGGCCAGCAGTTTGCCGGTCTCATCGACGACCGCAACCTTGCAGCCGGTGCGCAGCCCCGGATCGATGCCCAAAACGGAGATCGGCCCGGCCGGCGGCGCCAGAAGCAGATTATAGAGATTGTCGCGGAAGACGCGAATCGCTTCGGTGTCGGAGCGCCGCTTCAACTCCAGGCGAATCTCGCCCTGAATGGAGGCGTTCAGCAGGCGCTTCCAGGCGTCGTCAATGGCCAGCTCCAACTGTCGGGTCCAGTCGCCAGGTTGGCGCAGAATATGCTTCCTCAAAAGGGCAACGGCCCGCTCCGGCTCGACTTCAATCAGGAAGTACAGCACGTTTGCGCCTTCGCCGCGGCGGATGGCCAACATGCGATGCGAAGGGATGGTCTTCACCGGCTCGCTGTACTCGTAATACATCTTGAATTTATCCTGCTCGTCGACGGCGTCCGTCGCCTTTCTACTCACCACAATGCCCTCATCGAAGACCAAAGAGCGGAGCGCCTTGCGCAGATCGGCGTCTTCGCTGATCCATTCGGCGACGATGTGGCGCGCGCCTTCGAGAGCCTCATCCACCGTGGCCACGCCCAGCTCCGCATTCACAAAAGTTGCGGCAAAATCATTGAGCGGCTGCCCGGAATTCTGCTGCGCCCAGAGATACTGGGCCAGCGGCTCCAGTCCCTTCTCGCGCGCGATGGTGGCCTTGGTGCGCCGCTTGGGCTTGTAAGGCAGATAAAGGTCTTCAAGCTCGCTTTTGTCGAGCGTGGCTTCAATGCGCGCTTTGAGATCATCGGTCAGCTTGCCCTGCTCGGCAATCGAAGCCAGGATGGTCTCGCGGCGGTCGGCCAGGTCGCGGAAGTAGGCCAGCTTCTCTTCGATGGCGAGAATCTGCACCTCATCCAGATTGCCGGTCGCCTCTTTGCGATAGCGGGCGATGAACGGCACGGTTCCGCCGTCGTCGAGAAGCTCGATCACCGCGACCAGGCCGCGCATCGGAAGGTTCAGCGTCTGGGCGATGTGAAGAAGAATTTCAGGGGAGAGATTTCTTGTTTCCTTCATGGGCATTCTCTGTTCATGGTACAGGCTGCCGCCCTGGAAATCGCCCCCGCGCAACTGTGCAAAACGCGCCCGTGACCATCCAGGTCACTGACCGGATGGATTCGCTCCTTACGCTTGACCATCCCAGGTCCAAAAATCGGGATCTGGGGCACCCAAGCCGGCAAGAATCAAGCGGTCAAAGACCTAGCGCGAATCCCTCGCCTGCGTTCACGCCCGACGCCGGGATTCGGGCCGCCCGGCGTCGGGCGACAGAGAAGCCCAGATAAAGTCGAGCAGAAACGCGGAATCCTCGCTGGGCGGCGATTCGCTTTGTTCAAGCAGCCTGCGCTGAATCGTTCCCCTGGTGATGTCGGCGATGATCCAGGCGGTCTTTTCCGCCGGTACCGGGCGAATCTCACCGCGCCGGACCGCATCCTCGATGGCCGACGCCAGACGATGCACCGGCTCACGCAGAAACTCGCGGAACTGGCCGCGCGTGATCGACAGATTGCCCTGCGCGGAGTCCATGATGCGAAAGAATTCCTTGCGCGCCTCGGCGTTCTCGATGCGGGCCAGGGTGAAGGCGGCGATCTTCTCTTTGAGGGTCGTTGCCGCGTCGATCCGCCGCAGCGTTCCCTTCGTGAGAAGCTTCATGTCGTGATCCAGAACGGCCTTGTAGATCTCGCTTTTGGAACGGAAGTAGAGGTAGACGGTTCCCTTGGCGATGCCCGCCTCTCTGGCGATCTCGTCGATGATGCCCTGCGCAAAGCCGCGGCGCGCAAAGACCGTGCGGGCGGCATCGACGATCGCGGCGCGGCGGAATTCGGAGACGAGCTTCTGCTTGGTTTTCATCTGGATGCGGAGTTCGCCTTCCCTTGAATCATGCGGTGCAGGAAAAAATGACCACTCCGTATCATAAAATGACTTTATGGTCAGCGGCAAACAATCCGCGTCCGCCAGCGGGAGCGCCCGTTGAGCGGCTCCGAGCAGGCGGCGCAGGGCGCGGCGGCCGAATACCAGGACTGGAAGCCGGCGGCCAACCCGTGGATGATCGCCGCGTCGGTCATGCTGTCCACCTTCATGGTGGTGCTCGACTCCTCGGTGGCCACCGTCGCCCTGCCACACATTGCGGGCAATCTCTCGGCTTCGACCGATGAGTCGACGTGGGTTCTGACCAGCTATCTGGTCTCCAACGCCATCATGCTGCCGGCTGCCGGATGGATTGCGCGACGCATCGGGCGCAAACGCCTTCTGATCCTTTCCATTCTGATCTTTACGGCTGCCTCGCTGCTCTGCGGCATGGCGTTAAGCATGCCGATGCTGATCGTGGCCAGGGTTTTACAGGGCATCGGCGGAGGGGGCATGCTGCCGCTGGCGCAGTCCATTCTGCTCGAAAGCTTTCCTCCCCGTCTGATCGGCACGGCGATGGCCGTTTATGGCGTGGGCATCGTCGTGGCCCCGGTGATCGGCCCCACCCTGGGCGGATGGATCACCGACAGCTACTCTTGGCGCTGGATCTTTTACATCAATCTTCCGTTTGGCGCGCTGGCCCTGTTCATGGTGAATCTGTTCATCGAAGATCCGCCTTATCTGCGCAAGGCCTTTCGCGGGGCCATCGACTATCTGGGTTTTGGCATGATGGCCATCTGGCTGGGCACGCTGCAACTGGTGCTGGACAAGGGGCAGGAGGCGGACTGGTTCGCGGCGAGCTGGATACGCTGGACAGTCGCGGCATCCGCGATTGCTCTCATTGGCTTTGTTCTGCGCGAGTTCATGGCCCGCGAACCGATTGTGCAATTGCGAATCCTCGCGAACCGCAATTTTCTGGTGGGGACGATTCTTACCTGCCTTTACGGCTTTGTTCTTTACGGCATCACGGCCCTGTTGCCGCTTTATCTGCAGACGCTGATGGGCTATTCGGCGATGGACAGCGGGCTGACGGTCAGCCCGCGCGGCGCCGGTTCCATGCTCGCCATGCTGGTGGCTGGTTTCCTGGCCAATGAACTCGATAGCCGGGTGCTGCTGGCCGTGGGCCTGGCGATCTTCGGCTACTCGTCCCTCGTTTTGAGCCACATCAATCTGGGGGTCTCCATGTCTTCCGTCGCCCTGCCCTGCTTTATCAACGGCTTCGGCGGCGGACTGGTCTTCGTGCCCATGACCACGATGGCCATGGGAATGCTGCGCAAGCAGGAGATTGGCAACGCCTCCGGAATCTATAACCTGATGCGCAACATCGGAGGCAGTGTCGGCATCTCCTGCATCAGCACCATGCTGACGCGCGGCGCGCAAACTCACCAAAACTATCTGGCGGCCGATGTGACGTCGGCAAATCCCGCCGCGATGAGGCTCCTTCAAGCCTTGCAGGCCAAGTTCAGCATCCATGGAGCCAGTGCTTACAACGCGCACGCGTATGCTCTCGGATACCTTTACCAGAGCCTGCAACAGCAGGCCTCTCTGCTGACCTATGCCGACAACTTCCGAATGCTGGGGTTCCTTTCACTGCTGTGCATCCCGCTGGCCGTGCTTTTCCGGCAGATTCGCAGCAGCCGCGGCGGCCGCGCCGAGATAGCCGAGGATTGAAGCTTGGACGCCGTGCCCATTGGGGATGCTGTTCTCGTTGAGCGCCCTGAAGACGGGACGGCTGCGCGCCGCGTAGCCGTATGCGCGGCGCGGTGTTATTCGACGCGCACCAGCAGACAGGTGATGTTGTCGTGGCCGCCCGACTTGTTGGCGGCGGACACCAGACGGGCGCAGAGGTCATCGAGAGGCAGATCGGCTGCAAGGATGGATTGAATCAGCGGATCGGCGATTTCGCCCGTCAATCCGTCGGAGCAGAGCAGAAACAGGTCGCCCGGCTCCGCTTCCATCTCGAATAAATCCGGCGTGACCATGCTTTGAGTGCCCAGCGCGCGGGTGATGACGTTGCGGATGGGGGAGCGCTGGGCGGCGGCGCGGGTGATGTGGCCCGTCCGAACCTGCTCCTCGACCAGCGAATGATCCTGGCTGATCTGTTCCAGGATGCCCTTTTCAGGGCCTTCTTGTTCCGATTCGCTTTGTTCCGGTCCGTTTTGGCTCGGGCGAATCATGCGCATCCGGTAACAGCGGCTGTCGCCCACGTTGAACACCAGGACACGGCGCTCTACGGCTACCAGGCCCACCAGCGTGGTTCCCATGCCGCTGAGCCGGGGGTTGCGCCGGGCGCGTGAATAGATGGCTTCGTTGGCGGCGTAGACGGCCTGTTCGACTACATTTTCGAGCGGCACCGCCGCATCGCGGCCGGTGAGCACACTCAACGCCTCGTCGACAGCCAGGGAGCTTGCGATCTCACCAGCCGCGGCGCCTCCCATTCCGTCGCACACGACGTAGACTCCGCACTCGACGGAGAATCCGAACGCATCTTCGTTGGAAGACCGTTTGCGTCCGCGGTCTGAAGCCGCAGCCGCTGCGTAATGAATCACACCTGAGGCCAATAGATTCCCCCGCTGCTCAGTTTACACGGTTCGCAATGGCCCGGCACCGCCGCTCACCGGCCCGTACGATGAACGGCCGAGTCCGGAAGCGGGGCCGGAGGGGGCAGTTCGAAGACCTGGATTGCGCCTCGGTCGAGCACAGCCACGCGCCGGCCGGAGGGCGAGATGGCCACATTGCCGCCCGCGTCCAGAACCGGGCTGGCCGCGGTTTGCAGCCTTACCGCGCCGTCCGCCGCGTCGAGAACCTGGACCCATTGCCCTCGAATCTCTCCCTGATCGAGCTGAACATTGGGGCTGACCGGGTGGCTGACGGCCAGCACCTCCCGCGCCAGGCGCAAGCCGTTCGTCGCCCGAACCACCAGCGGCCAGACCGTCGCTTCGGCTGCACGCGCCTCCCAAAGACGGCCTCCGTCGTTGGTCATCGCGATGAGATTGTCCCTGCCCGAGGAGTTGCAGGCGGTCACCAGCAGCTCGCGCTCGGAGAGAAAATCGATAAAGGGCGAACAGGTCGAGCTCACCTGCCCCAGAATTCTGCTCCCGCCGCTGAAGTAGCTCAGGTTCAGCCGCCAGTTGCCGCCCACGCCGCGCAGGCTCTCCAGGTAGCCTTCGGAATTGATGGGCAGGTGGACGATGGAGCGGCTGCGGCTGACCAGTATCACCTGTCCGGAATCCCGGCGCAGGATGCGGACCATCCCATCCGAGTCGTCGGCCGGCGCCTGTCCCTCCGCTTCCGTGCCGGTCTCCTCGGCCGGGGAGCTGGCTGCTTCGCCGGAGTCGTCCGGCGCCGGCTCGCGGGATTCGGTCACCATGAATTGCTGCGCAGGGTCCATCTCCAGCCAGATAAGCGGTCCCGGAAAGCGCAGAAAAGGCTTCACTTCCAGCGTGGCGTCTCCCTGTTCGAGATTCTTCCCGTCGCGCAGCAGAAAGCGGCCGTCGCTGAGCATCCACAGGTAGCGCCAGCGGTCATGCACCGTCCAAAGCGCCTCCGCCTCGACGATCCCCCCAGGCAGAGCCAGAATCACGGCGCGAATCTGGCGCTCCTCGCTCGCATCGCTCTCTCCTGCTTCCCTGCGGATCAGTCCGGGCACGCGAAAGGTGAACAGCAGCCGATTTTCGTCGAGAAAGTCCAGCGAAGCCACGTTCTTGCGTTCGCCCAGGGAAAGAAGCCCAGGGGCCGAAAAACCCAGCGGCCGGACGGGGATTGAAAAGGCCGGGGGCTGGGAAGGTTTCTCAGGCAATTGGCCACTCCAGGCGCGCGCCTGAATCGAGCCCGTCGGCTGGGGCGCATTCACCAGACCGTTCTGGGCCAGAGCGGCCGGAACCGCGCAAAGCGCCACCCCGGCCGCCGCCAGTCTCAGACCCGCGCACAACCCCCATCCTGTTCCCAGCCGCTGTTTCGCCATTCCTGTTTATTCTCGCCGATGCCGCCGGCTTCAGACCGTGATCCGACCCTCACCTTCACGCCTGGCTCCCCGTACGGCCCATGTTCTGATGGGTTTCCCCTCTGCCGGTCGCTCGTGTGCGACAGTAAGAGAGGAATGGAAATGAACGCAACAACGAACCGGGAACGCCGCCTCGCGTTTCTGGGCTATGGAGCCTGCTTTGTGGCCGGCTGCCTGTGGGGAACGGGGTTCTACTTCGGCAGGCTGGCGCTCAACGAGATGAGCGTAGGGCACATGGTGCTCTATCGCTTCCTGTTTGCCTGTTTGGGCATGTTGCCGGTGGCGCTGGTGCATCGCCGCGAGTTTCGGTTCACCACCGGCGAGCTGCGCCTGCTGCTATGGTGCGCTTTTCTCGGCGTGCCCATCCAGTTTCTGCTTCAGTTTCAGGGACTGGTTCGCACCACGGTCAGCCACGCCTCGCTGATGGTGGGCGCCATGCCGGTTCTTTTGGCCGCCGCCGCTGCGCTCTTTGCGCCCAAGGGCTCCAAAGAGGAGCGGCTCGACCTCTTTGGCTGGCTGGCCCTCTCGGCTTCCACGGTGGGCGCGGCGCTGATCGTTCTGGGCGGCAGCCGCGAGACAGCCGCTCTGGGCGGGCCGACGCTCACCGGGGATTTGATGATCCTGGCCTCGCTCGTCACCTCGCTGGCCTGGATTCTGCTCAGCAAGAAATTGATGCAGACGCACAGCCCGCTGGTGGTGACCGCCTACACGATCCTCTCCGGGACTGCGATGCTGGCCGTCTGGGTGCTTGGCCCTCAATTGCTGGCTCCCCTGACCCATGCGGTCGTCCAGCCTCTGCCCTTCGCCCACGTCAGCCTCACGGCCTGGGTGGCGCTGGCCATCAGCGGCCTGTTCTGCACGGCCACCACCACGCTGTTGTGGAACTGGGGCATTCACCATGTCCCGGCCTCGCGCGCCGGCGTTTTCCTGAACATCGAACCGGCGCTTGGCTCCTGGCTGGGCGTCAAGATGCTCGGCGAACACCTGGGTCCTTTCGCCTGGGCCGGCGGCAGCCTCATCCTGGCAGCGGCAGTGGCCCTTACCACGCACGCGCACGAGCCGGATCCGGCGATTATCCTGGAATAACAAAAATAAGCAAAAATGGAACAGGCCGACCGAATGCCAAACCTTGGTCACATGAGCAAGCAGATTTCAGATCAAGCGGGGCCGCGTTGGACCGATACCTGCATCAGCAACGGATGGAGGCTGATGTGACTCTTTTAACCTGGAGCCACGCCCGCACGGTGGGCGTGAGAGCCATGGATGACCAGCATGGCATTCTGATGGATACGTTGAACGAGCTGCGTCTGGCGGTAGTGCGCGGCCTGGGCCGGGAAAAGGTCAGCGAAGTGCTGGACCGGCTGATCGAATTCACCCGCATGCACTTCTGGAGCGAGGAGCAGCTCATGGAACAGCAGGGGTTTCCTGGTCTGGACGAGCACCGCGCCGCGCACCAGCAGATTCTGGCGCAAACTCTCCAATCCGCCCATCGCGCGCAACACGGCGAGCAGATGCAGATGCGCCCGCTGCTCTGCTTCCTGCGCGAATCGTACATCGAGCACATCGAAGGCCTCGATCAGGAGTATGGCCCGTGGATGAATGAGCGGGGCGTGGACTGAGAGCCACCCACGCTGCCCGGCTTCTAGCGGAAGACGGGCGATCTGGCCGAAGCGGTTCCCCGCTTGCCGTGCTACTCCGCCTGCTCTGCCGACGCCTGTCATCCGCCTGAAAAGCCGAAATCGGATGCAGGTGAAGAATATTTTCTGCAAATTTGCTCCACAAATAGTGCAAAATGTGACCTATAATCCGACTAGCGCAGGGTTTCCACCAGAATTGCGGTCTCCGCCTTGCCATGAATATGGCCATTCAGCTTTCTCAGAAGCGATCTCTCGACTTGCCAGCGATCCCCGACCGCCTCTACTTCAAGATTGGGGACGTGGCTCGCATCTGTAGCGTCGAAACCTATGTTCTGCGTTTCTGGGAGACGCAGTTTCCTCAGCTCAAGCCAAACAAAAGCGGCTCTGGCCAGCGGCTCTACCGCCGCCGCGACGTTGAGCTGGCCCTGAATATCAAGCAACTGGTCCACGCTGAGGGCTATACGCTTGCGGGCGCCCGCCAGGTTCTGGAACAGAGCCATGGCCGCCGTGGCCCCCAGGTAGCCCCCCAGCACGATCCGCAATCGCGCCTCCCCCTCTCGCCTGCGGACTCAGCCCAGTCTTTGGATGAGGTGGCGGCAACCATCTCCCGTGCCCGCGCTGAACTGCGCGAGATTGCCAGTCTGCTGGCCGCGCCCGAGCCTCAGCCGGCTCGCCGCCGCACCCGGCTGGCCACCATGCCCTCCGCTTCCGACTCGCTCTTTTAGTACTACAGTTGCAGATCGTCTTTGCGGAGGGAGCAGGGGGGGCTTCAGCCCTCTGAAAAACTGCCCAAAAAGCGGGGCCTTCAGGCCCGGAATAGGGCAATCCGCTGCAAATACAACTGTAGTATTAGGGCCTGTTGAGCCGTGCCGCGGGATTGAACCACAACCGGGCTCTCGTCCCGCGCCATTCCACGCGCCGCACCAGGTTGCAAGCCAAGCGCACCGTGGCTGCGGCAAGGATCGAGGCCCGAGCATCGCGCTTCGATCTCCCCGCGTCCGGAAACTGCGCCTGAAAGCTGCGTCGGGCGCAAAATGAGCATCGGAGCCCAACCCGCAAAGCGCCGGATTCTGCTACACTGATTCCAGCGCAATCCAGGGGTACTATGCACCAGACCGCCCCCCACGGATACGCTCTAGCAACACAAGTTCGGGGAGTGGCTCAGCCTGGTAGAGCACCTGGTTCGGGACCAGGGGGTCGGAGGTTCGAATCCTCTCTCCCCGACCAATAAAATCAATAACTTAGACTGATTTCTGGCCAGGAAAAACAGCCTGGGGTTCCCAAGAGGGTTCCCACTCTTTGCCAGTTCCGCCGTCGGGGGAGACCCTTCAACGGAGTGACGTTTACTTTTTTCTCTTCATCTTCGGTTCGGCAAAGACAGCTTCGATCACTCTGCTGACCGCATCCACGCGTTCGTTCCACCAGGTTTTCGAATAGACATCCAGCGTGATGCTCCCTGAGCTTCCTGCGTGCCGCATGTTGTCACGGGCATGCTGGCCGCACTCGCAACCTGAGATGCTGCGGATGGATCAACAAGCTTCAACCCGCAATCCAACCCGCAATCCTGTATAGCTCCACCTATTATCAAGCACTCAGCGGGACTTACGAGATCTTATATTTCCCGTAGGTGCTTGAAAACACAGAGATGCATCCTTTGACACGGAAGAGGTCGCTGGTTCGAATCCAGTCGTGTTTTAGATTTTCCCCACTCCAGAATGGGTCCGCCAAGGTCCAAGTGAGTGATTACCCGTTTTACCCCGCCTTTGCTAGAGGCGGAGTGGCTTTAGGCAGCATCATCTGGACTACCTTGGTTTGGGCAGTCCGCTTGTGCGTTTCGATGAGATTCGCGCATTCAGCAGCAGAGATACTGGGTTTGTTGGAACCTTTCTATGCTTGGCCTTTACCTCCTGTAACCTCTTCAGAAGCCACTCGGGAGGGAGTGCCGGGACGCAGGTATCAATGACTTCATATGCAGAGCCATTTGGATGAATGGAGGGAGGAATCAAGACATATCCCCGGTTACTGGTGTCCGGTTAGATGTCGAATAGATTCAGTTGGTTAGCGAAAGCTGATTGATTAGTTCTGTGGAGATATGGCTGAAGGGCGCATGAAATCTCGGTTTTCTCGAAGATCGATACCGACAGAATCTTTAGACAAGTTTAGAGCGAGACATCGAGTTTCAGTTCCTTCTTGACGATGGCGACCAGCATATAGGTGGCGATGGCACACCAGATTTGGCTTCTCACGGCGTTCTCGCTGGTGGCCAGAAAGCGCTTGATGCGCAGGTGCTACTTGATCCATTTGAAGAACAACTCTCGCCTGCCAGCGGCTCTTGTAGAGCGCGGCGATGGTCACCGCAGGCAGTGTGGTGTTGTTGGTCAGAAAGACCAGCGTCTTGCCGGTCTCAGGGTCGTGGAAGCGAATGCGGCGAAGATGATCGGGGTAGTTCTCTGCCGAGTAGAAGCTGTTGAGCATGACGCGCTGGTCGCAGATGATTCCGCTGGCCCGGTCCACGGGATACGAATACACGCGCCGCGCATCCATGTTCTCCTTGGCGCGTGTGACAAAGAAAGCTCCGGCCCGGTGCATCGCGTACAGCCGCACGAAGTCCAGATCCCTTCGGTCCATGATGTAGAAACTGCCCGCCTCGACAAGAAGAATGTCGAGCACGTTGACATCGTGCAGTTTGCCATCGCTGATGGGAATGAAAGCTGGAATCGCGCCGCGCAGGTCCAGCAGCGTATGTAACTAGATCCACCCCAGCGACCAAGACCTGTCGCCGGGGACCCCGGTGATGGCCGCCTTGGTGGATCGAAACGGCGCCCAGTCAAACAAACTCAGGCATAAGTCGATGGTGGTGGAGTCCAGCGCGTAGACGCTTGCGTCGAGGTCCAGCACCGAGGGGTCTTGAGCAAACAGCACTCTGGCGTGAGCGATCAGACGCAAGGCCAGTGCGTGGTAGATGCGCCAGTCGCGCAGGTTCAGCGCATCGGCAAGCGTGGAACGGGCGGGTGGCGAGGCAATCCCCATGTGAAACAGCTTGCCACGATTGGCTTTTAGACACACCTCGATGTCGCGCAACGACTCGCGCCAGGTGAGCTGAGAAAAGGCCATTACGCGAAACAGGTCGGCGCAGCCCAGCGTGCGTACCCCGCATCCCCCTTGTGCCGTTCGATGATGCGTGCAAAGGTTTTCCACGGCACAAACTCCATCACCTGCGCAAACAGCGTCTTGCCCATATTCATGCGGCACTCCGGGTCGTTGAATCCCGAAAGGATCGCAAATGAGCCCCACGCAATTCAAATCGTGGACACCCAAATACCTCCGTAAACCACACGTGCCTATAAGCTTGACGACTACAAATCTAAATTAAATCGGACAGCAGTGACCACATTTCCATTTTGAGCCTTAATTATGAGACCTCGGATCGTCGCCATCGTCAATATTCATAGGGGTTTGAATGCGATGAAGACACTCCGGAGGTCAGTACTTAATGGGTGAGATACAGAATCGGCCCTTTCAGCTCTCCTTCAACGCCTCTCTCAAGGCCGAGTTTCAAGGCTCCCGCGTCACTTCGGACGGTGGCCTGATCCTGGTGCGCGAACTCGACGAGCGGCTCGGGTTCGGCGAATTGATCAAACAACATCTGACGGAGGGGAGTTGGGGGAAGTGTCTGAGAAATCGCTTTGAAATTGGATAAATTATGGCCTTTTGGTTCTGGCAAAGACCCTGCCGGGCGCGTCCGGTTCTTTGGCTCTGGAACGAGTGCAGAAAAGGATCGCAGCAGCGGCAACCGGCGGTATACTATCGTCGCCGGGAAAGCAAAATGGAAATTCCGGCTCGGAGCGAGAAACAGGAGATTTGCGCAAATGAGTTATGTGGCCAATGAGAAGCGGTATGACGGGGCGCAGTTTCGGCGCTGCGGGCAATCGGGGCTGGTGTTGCCGCCGGTGTCGCTGGGACTGTGGCAGAATTTTGGCGGCGCGGATGTTTTCGAAACCGGGCGGGCGGTGGTGTGGCGGGCGTTCGACCGGGGCGTGACGCACTTCGACCTGGCCAACAACTATGGACCGCCGTACGGCTCGGCGGAGGAGAACTTCGGGGAGATTCTGCGCAAGGATTTTCGCGGACTTCGCAACGAGCTGGTGATCTCAACCAAAGCGGGATGGGATATGTGGCCGGGGCCGTATGGCATCGGCGGGTCGCGTAAGTATCTGCTGGCCTCGCTGGACGAAAGTTTGCGGCGCATGGGGCTGGAGTACGTGGATATCTTCTACTCCCACCGGCCGGCGATGGATGCGCCTCTGGAAGAAACCATGGGCGCGCTGGCGCAGGCGGTGCATCAGGGCAAGGCTCTGTACGTGGGCATTTCCTCGTACAGCCCGGAACGGACTCGCGAGGCGGCGGGCATCCTGAAGAGCATGGGCGTACCGCTGCTGATTCATCAGCCGTCGTACTCCATGCTGAACCGCTGGGTGGAAGAGGGGTTGCTGGCCACGCTGGAGGAGCTGGGCGTGGGCTGCATTGCATTTTCCGCGTTGGGCCAGGGACTGCTGACCGGCAAGTATCTGAAGGGCGTTCCGGAGAACTCGCGCGCCAAGATGGGAGATAGCTTTGAGAAGGAGTTTCTGAGCGAGGAAAACCTGAAGCGTGTGCGGGCGCTGAACGAAATTGCGCGGGGGCGCGGGCAGACTCTGGCGCAAATGGCCATTGCCTGGGTGCTGCGCGACAAGCGGGTGACCACGGCGCTGATCGGGGCGCGCAACGTGGAGCAACTCGACGACTCGCTGGATGCGGTGAAGAACCTCGGATTCACAGATGAGGAGCTGAAGGAGATCGATTGTTATGCGCAGGACGGGGCAATCGATATTTGGAAAGACGCTCGCGCAGGCACGGCTTAAGGAAGACAATGGAGCGGGTTATAAAGGGGAGATCGAGTATGTGGCTCCTGGGAATGGATGTGGGCACGGGTGGCACGCGGGCCGTGGTGGTGGATGCGGCGGGCAAACTGATTGCCGGGGCATCGAGCGAACATGCGCCCTTTCGCTCATCCCACCCAGGCTGGGCGGAGCAAGACCCCGAAGATTGGTGGCGGGCCGCGCAGGAGGCCATTCGCGGCGCGCTGGCTTTGGCGCCCGAGCCGCATCAATCCATTGCCGCCATTGGCCTGACAGGCCAAATGCATGGCGCGGTGCTGCTCGACGAGAACGGCCGGGTGCTGCGCCCTTCGCTGATCTGGTGCGACACCCGTACGCAGCCCCAGTGCGACTGGCTGACCCAAACGATCGGCTACGAGCGGTTGATCGAGCTCACCTGCAACCCGGCGCTGCCCAACTTCACGCTGACTAAACTGCTCTGGGTCAAGCAGCATGAGCCGGAGATCTTTGCCAAAACCCGCCACATTCTCTGCCCCAAGGACTACGTGCGCTACCGGCTCACGGGCGAGTTCGCCATCGACGTACAGGAGGCCTCGGGGACGCTGCTCTTGGACGTGACGCATCGTCGCTGGTCGCGCGAAGTGGCCGAGGTTGCGGGCATTCCCGAGAACTGGCTGCCGAAGGTCTATGAATCGCCCGAGGTCTGTGCGCGCCTTGGCGACGCCGCAGCCGGGCTCACCGGATTGGCTGCGGGCACGCCCGTGGTGGCTGGCGCGGGCGACCAGGGAGCGGGAGCGGTGGGTATGGGGATTTTGCAGCCGGGGGCGGTCTCGGCCACCATCGGCACTTCGGGGGTGGTGTTTGCCGCCACGGCCAGCCCCACCAAGGACCCCAAAGGACGTCTGCACACCTTCTGCCACGCCGTTCCCGGCCTCTGGCACGTGATGGGTGTGACGCAATCGGCGGGCTTGAGCTTGCGTTGGCTGAAAGAGACCTTTTTCGCCGGACAGGATTACGAAGAGCTGACGGCCGCGGCTGCCAAGGTTCCGGCGGGCAGCGAGGGGCTGGAGTGGGCGCCGTATCTGTTGGGTGAGCGCACGCCGCATCTGGACCCCGAGGTACGTGCGGCCTTTGCCGGCATCTCGGTCAACCACACGGCGGCGCATTTTGTCCGTGCGGTGCTCGAAGGCGTGGCCTACTCGCTTGAAGACACCTTCACGCTCTTCGCGGATCTGGGGATTCCGGTCAGCGTCCTTCGCCTGGGCGGCGGCGGTGCGCGCGGTTCGTTGTGGCGGAAGATTCAGGCTGGCGTCTACGGCCAGGCCGCCGAAGTGCTCACTGCCGAAGAGGGTGGCGCGTTTGGTGCGGCTCTCTTGGCCGGCGTGGGCGCAGGCCACTGGGCCAGCCTGGACGAAGCTTGCGGCCAGGCCATCGAAGTTGCCCAGCGCATCGAGCCGGATACCGCCGATCTGGCAGCCTACAAGACCGGCTATGCAAAGTGGCGCAACCTGTATCCGGCGCTGAAGAGCCTGCGATAGGGGAGGGGAACGCTGATCAAAAGTGTCTTTTCGGCCACCAAGCGCAAACTCTCCAGATGCGCACCCGGCAGAATCCTGCTCCGGCAATCCCGCCAAGCTCTGCTGCTCGGCTTGGCCTTCAATCCATACCGCCTTTGGCTGCCTGCACGCTGACTATCGGCACAAAAGATGTCAACGGAGCCGGAATCTCTACACTATCCGTATTGCTATTTTTAATCATTCCCGACGCCCTGTCTGTGCCAAAAGAAGCTTGACAATCGCAAAATCAATGGCGTAAGCTGGCCCGCGTTTCGGAATACGCTTTCCGGGAAACGCGCTATTCACCATTGCTCTACTGTAAGTCAACGGTGATTCAGAGTAAACGCTTGGTGGACGACGAGAAGCGATTTTTTTGAGGAGAGGATGGATAACGAGGCCATGATCAGCACAGCACAACACAGAACAACACAGCACAACACGGAAGGTACGCGATTTTTTGGAAAAGGAGAAGAGGATGGATAACGAGGCCATGATCAGCACAGCACAACACAGCGCAGCACAGCTACACTCTATAAAGTTTAGTGTCAAGGTATGCTGCCTGGTATTACTGCTGTCAGGAATATATACATCTGAAATATGCGCATCTGAACCGAAAGATGCGGTACCGGATGTATCCCAACAGTCATCTTCTCAAACGGTTTCAGCAGAAACACAACAGGCCACACCACAGACTACTTCTGAGCCAGAGCGATTGTGGAAAAACTCGACCTGGGTTCTCACTCCAGCCCAGTCGCTTCCGGACAAACCGTTGATTTCCCACGATCCACTAGCGTGGCTCTACGTGAACGATTCAAACTCCAAGGCGTGGTATCAGAGACTGCAATTGGATGTTATTTCTTATACGGCTGTTGATGACTACACGACAGATGAAATCAGCGCTACCCCTACTGAAAAGCCCCGTCACAATCAAGGGTATGGGAGGTTGGATTTTAACGCCCATTGGAATGTATATCAGTCAGGGAGTACCGCAGGTTCGATTCATATACTAGTGCGCTCGGGGGAAAGTCTTGGACTGCCTCAGTCGTATAATATCAACACCGCGATAGGATCCGGAATAAGCCCAATGTGTTTGCAAAACAAAACGGTTAGCGTAAATGTACTTTATTGGGAACAGGATTTTCTCAATAAGAAATTACAGTTTCACATAGGTCATATACACCCCAACCAATATGTGAATCTTAGCTACTTGGGCGATGACGAAACTTTCGAATTCATGGCAAGTCCATATGATGGCAATGCGTCAAATCCATATGTGGGGAGCTATTCTACTGGCGCCGCCGTGTTATACCAGGCAACGCCGCATATCTATGTCCATGCCGTAGCAACCGACACCGAAGAATCGGCATATGACGGGCCGAGAACCCTTCAGGATGGAAATATGGCTGAGTCTTATGAAGTGGGCTGGTTCAGTGGCGAATATGGTCACAACCTCCGTAGTTACCGACTCACAGGATGGCATGAGGATACGAAGACGAACGGTGCTGGATACGGTGGCTCACTCGAATTCGATCACGAACTGGCCAGCGGTTGGGCGCCATTTGGAAAATTAGCAATCGGGACGAGAGAGGGTAACGCGACCAAGCAGGCCGAAACCATTGGCTTGGCGAATACTCATCCTTTCGGTCGCCGAGACGATATGTTCGGTATAGCTGGAATGTGGGACAGAAATTCGGCTATATCTGCAAGTCATCGTCAAGAACAATCGTTCGAAACTTTTTACCGTGCACGAATCACTCACAGCATGGAGCTTGGGCCAGACATTCAGATGGTGGGGCATCCGGAAAACAACCCGAAGGTGGATCACACGGTAATGGTAGGGGCGAGAATGCGGATCATATTTTGAGCTTTGCAGGTTAACGTTTACTGTGTCCTCAGCTTTGGTGGGCGCTTCTCGCGTCGATGTGGGAAGCGCCGAGAAAACAGGCATTCTGTTCTCAGGCTTTGGCTGCCGTCTTTTTAGAGACCTACGGGCAAAGCCACTTACCAGGTGCATGGGTTAGGCGCCCTTTTCGGACTCCAGCTCCTTTCAGGTGACAAAATGTTTGGACTGACCTCGATGTCTACGATTTCTGCCGGCAAATTGCTTCCGGCTCTTGCATTGTTCCAATCCGGGGTGAAGCCGCTGGTCCACCTCGATTCTCTGGACATTGCCGTGATTGCGATCTATTTCGCAATGGTGCTTTTGATCGGCTTTTACCTCAAGCAAAAGTCGAATACAAGCGAAGACTTCTTCATGGCCGGCCGTGAGATGACGGCCTGGATAGCGGGACTGAGCTTTATCTCCGCGAATCTTGGTGCGTTGGAGTTGATGGGCTGGGCGGGCGCAACTTACGAGTACGGCATTCTCGCCGCTCACTGGTACTGGATAGGCGCAATTCCGGCTATCCTCTTTCTGGGCATGGTCATGATGCCTTTCTACATAATCAGCAAAATCCATTCCGTTCCTGAATACCTCAACCTCCGCTTTGGTCGGGGAGCAAGCGTCGTGGCCGCCGTTTCATTCGCATTTATGACGGTGCTGATGAGTGGCGTAAACATGTTCGCCATGGCGCTGGTAATGAAGGTTGTGCTGGGCTGGAGTATGACTTTTTCGATCGTCGTCTCCTCGCTGGCCGTGGCAACATATGTGACGTTAGGCGGTCTGCGCTCCGCAATCTTCAACGAGGTTCTACAGTTCATGCTTATATGGATCGGCGCACTGCTGGTGCCCATCTTTGGCCTGATCGAGGTTGGAGGCTGGGATGCGCTGAAGATAAGGATTGTGCACAATATTGTCAATGGCCCCAGCTATCTGCACATGTGGAGCACTACCGGACACTTCGCTGACAACCCTATGGGAATTCAGTGGACAGGAATTGTCTTTGGTTTGGGATTCGCGGTCAGTTGCGGATATTGGTGCACAGACTTCCTGGTGGTGCAGCGTGTCCTTTCCGCCAACAGCCTGCGTTCAGCACGAATGGCGACGGTTATCGGCTCGTTCTTCAAGATGGCAGTTCCGTTCATCGTGATTCTTCCCGGCTTGCTGGGCTTGGTGGTGTTGCAGAATCCCAATGGCAGCATGATGCACCTGGTTGACCAGGCTATCGTAAGTGCGCACCCTGCGGCAGGTCTGCACAGCTACAACGAAGTGCTACCGCTGATGATGGTGCGCTACTTGAGTCCCGGTCTGCTAGGCCTGGGCATTACGGCGCTGATTGCCGGATTTATGAGCGGCATGGCTGGCAATGTAAGCGCCTTTAGCGCTGTATGGACCTATGACATTTATCAGCCGCTCCTCAATAAACACGCGTCCGATAGTCATTACGTGCTCGTAGGGCGCTGGGTGACGTTTCTTGGAGTGATTATCTCAATCGGCGCGGCCTACATGGTGATGCAGGCAACGGGCATCATGGACTACGTACAGGCGCTCTTCAGTTTTTTTATTGCGCCGCTCTTTGGTGTGGTGCTGGTGGGTATGTTTTGGAAGGGGGCAACCAAGGCAGGCGGTTTTTGGGGTCTGTTGGTTGGTACGCTTACCTCGGTCGGTATGTGGGCGTGGGTCAGGATCGATCCTTCAGCAATCTCGATTGTGGCGCTTTCTCCTAACGCCAAGGCCATGGCGGCCGATATGTATCGCGGCTTATGGTCGGTGATGGTTGCGATGATCGTTACCTTTGTGATCAGTCTGTTTGGCAAGCCGCGCCCGGTCGAGGAACTAAACGGATTGGTTTACGGCGCCACCACGATGCCCAAGGAAGAACCGGTCCCATTTTACAAGAATGAATGGCTATGGACTGGTGTCGCGATCGTCTGTTTCGTCTTTCTCAACGTGTACTTCTGGTAAGGAGACTTCGATATGCGCTTCATAGAGATTTCGATTTGGTTTTTCATCGGCGTCATTCTGTCCATTTACGGATTATTGATCTTCAGCTATGGGATATTTGAGCTGATTACTGGGCAGTCGGCGCACGTGATGTTAGCAAATCTGCACGCGTCAATTTGGTGGGGTGGCCTAATGCTGCTGCTCGGACTGTTTTACGTGCTGCGGTTCCATCCTCGTGCAAAGTAGCTGAAGGGGATTCGCCAGCACGAGTGTTCATCAACGAGTGATTGCCGCAATCGGCGACGATACCGACAATCCTTAAGCAACCAGGGCCTGTTAACACGACCGGACGGTGGCGCCGGGAGCCAGTTTTTCTCAGTTCAAGGAGCGAGGAGCGACGCATACCGGATGTCTGCCAGCGACGAACGAGGACGAAATCAGGAAAACTGGCCCCGGCCTGAAGGGTTGCAGCGAAAGTCGGGCCATACGTCGTTCTCGTCTTCGGCCTTGGAGCCACCAAAGCCTTTGGGATCGGCCTGCTCTGGCCCGATTTTCACTCGCAACGCCATCCGCCCGGTAGCGTTAACAGCCCTAATTTCACAAACAATGAACAACGATAAGGGAGTAATAAACATGACGGCAAAACAAACGATGACATATGGCGTAATTGTAGGCAATCGTGGATTCTTCCCAGGACATTTGGCAGAATCGGGTCGCGAAGAAATCCTTGCAACCCTTAAGGCAGCAGGCGCACGTACGATTGTACTGAGCCCGGAGGAATCGAGGCATGGCGCAGTTGAGACCTATGACGAATCCCAACGCTGCGCCGAACTGTTCAAGAAGCATTCTGAAGAAATCGACGGCATCATTATCACGCTGCCGAACTTCGGGGAGGAGCGCGGTATTGTGGATGCCCTGCGGCTCTCCGGGTTGAAGTTGCCCGTTCTGGTGCAGGCCACGCCGGACCGCAGCGACGCAATGACGATCGCCACGCGCCGCGACAGTTTCTGCGGGAAGATGAGCGCCTGTAACAATCTGATGCAGTATGGGATTCCATATTCACTGACCACGCTGCATACCGAGGCCCTGGACTCGCCCGAGTTCAAGGCAGATCTGGAATGGTTCGGCGCAGTGTGCCGTATTGTGAAGGGTCTCAAGAACCTGCGTATTGGCTCGATCGGCGCCCGCCCGGCAGCCTTCAACACGGTGCGCTACTCAGAGCGCATTCTGGAGACAGCGGGCATCTCCGTCGAGCCGATCGATCTTTCGGAGATTCTCGGACGCATTCATCGGCTCAAGGAAAACGATGATGCGGCGCAGGCAAAGCTTGCGGCCATCAAGTCTTATGTCACCACACAGGGTATTCCCGACGAGGCGCTGCTCAAGATGGCCAAGCTGGGTGCCGTGATTGACACATGGATGAAGCAGGCCCACGTGACAGTGAGTGCAGTGCAGTGCTGGACTTCAATCGAGGAGTTCTTCGGCGTGGTGCCATGCACGGTAATGAGCATGATGAGCAACGACCTGATTCCCTCGGCCTGCGAGGTGGATGTGCCGGGCGTGCTCAGCATGTACATGCTGCGGTTGGCGAGTGAAACGCCGAGTGCATTGCTGGACTGGAACAACAATTACGGCAATAACCCGAACAAGTGCGTCTGCTTTCACTGCTCCAATCTGCCGAAGCATTTCTTCAGCAAGCCGCCGATCATGGATTACCAGGCAATCATCGCCGGGACGGTGGGCAAGGAGAACACCTTTGGCACCTGTGTCGGTCGCGTGAAGTCAGGGGCCATGACCTATGCTCGCTTTTCGACCGACGATCGCAGTGGCATTATCCGCGGCTACACGGGGCCAGGGAAGTTTACCGACGATCCGCTGGAAACCTTTGGCGGAGCGGGCGTGCTGGAGATACCCGAGTTGCAGAAACTGCTCCGGTTCATCTGCCGCGAGGGTTTCGAGCACCACGTGGCCGCGAACTTCAGCAACGTTTCAAGGGCCCTGCATGAAGCGGCGACTCGCTATCTGGGCTGGGAAAGCCATTATCATCCGGCTCTCGAAGGGTAGGTTTGCTCGCCAGGGCGTTGACCGCCTATGTCAACGCCCGACTTTTCATTCGTCTGCGCGAAGCCTACGCAGGCAAGAAAATCGGGAAAGGGTGCGACAAAGATGGGAATGCTGATCGACAAAGATCTGGTCGTGGATGGAAAGTCGTTGATTGCGGCTGCTGAATGGGACGCAGAACTGAAAACCAAACAGGAACAGTTATCCGAGTTGTTGCGCAGGGCTGGACTGAATGCCATTTTGCTGAAGCGGTTCGAGAACGTCTCGTGGCTTACGGGCGGCGCGGTGGAGATGCGCGTGGCGATTCCGGCGGAAACCGGCGTGGGTTCGGTGCTAGTGACCGTTGCTGGCAAACGCTACTATCTGTCGACGCTGAATGAGGCGCCGCGTCAGAAGGCCGAGGAGTTCAACGGCCTGGATTTCGAACCGGTGCATTGGCCCTGGTACGAAGACCACACAGTGGAACAGTCGCAACGGCTGGGGGGAGAGAAAATTGGCTCGGACACGCCCATCGAGGGCTTTCAATTGGTGAATCTGTTCCCCTTGCGTGCGGCCCTTCAGCACACCGAGATCACGCGCTTTCGCTGGGTGAGCCAGCAAGCGGCTCAGGCCACAATCGAGGTGTTGCGCCAGGTCGAGCCCGGTGAGACAGAGTATGAAATGGAGGCGGCCACTGCAGCGGCATTGCACAAGCGCGGCATGTTGCCCTCAGTGCTGCTGATGGGCGCCGACGAGCGCATCCTCAAGTTCAAACATGCGGTGGCTCGCGGCGCGCTGGTGAAAAAATACGCCATGGTGAATCTCTGCGCCCGCAAGTGGGGCTTGGCGGTTTCTATCACGCGGTTCGTACACTTCGGGCCGGTTCCCGGCGAATTGCAGAGGCGCTTCGAGGCTTCGGCGCAGGTGAATGCGGCGCTGTTCGATGCAACACGTGTAGGCGCCACCTCCGGAGAACTGTTTGAAGTGGCTCGGAAGGCCTATGTGGCGCAGGGTTTCCCTGGTGAAGAACAAAAGCACCACCAGGGCGGACCGGCCGGTTACTGGGAGCGCGAGTGGGTGGCGATGCCCGGTGGTCGTGAGACGGTGGTCAACAATCAGGCGTTTGCGTGGAACCCGAGTATTCAGGGCGGCAAGGTTGAGGACACGATGCTGCTGTCGGACGGCAAAATTGACGTGCTGACAGCGACGCCGGACTTGCCCGTTCTCGCTGCCAGCGCCAACGGTCACAGCTATCCAACCTCGGGCGTGCTGGAGAAATAGCACATTGAAGGCATGGTCGCCGGCAATTCGCCATGAGGGTTGAGTTGGGTTTAGAAGCCTTCCGCTACGCCGACTGTCGGCGATGCACGACTACGAACGAAAAGTATCAAATGAGAGGAATTTTGTGGCCATAGTTGCAGGAGTGGATTTTGGGACCCTGAACGTGCGGGTCTCGATAGTGGACAGTGAGCGTGGCCGCCTGGGTACAGCGGTCGGGGAATATCCACTGCATCGCAAACGCGAGGATCCCGATTATGCTACGCAGTCGCATGCCGATCATATGAGCGCTCTGGTTGCCGCAACCCGGCAGGCCATCAGGACGGCAGGGATCCGCGGTGACCAGGTGGAGGCCATTGCGCTCGACACCACCGGATCAAGCGTGGTGCCAGTCGATGCGCAAATGCAGCCGTTGAACGACTACTACCTGTGGTGCGATCACCGCGCCAAAGCTGAAGCGCAGCAGATCACAGCGCTGGCTCATCGCGAGAAACTCGAGGCCATCGAGTGGTGCGGTGGTGTCTACTCACATGAGTGGGGATTCGCCAAGTTGCTGCACTGGCTGCGGCACACGCCCGCCAAGCGCGCGCTGCTCGCTTCGGCGTTCGAGCACTGCGACATGGTGGCTGCCACGCTCTGCGGCGTCACCGATCCGAAGCTTGCCAAGCGCAGCGTCTGCGCCATGGGTCATAAGTGGATGTGGAATCCAAAGTGGGGCGGCCTGCCTCCGCAGTCGTTTCTTTCCAAGGTGGACCCGCTCTTCGATGGCATCCGCGAGAAACTCCAAGGCGAGTACCTCACTTCAGATCATCTGGCCGGAAACCTTGCTCCAAGATGGGCTGAACAACTCGGGTTGCGCGCCGGTATTCCCGTGCCGGTGGGAGCTTTTGACGCCCATTGGGATGCGCTCGGGGCAGGGTGTCGGGAAGGGGATGTGGTCAATGTTGTCGGCACCTCGACCTGCATCATCGCCATGGCGGAAAAGACGCAACTTATCCCTGGCGTATGCGGCGTTGTTCCGGGCAGCGTGCATCCGAAGTACACCGGCATCGAAGCTGGTCTCTCGGCTACCGGCGATATCTTTGAAGCGATTGCGCGCCGCGCCGGGGTGAAGGTTGCCGAATTATCCAAGGGGCTTGAGAGCTATCGCGCAGGCCAGACCGGCCTGCTCCGTCTTACCTGGGACAACGGCGACCGCACCGTGCTGGTGAACTCCGAGTTGGGTGGAGTTACACTCGGTTGGAATCTCATCCACACGGCGCAGGACGAACTTTTTGCGGCGATCGAAGGCACGGCTTTCCATACCCGCATCATCCTGGAGCGCCTTGCGGAACACGGAGTTGCTGTGGACCGGGTCATCAATGCCGGTGGAATTCCGCAAAATAACCCGGTGCTCAATCAGGTGTATGCCAATGTGCTGGGCAAGTCCGTGCTGGTACCGTCCAGTCTCCCCACCAGTCTTGGATCAGGAATCTTCGCCATGCTCGCTGCCGGAGTCTTCCGGAGCATTGAGGAGGCACAAGCAAAGCTCTGCCCGAAGCATAAGGTCTTCACACCCGAGCCTGGCGCAACCGCGGTTTACGAAAGGCTATACACGCTGTTTCGCAAAGCCTACTTTGGACTGGGCACGTGCTCGGCTGCCGCCTGCACCTTTGGAGATATCTTGCCTGAACTGCGAAAGGTCGCCAGCGAGGTGGCTGCTTCAGCGGACCAGTAGATCATTTTTGTCAACACGACTGACTTTTTGCGCGTCTCGTGAGTTACTTCAGCTTCGACATTCATAACTCTTTTTAACCATAAGGAGAAACTCATGCTGCTTGTCTCTCTTCGCGAACAGGTCCTTCATGCCAACCAGGAGATCGCCCGCCGCGGCCTCGCTCCCTACACCTTCGGCAATGCCAGCGGCATCGATCGCTCAGGCTCCGAACCGCTGGTGGTAATCAAGCCCAGCGGCGTCGATTACGCCGGCCTCACGCCGGCCGATCTGGTCGTCACCGATCTCGATGGCAAGATCGTGGAAGGCACTCTGCGTCCATCGAGCGACCTGGATACGCACACACTGCTCTACCGCGAGTTTCCGCAGATTGGCGGGATAGTCCACACCCACTCCGAGTTCGCCACCTCATGGGCGCAGGCAGGCCAGTCGATCCCTTGCTTCGGCACCACTCACGCCGACTATTTTCATGGCCCGGTCCCGATCACGAAGTCCCTGACCGCCGAGCAGGTTGCAGAGGCGTACGTGCGGAACACAGGCGCAGTCATCGTGCGCTGCTTTCGCGAACAGAAACTCGACCCTCTCGCGGTTCCTGGAGTTCTGGTGGCCGGCCATGCTCCGTTTACCTGGGGCAAGACCGTTGCGGAAGCCGTGGAGCACGCCGGTGTACTTGAGTACATCGCCCGTCTCGCCTTCCGCAGCGTGCTCCTGGGAGCGCCCGGATCCGGACTGCCAGCGTACGTTGGCGAACACCACTACCTCCGCAAGCATGGCCCTAAAGCGACCTATGGACAGCTTTGACGGCAAAGGTTCAGGCATCGGCGGAAGTAGCGCATGAGCTGCCGAAATGCAACCGGTGCCTTTACAATAACCGCTAGCAGCCTGTGGTGAAAGTCCGGGTTCCCGCACTGGCAGATCGCGATAGTTTCCACAGCGATTATCGATAGAATTGAGTTATGGTGATAAGTACGCGCAAGGGTCGGGAGCGGCAAGAGGATTTGTGGGTGGCATACACGGATATTGCTGTTGGTCCGGGTCATCTATTCCATGTTCGTCTGAGCGAGGTGCTCGACGGCGCAGACTTCGACGCCTTTGTCGAAAAGCAATGCGCCCGCTTCTATGCAGATAAACTGGGCCGTCCCATGCTGCGGCCGGGCATCTATTTCCGCTCGCTGATGATCGAGTACTTCGAAGGCATCGAGGCGGAGCGCGGTATTGCCTGGCGCTTGAAGGACTCGCTCGGCCTGCGGCGCTTTCTGGGCATCGCGCTGGATGAGAACCCGCCCGATCATTCGACCATCTCTCGCACGCGTCGGCTGATCGATGTGGAGACACATCAGGAAGTATTTTCCTGGGTGCTAGGTTTGCTGGCCGATCATGGATTGTTACAAGGCAAGCGCATCGGCATCGACGCCACCACGCTGGAGGCCAACGCCGGGGTCCCCGGCGACAGGTCATCGTCGCTGGGGTGGAACGCTGCGATGAAATCTATTGTGCGGCGCGACACCGGCGAGAGTTACAACGAGTTTCTAACTGGACTGGCCAGGGTGTCGGGCATTGAGATGCCGACGCGCGAAGATCTGGCGCGGCTGGACCGCTAGCGCGAGAAACGCACCTCGAACAAGGAGTGGATGAGCCCCGGCGATGAGGACGCGCGGATCGCGAAGATGAAGGACGTCAGCACGCATGTGGCTCACAAGGCCGAACACGCGGTGGACATGACGTCGGGAGCGGTGGTAGCCGTTACCTTGCAGGCCGCCGACTTGGGCGACACTACGACCGTGCATCAAACCCTGGCCGAGGCGGGTTCGGCGGTGGCCGAATTAGTCGTGCGCGAGGTGGCGTTACACTCCGAAGAAAAACCAAGAGTCAATGTTGATGGGGTCGAGGAGTTGGTGGCGGACAAGGGTTATCACAGCGGGGCGGTTCTTGAGCAGGTGAAGGAACTCGATATTAGCACCTACATCCCCGAGAGAAAGCAAGCGGGCAAACGAAACTGGGATGGCAAGCAGAGCGAGCAGCAGGCGGTCTAGGCCAACCAGAGCAGAGTAACTGGAGATTATGGCAACTCACTGCTGTCCGGCTACAAGTCGAACAGATTCAATTGTTTGCAAATATCGCTTAAGTCGTTATCGCAGCCCATCTCTTGAAGTGCCTGTAAAATGAGCGTTATCTCGAACAGAGTTAGGCTGAGAATCTGTAGGATTTGGTAGAGGCTGCCCTCAATTCCGACCCGTTTGCGCACGATGGCGACCAGCACGTAGGTGCTCA
>Ga0255350_1000105_pt1 | contig 32691 bp, 29 predicted proteins | sample HBST25r1metaG_FD_186028 | JGI IMG/M metagenome (GOLD analysis project Ga0255350, IMG submission 186028) | Peat soil microbial communities from Stordalen Mire, Sweden - H.B.S.T-25.r1 | ecosystem: Environmental > Terrestrial > Soil > Wetlands > Peat | place: Sweden: Norrbotten County, Stordalen...
CCACCTGGTACGGCGGCGCGCATATCGACCCGAAACAGATTGCGGCAATGGAGCGGGCGCTCTTCGCCGCCTACCCCACAGTGTCGGTAATCAACGTAGCCGACGTGCTGGAGCGGATTGAGAGCGTGGTCGATCAAATCACGTTTGTGGTGCGGTTTCTCGCCGGGTTCTCAATCTTCGCGGGGTTGATGATTCTGGCTGCGAGCATCGCCGGCACGCGGTTCCGGCGTATGCGAGAGGCGGTAGTGCTCAAAACGCTGGGCGCCACGCGGATGCGGATTGTACGCACTTTCAGCGTTGAATTCAGCGTCCTGGGCCTGCTGGCCGGCTCTGTCGGCGTAGTTTTCGCGAACTTGCTCACGCGAGTGCTGTTGCACAAGCTGGATGTGGGTTTTCACATCGAGTGGACCGCCGCGCTGGTTGCTCTCGTAGCGACAGCGGTGTTGGCCACGGCCACGGGCTGGATCGCGAGCTACCGGATTCTTGGGCTTCGTCCACTGGAAGTGCTGCGTGAGGAATAGAAGAAGGGCAGGGGACAGCAACTGCTGAAAACAAATAGATTTTGTCTGGTCTGCTGAGATTCCTGGTCTCGCTGGTTTGACCGAGGCAGAGAATCCCCTTATGATGAATCAGTTGGCCCTTGGTAGTTGGCGTCCTGCCGCTGCCCGTGCCAGCACGGCTGCAAGAGAAGCCTGTGCGTTCTTGTTGCCCCCTCGTTCAATGGTAGGACAGCCGCCTCTGGAGCGGCATATCGGGGTTCGAATCCCTGGGGGGCAGCCATGAATCCCAAAACGACCTCAAAGTTTCTCGATTTCGGTCGAGGTGTCTCGATCCTTTCCTGCGCTTTTTCAATCTTAAAATCAGTAATTTACAAGCATTGATGGGTCGCTGTACTCCCCAAATCTGGTCTAAGACGCATGGGCGGTGTTTTGAAACATTCCGCGCGGCGAAAGATGAAACCATCGCATGGCTCCTCTTGTAAGACAAGACGCGCATGCACTCGACGCTGAATTACCTCAGCCCGATGCAGTTCGAGCAAGACTGGGCCGATGCAAGGATGAAGGTCGCAGCGTGAAAACTGTTGGCGACAGACGCAGGTGGTGGAAATGACGGCTTATGGAAAGATGCGGAAGGCGATGCTGCTGTTCTCCGTCCTTCCCGCAAGCTTCGGAAATCGATAAGGAAAAGACACGATGCATATATCTGCCGAGGGGGCTGACACAAGCCGTAACAACCACCACGAACAAGAGATATTGAGCCGCACTGTACAAATTCATCGTCCTGCCTTTCGGCGAATGATTCTACAAGGGGCCGACGATGGTAGTGTCGCACGGAAATTGTAAAGGAATTGTAGGGGAATTGGGCTTGTTTTGTAAGAGATGGGGCAACCGGGCAAGAGCGCCGGAGTCCTCATGACTTCAATCATGGGGAATTTCGAGGGCGCCGGTGAGGCTGGTGACTTTTGCAACGCCGTGACTGCGGCACCAGGACTCGAGGCCATGAGTGAGGCGCTCGACGGCGCATGGATCGGCATAGCTGGCCGTGCCCACCTGAACGGCAGTGGCGCCTGCCAAGAGGAATTCGACAATATCCTCTGGGGTGGTGATGCCGCCCATGCCGAGGATGGGGATGGAGACGGCGCGGGCGCACTCGTAGACCATGCGCAGAGCGATGGGCTTGATGGCAGGACCTGAGAGGCCACCGGTGATGTTGGACAGGCGCGGGCGGCGGGTTTCGGCGTCGATGGACATGGCCAGAAAGGTGTTGGTGAGGCTGACTGCATCGGCTCCCTCACCGGCGGCGATTTTGGCCATGTTGGCGATGGAGGTCACGTTGGGTGAGAGCTTGACGATGAGCGGCCGGGTGGAGACGGTCTTGGCTTGATGGACCAGGTAAGCAAGCTCGCCTGCGTCTGAGCCGAAGGCCATGCCGCCGGAGTGGACGTTGGGGCAGGAGACGTTTAGCTCATACGCCGCGATGCCTGCGGCCTCGTTGAGCCGCTCGATGACGCCAGTGTAATCGGCGACTTGATAGCCGAAGACGTTGACAATGACATTTGAGCGGGGGTAGCGGCTGAGCGGCGGTAGCTTGCGGCGGATGAACTCTTCGACGCCCACGTTCTGGAGTCCGATGGCGTTCAACATTCCGGCGGCGGTCTGCACAATGCGCGGCGCGGCGTGGCCGGCGATGGGATGGAGGGAGATGCCTTTGGTAACGAATCCGCCGATTTGCTCAAGCGAGACGATATCTTCAAACTCGATGCCGTAGCCAAAGGCCCCGCTGGCGGCGATGATCGGGCTGGCCAGTTCCAGGCCTACGAACGGCACATTCATCTCAGGTTTCACGCGCTACGCTTCCTTGACCGTGGGAGTGGCTACTGTACGTTATGATACCTGCCCGGCGCGAATGCCGCAGTGTGGATTGCCCGCTGAGAACAAAAACCGAGGGCGGCCTCAAGCAAGCCGCCCTGCTGTTTCTCGATGGTGGAGCGGTTATGCGCTGACCGGCTCACTGGCGTTCACCTTGGTCGGGGTGAGCCAACCGAAGCGATCGGGCTTGAGACCGTTGGCGATGCCGAAGTATTCGTCGGCGATCTTGCGGGTAATCTCACCGGGCTTGCCGTTACCGATGACGATGCGGTCGATGGAGCGGATGGGCGTGACTTCTGCGGCCGTGCCGGTGAAGAAGACTTCGTCGGCAATGTAAAGCATCTCGCGCGGAATGGCCTGCTCGCTGACTGTGAAGCCGAGGTGGCGGGCGATGGTCAACACGCTATCGCGGGTGATGCCGGAGAGCGCGGAGTTGCCCAGCGTCGGAGTGTAGATTACGCCGTTGCGCACCACAAAGACGTTCTCGCCTGAGCCCTCGCTGACCTGTCCGTTCACATCCAGGGCGATGCCTTCAACATAGCCGTTGGTCTCGGCCTCCATGCGGATAAGCTGAGAATTCATATAGTTGGCGCCGGCCTTTGCCATGGCTGGCAGGGTGTTGGGCGCCAGGCGGTTCCAACTGGAGATGCACACGTCAGCGCTTTCGCCGGTGACGTATTTGCCCCAGGGATAGTTGATGATGTAGACCTCAACGGGCGAACCCTTGGGGTTGACGCCGATCTCGCCGTAGCCGAGTAGCACGATGGGGCGGATATAGCACGGCGCAACGCCATTGGCTTCAATCACATCAACCACGGCCGCGCAAAGCTCGTCGAGCGTGTAGGGCACGGCGATGCGGTAAATCTTGGCTGAGTCCAGTAGCCGTTGCATGTGCTCCGGCAGGCGGAAGATGGCCGAGCCTTGAGGCTGGCCATAGCAGCGAATCCCTTCAAATACGCTGGAGCCATAGTGGACCACATGGCTCATCACATGGATGTTGGCCTGCTCCCAGGGAATGAGGTTGCCGTTGTGCCATATTTTTGATGTGGGTTGGAAAGGCATGATCTTTGGAATGCTCCTTGGCCGCGCCGTGCGCGAACAATATAGCGTACCGCGCGGGAGGCGGCCCTGTCACGGAACGGTGAGAGCCGGTCGTGGCAGGTACAGGTTTAGATGCGACAAAAAGTTATATGGGGTAGGAATTGTAGCGCTCAGATGAGATTTCAGCGAGGCCGTAAGAGTGAAATTCGGGGATTGGACCTGGGTTTACGATAGCATTTTGATGGAGGCTTACTGCTGGGCAACCGAATCGAATCAGCAATCTGCGTCCACCCGTGGCATTAAATACGTCAACGGCGCCGTATTCTGAATCAAAAGAATGGGGAGTGCTCAATGCTCCAGTGAGGGGTCGAACAATTCTGCCGGATTTTTGGCGCTTAACGGACGAAAGAATGAGGCAAGGAGGATTTACATGGCACGAGTAACATTGATTTTTGCGGTTCTATTGATTGCCCTGGGACTGGTTGGCTTTCTGGGCACCGGCAGCGTGTACCCTACCGCGCTGATTCCCACATGGTTTGGCGTCGCCCTCGGCATTGGCGGGCTGCTGGCCATCAGCCCCAGCGAAGGCCGGCGCAAGCTATTCATGCACATCAACGTAACTATTGGCCTGCTGGGGTTTCTGGGCGCGGCGGTTGAAGCAGCGCGCGGTTATGTTCATGCCGCCTCAGCCGGCCTTGCGCCGGATATGATCGCTTTGGCGTCAAAGCTCGCCATGTCCACATTGCTGTTGATTTATGTGCTGCTTTGCGTGCGGTCGTTTATTGCGGCGCGGCGTTCGGGGAAGGTATAGCACATGGGCGGCTTGCATGGACCTGGTGGTGGAATGAGTATGGGCAGGCACGCGGAGCGCTCGCCGCGAAGCGCCGGCGCGCGCGCTGGCCAGTCTGACGCGCCCAAGCGCAAGCCGAGCTTGAAGAAGATATGGCCGCAAATCAAAGCCTTGGTTGCCCCGCGCATGGGGTTGTTGTTCGCCGGCATGGGATTGATGGTCATCAATCGAGTGGCTCTGCTGGTCATGCCTTACATTTCCAAGCCGTTCATGGATAAAGTGCTCAATCAGGATCACCCGCATCCGGAACTCCTGCCGGGAATCATTGCGGTGGTCTTCACGGCCATGGTGATACAGGCGATTTCTTCGTTCGCGTTGACTCAACTTCTCTCCAAAGCCGGCCAGCGACTGATTGCCGAGATGCGCCGCCAGGTTCAAAGGCACGTAGGGCTTCTTTCGGTCTCCTACTACGATGAAAACCGCACCGGCACTCTAGTCGCCCGCATCATGACCGACGTCGAAGGCGTGCGAAACCTGGTCGGTACCGGACTCGTGGAGTTTGTAGGCGGGCTGTTCACCGCGATTTTGGCGTTTGTCTATCTGCTGCACCTCAGTGCGTCGGTGACATTGACTGCCTTTGCAGTGATGGGCGCATTCGTCTTTGTCCTGCAATACGCCTTCAGGGTGATTCGTCCAATCTTCCGAGAACGCGGCAAAATCAACGCCGAAGTCACGGGGCGGCTCACCGAATCGCTGGGCGGCGTGCGCGTGATCAAGGGCTATCACGCCGAAGATCGCGAGGCAGGTGTTTTTGCCGAGGGCGTTGGCCGCCTGTTGGACAACGTGATGAAGTCGCTGACGATGACCAGCGCACTGGCGGCTACAGCGACTACTGCGGTGGGTCTTCTGACTGCAATTGTGATGAGCATGGGCGGACATTTGATCATGGCCCATAAATGGACCTTTGGCGACTATCTGAGCTACAACATGTTTCTAGTCTTCATGACTGCACCGATCTTCCAGATTGTGGCAATCGGTACGCAGTTGACAGAGGCTTTTGCCGGCCTGGACCGCACCAACGAACTCATGTCCGAACTGGAAGAGAATCAAAGCCCCGGACGCACGGTGAAGATGCCGCCCATTCGCGGCATGGTGAGCTTTGACAATGTTGAGTTTGCCTATGACCCGGAGAAGCCCGTGCTGCACGGCGTCAGCTTCGTGGCCCAGCCGGGAACGGTGACCGCGCTGGTGGGATCATCGGGGTCGGGCAAGTCCACCATGATCAGCCTACTCTGCGCCTTCCACACGCCGTCCAGTGGCCGAGTGCTGGTGGACGATGTGGACCTGGCATGTGTGGACCTGGACACCTATCGCTCGCAGTTAGGCGTGGTCTTGCAGGAGTCGTTCCTTTTCGACGGCACCATCCGCGAGAATATTCTGTTTTCGCGCCCCGAGGCCACCGAAGAAGAGTTTCTCTTCGCCTGCCGCACCTCGCGCGTGGACGAGTTTGCGGAGCGCTTCCCTGACGCTTACGACACTGTAGTAGGCGAGCGCGGCGTGAAGCTCTCCGGCGGACAGCGCCAGCGGCTTTCCATTGCTCGCGCGCTGCTGGCCGAGCCGCGCATCCTCATCCTCGACGAGGCTACCAGCTCACTCGACTCCGAATCCGAAGCCATGATTCAGTCCGGATTGAGCCAACTGATGCAGGGGCGCACAACTTTCGTCATTGCTCACCGTCTCTCGACCATCCGCCGCGCCAACCAGATTCTAGTGGTCGAGCAGGGACTTATCGTTGAGCGCGGCACTCACGCGGAGCTGCTCGCTCTCGGAGGCCGCTACTACGACCTCTATACGCGCCAGCACGGCCTGGTGGAAAACCTCTTCCTTGCGCCGGGTGAGGGAGACGCGGTGGACGAAAAAGTTGAGTGAGAGGCCGGGTTGTATTGCCGCTCCAGGTCACTTCTTTCTTGAGATCACGATGAAAGGCCCCGCCATCTCAGCGGCATCGCCGCCGGCAAAAGCAGCCTGGCCGATGGAATGCGTTAAATCCGCTTCCCATGTGCGCGACGGAAGCTCCGGCATGGGCTTGGCCCGGAACAACTTCTTGCATTGGTGTGCCGTCCATCTTGCCCAGGCTTTGGACTTCTTTCGCCGAGCACTGTCCGTCGAGATTCCCGTGCCCGCATACATCTGCCGGTAGAGCTTCGACAGAAACATGAAGGCAATCCGAGACCGCAGATTGGGTGTGCACGCCGACCGCTGCCAGATGGCGCTCCACCTATAAAATGTGTCCCATACTTTTTGCGTGCGCTCCCTTATCTCATCCGCGCTCATCGTAGGATGAGGCGTAAACATCTTGGGCCTCACTGCCGTTGGAATAAGCCAGTAGCGGGTAATGGGCACATCGCCCACCATGGTTGGATTCTCCGCCTGCTCCTTCTCCCATCGCCCAAAATCCACTGTGCCCGGGAAGGGCGTCATCATTACAAATTGTGCAAAGGTTACGCCGGCCTTTTGCGCCATTGCCACCGTAAAGTCGAAGGTTGATGGCTTGTCTGTCGGCAGCCCGAAGATGAAAGAACCCAGCACGTGGACGCCGTGCTGCTTGAAGGTCTGTAACCGCTTGGCCAACGCATCGCCGGAGAGATTCCAGTCCTTGTAAACCGCCTTCAGTCCTTCAGGGGTCACCGCTTCAATCCCCACCAGCGCGCCCTTGATGTTGGCCTTCTTCATCGCATCCAGAAACTCGACGTCCTCGCCCCCCTCCATAGTCATCTGGGTATAAAACACCATGTCTTTTGGGAGTTTGGCCAGCTCATCCATCAGGTGGAATCGATCGGCGCGAATCGCCATTAGCTCTTCCAGCCTTGCTGTATTTCCTTGCTCGCGGGCCTGCCGCAGATCAGTGAATGTCACCGGATAGAAGTTATCGTCGGCCAGGGCAATAAAGCGAAAGCCCAGCCTCCGCAGGGCGACAATCTCATCCACCACGCTTTGAAATCTCCGTTGCCGCGGCTTCTGACCATCTGTACGCCACACGCTGCAAAAGGAGCAATGCTTCGGGCATCCGCGAACGGTTTGCACCGAGGCCCACATATATTTCTCAGGATTCATCAGATCCCAGCGCGCGGCCAGAAACTCGTTGCCTTCAATCCGGCCGCCTTCGTAGATCTTTGCCGGCTTGCCAGCCATGCAATCCGCGACCGCTTTGCCCCATGCAATATCGCCGTCACCGGTCACCACCGCATGACCCTCGCCCCGCTCCAGCGCCTCCTCGGGAAACAGGGTAGCGTGAATGCCGCCGTAAACCACCCATGCGCCACGGCTGCGCGCCATTTTGCCCACCTCGTACCCGCGCAAAGCATTCCCTGTGTGGACGCTGATGCCCACAATATCCCCCGCTTGAATCGTCTCCGGCACAATCTGCTCCAACGATTCATCGACGAGAATGGGATCGCCCGCGACCCTGGGAGTTGCTGCCGCTAAAACGAACAGCCAGCGCGGCGTGATCACCGCTGTGCCGAATGAATTGTCGCTGGGATTGACAAGATGAACGCTCAATGAATCCAACCTTTCCTCGGACGAGTAGGTGGCCTCAGAGAGCGCCGTTGTTGTGGGCGAAAACAGCGGGCGACGCGCTTTCGCAAGATTGTGAGAGGTTGTTTTCGCCAAATAGCCGTAACGATACTACAAAGTTAGAATTCTGCTGTATGCCCACTATTGACCATATAGGCTAATAAACTTATTCGATGAATCTATGGAGAATTAATTCCGCGACGGATGGCGTGTCCTGTGACAGATTCAACTAGGTTTGATGGTCTGCAGGCCAAGGCGCTTCTCGCGGAACAGGGTTGTGCATACCCGCACAACCTCCGCATCCAATAGCGTTCCTGCAAGACCTTCAATCTCTGTAAGAGCAAACTCCAATCCAAGTGTCGCTCGGTAGGGCCGGTCGGTGGCCATCGCTTCCACAATATCCGCTACTGCCAGAATCTTGGACTCCGGGAGAATAGCATTCTCTTTGAGACCCAGTGGATAGCCTGAGCCATCGAGCTTCTCGTGATGTTGGCGTACGATATCGGCAATGGGCCAGCTAAAGGGAATGTCTTTCAGGATGGTATAGCTACTGTCGGGGTGTCCTTTGACCAGCGCCCATTCTTCCGGACTTAGCCGGTCCGGCTTGGTCAGAATCTCAGCAGGTATCGAGATCTTCCCGATATCATGGAGCATAGCCGCTATTCGCAGCCCTTCCAATCGATTCTCAGTCCAGCCCATCTCCTTGCCAATTGCGACCGCAATCTCCGCAACTCTGCTCTCGTGGCCAGCGGTGTATGGATCTCGCATTTCCATCGCGGTGACCATGGCCGCCACGGCCGCCGACAAAGCCTCCGTCAATTGCTGTTGTGTCTCTTCGAGATTGAGCCGCTCTGCCTCCAGAAGCTGCTTCTGTTCGAGCGCGTGGATGCCGTGGACAATCTGCTCGGCAAGGCGACGGAATATTTCGATCGGCGCAATTCCGAATGCATTGAAGCGTGTGGCATAGACACCCAACACGCCCTGCCGGCCACCTGGGACATGGAGCGGAACGAACGCCGAGGATCGTATCCCGAATTGCCTGGCTCGCTCGATCCACGGGTTGAAGGCCGGCAATCTCTCGACGTCGTCCGCAATCTGAAGCGTGTCGGTACGAATGCAGACACCCGCCGGGCCTTGTCCCCACTTCTCATCCTCAGCCCAACTCAAATGCAGTCCGTCCAGATACCCCAGAGCATTCCCGGCCGCCGCGGCAACCTGGATCTTCTTATCCTGATCGTTTTCAGCAATGCCAATCCAGGCCAGCGCATAGAGGGATTCCCGTGTAATGGCCTCGCAAATGGACTGCATCAAGCCTTCGGCGGATTGCGCGCGGCCAAGCGCCAAACTGGCGACGGAAAAGGCCGACAACGCCCAGTTCTGAGTTGCTAGGCGATGTTCTCTTTCCTTCTCTTCAGAAATATCGCGGAACTGGCTAATAATCAGCGCTCTGCCGGCCAATTCCAGCTTCTCTGTCGACCAGATCGCTACAGGCACGCAATGGCCGTCTTTACGCTGAATATGAAAATCAAAATGAGGTGCCGGCTGCAGCATTGACTTCCGGAACTCAACCTCGACACGCGCGCGCTCGGTCTCCGGATGGAGCATGGTTACATGAAGCCCGATGAGTTCTATACGTGAGTACCCGGTCAAAGCTTCTGCTGCCGGGTTCACATCGACCAATATCCCAGCGGCAGTGTCAACCGCCATCTTGGCATCCTGATCGTAGGTCCAGCTCAATTCGCAGATGCTCTGTGGCATGTTGGCTTTCAATCCATGGGTCATGATCGCCGATCCTTTTGGTACCAAAGAAACCGATGTGTCTCATCAATATAAGCTATAAACTTTCCTCACAGGATAACTAGCGCCCCGAGGGCTATGCAAAGTCAACAAAAACAAACGGGATGGGCAAGGGGATTACCTTGCCGCAAATCTCATCCCACGCGGCTGCATTCCTCCACGGGAATCGCCACCTGCTCGACGATCTCCAGGCCGAAGCCTTCCAGGGCGGGAATGTGCATGGGGGTATTCGACAGCAGACGAATGCGCTGAATGCCCAGGTCGGAGAGAATCTGGCCGCCCAGGCCGATGGCGCGCAAAATGCGGCCGGTACGGGCCTGAGAACCCTCGCGCGCACGCAGTTCCTGGTGCAGAATGAGCCGACCGGTTTCCGTTGCTTGAATAGGATGCAATGCCGCCGCTCCGCCGGGCTCGAATGCGCTCGCTGCCGCCGGTTCGTGGTCGATCTCAAAACCGCGCGAGGTGTTGTGCAGGTAAAGCAACACTCCGCAACCCTCTTCGGCAATCATGCGCAACGATTGGTCCAGAATCTCGCGGCAGCGGCAGTCGGCGGCAAAGACATCGCCCGCCGTGCAGCGGGTGTGAACGCGCACCAGGACGGGGCGCTCACACGGCGGTCGCTTTTCTGCTTCACCGGGGGGCATAGCCGCTCCCGGCAATCCCGCAGCAACGGACCCAGCGAGGAAAGCAGGGCAGTCCTGGCAAAGGTCGCCACGCACCAGAGCAATGTGGCTCTCGCCACCGTTCACCTGGCTTTCGTAGGCAATCATGCGGAACTCGCCGTATCGCGTCTGGATGCGGCTTTCGCCGGCGCGCACGATATAGCGTTCGTGGCGTAACCGGTAGCGGATCAGCTCCGCAACTGTAAGAATCCGCAGCCCATGCTCCTTGCAGAAGGGAATGAGATCGGGAACGCGAGCCATCGTGCCGTCGTCTTTCATGATCTCGCAGAGCACGCCGGAGGGATTCAGGCCGGCCAGTCGCGCCAAATCGACTGAGGCTTCGGTCTGCCCGGCGCGTACCAGCACGCCTCCTTTGCGCGCGCGCAACGGGAAGATGTGGCCGGGGCGAGCCAGGTCGGCTGCGGTTGACTGCGCATCAACCGCCGTCCGGATGGTGTGCGCACGGTCGTAGGCGGAGATCCCGGTGGTCACGCCTTCGCGCGATTCAATCGATTCGGTAAACGCCGTGCCAAACCGCGAGGTGTTCTGCTGCGTCATAGGGAAGAGCCGCAGATAATCCGCGCGCTCTTCGGTGAGCGTAAGGCAAATCAATCCGCGCCCGTGCTTGGCCATGAAATTGATCGCCTCCGGCGTGACGAACTCGGCGGCGATGACCAGGTCACCCTCGTTCTCGCGGTCTTCATCATCGACAACAACGATCATCCGGCCCGCCCGAATTTCGGTCAGGGCGCCGGGGACATCAATGAAAGGCGGTTCTAGTGCGCGTAGGGTTTCTGGCATGGCAACCACTCTATTCTCGCCCATGACAGGCACAGACAGCAAAAGCGCCGCCCGAAGGCAGCGCTTTTGCAAAAACAGGTTAAGGAGCAGAGAGGTTACAAAGCGGACTCGATCTCAAAACCCCAAGCCTCGAGAAGCGCCTCGGGAATATACTTCGAGTTCTTGTTCCGGCGAGCCCACTCCCGCAGACGGGTGGACCGAATGTACTGATCCGGGCTGAGCTTGAACTCCTTGACAATCTGTTCAAAGGAGGTCACAGTGGGCACAACGGGGCCAATGGGCTCCGGCTTGCCCCAATTCGGATTTCCACGACGCTTTGCCATCGATTTGGTGTCCTTAAAGAGGGTGTCTTGCTTGTCGATCTTGAGCCGGGCGAGGAGCTTATCAACCCGGGCGAAGCACTAACATTCTCATTTTACGGATTTTCCCTTCAAAAATCAATAGCAAAATTGCACACATTGGAGAACGAAAGTTACGTTCCATTTCTCTCTCGCAGAACGTCTATGTGATTCTTAATGAATCAATTAGGAGAAAGATGGCACTTAGTGGCCTGGGCTGGGGCCAATTATTTTTGCACACAAAATGAGGCTTAATCGCACCAGGCGCTGAAGACTCCAGCCCTAACGGCCGCCGCCATAGCCTCGATGTCCGGCGCCAGCACCCGGTCCTGCTCCAGCCGCGGGACAATCGCCCGAATAGCCTGGTGAGCGCGTTCCAGTTTGGGGCTGCTCCGGAGTGGCCTGCGGAACTCAAGCCCCTGCGCCGCGCACATCAGCTCGATGCCCACGATCCGCTCGGCATGTTCCACTATCTGGCGCAGTTTGAGCGCCCCGGTCATCCCCATCGACACATGATCTTCCTTGCCTCCATCGGTGGGAATGCTGCTTGCTGACGAGGGATGCGCCAAGACCTGACACTCGTTAATTAGCGCTGCTGCAACAATCTGCGCAATCATGAACCCCGATGACAGACCTGGATCGGGCGACAGAAACGCCGGCAGCCCTTCATTGATGTCCATATTCAGCAGTCGGTCAATGCGCCGCTCGGTAATGCCGGCCAGATCGGTGAGCACGATAGCCGCGTAATCGAATGCGTAGGCCAGTGGCGCACCATGAAAATTCCCGCCTGAGATAACCGCCCCGCGGATTTGCGGTTCGGTCGAGTTGTCTGGAAAAACCAGCGGATTATCCGTCGCCGAGCCGGACTCAATCTCCAGCACACCTCGCACGTGCTCCAGAGCATCGCGCACCGCTCCATGCACTTGCGGCATGCAGCGCAGGCAATAGGCGTCCTGCACGCGCGTGTCGTGCTCACGGTGGGACTCGCGAATCTGTGAGCCAGCAAGCAATTCCAGCAGGTGCTCCGCCGCGCGAATCTGCCCAGCGTGCGGCCGGGCCTGCTGGATGCGCGGATCAAATGCCGCCGGCGTACCCATCAGCGCCTCCAGGCTCATTGCGCCAGCCAGATCAGCCAGTTGCACCACACGCCGGGCGCGCGCCACAGCCAATCCACCCACGGCGGTCATCGCCTGCGTCCCGTTCAGCAGGGCAAGGCCCTCCTTGGCCGCCAGAACGATGGGCTGCAAGCCAGCCCTGCGCAACGCCTCGCCCCCGGCCATCCTCTCGCCCTTGTAAAACGCCTCGCCGTCGCCGATGGTTACCAACGCCAGATGAGCCAGGGGCGCTAGATCGCCGCTCGCGCCCACGGAGCCTTTTTCTGGAATCACTGGATGGACGCCGGCGTTGAGCAGCGCCACCAGCAACTCGACCAGTGCAGGACGGCAGCCGCTAAATCCCTTGGCCAGCACATTGGCGCGCAGCAGCAGCATCGCCCGCGATTCGGCCTCGCTCAGCGGCTGACCCACCCCTCCGGCATGACTGCGCACCAGATTGGTCTGCAACTGGGCCAGCTTGTCAGCCGGAATCCCGACTTCCGACAGCTTGCCAAAGCCGGTGTTGACCCCGTAGACCGTCTGCCCGGCTGCCAGAATCTCTTCAATCAGCGCCCGGCCTTGGGCCACGCGCGCCAGGGCAGCGGGCGCAACAGTCACGGGACGGCGGGTGAGCGACACAGCTTCAATTTCGGCCAGCGACAGGGGCTGTCCATCCAGAATCAGGCAATCTTCGGCTATGGAATCCATGAATCCGATGGTATGCGGCATGAAAACTCCAGTACAGACCAATTGCGTGGCAGGATTTGGCTTTGCCACTCAATTCCATTATGCTGGCTGTCTATGGCGATGGATTCCACGGCATTACTCGATAGCTACGGACGAAAGCTTCTTGACGAATTGCAAACCAATGCGCGCCTCAGTCTGGCCGAACTGGGCCGCCGCATCGGCCTCTCGCCCACCGCGGCCGCCGAGCGCCTCAAGCAGATGGAAGAGGCCGGGATTCTGCACGGCTACACCGTCGAAATCGACCACGAAGCGCTGGGCCTGGAGGTGATGGCCTTCATTCGCATGAGCTGCGGCGGAAACCAATACCATCGGCTGTTGGATTTCGTCCAGACCCTCGAAGAGGTCCGCGAGTGCCACCATCTGACCGGAGGCGACGACTTTCTGCTCAAGGTGACCACCACGAACATGGCCGACCTGGAGGCGCTGATCGAGGCCTTGCTGCCTTATGGCAACCCGGTCACCAGCCTGGTGCTCTCCTCGCCCATCGAGCGCCGCCGCTATGCTGTCACAGGCAAGCTGGCCACCGTCACGCGCAAGCCGTCGCAGCGCCGGCGCTGAGCCAAGAATCACCGCTATCGGCTATTGATGGCTGTTCGTCTTCGGCTCCTGACTCCAGTCGCAGGGAATTTCGCTGCGCTGGTCTGAGCTTTCTTTGGCCCACTCCAGAAGGCGTGCCACACGCCATGCAGCCACGGCCGGCACGGGAACCGGCGCCTTGCCCAGCAGGGCATCGCGTATGCCCGCGTAAAAGAGCCGGTAGTCGCCGGGGACGGACTCAACGGGGAGTGTGCCCATCACGCCATCTGTTTCCGCAGTGAGCGTGCCCCAGTCGGCGGCTGGTTCCTCGCCCCATGTGGGGCTGTCGATGCGAGTGATCCTGACGAGCGCGACCTCCTGGGGGTCAGGCACCCATTTCCAAAAATTTCCCCTTGTGCCGCGCAGATGGAAACGGGGCCGCGTCAGCGACGATAGATTGTTTGCGCTCAGGATTACCGAGAGGTTCGGATAGCGCAGCCGCAAGGTGAAGGAATCATCCGAGCCTTCGCCGTCGCGCTCCCGCCGGACCTCGGCATGGATAGCCTCTGGCTTGCCGAAGAGCTCCAGTGGCTGGTCAGCGAGATGCGGGCCCAAATCCAGCAGCAGCCCACCACCAAGGGAAACCACATCTTTCCAGGGCACCCTGGTTGCTGTCGGCCGCCAGCGGTCCATGGTGGATTCGAAGTGAACGAGGCGGCCCAGAGAACCCTCATGCAATAGTTTCTGAACCGTCAGGAACTCGCAGTCCCAGCGGCGGTTATGGAAAACCGAAAGAAGCACGCCATGGGCGGTTGCCAGCTCCATCAACTCGGCGACTTGGGTCGAGGTGACGGCCATCGGCTTATCCACGACTACATTTTTCCCGGCTTCGAGAAGTTGCCGGGCGATCTGGAAGTGCTCGCTATTTGGCGTGGCCACGACGAACAGCCCCAGCGAGGCGTCCGCGAGCATCTCTTCCAGAGTTCGGTAGGTGACGATGTGGGGATAACGCGCGGCGGCCTCGTCCGAGTGGCGCTCGACCACGGCGGCCAACTCCAGCCCTTCGACGGAGGAGATCAGCGGAGCGTGAAATACGCGTCCGGCCATTCCGAAACCTACCAAACCAACTCGAATCATCCATCCTCCTGAAGCGCCGCGCATTGAAGGGCCAGCACTTGTCAGCTTTCAAGTTTATACCGGGTTTCGGCCAGGTTATAGAGACGGCGCCAAACCAAGCGGTTCATGGTGACGACCATGGTCGCCATCAGGACGGTGGCCATCAGCAGGATGGCGAAGTTGCCTGCATCGCTGGCCGCACTGATCTGTGCTCCCAGGCCCAGCGTTTTAAGCGTCTTGTCCCCGATGTGAAAGTACTCCGCGATGATGGAGGCGTTCCACGCGCCGCCGGAGGCCGTGATCATGCCAGTGACGAGGTAAGGGAAAATCCCGGGCAGGATGAGCCTCGTCCAACGTTGCCATAGGTTGAATTTGTAGACAGCGGCTGCCTCCTTGAGGTCGGAAGGGATGGCGCTGGCGCCGGCAATGACGTTAAACAGGATATACCACTGTGTCCCCAGCAACATAAGAGCGACGGAACCGACGCCTAGACCTCCACCCAAACGGATCAGGCCCAATAGCAGGACCGGGAACAGGGCCGTTGCAGGAATTGAAGCCACGACCTGGATGATGGGCTGGAGAAACCGGGCCAGTTTAGGATTGAGGCCGATCGCGACGCCAACGGGAACGGTCCAAAGCGCGGCGATGAGCAGGGTGGCATTGACGCGGAGATAGGTGGCTCCCGCGCCGAGAAACAAAAGGCGAATATCAGCCCAGGTGACGCCGTGGACAATCTGGATGGCTCGGGAAAGTCCCCAGATGGCCGCGAGGCTCGCGAAAACGCCGAGAAAAATGGGGAGCAGGCGACCGGCCTTGGCACTTGTATCGTCGATGGGCTGGACGATGCGGCATTCGCGGGAACCCGCGAGCCGGTGGCAGACGCTTTCTTCCAGAGCACCCCAGGCGCGAGCGGGCACACGGGTGAGGATGCTGGGCCTCTGAAAGAGCGTGAGGATGGGCGAGGTCACACGAGTGGCGGATTCGACCCCTTCAAATTTAAATTTGTCGCTCCACGCGACCAGTGGACGCCAGATTAACTGGTCGGTGGCCACGATGATCAAAATTAGAACCGCCAAGCCCCAGAGCAAGGCGTGGGTATTAACGGGGTTGGCGGAGGCTGCGGTTTGCAGATAGCTGCCCAGACCCGGTAGGCGGAAACTGCGCTCGCCGAGCGGGAACATCTCGCAGGCGATGAGGAAGAACCATCCGCCGGCGACCGAAACAATTGAATTCCAGATCAGGCCGATGGCGGAAAAGGGCAGTTCCAGATGCCAGAATCGCTGCCATGATGAAAATCGATAGATGCGCGAGGCCTCGATCATCTCCTTGGGAATGCTCTTCAGTGAGGAATAGAAGCTGAAGGCCATGTTCCACACCTGGCCGGTGAAGATGAGCAGAATGGAGCCCATTTCGATGCCCAGTTGGTGGCGGGGAATGAGAGCCATCATGGCCAGCATGACGCCAGGCAGAAAGCTGAGCACGGGGATGGACTGGAGAATGTCTAGGACGGCGATCATCCCGGTCTCGATGCGGGGATTGTAAGCGGCCAGGTAGCCGTAGGCGACAGCGAAAGTGAGGCTGAGCAGGTAGGCGATGAAGATGCGCCCGACGGAGTAGAAAGCGTAGAGCGGCAGCGCGCTTGCCGAGAGCGAGATGGCGACCGCAGGCACCGGGCTCGAAAGCCAGTAGGCGGCCATGTGAAAGATGGCCATGAGCAGAGCGAGGCAGCAGGCTCCGACGCCAAGATCGGTGAAAATCGGCCAGGTGCGGGCCGTGACCAGTGTCCGCGCCAGTGGGTGCTGGATAGTCACTCGGCCTCCTCGCTGGCGGCAATCTCTTCGTCCTGCGCGTCCGGCAATACGAACCGGCGATGACCGGCGTCGTAGTCGAAGAGCTCCGCGTAGCGGCCCCACGTGACGGCGGTTTCAATCTGCCGCTCGCACTCCTCTTCGCTGAACTGCTCGTTGAGCATATCGATAAAGAACTTATCGGGCACGGAGTGGTCGCTCTTGGCATCCAGAGCGCGGCGAATCTGTCGCAGAAGCAGAACGTTGGCCAGGGCGGCGTCGCGGAATAACTCTTTCTGGCGGAGGATCTCGGAGTTGGCGAATTCCGTTCCGCTCTCCGTAATCGCCGCGTCGCCTTCATCGACGGTCAGGAAACCGAGCAATTGTGCGGCGTCCACGATGGGCAGCAGGTCGTCGATCTCGAAGCTCAGATCGTCGGCCAGGCGGTAGATGTCGTCGCGGCCGCCCTTGTCGAGCAGCAGCTCCAACAGGCCGGCGATACCGCCGGGGCGCGAATGGGGCAGCATCTGGTAGTGCATCTGGCGCTGGTCGCGCACGCGAACCTGCTGCTCGGGCGCCTCGGCGGGGACCACATCGGGCCGGGTGAGTACCTTGTAGATGTAGTCCACCAGTTGCGTAAAAGGCTCGGACTTGCGGTCGCGGGGTTGAGCCAACTGCACCTTAAAATCAGTGCGGATGTGCCCCGGATTGCGGCCCAGTACGATGATGCGGTCAGCTAGCAGCACGGCCTCTTCGATGTTATGCGTGACCAGGAAGACGGCCTTGGTGGGCATGGTCTTGTTGGCCCACAGCTCCAGCAGTTCACTGCGCAGGTTTTCCGCTGTCAGCACGTCGAGGGCGCTGAAAGGCTCGTCCATGAAGAGCACTTCAGGCTCGACCACCAGGGCGCGGGCAAAGCCGACGCGCTGCTTCATGCCGCCTGATAACTCTTTCGGATAGGCGGCTTCAAATCCGTCCAACCCAACCGTGTCCAGCATCTTCATGCTGCGGTCGCGGCGCACGTCGGCGGAAACGCCGCGGGCCTGCAGCGGAGCTTCCACATTCTCCAGCACTGTTAGCCAGGGGAATAAAGCGAAACTCTGAAAGACAATGGAGACGTTGGTCTCCACGTTGGCAATCGGCTTCTCGTGCCAGTAGACCTGCCCGGCGGTGGGCGTGGAAAGCCCGGTCAACATGCGCAGCATGGTCGATTTGCCGGAACCGGAAGGACCGAGCAGGGCAACGATCTCTCCGGGGACGATGGAGAGATCGGTCGCGGAGATTACCTGAATGCGATTCTGGCTGGGCTGCGCGTAGTACTTCTCGATCTTCTCGGCGCGAATGATCGGCTCGACGGCCGGGACCGGCTCTGGGGACGCGGCCGTGGTCTGGCCTTCGCTGGGGATGCCTGCTTCTTCCATGACTGGTTCTCCGGTTGGGGGTCGCAAGCCAGGAGCCGCGGCCAGTGATTCTCTCTAGTTTAAGATAACCTGATTTCACCCCGATGAATCGGATTTGGCTGTTGTTGGTGCTCCGTCCCTGACTCGTCTTTGTATTTATGCCGGGGATGGGCGTCGCATTGAATGGACTATAGCTCGCGCCTTCCTTCAAGCGCGCGCGCCATCGTTACCTCGTCAGCATATTCGATATCGCTGCCTGCGGGAACGCCGGTGGCGATGCGCGTGATCCGCACTGGGAAGCCTCGCAGCGCGCCAGCCAGCCAGTGAGCCGTGGCCTCGCCTTCGAGAGTGGGACTGGTCGCCAGAATGACTTCATCCACCTCTCCGCGCTCGACTCGACCTACCAGCGTTCCGATGCGCAACTGATCCGGCCCTACGCCGTGCAGGGGCGAGAGGCTGCCGTGCAGCACGTGATAAACCCCCTGATAGCCTCCTTGCGAACTTCGCGTCCGCTCCACGGCGGCAATGCTCGTAGGCTCTTCAACCACGCACACCAGGCGTTGATTGCGCGAGGGGCTGGCGCAGTAGGCGCAAGGATCAATGTCAGTCACGTTGTTGCATATCGAGCACAGGCGCAGGCTGACTTTCAGGCCGCGCACGGCCTCGGCCAGCGCCGCCGCGTCCTCGTCGCTCGCGCGGAGAATGTGGAAAGCGAGCCGCTGCGCGCTTTTAGCGCCCACTCCGGGCAGCTTCTTCAACTCTTCAATGAGCCGGGCCATCGGCTCGGCATAACGTGACACGGTGCGCGCCTCCCTGAAAAACAGCGGTCAGTGGTCAGTGGACAGTGGCTAGTTAAAGAACCGGTCTCCGGGTGCCCCACCCTCGCCGCGTCTCCGTTTTTGCGGCCAATGCGGGAAACTACTTACCCTGATCGACCCTATTGTCAAAACTTCACTCAAGCCCCGGCAGCTTGAGTCCGCCAAGCATACCTTTCACACTCGATTGCATGGCATCATCGGCCTTGCGTCCAGCTTCGTTTACAGCGGCCACCACCAGATCTTCGAGCATTTCCACATCCGGCTTGTCGCCGCTCAGGCCAATCACCGCCGCTGGCTCAATGCGAATCTTGAGAAGCTGCTTCTTGCCGTTCATGGTCGCGGTCACTGCGCCGCCGCCGCTGGTTCCTTCGACCACGGTTTGGGCCAGCTTCTGCTGAACCTCTTCCTGCATCTGGTTGGCCTGAGAGAGCATTTCAGAGATTTTGAGCGGATTGAGCATGGTCTGTTCTCCTCACTTGGAGCGTGCGTTCACTTTTGCCGCAGATCGACGACCGAGCGGACCTCGGCTTTGAAAATCTCCCGCGCCCGCTGCACTAACGGATTGGCAAGCGCGGCCTCTTGAATGCTCCCGGCCATGGGCGTGGGCGTTGGTGCGGGAGCAGCGGTTCCTTCGCCGGGAACCACCATAAAACGATTTGGCGCGCCCAGCCGTTTCAGTTCCTGGCGAATAATCTTCTCCGCCACGGCATTGACGGTGAGGGCGATCATCTTCTTGCCCATGCCGGCGACCTCGATGCGCAGGCTGGCGCCGTCCAGCGTCCATGCGCCCGCGCCCAGCAACTGCGCCGCCGATACGTGACCGCCCTCGGCCAGTGCGCATCCCACGGCGTGCCGGATGGATTCAACGCTGGGAGGAGCGTCAACCTGTGGCGCTTTGGCCAACGCGCCTTCGGTGAGGTTCTCGATGTGCCCCGCGGCCTGGGTCGCGACAGGGAAGGGCGTGACACTTCCGAATGGACTCGCCGAAGTTGCTGGCTGAACTGGCGCTGCGCGCTCCATGGTTGCGGTCGGCTGATTCTTTGAAGCCGGCTTGAGAGCGGAGTCCATAACGGGATCGGAGCCGTGCGGCTCGGATCCCCTGGAACCTGTGCCCCAACTCGTGCCCGTCGTGCCAAAGGGCGAAAGCGATGGCACAGCCGGCGGCGCAGAGGACGCTGCTGGACGCGCTTGGCTCGCAGTTGCCCGTGGCGTTGAGGCTGGTGGACCCACCGGCCTCGCGCCAGCCGCAACGCCGCTCAGCAATTCCTCAATGGGCAGCAGCCGTTGCGCATGAATCAGCTTAAGCAGGCCCAACTCAAGATGAAAGCGCTGCTCCTGGCGGTAATTCAGATCGTCAAAGGTGCGCAAAACAATTTGAAGGTTGCGGGTCAATTCCTCTTCGGAGAAGAGAAGCGCGGTCCGTGCGGCGCGGGCGCGTTCATCGCCGCTGATTTGCAACAGTTCCGTCTGCTCGCCGCCCAGCTTGGCCATCAGCGCATTGCGCAGATAGCGGACCATCTGCCGGGCCAGCGACGAGGGACTGTGGCCGGCATTGACCAGCAGATTCAACTGCTCCATCAGTTCGACGCTTTGCCCGGCTGCGACGGCCTCCAGCAACCGCTCGAAGACCGCATTGGGAACCGAACCCATCAACTCGCGAATCTGCGTGGCGGAGAGTACCGCTTTGCCGTTCTCGACCGGCGCTGAGGCAATGGCTTGATCCATGATGGAGAGCGCATCGCGCATGGAGCCGTCGCCGGCCTCTGCCAGCAGAGCCAAAGCGGCATCCTCGGCAACCACTTCTTCCTGCCCGGCAATCATCTTCAACTGCGCCAGAATGTCGTCGAACTTGACTGCGTGAAAGCTGAAGTGCTGGCAGCGCGAACGGATGGTCTGGGGAATGTCCTCCGGCTGCGTGGTGGCCATCATGAAGATGACGTGCGCCGGCGGCTCTTCGAGGGTTTTGAGCAGCGCATTGAAGGCCGCGTCGGTGATCTGGTGCGCTTCGTCGAGGATGTAAATCTTGTACTTATCACGAGAGGGCGCGTAGCGGGCGGCGTCTCTCAGCTCGCGAATCTCGTCGATGCCGCGATTGGTGGCCGCATCAATCTCGATCACGTCCACGGCGTTACCCTGGCGAATCTCGATGCAGGAATCACAAACGCCGCAAGGCTCCGGCGTGGGCCGCTCCGGGCTGCCAATTTGAGCGCCGCAGTTCAGGGCCTGCGCCACGATGCGCGCGATGGTCGTTTTGCCGATTCCTCTGTGGCCGGAGAAGATGTAGCCATGGGCGATGCGGTTCTGGGTGAGCGCGTTGAGCAGGGTGCGTGTGACGTGATCTTGCCCGGCAACGTCGGCAAAGCGCTGCGGACGGTACTTCCTGGCTAGAACCTGATAACCCATCGCTGAACCCGCTCCCTCGGCCCGCCTGGTTTGCAAGACGGCCTAGTGGCGATTGTATCGTTCCAGGGTGCGGGCGCGAGAGGTGGAAAAACGCCTGTACAGATCTTCCTGAAGGGGATTGAGATCAGCGTTGCGCCTGGAGATCATTAGCGCTGTTCAGGGTTTCGGTCTTGAAGCGCCTTTCCTGGCGGCTTTCTTCAGCGCCTTCTTTGCCGCGGCCTTGCGGCGCTTCACCTCTTCGGGCGAGTACATCGTCCCGCGGCAACTGGCTGCGCCGCAGTTGCACGCAGCTTCATCTTCGTCGCCGTCGTAGAGGCAGTAGTCGTAAGTAAGCTCCTCGCCGGCGGCGATGCTCCGGATGGCCTTGATCCACACTCGGCCGCCCTTCTCGACGGTTTCGCAGTTGGGGTCGCAACTGTGGTTGATGTACATCGCCGTGCATTGGCCCTCGATGACCATCGAGCCGTCCCCGAGTCCAAACAGATAGGTGATGCGCGAGTGCTTGTACGCTGCGTCGGCCTCGGCCTTTGTGAGCAGGGGCCCGGTGTATTCGGCCACGCGCGCGCCTTTGCGGATGGCCGTGGTGGTGTAGCAGCCGGAAGAGTGAATCGCGGAGGAGCGGATGATGAGTGCCATGCGAGTGTGCGATGCTTTCTTTGGAGCAGTATGAATCGCATCGTACCATTGCGTGCATGAGGCTATGGAGATGAAACGGTTTTTTTTAGTCGCGATGGTGGTGATTGGCTGTCTGGCGGCGGCGCCGCGGGCGCTGGCGCAGGCTCCGGGCGATTCACCATCCAATGGGCAGAGCAAACCGGCAGGCGATGGCCAGAAGCCGACAACGGTCCCTCAATCCAACTCCAATCCCTTCCCTGAAGATACGAGCACGGTCCCGGTGATGCCCTCGAAGCCCACGCCGCCGCTGCCCGAAGCAACTTATTACGGCGGAGGTAGCGCCGGAGTTTCTTTGCCCGGCGATGACCTGGACCCGGTGCGCAGTCCGGACGACCCCGCGCCAGCCGCCGCCAGCGACCAGGGGGAGGCTTCAAGTTCCAGCCTCTCCGGCCTGGATAGATTGCTGCCCAAGCCGGAGGACGAGCAACAGGAAAAGAAAAAGAAGCTACTCTTCAAGGAGCCAACCCACGAGCAAGCCGCAACCGAGGACGTTAATGTGGGCGGCTATTATTTGCAAACAAGAAACTGGAAGGCGGCTCTTTCGCGCTTCGAGTCCGCGCTGGTGCTGGACCCGGAAAACCCCGAAGTTTATTGGGGCCTGGCCGAGGCGCAACACCACCTGGGCGATTTTGCCAGCGCAAAGGCGAATTACTTAAAGCTGCTCGACTACGACCCCGACGGCCCGCACGGCAAGCAGGCGCGCAAGGAACTGAAAGACCCCGCGATTGCGAATGCGCACAACGCCGTCCCCAGCCAACCTGCGACGGAAGCGCCGAAGTAGGGATTCTGACTTGTGGCTTAGAATGGTCGCATAGTTCAACATGGGTTGAGGCTCTGCGGCGGTGTAGATGTGAACATCCCAATGTTAGTGCGATTCATTCGGCAGCAAAGCCTTTACATTGCCATCGCCGCTGTCGTTGGTGCCGTGTTCTGGGCTATCGGACAGCAGATCAACCCTGCAACGGTGCTGCTCTACTCTCTCTGCCTCGGGAATCTGCTTTCGCCTGCAATGGGCAGACTTCAGTTTCTCTATTGGGACAAGCCCTTTCCTTACAACTGGCTGATCTTTCTCCCGGTTCTGCTGGTGTTGGCGATCCCCATCTACGTAATTTCGAGTGTAGTCGTTTGGATGATTGCGCCGCCGACGCCGCAGACGCTTTCTCATCTAATCAGGACCGGCTGGAAGTTCCCGTACCTGGTCGCTTTCGTCTTCGGCGCTGTCTCGTTTCTGTATCGCACCGCGAGAGAGCGGTTGGAGCGCCGCAATGCCGAGCTTCAACATTCGGTGGAAAGCAGCGCTGCCCGGCTTGAAATGCGGGAACAGGAACTGGAGCGCGCACGTGAGATTCAGCAATCACTGCTTCCAAGAGAAATCCCGCAGATTCCGGGGTTTGAAGTCGCGGGAGCATGGCGGCCGGCCAGCATTGTGAGCGGAGATTACTACGACGTGCTCCGGCTCGGTGATCACAGACTTGGAATCTGCATCGCCGACGTAGTCGGAAAAGGCGTGTCCGCCGCCCTGCTGATGGCCAATGTTCAAGCAGCTGTACGCGCGTTTGCGAATGATTCCGAGAGCCCGGCCGAGGTGTGCGCCAAAGTCAATCGGCTTCTGTGCGAGAACATTGCAACGGGGAAGTTCGTAACCTTCCTTTACGGAATCCTCGACGGTGAAGCGCGTACGTTCCAGCATTGCAACGCCGGGCATCTTTACCCGATCCTCATGTCGGGCGGTTCCGTCCGGACGCTTGAGCATGGCGGCGCGGTGCTGGGCGTATTCCCATCGTGGACATATGAGGACTCAATGGTCGAGTTGGGGGCGGGGGACTGCTTGTTCCTTTTCACCGACGGCATCACAGAAGCGTCTGACACAAACGGGCAGGAATTCGAGGAAGCGAGCATCGCAGCCTTCGCGAAAGCCAACAGCGCGCTCACTGCAGGCGAGCTAAATGACCGGCTGCTTGCGCAGGTCTCTGCCTTTTGTGGCGCGCAATTCCAGGATGACGCAACGCTGCTGGTAATCGCGGCGAATTAACTCGCCGCGGAGATCGTTTCCGCTCCGCAGCCGCCGGGTGTGCCAATTCAGGCAGATTGGCAAGGGGTCTGTTGGAGATCAAGCGGTTTCCGTTTCCGGTATGTGCCAAAAATCGCCGCGCGCTGATAACCTAACACCAGGTATGAACGACAATTTGCATCAGTTACGCTGTTTTGGATGCGGGGCGCGCATCAGGGGCGCGGAGGCCCAGCCGGACTTCCGTTGCGTCCAATGCGGCGACCTCTTTGAAGTGGAATACCCCGGCTGGAGCGAGCGCGGGGGCCATGACCGTCCTAATCCCGGCGCGCTCAAATGGCTGTGGCGAGAGAGGCGCTGTTCCTCCGAAGCGCTGGACCACTCCGGCGTATGGCGCTATCGCGAGTTGCTGCCCATTCTGGAGAATTTTGACAACGCTGTCACTCTCTTCGAGGGCAATACGCCGCTCTACCAACTAAAGCGCGCCGCCAAGGCTTTGGGGATTGAACAGCTTTTTGCCAAGCATCAGGGCATGAATCCCACCGGCTCCTTCAAAGATACGGGTATGACCGCGGCAATGAGCGTGGCCAAAGAACGCGGCTTCGAGTGGGTGGCCTGCGCATCCACGGGGAACACTTCGGCGGCGATGGCCGCTTATGCCGCACGCGCTGGGCTGAAGAGCCTGGTGCTGATTCCCGAGGGGAAGATCGCATGGGGCAAACTCTCGCAGGCCATGGACTACGGCGCGGTGACCTGTCAGTTGAAGGCCGACTTCGACGGCTGCCTTCGCCTGCTGACACAGATCGTGAAGGAAGCGCCCATTTATCTGCTCAACTCAGTGAATCCTTACCGGCTGGAAGGGCAAAAGACGCCGGCCTTCGAGATTGCCGAGGCCTTTGACTGGAATGTGCCCGATCATCTGATTGTGCCCGGCGGGAATCTGGGCAACAGTTCGGCGCTGGGCAAAGGCTTCCGCGAGCTGCGCGAGCTGGGGCTGGTGACGCGGTTGCCGAAGATCTCCGTGGTTCAGGCGGCTGGGGCAAATCCACTGGTGCGCAGCTTTATGGAACATCAGGCAACCACGCTGGAGCCGGTGGAGGCGCACACACGCGCTACCGCCATTCGTATCGGCAATCCAGCCTCATGGCGCAAGGCCGTGCGCGTCATTCAGGAGAGCGGCGGCTGGTGCCTGGATGCGACTGAAGCCGAAATCGCCATTGCCAAGGCCGAGCTGGGCGCTGAGGGACTAGGCTGCGAGCCTGCCTCCGCCGTCACGCTGGCGGGGCTGAAAAAGCTGCGCGCCGAGGGCAAGATTGCATCCAACGAAACCGTGGTTCTGGTGCTGACCGGCCACACGCTCAAGGACGCCGACTACACCATCGAATTCCATCGCGGAACCCTGCTGAAAGAAGAAGAGGCCGCAGGTCTGGAGACGAAGATCGCCAGTCTGCAGCGCAACGCGGTAGCTGTGGAGGCCACGGCGGCTGCGGTTCTGGCAGCGATGAAAGACAGTGTGGGATGAGCGAAAGTTTGAATGCCAATCCTGGCCCGCTTCGGTTGCGCCTGCCGGCCTCTTCTGCCAATCTCGGCCCCGGTTTCGATGCCGCGGCAGTGGCTCTGGATTTCTATCTGGAGATCGATGCCGAGTCGGCTGCGGAGTTTTCCATTACCGCTAGCGGCCGCGACTGGGAGCAATGCTCCCGGCTTGAGAACAATCTTATTCTGGGGATTTACAAAGACTTGCTCGCTGGTAACGGGCAGCCGGTGGTTCCTCTGGCAATTCGCATGGACAACCAGATTCCATTGGGCATGGGTTGCGGCTCGTCGGCGGCTGGCCGACTGGCGGCTGTTGCCCTGGCCGTTCATTTTGGCCGGCTCGGGTGGAGTTCTGAGCGGATTCTGGAAGAGGCTTCGGTTCTAGAAGGCCATCCGGACAATGCGGCCGCCTGCTGGCTCGGCGGGTTTGTCACCGGCGCTAGCGAAGGCAGAATGCTCCATGTGGCGCATGTCGAGCCTCCGGCTGAGTGGCGAGCCATCGTGGTATTGCCGGCTGAGCCTCTGGCCACCAACAAGGCGCGCGCTGTGTTGCCAGCGACATACTCTCGCGCTGATGTGGTCGCCAACATTCAATCCGTGTCGCTGCTGGGGCTGGCTTTTGCCCAAGCGCGGGGCGATCTGCTGCGCATGGCCATGCGAGACCGCATTCATCAGCCCTATCGCGCATCCATCTGTCCCTTGCTCGGTTGTCTGCTGCCGTTGGCGGGAGAGCACGGCATCCTGGGTGCAGCTCTGAGCGGCGCCGGGCCCTCGGTGTTGGTAATCGTCGGAGATGAGGAGAGTGTGCCACGGGCCGCGGCTGCAATTCGAGAGGCGATGAAAGGGCAAATGGAGCCGGAACTCAAGGTCTGCCGGTTCGAGTCAAAGGCAGCAAGCCAAGTCTTTTGATGCCATGCGAATACCGTAAATGGCTAATTACTCCTGGCTCCTATCTGTCTTTGCTGGTAAGGTATCGGTTTGTGCGCAATTTCACGCTGCAATGTTACCTTTTAGAGCTCAATTGACCGCAAATGTGTTACTTCTTTTGTTACTCAAGATTCCTTGCTTTTTACTGTGGGAAGACCTAGATTCGCACCGTGGGCAGTTCTGGGGGAGGGCTGCTCTAGCGCTCGTGGCCCTTTATCGGGCCACGGGCGCTTTTGTTTGTTCCTGACGCGAATAAACCGTTTTATTTACAGCATTTTACAGAGAGCTTCCACCTTCATCCAGCTCTTCAGGCTTTGGTTTTCGTCGATGGTAAGGGCGCGGATTGCGACTTTGCCTCAGGTTGCCGCATCTCATTAAAGTACGGTTACCGTTACAATTGAAGTGCACAATGACCGCAAGGAGGATCATGGCTGGTTTGGGAGTTCTGGAAGTAAGCGATGCAACGTTCGACCAGGAGGTGCTCAAGAGTGAGCAACCGGTTCTGGTGGATTTTTGGGCCACATGGTGCGGTCCCTGCAAGGCTATCGGGCCGATAGTCGAGGGCGTGGCTGCGAGCTATGCCGGCAAACTCAAGGTGGCCAAGGTGAATGTTGACGAGAACGGCGCAACGCCGTCGCGTTACGGCATTCGCGGCATTCCGGCGCTGTTGTTCTTCAAGGGCGGCAAAGTGACCGACCAGATCGTCGGCTTTGTTCCTCAAGAAGTGATCGACGAGAAGATTCAGCGTCTGCTGGCTTAATTTCCACTTTCTTGCATCGGCAGAAAGGCAGCAGCGAAGGCCCGGCGAGTGCGCCGGGCCTTTTGCTTTTTCAAAGTCGGCGGAGTGTTACCTGTACTTACGCAAAACTCCCAGCACACGGCCCTGGATCGCTACCTGTGCGGCGGGAACATAGATGGGGTCCATCTCTATGTTGGCCGGTTGCAGCCGCACCCTGTTACCCTCGCTGTAAAAGCGTTTCAGAGTGGTCTCGGAGCCATGCACCAGCGCCACCACGATCTCGCCTTGGCGAGCGGTACGTGTGCGTTCCACCAATACATAATCTCCGCTGATGATGTGCTCGTCGCGCATAGAGTCTCCGCGCACCTCAAGGGCAAAGACATCCCGGTTGCCCACTACGTCATGCAGGGAGATGCTCTCCTCGGTCTGCATTGCCTCGACGGGAAATCCGGCGGCGATGCGCCCCACAAGCCGCAGCCGGTCGCTTGCGCGGGTGCGCGTCCCTGGCGGCAGGACGTCGATGGAGCGGCTGCGGTTATGCACCCTATCCAGCAGTCCTTTCTTTTCGAGATTTGTAATGTGCTTATGCACCGTTGCCAGGCTCTTCAGCCCCATGCCGCGCGCAATCTCTTCAAACGACGGTGAGTAGCCGTTGCGCGTTACGAACGATTCCAGGAAGTCGAGAATCTCTTTTTGCCTTCGAGTAACAGCCATGCGCGAATTATAGCGAATAAAAAGCGAACCGTGTCAACTCTTTTTTCGTCTTTTTTGGGCCAGTCCGCAAACGGGCCTCTGAACGCTGCCCGCATATGCTCCAAACGCTCGCGCACAGATTGCGTCTGCTCTGGCAAGCCAAGGTCTCCAGCGCGTGCGATGGCCACATGAAAATCGTCCTTGGCGTCCCGAGAGCTCAGTCATATCTCCAGCTAATGCTAGGCGCAAGAACAGCCGATACAAAGATGTGATGGGCCTGTGTGGCGGTTGACTACGGGCCATAGCGCTTTGAGGACGCATGATCTCGATAAAACAATTTCTCGACCATACGCAAACGGGGCTCGATGAACACGACGCGTCGGAGACACAATCCCTTCTGCTGGTAACCGTCGCCGCGTACTGCTCCGCGCTGGCAGAGATGTGCCGCGATAAAGCGGCCTCCCTGAGGAACAAGAGCGAGCGCATGTGACCCGGCGGCTGCGGGCAGAAAGCGCCCGGGCGGCTCGCGCAAAGACTAGCTGAAGTTGCCTGCCCGGTCTTTAAGGCCGGAGGCCGAGCCACGCCTCCATTTCGGGAACTCTCCCGTCTCAGTGCCGATTCTGGAATCGCCTCTCCACCTTTTTTCTTTCCAATCTTGAGTTCTGTTCCTCCTCGACGCAAGGTTAAGAGGAACCGTTCCTTAGCGCGCGCTAAGCCGGGCGGTTGGGATGCGAGACAGGCGCCGCGAATTGAGGGCGCCGACCGAAAGAAGGGTTGCCATGAGGTTATTGATCGCCGAAGACGACAAGGCGCTGGGATTGTTTCTGAGCCGCGGCCTGGAGGCCGACGGGCACCGGGTTCGTGTGGCTTACGATGGAGGCGCGGCCGTCGAGGCATTTCGTCAGGAGATGCCGGACCTGACCATTCTAGATCTCAATATGCCGGTCAAGGACGGCGAGCAGGTGCTCGAAGAAGTTCGCGCCATGGATGCGGATCTTCCGGTTCTGGTGCTGACCGCCCGGCAGGAGGTGGAGACGCGCATTCGCTGTCTCGACCTCGGGGCCGACGATCTGATGATCAAGCCGTTCAGCCTTCACGAACTGCGTGCCCGATGCCGCGCATTGTTGCGCCGCAAGCGTGAAGCGCGCCTTTTGCTGCGCGCCGGCGACCTCGAACTAGACAGGCTGGAGCACACCGCCCGCCGCGCAGGCCAGTCCATCATCCTCACTAACAAGGAATTTGCCCTGCTAGAGCACCTGATGCTCAATCGCGGCCAGTGTGTCTCACGGGTCGAGCTGCTGGACTCAGTCTGGAATCTGGAGCCGACGCAGACCACCAACATCGTGGATGTCTACGTGAACTACCTGCGTCGCAAGCTCAAGGATCCGCCTCCAGGGCTACTGATCCGCACAGTTCGCGGGCAAGGCTATACGGTGCCGCACGAAGCCGAGCTCGCGTTCTCCGCTCTGGCCGTGCTTCCCGCACCAGCACCATCCGCATCCGTTCCTGTTTTTGAAGCGCACTGATTTACAACTCATCGATTTTCAGGAGAATTTTCATGGTGACCGTTCCCGTTTCCGTTCTGCCCTTTGCCAGCCGCGTTCGCCCGCGTACAGCGCTTGTGGCCAGCGCTGATCGCAGCTTCCGCCAGCGGCTTTCAGAGACTCTTACCGGCCTGCGCTGGCAGGTGCGCGAGGCCGAAGGCGGCGCACAGGCCTGGGCAGAGGCAGAGTCTGCCGCGCCGGAGGCAGTCATTGTCGACTCGTGGCTACCCGATCTCGATCTAGCCGAGTTTCTTAAAGATTTCCGCGCATTCTTCCCCGAAGTGGATCTGCTGACCACCAGCGGCGCCGTCGCGCAAGAAAGCCCGCGCGGGCCTTACCGCCAGGAGTTGCTCTATGCCCTGCGCCGCACGCAGGACAATGACACGGCAATCTGGAACGCGGCTCCGGCGCTCAACAAACTGAACCCGCCGCCTGATCCTCAGCGGGCCACGCCGTGGCCAGCCCCGGCACTTCCCGCTGCGGCTTCGCCTGCATTTTCGCCACAGAGCGCTTCCTCAGGCGAAGCGCACGCGCAGCCTGCCACTCCAAAACCTTTGCCCATCGTAATGACTCTGCCCGTCGCTGGCATTGAGCCCAAGACCTGCGAGCGGCTGCCTGATCTGATTGGCAACGCGCCCTGCATGCTCGATATCAGCCGCCGCGTCCGCCTGGTGGCCCCGCGCTCGACGCCGGTATTGATCGAAGGGCCAACCGGCTCAGGCAAGGAACTGGTAGCCGAAGCTCTCCACCGGCTCTCGACGCGCAGCCGCAAGCCGTTTGTCGCCATCAACTGCGCTGCAATCCCCGAGGCTCTGCTGGAGGCGGAACTCTTCGGCCACACCCGCGGGGCTTTCACCGGGGCGGTGCAGGGGCGCGTGGGGCGGATTGAGGCGGCCGACGGAGGCACGCTGTTTTTGGACGAGATCGGCGAGATGCCGCTGGGACTGCAATCCAAACTTCTGCGCTTTGTGGAGTGCGGAGAGTTGCAGCGCGTAGGCGACAACGAGACCGTCAAGGTGGATGTGCGCATTATCGCGGCTACTCATCAGGCGCTTGCTCAACAGGCGCACAACGGCGGCTTCCGCGCTGACCTTTACTATCGGCTGGCGGTCTTTCTGGTTCGCACTCCTTCATTGGCCGAGCACACCGAAGACCTGCCGCTGCTGGTCAATCATTTTCTCGCACGGATGGGCCGCGAGGCCCCGGTCAAGCGGCTCAATGAGGAAGCTCTTGCCAAGCTCGCGGCGCACGATTGGCCGGGCAATGTCCGGGAACTCGAACACGTCATGGAACGAGCCGCTATTCTGGCCGGCGAAGAGGCCGTCGTGACCGCGCGGGAGATCGACTTCGGGTTGGCGATCAACTGACGGCGCCGGTTGCGGCAAGGATGAGGTTTGGCGCCGGATCAATGGGGCTGAATAGCAAATCGGCAGAAGGGGAAATTCGATGCAAATGCAGGTTGAAACCCAACTCAGCGACCAGATTGCCCGTTATCTTGATCTGGCCACCAGCGAGGCCAAGCTGACTGCGGCCAACATGGCCAATATCGACACCCCCGGGTACCGGGCCGCCGGCATGGACTTCGAGGCAGAGATGCGGGAGGCGATGACGGACGTGGACAAAGGGCGCGCGGCGCGGCCGGTGCACGTCAAGGCCGTGGATGGGCTGATTACCCGGCCCGACGGAAACAACGTCTCCATGGACCGCGAAGGCTTGAATCTGGCGGAGGCGCAACTGAGATTCAAAACCGGTGTGGCGCTGCTTCACCAGGAGTACCAGCACGTCCTGGACGCTATCCATGCCGACAGCAAATAGCCTGAACAGCAAAGCGCAGGATTGGGCTGAAAGAAGGAGGGCAGATGAACCTGTTTGCAATGATGGACACCTCAGGCAGCGCCATGCAGGCTGAGCGAATGCGCGCCGAGGTGGTGGCGGCCAACATGGCCAACGCCGAGACGACGCGCACCTCTACGGGCGGTCCTTACCGCCGGCAGCATGTTGTCTTTGCCGCAAATTCCGGCAACTCGGAGTTCGCCGACACATTGAATGACGCTTCGGGGAACTCGGCTTTGGGCAGCCTTGGCTCGGCATCTTCGCCATTGAGCCTGAACAGTGCGCTGAATGGCTCCCTGATTGGTTCGGATTCGACAGCGCCGGGCGTGCATATTGCGGCGGTGGTCGAGGACACATCCGCTCCGCTCAAGCGTTATGACCCCGGACATCCGGATGCCGGACCGGACGGGTATGTCTCATTTCCGGACATTAACCCTCTCACAGAGATGGTGGACCTGATGGGGGCAACACGTGCTTATGGCCTGAATAGTTCCGCGGTACAGGCTGAGAAAGGCATGATCTCGTCGGCATTAGAGATCGCCAAGTCGTAATCCGCGACATTTTGCCGAGGCATCACTAAGCAACGGAAGCAACAAGGAGGAACGATGATATCCGCAATCAACTCTATGACAGCAGCGACGCAAGCGCTAGGGGGCCTGGCCGGCGCCGGCGCGCAAACGGCTGCAACTTCGGCCAGCGGCACAGGCACGGCGGCAAGTCCGTTTTCCGATCTGCTGACCGATGCTGTTGGCCAGGTGAATCAACTTGAAGAGCAGGCACACTCCGCAGTCTCCGGACTGATGACCGGCTCCGGCGTGGACGTGCATCAGGCCATGATTGCCACGCAGAAGGCAAACATGGCCTTTGAGTTGGCGCTGGCGGTGCGGAACAAGGCTGTTCAGGCATATCAGCAGGTTATCGGGATGCAGTTCTAGCGAAACGTGAGTGTTCGCGACTAGGAATTTCTAATGTGGCAAGTGACTGACCACTGTCAACTGACCACTGTTCACTGAAGACGGCAGGATACGGAGACCATGGCCACCGGAACACAGTTAGAGAAAAGCGCGCCCTTGATGGTTGGGCAACCGCAGTTGACCGACCGGCTGGCCGGTCTCTGGGGCCGGGCAAAGATCGGCTGGGCCGGGATGCGGCCTGCGCAGCGCGGCTGGATGCTGGTGGCGGCTGTGTTGCTTGTGGCGCTCGTTGGAGGCTTGTTCTGGTATGGTCTGCGAACCGACTGGCGCGTGCTTTACGCGGATATGGACCCGGAGGATGGGCGTCAGGCCAGTCAGATTCTCGCGCAGGCGCAGATACCTTTTGAGCCCTCCGCCAACGGCGGCGGCATCATGGTGCCCGCCGCGCAACTGGATAAAGCGCGGCTGCTGACCGCCGCGAAAGGCATGAAGAGCGGGCGGCTCGGCTTTGAGATCTTCGACAAGCCCAACTGGGTGGGATCGGAGTTCGACGAACAGGTCAACTAT
>Ga0255350_1000106_pt1 | contig 32435 bp, 24 predicted proteins | sample HBST25r1metaG_FD_186028 | JGI IMG/M metagenome (GOLD analysis project Ga0255350, IMG submission 186028) | Peat soil microbial communities from Stordalen Mire, Sweden - H.B.S.T-25.r1 | ecosystem: Environmental > Terrestrial > Soil > Wetlands > Peat | place: Sweden: Norrbotten County, Stordalen...
ATGGGCCGATGGTTTGGGTATCCCTCGACTCTGCTAGCCTCAACTTTTCGAACCGCCGGATGCGGACCCGCTTGTCCGGTGGTGTGGCAGGGGAGGAGAGGAAACTCTCCCCCCTATGCCGATTGGATGAATTTGCGGCTCATTGGCAAACAACTCTGTCGTTCCAAAAGCAAAACGCAGGGCATTCAGCAGCGGCACAGTGTAAGCTGTCTAGCAGATTGCATTCAGAGGTTCGATTCGGATGGAGATCTACAAGCAGCTGCCGCCAGAGGCTGTGCAAATCGTTCTGGTTCTCTTCTTGTCGTTCCTCATAGGGCTGGAACGCGAGGAACGCAAGGCCAACGGGTCGTCGTATTCTTTCGGAGGGGTGCGCACTTTTCCGCTGATAGGCCTCATCGGCTATTCCGCTGCCCTTATTTCAGGCCCGCAGATGCTGCCGCTTGCCATAGGCTTTCTGGTCGTCGCCGCATTTCTGCTGGTCTCTTACTGGCACAAGATTTCCACCTGCGAGACCGCCGGAGTTACCACCGAGATGTCTGGCTTGGCGACGTTTCTTGTGGGAGCGCTGGTTTGTTACGGGCATCTATGGATTGCCACGGCATTGGGCGTTGCCAGCCTGTTGCTGCTCGATCTGAAGGCCGCGCTGGAGAAGCTGGCCGGGCGCATCGCCCCCAACGAGATTCTTACCTTTGCCAAGTTTCTATTCCTGACCGGAGTTATTCTTCCCATCCTGCCCAATCAGGAATACCCGCCCTTCCATATCAACCCTTTCAAGACGTGGCTTGTAGTGGTGGCCATCAGCACCATCTCCTATCTCAGTTATGTCCTGCAGAAGGTGACCAAAGGGCAGGGCGGAATCGTGCTGGCTGCGTTGCTGGGCGGCGCCTATTCCTCCACGGTTACTACCGTCGTGATGGCCCGCCGCGCAGCGCGCGAGCAGCGCCCGCATCTCTTTGCCGGCGGCATCCTGATCGCCTCAGGCGTCATGTATCTCCGCTTGGTCATTCTGCTGGCGCTCTTCAACCGGCAATTGATGCTCCTGCTTTACATACCCTTCCTTGTGCTGGCTGGCCTGGCGGTCGGCTTCGGCTGGCTCTGGACGCGCCGTGCGGATAAGACCGCGCAGGATATTCAGCGGGAGGCCGACCCCAAGAACCCGTTGGAACTGATGACCGCGTTTCTCTTTGCCGGATTGTTTCTGGCCATGCTGGTCGCCACCCAGTTAGCCGTCACCTATCTGGGAAGAACCGGAGTAAATACCCTGGCCGTTCTCATGGGAGTCAGCGATGTTGATCCGTTCATTATGGGAATGACCCAAGCAGCGGGCACGGCGATGACCTCTCTGAATGTCGCTGCTGTCGCGGTAGCCATCGCCGCCGCCAGCAACAATGTCGTCAAAGGGATTTACTCCTTTAGCCTCGCCGGCCGCAAAACCGGCGTGCAGAGTTTGGCCATGCTGCTGGGCTTGGCAGCGCTTGGACTTGTACCGCTGTTTTGGCTGGGGTAAGGAACGAGGATCATGTTTCTCAGGTCTCAGAATCGATGTGCTTCGGCTTTGCTCAGTGCAGGCTCTGGTGCATCCGGCCAGCTATTGTTCTGGAAGCGGAAAAGAGGCCTTTTCAGGTCAATGACGGTTCTTTTTTCGGCTAAAAATGGCCAAAACCGAGGGCTTGTGGTTACTGATAGGTTAATAGGCAATTACGCCAAGCTATTGATTATATGTCAGTTACAAATAGTGGAGCGTTCGGAAACGTGCCTCCGCAGGGGAGGGGGGTGGGGGTCAACGTTCTGGGCGAGGCAACTGCGCGCGATTTCCGGCCGCAGTGTGGTCTCTTTGTTCATTCCTCCATTGTGCGCACTGGACGGTAAATGATCTGCAAGACGCGCAGTGCATTTAGGATTAGAGTACTGTGCAAACGATACGAGTAGAGACACCTTCGGCGAAATACGACGTAGTAGCAGGCAGTGGGCTGGTGGAGACGCTGGCCCGACGCATCGAGCGGGCCGCAGGCAAGCTGCCGCGGCGGGTTTTTGTGCTGACTTCGGCGCCGATCTGGGGACTGTGGGGCGAGGCATTCCAGTCTTCTTTTGCCGAGCCGCCGATTGTGCTGTTTCTCCCTCCCGGCGAAGAACAAAAGACAATCAAAAACGTGGAAACCCTGTTGCGAGAGATGGCCCGCGCGGGCGGAGATCGCGGTAGCCTGCTGATTGCCTTTGGCGGCGGAATTGTGGGCGATGTGGGCGGTTTTCTGGCCTCGATTTTCATGCGCGGAATTCCCTATGTGCAGGTTCCCACCACATTTCTAGCGCAGGTGGATTCGTCCGTGGGCGGCAAGACGGGCGTGAATCTGCCCGAGGGAAAGAATCTGGTGGGAAGCTTCTATCATCCGCTGGCGGTCTTTGCCGACATCGGCGTGCTGGCAACGCTTCCCGACCGCGAGTTGCGCGCTGGACTGATGGAGAGTGTGAAGGCGGGCATCATCCGCGACCGCGCGCTGGTGCGCTTCATGGAAGAGCACGCGGACGATGTGCTGGGGCGCAACCCGAAGGCGCTGGAAAAAGTGATTGCCGCATCGATCCGCATGAAGGCTGGGGTGGTGAATCAGGACGAGCGTGAGCGCGGCTTGCGCATGATTCTGAACTTTGGCCACACTGTCGGCCATGCGCTGGAGCAAGCGACGCACTATAAAACGCTGCTGCACGGCGAGGCTGTGGGCTGGGGCATGGTGGCTGCGCTCCATCTGGCGCGACAGCGAGGAACAATTTCTCGCGCGCAATTCGAGCGGCTGGAGAGCTTGATTCATCTATACGGCCCGTTGCCTGCGTTGAAGCTGCGCGTTCCCAAGGTGGTGGGAGCGACTGTCGGCGATAAGAAAAACGTCGGCGGAGTCACGCGCTTTGTGCTGCCGGTGGGCATCGGCGACGCGGGCGTAGTGGAAGACGTGACGCCGGCTGAGTTGGAGGCCGCAGTGGGCTATATGCTGGCGCAGGCCGAGGAGCATCGTTCCTGATGACCACCACCGGAGCGAAACCGCAGGGAGCAACCGACGAAGCCAGCGCAGCGCAGGCTGTGCGGGAGATGTTCGATTCGATTGCGCCGCGGTACGATCTGCTGAACCATGTGCTCTCGGCCAATGTGGACCGGCTGTGGTGGTGGCGTGCGGCGCGGCTGTTCAAGACAATTCTGGCCAATCCCGATGCAGCTATCCTCGACATCTGTTGCGGCACTGGCGACATGACCATGGCACTGCTCAAGCACCGTCCACGTGGTGCGCGACCGATTCTGGCGGCGGACTTTGCTCGGGCCATGTTGAGCCGTGGCGCACAGAAATTTGCCGCGCGGGGTGCGGGCCAGCCGTACGCCGTGCCACTCGAAGCAGACGCATTGCATCTGCCGCTGCGCTCCGAGTCGCTGGACCTGATTGTCTCGGCCTTCGGCTTCAGAAATCTTGCCAACTACGATGCCGGGCTAAGGGAGTTCCACCGCGTGCTGAAGCCGGGCGGGCAGTTGGGGATTCTGGAGTTCAGCGAGCCGGGCGGGCTTATTGGCAAGGCCTACGCCGTCTATTTTCGCCGTGTGCTGCCGGCCATTGGGCGGGCGATCTGCGGTAAAGCGGGAGCATACAACTATCTGCCCACATCGGTGGGCAATTTTCCGCCACCGCACGAGATGCTTAGGTTGATGAGCGCCACAGGCTATGAGCAGTGCGCCTGGCAACCCTACACCTTCGGCATTGCCGGGTTGTACACGGCGGCGCGTGGCGCTGTAGCCTAAGAGCGATGGTTTCCGAAACCTCCAAGATAGCCGGGTTTTCCGCCGAGAAGCGGCAGGTGGCGCTGCACTCGATGATGGCGGCGGCAGCGATGACGCTGCTCAAGCTGGCGGCGGGGCTGCTCTCCGGTTCGCTGGGCGTGCTGTCAGACGCGGCTCACTCCGGGCTGGACATGGTGGGCTCGACGCTTACTTTTTTCTCTGTGCTGGTGAGCGACAAGCCGGCCGACGAGGACCACACTTATGGCCACGGCAAATTCGAGAACATCTCGTCATTCGGCGAAGTGATTCTGATGGCCGCTTCCAGCGCGTGGATCATCTGGGAGGCAATTCAGCGGATCGTTCATCCCACAAAGGAATTGCATGACCTGGGGTGGCCAGCCGCAGTGGTCGTGTGCTCCATCGGCGTGGACTTTTGGCGGTCGCGGCGGCTGGGGGCAGTAGCGGTGCGGACTGGCTCGTCGGCGCTCGCGACTGATGCATTTCATTTTGCCTCCGACATCTGGTCGTCGGTGGCAGTGCTCGCTGGGCTGGGCGCCAGTTGGGTGGGCGTGCACTTCGGCGTTGCCGCGCTGCGCTACGCTGACCCGCTGGCGGCGGTAGTGGTTTCGCTCATGATTTTGCGCCTGACTCTGCGTCTGGGCCGCGAGGCGGTGAGCGTGCTGTCGGATGAGATTCCCGCCGAGACGCGGCGGCGCATCCTCAGCGAAGTGGAACGTGTGCCCGGCGTGCTCGGCGTGGAGCAGGCGCGGGTGCGGCGCGCCGGAGCAAACTATTTTGCGGACCTGACGCTGGCCTTGCCCCGCCGGTTCACCTTCGAGCACACTGGCGAACTGGTGCGCGCAGCCACCGAAGCCGTGCGTCGCGCGCTGCCGGAGGCCGACGTGGTCATCCACACGGTTCCGCGGCAGGCGAGGGCGGAGAGCATCTTTGACCGTGTGCGTGCCGTGGCCGCGCGCAACAACGTGAGCGTGCATGAGTTGAGCGTGCAATCGCGCCAGGGACGGCTGCGCGTGGAGCAGCATCTGGAGCTGGACGAAACCCTGCCGCTGCTCAAGGCGCACGATTTTGTCTGCCTGCTCGAGGCGGAGATCCTGCGCGAGGTTCCGGAGATTGACAGCGTGCTGACGCACATTGAGAGTGAGCCGGCAACAATCGAGCCGCCGGAAGAGCAGGTGGCGGAGGATCGCCGCATCGATCAGGCGATGCACCGGGCAGCCGAGCCGATCACCGAGATTGTGGATGTGCACGAAATTCTGGTTGCTCGCTCCGCGGAGCACATCCACGTTTCCTGCCACTGCACGCTGCCCGACGATCTGACCATGCAGCGGGTTCACGTGGCGATTACCGCTCTCGAAGACCGCTTCAAGCTGGAGTGCCCGGAGGTGGACCGTGTGACGATTCATCCCGAGCCGGTGACGGATAACCTGCGGTAAAAGCTGGATGCGTTTCTCGCAAGGCACCTGGCCGCTGCTCGGAGGATGTGAGCGCTTCGGGGTAAACTGGTTTCAGGTCTTTCACCTGCGAAAGTGGCGGAATTGGCAGACGCACCAGACTTAGGATCTGGCGGAGCAATCCATGGGGGTTCGAGTCCCCCCTTTCGCACCAACCTCACTCCCGCTCACCTGCCGGAGTAATCTGGAGAAACCATGAGCCCATCCGCGCAGCAGCCGCAAATGAACCTTGCCCACACCCCTGACTACCGCGAGTCCTACGCCAATAGCGTGCAGATTCGCGTCAGCGTCTGGGATTTCCAACTGGTCTTCGGCCTGGCTTCCAGTGACTCGCCCGACCAGATCACCATCCGCAACCACGATGCGGTTTTCCTCAGCCCGCAACAGGCCAAGGCTCTGTGGAACATGCTGGGACAGAACCTGGCGCAGTACGAGCAGGCCTTCGGCACGCTCAACCTCGAGCCGCACGGCCACAACTTCCCGCAGGGACCGGTCAATTAGATAGAGGGAACCCTTGCGCTGGATAAGCCTCATCAAGCCGCGGCCGGACGCGCCATTTCCTGCGTGGATGATCTTCCCGGTCATCTTCGCGGCGCTTTACCTGAGCCACTTCACTCTGCTCACCTTGCCCTACTACTGGGATGAGGCCGGCTACTACATTCCGGCGGCGCTGGACTTCTTCCTCCACGGCTCGCTGATTCCCCTCACCACGCCGACCAATGCTCATCCCCCGCTGCCCAGCATCTATCTGGCGCTGTGGTGGAAGGCTTCGGGCTTTCTTCCCGAGGTCACGCGCGAAGCCGTGCTCATCGTTGCCGCCCTCGGACTTACGGCGGTCTGGCGGCTCGCCATGCGCCTGGTGGGCGTGGCTTCGGTGGCCTTCTGGACCGTCGCGCTCACCGCCATTTATCCCATCTGGTTCGTTCAGAGCTCGCTGGCCCACGCTGACATCTTCGCCGCTGCCTGCACTCTCTGGGGACTGGTCTACGCTCTGCCCAGTCGCGACCGCAAGCCATGGGCCGCCGCAGTGTGGTTTTCCCTGGCCGCGCTTTGCAAGGAAACGGCCATCATTATCCCGCTCACCCTGGCCGTCGTTAACCTGGTTGAAAGCCACCGCGCTCCTGGAATGGCCCGCATCCGGCTGTGGCGCGAGTCCGCATGGCTGACCAGTTGCGCGCTTCCGCTGGCCGCATGGTATGCGTACCATTACTTCAAAAAAGGCTTCATCTTCGGCAATCCGGAATTCCTGCGCTACAACGCCGAGGCCAATTTCTCGCCACTGCGCTTCCTGGCCGCCCTCTTACACCGCATCCTCGATCTCACCGCGCATATGAACCTCTTTGTGCCGGTGCTGATGGCCATCGCCGCACTCATGCTTTCGCCGCGTAAAGACAGGGAACAGGGAACAGGGGGCAGGGAACAGGGGGCGGCGAACGGCTCCGATGGCGAAAGACTTGAAGGCAACGGTCAGGACCGGCCCGGCATCTCGCCCGCCGCGCTGCGGCGCATCTTCATTGTGCTGCTGGTCAACGCGCTGCTGTTCAGTGTCCTGGGCGGCGCGCTGCTCACCCGCTATCTGCTGCCCATGTACCCGCTGGTGCTGCTCCTCGCGGTCACCACCCTCTATCGTCGCGTGCCTTACTGGCACGGCCTCGCCGTTTTCTCCGCGGCGGCCTTCACTCTGGGACTCTTCATCAATCCTCCTTACGGCTTTGCCCCGGAAGACAATCTGGCCTACGCGCGCGTCATCCGTTTCCAGCAAGCCGGCGTCCAGCAGCTTGAAGAGCGCTACCCCGGCGCTACTGTGCTCTCGGTCTGGCCTCTCTCGGACGAGCTCAAGCGCCCGGAGTTGGGCTACGCTCATCACCCCTTCGCCGTCTATCTCATCGACAACTTCTCCGCCGCGCAGATTACCCGCGCCGCCCAGGAGCCGGAAAAATATTCCGCCGCCCTCGTCTTCAGCACCAAGTACGATCCGGCCTCGCCGCTTTTCACGCTGGGGCCAAAGAGCAGGGCGTTCGATGAGCGCTACTTCGACCTCCACTACGACCTGGCGCCCGAAGCCATCGCCCTCGCGCTCCACGGCGATCTCGTCTGGAAGCAGGAAGACCAGGGCCAGTGGATCGCCCTCATTCGCTTCAACCGGCAATATGATGCGCAGTTGGAGCAAGCATGGCCCTGATCCCATGAGATGATGATAAAAGACGCCTAGCTCTCTCGGTAGCTTGGCTTGCAACCGAGGCACACCACCATGGCTAGGGAGCGCATACCCACACTCGACGGCTGGCGCGGCATCGCGATCCTCCTGGTTCTTGTGGACCATCTGCAATGCGGACTTTACGGACATTACCTCTCTACCTCGAGTCAGACTGGTGCCCATGGTGTTACCATCTTCTTCGTCCTGAGCGGTTTCCTGATTACCTCCAAGCTGATCGAAAGAGAGAGTAATCTGAAGGCCTTCTATTTGCGGCGCTTCTTCCGCCTGATGCCGGCTGCTTGGGCCTATCTTGCCTTTCTGAGCGTTCTCCATTTTGGCGCGAAGTGGCACGTCATTTCATGCGGTTCTCTAGTTGCCTGCGTGCTGTTTTTCCGGAACTTCACCTCGCAACCGGACTTCACTCTTCATTACTGGTCCCTCTCTCTTGAGGAGCAGTTTTATCTTCTATGGCCATGCGTTCTATTACTCGCCGGGGCACGCCGCTGCCGCTGGCTCGCGCTTCTCGGAGCAGTCGCTTGCGCCAGCTATCGCTGGTTCAATTGGGATTTCTATAACCGCATGATACTGGACTATCGTTCTCAGGTACGCGCAGATGCACTGCTGATTGGTTGCGTGCTCGCGTTATTCCTAAAGGAAGATTCCTTTCGGGTTCAAGCCAAAAGATGGTCGCGAATCACATGGGCCCCAGCCCTCGCGGTGTTGATCTTCTGCATGGCTAATTTTCCCTGGCTTCCTCCGCTCAGCGAATGCATTGCGATCGCAATTCTGATTTGCGCCACTTCTCTAAATTCCACCAATCCTCTGGCGAGGCCTTTTTCCTTTGCGTCGCTCGCCTGGCTAGGGACTGTTTCTTATAGTGCATACATCTGGCAGCAGTTCTTTATTGGAGGCACTTGGCCATCCGGTGCTTACCTTCTACTGGCTGGCTGTTTCTTTCCGATCTGTGTACTGCTAAGCTACTACTGCGTTGAGAGGCCGTGTGTCCGATTTGCTCATCGGATAACATCGCAGCGGAGAGTCGATTCACCGACTCATGCGGCTATCTATGGCTAGGAAGTCAGCCACGTCATTAGGGTACCGGCAGTGCATCCGTGCAGAGGGGTAATCATAAAATCCAGGTAGTTAAACCCCGATGTCCCAAGAAAGCTCGCTCCGCGCGTCGCACTACAGATCAAGACCCGCGGCACCAATGGATCGCTCGTGGCATTCAGATTTAGGGTTGTTCCATCATCCACCACGCTACAAAGTTGCTACGCCACTGTGCGGAACGATTCGCAGCCCAAAACGCAGCTATGGCCGCCCTCGTTCGATCTGCACATGAGGACCATATATGCAAGTGCGGCGCTGACCCCTGTTCCCTGATCCCTCTCGTCTGCTACACTCGCTGCAAACCTCCCTCATGCTTTTCAAGGCTCACAGCGCGGCTGTCTACGGAATCGATGCCAACCTTATTGATGTCGAGGTGGACTATAGCGGCGTGGTCGCGGAGAAAGACGTCTTCCACACCGTTGGCCTGCCCGACGCGGCGGTGCGCGAGAGCCGCGACCGCGTCCGCGCCGCCATCAAAAACTCCGGCTACTCGATTCCGCCCACGCACATCACCATCAACCTGGCGCCGGCCGACATCAAGAAGGAAGGCTCGGGCTTCGATTTGCCCATCGCCGTCGGCATCCTCGGCGCATACGGCGCGCTGCACACCAACGACCTGAGCCGCTTTCTACTGGTGGGCGAACTGGGCCTGGACGGCTCCATGCGCGCCGTGCCGGGCATGTTGCCGGTGGCCATCCTGGCGCGCGAAAAAAATATTCCCAACCTCATTCTGCCCGCCGCCAACGCTGCCGAGGCCGCGGTCGTCGAGGGCGTCAACGTCTATCCGGCCTCCTCGCTGCTCGATGTGCTGGAACTGCTCAACACCATGGTCGTGGGCGTGATTCAGCGCGAGCCTTACCGGGTCTCGACTGAAGCGCTGCTCGGTGAGTTGCAACATTTTTCCGTAGATTTCAAAGACGTGCGCGGCCAGCAGACGGCCAAGCGCGCACTGGAAGTGGCCGCGGCCGGCAGTCACAACATTCTCATGATCGGCCCGCCCGGCTCGGGCAAAACCATGCTGGCCAAGCGCCTGCCCTCGATCCTCGCGCCGCTCACCTTTGAAGAGGCGCTGGAAACCACCAAGATTCACTCCGTCGCCGGCGTGCTCGACGCGGCTGCCGGCCTCGTCACGCAGCGGCCATTCAGGTCGCCGCACCACACCATCAGCGACGCTGGCTTAATCGGCGGCGGCATCATCCCTCGCCCCGGCGAGGTCTCGCTGGCCCACAACGGCCTGCTCTTTCTCGACGAGCTGCCGGAGTTTCCCCGCAACGTTCTCGAAGTGATGCGCCAGCCCCTCGAAGACCACACTGTCACCATCGCGCGCGCCTCCATGTCGCTCAGCTTTCCCGCGCGCTTCATGCTGGCGGCCGCAATGAATCCGTGTCCATGCGGTTACTTCAACGACAAGTCCCGCGAGTGCATGTGCACCCCGCCCATGATTCAGCGCTATGTGGCCAAAATCTCCGGCCCGCTGCTTGACCGCATCGACATTCACATCGAGGTTCCGGCGGTGAAATACAAGGAGCTGCGCGGCTCGGCGGCCATCGAAGGCTCGGCCGAGATTCGCGCCCGCGTGCTGGCTGCCCGCGAACGCCAGCAGCAGCGATTCCGCAAGTTCGGCGAGAAAATCTACTCCAACGCGCAGATGACCACCCGCCAGATTCGCGCCTACTGCGAACTGGGCGAAGACTCCGAGCGCCTGCTGGAGCGCGCCATGCAGCAGCAGGGCCTGACCGCCCGCGCCCACGACCGCATCCTCAAGGTCGCCCGAACCATCGCGGATCTCGAAGGCGCCGAGCACCTGGCCGTCGCCCACCTTGCCGAGGCCATCCAATACCGCACCCTCGACCGCAGCTACTGGGCGTGAAAATGCAGGGAACAGGGAATAGGGAATTGGGAACAGGGGCCCGTTCTCGGCGGATAAAGCGAACTCAATACAGGACCACAGTTCTGGTAACCATGTGGAAGCCATGCAAATAGAGTCAGTTATGCCACATGAATGTCGGTGCCTTTACCAGCCCTGTTCCCTGTTCCCTATTCCCTACTCCCTGCCCTCAAATAACTGTTGACCTGGATGCCCACTCGTTATACAGTCAGTATTGCTATCCATCAAAGAGCAGAGTTTTATTGCATTTGTATGCGCTCTTCTGTTGTTCCCCGCATCATATTGAGCTGAGGCTCATCCGTTGATGCCCCGGTGCGTTTATCTCGACCGGAATGGGAATGCAGGGTGGATGGCTCCCAAGGCGGCAATCTGAACCATTGATAGTGCATGAGGCCAGCTCCAAATCCGCGAAAGTGCGTCAGAATTTTGAACTAGTTGTTCGATTTGTGCGTCTAAGCCTTGGAAGTTGAAATTTGGGGGCTGTCCCAAGTTGTTTTGGCACCCCTGCTGCGCCGCCGGTAACCCTCGGGTTCAGGCTGGAGCCAATTTGTTTTAAGGAGATGGTGTAATGCGTTCTGATTTGGTTTTCGGGGCACTCTCTCACGTGTCCAATCGCTACCAGCTTTGTCAGCTGGCAAGCAAGGCAACTCGTAAGCTGCACAAGCCGAATACACGGCTGCAGGATACCACCAATGAGGTTCTTGGCCGTTTCCAGACCTCTAACCCCGGCTCCGCGGCGCCCTTCGAGGCGTCCGCTCACCAGCCGGTCGAAACTCGCCGCGCCGCCTGATCTCGCATTCCGAAGGGTATAGTTGAGTCAGGCAGCGGTTTCAGGCGGCTTGCCGTTCAAGGCAGTCGCGGATTCCGGTGTTCTATGCTCAACTTGATTTCGGGATAGTCCTCCAATGCGGCGCAGTCTGGCCGCCAGCCTTGAAGTCCCGCCTGTACGTTCCCGGAACACTTCCCCATTCCGGATACTCCCACTCACATCCTCACTTTTCGCAGGTGAACATGACCATTGCAGAACTAAAAGAAAAAAACATCACTGAGCTGACACGCATCGCTCGCACCCTGGAGATCCCAGGCACCAGCGGTCTTCGCAAACAAGACCTGATTTTCAAGATCCTCCAGGCGCAAAGCGAAAAAGAGGGCCACATCTTTGCCGAAGGCGTGCTTGAGATTTTGCCCGACGGCTACGGTTTCCTGCGCTCGCCGGATTACAACTATCTGCCCGGCCCGGACGACATCTACGTCTCGCCCTCGCAGATTCGCAAATTCGACCTCAAGACCGGCGACTCCATCAGCGGCAACGTTCGCCCGCCGCACGAGGGCGAGAAGTATTTTGCCCTGGTCAAGATCGAGGCCATCAACTTCGAGTCACCCGAGGAGACGCGCAACAAGATCCTCTTTGACAACCTCACCCCGCTCTATCCCCAGGAACGCATCAAGCTGGAGACGGTGCGCGAGGGCATCAGCGGCCGTGTCATGGACCTGTTGACGCCAGTGGGCAAAGGACAGCGCGGCCTCATCGTCGCTCCGCCGCGCACCGGCAAGACCATGCTCTTGCAGGCGCTGGCCAACTCCATCTCCACCAACCACCCCGAAGTCGTGCTGATTGTGCTGCTCATCGACGAGCGGCCCGAAGAAGTCACCGACATGCAGCGCTCGGTGAAGGGCGAGGTCATCAGCTCCACATTCGATGAGCCTGCCGCCCGCCACGTGCAAGTGGCCGAGATGGTCATTGAAAAGGCAAAGCGCCTGGTCGAGCACAAACGCGACGTGGTCATTCTGCTCGATTCCATTACGCGTCTCGCCCGCGCCTACAACACCATCGTTCCGCCCTCGGGCAAAGTGCTCTCTGGCGGCGTTGACTCGAACGCCCTGCAACGGCCCAAGCGCTTCTTCGGCGCCGCCCGCAACATTGAAGAAGGCGGCTCTCTGACCATCATCTCCACCGCGCTGATCGACACTGGCTCGCGCATGGATGAGGTCATCTTTGAAGAGTTCAAGGGCACCGGCAACATGGAAATCATTCTGGACCGCAAGCTGGTCGATAAGCGCGTCTTTCCGGCCATCGACATCCAGCGCTCCGGCACGCGCAAGGAAGAACTCCTCATTCCCAAGGAAGATTTGCAGCGCATCTGGATTTTGCGCAAGGTGCTCAACCCGCTTTCGCCGGTTGAGGCCATGGAGTTGCTCATCAGCCGCCTGGAAAAAGTCCGCAACAACGCCGAGTTCCTGGCCAACATGAATCAGCTATAACCACCTGCGGTGGGGCAGATGGCCTGCGGCCATCGGGTGGCCCATCCTTTCCGTGTTACCTGGATCCCCGGCGACAGGTCTTCGTCGCTGGGGTGGTTGGGCGGAAAAGGATGGGATGCCACAAGCTGGCATTCAATACGCTTTTGGAGGTTGCAATGCGCGTTCGTGTCAGTCTCTTCGTTCTGGCTTTCGCGTTCGTCTTCGCCACGAGCGCCGCCGCGCAGCAGCCGGAAAAGGGCTATTGGAGAGCCGCCAGCCGAACCGCTGAGAGCATCACTGGTGACATCTCCTTCTCAGGCTCCAAGATCACCATCGACTTTACAAGCTTCCTGATCTCGCCTCTCCGTCTGCTCACCCCGGCCGAGGTCAGCGCCGCCTTCGACGAAGCTGTGGACACCGCCGGCAATGGCCAACTCTACCGCGTCAACATCCCGGCCTCCCGCCGCTTCCTCAAGAAAAACACTCTCTGCGGCACGCAAGACACTCAATGGATGGCGATTTATGTTGCGGACCGCTCGCTGAAGGTTGCCTTCTTCTCTGGAGATAACGCGCCTCTCATGACCTTTGAAGCGCTGCAAGGATCCACCGATCTCTGCGGAACCTATACCTTCGTGCGCTGACGCTAAAACAGAGCCAGATCGGCGCATCTTGCTCTTCTCTTTTCAAATTGTCGCCCACCGCCTTCCCGGATTTGCCTTGCACTGGTAAGATAAGTAATGTCGTGGGGCTGTAGCTCAGCTGGGAGAGCGCCTCGTTCGCAACGAGGAGGCCAGCGGTTCGATCCCGCTCAGCTCCACCAAACCCTCCGCTTCACTTTTCCTCAATCCTCAATCGTTATTTCCTGGCCAACAGCTTTCCCCAGCGCCTTCAGATACGCATCCAGCATCGCCGTGTGACCCATCACGACCCTGGAAACAAACCGGAACACAGGGTTATAAACCTCACCATCCTCGGTGATCCGCACGCGTGTCCCGCCGTTCACCGGCTCCAGCCTAAAGCTCCACTTCCCGCTATAGGGTAGATTTTCGGTTGCAATCCGTCGCTCGATGGCCAGCGGCGGCTTGCCTCCTTCTAGCTCATAGAGAACCGTCTCTCCCCGCAGGGACGTTTCCTGCTGAAAATGCCTGCCAGCGTCTCCAGTGATCAGCTCGCACGACTTCACCTCCGGCCGCCACTCCTGGTTCCCAGAGATCAGTGTGAACAGTCGCTCCGGCGTCGCGTTGATGAAGGCGCTGCGCGATGCCGTATGCCGCTTGGGCAGCAGGAGCCCGATCACCACCACGCTTGCGGCCAACAGTACCAAGACCCCAAACACGATAAGCACAATCTTCATCTATCCCTCTCTCGCTTTCTGCGCTTCAAAAGAATCGCGGCTGCCTGGGCCAGACGTTCCATTCCGGCCAGCGCCAGCTCCGCTTCTCCCGGTTTCATCATCTTGAGCATCTCTTGCACCAGTTGCTGATCCAGAACTGAATTCTGCTCCTGAATCCGCTTGCCGGTCGGTGTCAACGTAAGTGCGACTGAGCGCCGGTCCTGGCGACCCCGTCCGCGCGCAATGTAACCACCCCGCGCCAGCCTGGTCACGGTTGTACTCATGGTTGAACGGCCCACCCCCATATGCTCGGCCAGCTTCGACAAGGTCGTGGGGCGATCAGCGTCCAGATGATTCAAAACGCTCGCCTGGTTTTCGGTGAGCGCCTTCCCCGCCTCGTCTGCGCGTGTGTGCTCACGATGGCAGGCCAGAAAGATAGCGGGATAAGCTGCCAGGAGCCGTCTTACTCGTGTGTCTACCATAAGGGGAAGGATGAAGCGAGTAGTTCGATTCGTCAAACAAATTTTCGACCGTCAGAAAAGCGCCGGCAATGAACATACAGCATCGTTCTTGTGCGTGATCGAAAGCCAATCCCCCTCACTTCGCTATCCTATCGAAGAGGAACCACTTGCCGGCTCAAGAGAACGATCCGAACAACCAACCGCTGGCCGAAGCGCTGGTCCAGCCATCAGCGCCCGCGGCGATTGCCCCCGCATCGCACACCCTCATGCTGGTCGCGGGCATCATTGCGCTCTCCATTCATGGCGCCGGGCGATTGTCGGCCAACCATGGCCCGCTTGACCGGCTCGCGACCTATGGCTTATCGGCGGCAATGGAAACAGCTATGCTCGCATGGGTCATCCTGGGACTGCGGCTCAATAAAGTTCCGCTGCGCTCTTTGCTCGGGGCGTTTTCCTTCGACGCTCGATCCATCGCAACAGATTTGTGCGTTGCTCTGGTCTTCTGGATCTGCTCCTTGATGGTGCTGGGCACGCTCGGCGTTGCCTGGTCGGGCGTTGATGCCGCGCTCACTCATCGCCCAGCGGCATCTCATGCGGCTCGGCAAGCAGGCCAAGCTGGGAAGGCGGAAAAAGCGGAGCAAGCCCTCGCATCCGATCCCGAGCAGATCGAGCGGTTGCGTGCTCTTGCGCAACTGGCGCCCGCCAACGGAAGAGAAATTGCCGCATGGACGTTGCTCTGCATGCTCGTCGGGTTCATCGAGGAGATTGTCTTTCGCGGCTACCTGCAGCGCCAATTTATCGGCTGGGCGCGCGGTCGCGCCGCGGCAGGCGTTCTCGCTTCCGCCATCGTATTCGGCTGCGCTCATGCGTATCAAGGCGTGCGCGGAATGGTTCTGCTCACCGTCTTCGGCGCGCTCTTTAGTTTGTTGGCGATTCATCGCCGCAGTCTGCGCGCGGGCATCTTCGCGCATGCCTGGCATGATTTGATTGCCGGTCTCACGCTCGCTTTGCTCAGATCGAGCCACGTGATCTGATCTGAAACGAACGGCGCGCGATTTCGCGCTCAAATAATTGTTGACGATTTTTCCACTGTCATGTCGTTTTTCTCTTGACACTGGCGATGCAAGATTCTATACATTCTTCAACTGCAATAACATTTGCAGAACCGATGCGAAAGCATCGAAAGGGAGAATAGGAAAATGGCAACCAAGAAAGCAGCTAAGAAGGCGCCCGCGAAGAAGGCCGCAAAGAAGAAGAAGTAGCGGCAATCCAACCAAAAGGCAACACATCAGGGGAACGCTTCCAGCGCTCCCCTGATGTGTTTTTGGAGACTGATATGTTTTCGGCGGTAGGATTACACTGGTACGCGAGGTACGGAGAGATCGATGACACGCCGCCGTTGGATTGCTGAGCATTGGGACGAGGCCACCGCGACTCTGGTGGGCGCGCAGGCCGAACATATGACACGCGTTTTGCGCGCGCAGCCGGGCATGGAAGCTGACGTAGTGGCGGGCGGCCACGTCTTTCACGCGCAGGTGGCTGCGGTCGCCGGCGATGAGGTCCGATTCAATTTGATCTCCGAGTTAGAGGCGGACCCAGCGCTGCCCGTCACCCTGGTGATGGCAGTCTACAAGTTCGACCACATGGAGTGGGCCATTGAAAAAGCGACCGAGCTGGGAGTTGCGGCCATTGCGCCCGTGATTGCGCGGCGGACGGAGAAGCACCTGGCTACGGCGGCCGGCCAGCGAGCGGAACGCTGGCGGCGCATCGTGCATGAAGCGTCACAACAGGCGCGGCGCTCCGACGTGCCGATTGTCTTTGATCCGGCACCTTTGGCCACGCGCGTGCGGGCGGCTTCAGAGGCCACTCGCGCCGAATCCGGCACTACATGTATTGTGCTGGCCGAGCAGGAGCGCACCACCACCTTGCGCTTTGCGTTGGAGGAAGCCGTGGCCGCGGCTGAAACAGAAACGCCCAAGCTGGAGATTGCCATCGGTCCCGAGGGTGGATGGGCCCCTTCAGAAGAAGCTCTCTTCGACGCCAACGGCTGGCGCGCCGCATCGCTCGGTCCGCGCATCTTGCGCGCCGAGACCGCGGCTATCGCTGCGCTGGCGGTGGTGGCTTCCTACCTGGAGTAATTCTTGAATTTCATAGAGTGTGTTTCAAAAACGCGCTTTGTGTCTGTCGTTCCGCCGGCGTTGCCGAGCCGCGAAGGAATGAAAATCGAGTCGACCAATGCCCCGCTAACTCCGCGGAGCGGAGGCGAACTCGCCGCACTTGATCCGAAATGCTCTGTCCGCCATTCCGTCAGATTGTTTGGCTTGCAATATGTCCGAAATTGATTTTCTTCTTAGGGTACGACTGCACTCGTGCGAAAAGAGCATTGAGCGGAAAGGGTTTCAACCGGCGAGGGATTGCAACTGTCAACGGAAGTAATTTTTGAAATATGCTGTAGTTATAAATAGCGAATTTGAAGTTGCGTCCTTTGAATGTCAGCCCCAGCGACGAGTTCTCGTCGCTGGGGCCGGCGTTACTTCTTCGGCAACGGAGCCGGGGTGGGAGCCTGCGGTGCGGCGCCGAGCGTCTGGTCGCCGGTGTCCTCCGCCGGGGTCTTCTTCTTATCGGAGAGCCGCGTCTTGTCGCCCGTGGTGGTGGCTGTCTTTTTCTTCTTCTTCGACGTATCACCGGCCAGGCCCAACGGTCCCGCCTGTGTTTGCCGGTCGGCTACTTCGGCCGCGTCAGGCGCGTCGGGAGCCAGAGCATCCACTTTCGGTCCGCCTTTGTGCTGCTTAGCCTGTTTAGCCTGTTTGGCGCGTTCGCTGAAGCGGGTCTTCTGTGTAGCCCTTGCCGGCTCCAGCGGATTCACCGGCTCCTGAGCGGTACTCGCTGCTTGCGTTTGCTGCTCGTCGCCTCCGCCCGCGTCTTCCGTCTTGGTCTGCGGTGCGCTGGGCAGGGTCTTGGTCGGCGCCTGGCCAAGGCGAATCTTTTCCTTCTTGCCCGGCCTCATCGCAGCCTGGTCAGCTTTCGAGCCCTTCTTGCCCTTCGCAGCAACGGGTTCGGTAGCCGGCGCGGCGCTATCGCCCGCAGGCTCAGTCCGCGACGCCTTTTGCCGGTAGTTGCGCGTGCTCTCGCGGAAACGCGTGCGCTCCACCTTCTTCTTCTTTTTCGGCGCCGGCGGTACATAGGCGCTGTAGATCGGCTTGGTCTGCTTCGCGCTGGCGCCGCTGTCGGTATAGCCCGGTTTGGTTTCGATGAAGGCCTGCTCGCGCATGGTGGTCAGATAGCCGCGCATGGCCGGTTCCATCCGGGCCATGTAAAAATTCTCCTCGACTTGCTGTTCCACATCTTTATATGCGGGCACGCCGCCGGGAATGTGCTCAACGACCTTGAGAATTACGAAGCCCTGCCGCGTGCGAATCGGCTCAGTATACTGTCCTGCCTTGAGCGCGAAGGTCTGGTCTTCCAGCACCTTGGCCAATGCGCCACGGTGAAACTGGCCCAGGTCGCCGCCCTCGGCTGCGGTTGGTCCGTCGCTGAACGACTTCGCCAACTGGCTGAAGTCGCCGCCGGCATGAAGTCTGGCCTCGATGTCGTTGGCCTTTGTCTGTGCCGCGGCCAGCGTCGCCGCATCATCCGGTTGCACACCGCCCGGCGTCGTTGCCGAAGGGGCAGGCGTGCCGGTGCTCACTAGAATCTCGGCCAGGGTCACGCTTTCCGGCCGCGCGTATTCCTGTTTGTGCGCTTCAAAGTAGCGCTCGGCCTCGCCGGGTGTGAACTGAACTCGCTTGCCCACCTCCTGGCGCATCACTTCCTGCGTGATAATGCCGTTGCGGATGTTGGCCTTGAAATCTTCAAACGAAACCCCCTGCTCCTTGGCGGCCTTTTCCAGGTCTTCCATGGTTTCCAGGTTGTATTGCTTGCGGATCGCGTTCAGACGGTTCACCAACTCGGTTTCGCCGGTGACGCCCAGTTCCTTGCCCTTCGAGAGCCAGAGTTGCTGGTCGATCAGGTTGCGCAGCAGATCCTTGTGCGCAGCGGAAATCTCCTGCAGCGATGCGCCCTTCTGGCGTGCCTCATCGTCCAGTTCCTTCATGGCCCGGTCGTAATCCGAGCGCGTGATGATCTGGTCGTTGACGCGTGCGACGATCTCTTCGACCGTCGTGCCGCCGTAAGGGCTCTGCGGCGCGGCCGGGTGCGATTGCGCCAATGCGTAACCTGCGAGCAGCAATGTGCCGAACACGAAAGCCGCGGGAATGCGAAAAAGTCGAAAAGTCATAAGGTCAGGACACCGCAGGGCATCATAAATTGTTCCCTGTTGCATAGACCTCATTGTAAATGCCTGGGGAGCGGCAAGGCGATTCCGGCCTGCGAATCCACCCGCGCCGGAGCACTTATTTCCTTAAAGGCTTGGCTTTTAGCGCGCACAGCGGCTACCGGAACCCCCTCGGCCCGCGTCAAATGCTCCAGTGGTATACTTTAGCCCTAAGACTGTCGTTTCTGGCGCTGTCCCGGCGTCTGCCGCGTCCCAGTCCGGAGGTTCCTCCCGCATATGACTCCCCGCGCACGCCGCGCCATCTTCACCGTGGTTCTCTTTTTTGCCGTCTGCGCCGTCGTGGGCAGCGTTTTGCAGCGTAAGGTGGGAGCCGAGTCCTCGGCAGACGAAAGCCAGCTCCGCGACAGCCTCAAGTCCTTCTCCAACGTCTACGCGCTGGTCGAGGAGAACTACGCCGAGCCGATCAGCGGTGACAAGGCCGACACCGCCATCTACGACGGCGCAATTCCCGGCATGTTGCGCGTGCTTGACCCCCACTCCAACTTTTACGATCCCAAGGCTTACGCCCACATGCGCGAGGAGCAGCGCGGCCATTATTATGGCGTAGGCATGACCATCGTGCCGGAGAACGGCAAAGTCTATGTCGTTTTTCCCGCCGAGGGCGCGCCCGCGTTCAAGGCCGGCATCCATCCCGGCGACATTATCTACGCGGTGGATGGCAAGCTGGTCGCGGTCGATGGCAAGAATCCCGACGGCTTGACCTCTTCCGATCAGGTAGCTAAAGCCCTCAAAGGCCCCAAAGGCACCCACGTGCAGGCGACCATGCTGCGCGAGGGCCAGCCCAAGCCGCTGGTCTTTGACCTCGTTCGCGACGAGATTCCCCACCCCTCCGTTGACCTGGCTTACGAAATTCGCCCCGGCGTCGGCTACATTCACTTGTCGCAATTTCAGGAAACCACAGCCCAGGAAGTCAACGACGACATCGACGGATTCGGCAACCTGAAGGGACTGATCTTTGACCTGCGCGGCAACCCCGGCGGCCTGCTGAGTCAAGCCGTTGAAGTCTGCGACCACCTGCTCACCAAGGGGCAGGGAATTGTCTCGCAGCGCGGACGCGCATTCCCTGACCAGGTCTACACGGCCACTCACGGCAACGGCGGCAAAACCTTCCCCATCGTCGTGCTCGTCAATCGTGGAACGGCCTCGGCCGCTGAGATTGTCTCCGGCGCATTGCAGGATCACGACCGCGCTCTCATCGTGGGCGAAACCACATTTGGCAAGGGCCTCGTGCAGACCGTCTACGATATGGCTGACCACTCCATGGCGCTGGCCCTCACCACCTATCACTACTACACGCCTTCGGGCCGTCTCATCCAGCGCAACTACTCCGGCGTCTCGCTCTATACCTACTACAGCCACGGCGGCGCGCAGCCCACCGATACCGCCAATCGCGAGGTCAAGCTCACTGACTCCGGCCGCACCGTTTACGGCGGCGGAGGCATTACACCCGACGAGAAAATCGACAGCATCAAAGACAATCGCTTCCAGGATTCGCTCCTTTATAAGGATGCCTTCTTTCACTTCGCCCCGATTTATCTGGCCAACCGCACCGTGGACAGAAATTTCCAGGTCGATGCCGCGGTGCTCGCGGAGTTCAAGAAATTCCTCACGAGCCAGGACATTCCCTATACCGAGGCTGATCTGAATGGCGTCACGGACTGGCTGAAGATCAGCATCAAGGACAAAATCTTCGCCATCCAGTTTGGCGAGTCGCAGGGCCTGCGCACCCGCGCCGACTGGGACCCGGAAATTCAGAAAGCGCTCACCTTCCTGCCTGAAGCCCAGGCCTTGGAAGACCACGCCCACAAAGTGCTTGCCGAGAAAGCCATGGCCCGCAACGAAGCGAAGTAATCCCCAACATCCTGATTGGAAAGCAAAGGCCATCCCGCGCGGGGTGGTCTTTCTGCTGCATGCGGCGATTCAGCTGATGTCTCGAAGGGTACGGCTTACAAGCCGCGGAAAAAACCGATTCGGAGGGAGGCGGGGGTTTCAACCCCCGCATAAAGCTAATGGAATCGATTGCGGCCTAAGCCGCGGAAAAACCCAATTCGAGAGCGGCCCTGTGTCAGGGCACGACTTCAGTCGTGCCGTAAGCGCTCCAAAATTAACGCGGGCTTCAGTCCCGGAGGGATGGCCTTTCCGTCTATGCGGCACAGTGAGTACTCGGGCAGTCACAATTCGCCCAAACTCAAGGGGTTCGGACTTTGCCTCAAGAGCGATTAGAACGCTCCCTGAGTGCTACGGCGATTTGGCGTCAACTGAGGACTCCCGTGGGAGGCTGAAGCGAGAAGTTCGAGCTATCCCATATCCGAAAATCCAGACATTGGGCACCCACTTCCATTTGAATATTCTGTGTAAGAACGTGGGTCACCCGCATATCATTGCCTTGCGTAATTGTGATGGGATTCGGTTTCGATACCAAATCCAGCATCCGGTTCAATCACCGAGATGCCGATAATCTTGAAACTGTCAGGATCCATCTGTTCGAACAACACTTCAATTTGTACAGTTAAATCCCGCTCCCTTGATACCTGCTCCTCTCGGCGCGCAACGTACATAAGCTCACCCTTGTCGTAAGAGGCAGTACCGGAGTCATTGTAGGAGAGGTCTGCGGTGTAGCCTGCGGTGATGCTCAGCAGCAGGGTTGCTTGATGCTGAGCGATTTCGATGATTCCCGGCTCGCTTACAGGGGTAAGCTTCATGACTCTGACTTCTGCCTCGCCATCTTCATCTTCGACGTAGTAATCGCGATCTTCGAAATCCGCTTTGGCCTGGGCCTTGATTTCGTCGATGCGCTTCATCGTCTCGGCACGCACAAACAGCGCGAGCTGCTCGTCGTCCGAAGCGATGTGGTCGAGAACTTCTTTCAAAGTTTCCTTAGTGATTAGATGAGTGTACTTATCACACGCAGACCGAAACAGTTTGTCCTTGGAGACAACAAATGTAGATTGTCTCGTATTTTCTGCCCACTCTGAAAGAGCCTGTATTGCGAAAGCATCTGGAAATTCCCGTTTCTTCTTCTCCGCCTCTCCAAATGGCGGCTGCACTGCAAAGTATTTTTTGAAGACGTTGCTGGCAGAGAGATGCATCGCCTCGATAATCTCCGCTTTCATCTCCGCGAGAAAGGCGTCAAACTGGTCACATAATTCCTGTGCAACCTTATCCGTATCCAGTTTTTCAAGCGCATTCTTGACCTGAGGCAAATTGGAATTATGGAGGACGCGGGACTCATTGATAAATTCCCGCTGACGGAGCAATTCCGCCGCGACATTCTGCTTGATTCTGGATTTCACTTCCATGACGGTGACATCCGTCATCACGAGACCCAATCTGCCAGTGGCGATGTGCTTTTTGAGTGCCTCAAAGACTTTGCTGCCAAAATTGAAGCCGGTCGCCACGAACACCTGGGTGTCGAGCGAGATGTGCTTCACAATGGCTTCGACAGTCATATAGAGATACTAAACTCTTCCGGCAACGAGCTGACTAAGCTGATAATACGGGGATCTGCTTGTGCATTATCCTGGGTTGACAGTAACAGCCCATAGCGCGAAATAAAACTAACTGAAGGTGCCAGCGAAGCTCATCAGGCATTCGCACACCGCGTTGTGCGACAGCCTGCCTTGAGCGAAGCCGAAGGCACTCGGCCCCATCGCAGCTCGTTTGCCGAAAATTACCCGCCGTTGCCGCACAATGGCAGATAGAAGAAATGACCACGCAACCCCTCATCGCTCCGTTCTGTCAGGTATCCGGCCGCTGACCCACCCCCCTGGACCAAGGGATGCAGATTTCCCCTCAAAACCTTGCAGATTATTTTTAACCCTTTTGGAATCAATGCCTGTTGAAAACTTTTCGCGCCCAAATCCTCCCGCATCGTGAGATTTGGCCTCTGAAAATCACCGGAATAATCAGTTTTATGCCAACAAGAACACGCTCAACGAATCGCTCCAGGGCCGTTCAGTTGACTTACCGACTCGCGGACTTGCTGACGCCTGACTCGCCGGGCCGCCAGGCCTGTAAGCTGCGTCACAGCGCGGCCTCTTCCGCTGCTCGTAGGCTCTTGAACGGAGTTGAAGAGGATCCCTCATGCCAGCAATTGCCGTAGATAACACCACTACCGTCCAGAACCTGTTGACCGCCTTTGAAGGCGAATCGAACGCACACGCAAAGTACACAGCTTTTGCCGCCAAGGCAGACGAGGAAAGTTTGCCCGGCGCGGCCAGCCTCTTTCGCGCCGCCGCGCGCGCTGAGCAGATTCACGCCACCAACCACTCCCGCGTTCTGCACCAGTTAGGCAGCCACTCGGAGTGCGAAATTCACCCGGTTGAAGTAAAGTCCACGCTTGAAAATCTCAAGGCCGCGCTTAACGGCGAGCAGTACGAGATCGACACCATGTATCCCGGCTTCCTCGAGGAGGCCACCGAGCGCAAAAACACCGCCGCCATCCGCACATTCCACGGAGCTCTCGAAGCTGAGAAGACCCACGCGCGGCTCTATGCCGAGGCAATTGCCTTGCTTGCGGCTGGAAAGCGGGATTCCTGGATTGGCGAGGCGCGCGAGTTTTACGTCTGCCCCGTTTGCGGTTACACCTCGGAAACCGAAGAGGAACACGAGCGCTGCCCCGTCTGCAACTGCGCGTGGGAGCGTTTCGAGATCATTCGTTAGAGTCTGCCCATAAAACAGAAAAATAGTTGGACTTGCTTGCGCCCCAGCTCTCAAAAATGCGAACTGGGGCGCACGGCGTTTACGGTTCGTCGTTATAAATGCCAATCTCCACTTTGCCGCCTTCCGCCTGGCGCGCGCGGAACATGCCGGGAGTGTTGAAGCTCCAGACCAATTGACCGTCCGTGGTGATGGCGATAACGCCGCCGTCTCCGTGCAGCTCTTCGAGTTCTGTGTGAATTACCTGGTCGGCGGCCTGCTGCAATTTCATGCCCTTGAACGCAACCAGATTGCAGATCTCCCGCGCCACGCCCAGGCGGATGAAATACTCGCCCGATCCGGTCGCCGACACGGCGCACGACTGATTGGATGCGTAAGTGCCCGCGCCGATAATCGGCGAATCGCCCACGCGGCCCGGCATCTTGCCCTGCAATCCGCCGGTCGAGGTTCCCGCCGCGATATTACCGGTGCGGTCCAGCGCCACCACGCCCACCGTGCCGTGCATTTGCGCGTCAGCCGACTCGTCAATCTGCGCAACAGGAACCAGTGGCGCTGCCGGCGGTGGAGGCGCGCCCACCGGACGCGGCGGCACTGGGCGGCGTTCCTTCTGTAGCTGCCGCACCAGCGATTGCCAGCGAGCTTCGGTGAAAAAGAAGCTGGGGTCCACCTGCTCCAGGCCAATCCGCGCCCCAAAGGCATCGGCGCCCGCGCCGATCAGCATTACGTGCGGCGACTTCTCCATCACCGCACGCGCCAGGCTGATGGGATGCCGCGTGCGTGTTACTCCGGCTACCGCGCCAGCCTTCAGGTTCGAGCCATCCATGATGGCGGAATCCAGCTCATTCTTGCCCTCGGCGGTGAAGACCGCGCCGTGGCCCGCGTTGAAAAGCGGATCATCTTCGAGAACGTTGATCGTGGCCTCAATTGCATCCAGGGCTGACCCGCCCCGGTCCAACACTCCGGCGCCGGCGGCCTCCGCCTTGGCCAGAGAAGCGCGGTAGGCCGCTTCGCCTTCGGGGCCCAGCTTGGACCGCTCAATGACCCCCGCCCCGCCGTGAACCACAATGGCCCAATGTCCCCCCGGCTGCGGAGCCTGAGCAACGCCGGCCAGCGCGGCTACCGTGAAAACTCCGGCAAACAGGCAACTAATGCTTTTCATCTCCGATTCCTCCGTACCATTCCCTGCCGCTAACCTAGCCGCCCTCCTTCCTGATCGTCAACCCCGGTGCCGCGCAATGATCGCGTACTCAACATCGCCAATTTATCGCCATGCGGATTATCGACGTGCACGAGCGGAGTCGGGTCCGCCTAACTGCAAATTTCGAGCAGACTCTCGGCGATTCCAAAGACGTGACACCCATCACTGAGAGGGCGTACTTATTCCTGTAATCACTGATGGCGATGGGGATTCTGAACTATAACGCCGCTGCAAGATGAACTGGGCCAGGAAAGCCTCGCGCAGAACGGCGATGATCACGGGACGCCAAAACTAAGTTGCCTTTTGAAAAAGAGCTGGGCTGAAGGGCAGGCGGAAGGCAGTAACCTTTACAAGTTCATCTGTTCCAGCCCTCGGAAGTTAGTGAGCAACTTACAGCATTTCGCGGACTAAATGGACCATGTCGAGACCGGCGCGCCGGGCCAAACGGAGGTTCATAACGGAAGTGATACCTGACGAAATTACGCGCCTCGCTGCAATGATTGGCATGCTTGCATGGCTCACTTCGGCTTCGGTCTTGCTCGCGCAACAGGAGTTTCCGCCGCCCCAGGGTAAAGGGCGCGTGGTCGTGATGGCTTCGGGCGTCTCAGGGCCGGCGCATTACACCACGGTAGCCCGCGAGATCGCCGAACTCGGTTACGATGTGGTGCTGTTCGACGGCAATCTGCTGTTAGGAACACACGGGGATGGAGTGAAAACCATCATCCTGCAGGCGCAGCAAATGCCTCATGCGCTCCCCGGGAAGGTCGCCTTGGTCGGCTTTTCTGTCGGCGGCGGCATGTATCTTTATTTCGCCACGCAATGGCCTGATCTGGTGGCGGGCCAAGTGCTTTGGTACCCCTCGAACAACTTCATTCATGACGTGCCCGGTTTCGCGAGCAGATTGAATGTGCCGCTGCTGGTCTTCGCCGGAGCAAAGGACCACTTTCGCGATGGCTGTTGCCTGGCCGATTTCGATAGCAGGCTGGCGGCCGCGTCCACCGTTGCCGGAAAGAGGTTCAAGCTCATCATCTACCCGGATGCCGAACACGATTTCGTCTATGGCGGGGATCACTACAACCCCAAAGACTACTCCGATGCCTTCAAGCAAACTGCGGACATGCTCAAGGTCTATTTGAGCAATTAGTTAATGCCTCTCAAGGGAGCGTACCCCACGAGGAACGAGTATGTCGCACATCTTCATCAGCCATTCAAGCCGGGACACAGAGCAGGCCGCGCACCTGCTCACCTGCCTGCACGCGCATGGCTTTACCGAGACATTTCTCGACTTCGATAAGCACGCAGGGCTGGCACCCGGCGCTGACTGGGAGCGCACACTCTACAGAGAAATAGCCGGGGCTGAAGCGGTCATTCTGATTCTGACCAAAAACTGGTTCGACAGCAAATGGTGCTTCGCTGAATTCACTCAGGCGCGCGCGCTCGGCAAAGCAATTTTTCCGCTAATCGAGTCACCCTCCGGCGAGACCTTCGTTTCACAAGACATCCAGCATCTCGATCTGGTGAAGGACCGCGAAGGCGGCCTGACACTCCTTGCCACGCAATTGACCGAGGTTATTGTCAATGCGCGCGGCGGGTTCGAGTGGGACACGACGCGCCCTCCCTATCCCGGGCTGCTTGCCTTCGATGAGGCCGATGCGGCGATTTATTTCGGACGCGACGATGATGTCCGCCGATTGATAGAGCGGCTCAACGCGAGGCGTGCGCAGGGCGGGGCCAGGATGGTCGTTGTGCTTGGCGCTTCGGGTTCGGGAAAATCCTCATTGCTTCGCGCCGGCGTATTGCCCCGGCTCAAACGCGACAGGCGCAACTGGATCGTGCTCCCACCATTTCGTCCGCAACTTCACCCTTTGGAAGAATTGGGCCAGACCGTGGCCATTGCCCTTGGGTCCGGCGCCGACTGGAGGCACTGGCGCGATGCCTTCGCGTCAGACGATCTATCGAACGTGCTTTCCGACCTTGCCCGCGACCTTCGCTCCGCGCACTCGTCGAACGAAGCGCAAATCCTGATTACGGTCGATCAATCCGAAGAACTCTTCGGCGCGGCAGAGAAGAGCGGAGCCGCACAGTTTCTGCGTGTTCTCAACGCCATGCAGGATGAGCGTCTGCCCTTCCTCGTGGCCATGACCTTGCGCTCTGATTATCTGGGAGAACTTCAAGAAGCGCCCGCCATGACCGCTGCTTTTGAAGAATTTTCTCTCAAGCCCATGCCCCTGGCGAGGATACGCGACATTATTGAAGGCCCGGCTCGTGTCGCCGGCCTCTCGGTTGAAGAAGCTCTTGTCGGCGCCGCCATGAAAGATGCGGCCACCGACGATGCGCTGCCGCTGCTGGCCTTTGCGCTGCGCGAACTCTACGATCGCTTTGGTCAAAAGAAAAATCTCACGCTCGAAGCTTATCTGGCGCTCGGTGACGCCGCCGGGCAGCTTTCGCCCCTTGAAAATGCGGTACGCCGCAAGGCCGACGAAGTTCTTGCCGCCGCCAAACCCTCCGTGGAAGATTTGCAGGCGCTGAGAGAATCGTTCGTGCCCGCGATGGTGAGGGTGAACGCCGAGGGCGAATATGTGCGTCGCCCGGCACGCTTCGACCTGATGCCCGCAAAGGCCCGGCCGTTGATCGAGCGCCTGGCCAAAGCGCGGCTGCTCATTATTCAGAAAGAAAATGACGAGACCATTGTCGAGGTTTCGCATGAAGCGTTGCTGCGCAAGTGGCCGCTGCTGCGCGGCTGGCTCGATGAAGAACGCGAGTTTCTCATCGGAAAGGATCAACTCGAACAGGATTTGCTCGACTGGGAAAAAGCGCTCGGCAGCGACAAAACAGAGGCATTGCTCTCCGGCTTGAAGCTGACGCGGGCGCGGAGCTGGCTGGTACAAAAGCCGCTGCAACTCAGCGAGGCCGAACGCAAATTCATTCAGGCCAGCATCGAACACCAGGAAGCGGCGGCGGCGCGGCGAGAGCGATTCCGCCGACGTGTGCAACAGGCCAGCGTATCCGCCGCCATCGTGCTCGCCGTCTGCCTGGCCGGGGCAATTTGGGAGTGGTGGATCGCCGAAGCGCGAGAGGCCACGGCCGAATCGCGCGAGCTAGCTGCCCTGGTCGAACAGGAAGTCCTGGCTGGAGGCGATCCTGGAGTGGCGCTCCGGACGGCAGTTGCGGCAGCCGAGCGATCGCCGACCGACCAGGCCCAGTACGCATTGCGGACAGTCATGGCGGGGCCGCTAGAACATCTCGTTCTGCATCACGGCGGCCCGATCTATGTGGCCGCCTTCTCCGCCGACGGAAAGCGCATTGTCACGGCCAGCGGCGACAAGACTGCGCGCGTATGGGATGCCGTGACCGGCCATCTGGTGGCAACACTCGCCGGGCATGGCGGTCCGGTGAACAATGCGGCATTCTCGCCGGATGGAAACTATGTCGTCACCGCCAGCGATGACGGCACGGCGCGCGTGTGGAACGCGGTGAACGGGAACCCGCTTTCCACTCTCGCCGGTCCCGGCGTTGAGATGCGGCAGGCTGTCTTCTCCGCGGACGGAAAGCGCATTGTCACCGCCAGTGCGGACCATGAGGCGCGCGTGTGGAATGCGCAAACAGGCCTCTTGCTCGCAAACCTCAGCGGACATACGGGCGTGGTCCACCATGTCGCGTTCTCGCCCGATGGAACGCGCATCGTCACCGCCAGCCAGGATTCTACCGCTCGCGTGTGGGACGCGGAAACCGGAAAGCTACTTGCCACGCTGATCGGGCATGCCCGCGTCGTCTCCGACGCAGCTTTCTCGCCCGATGGGAGTCGCATTGTCACCGCCAGTTGGGACCAGACGGCGCGCGTATGGGACGCCAAAACCGGCCATCAGCTTGCGACCTTGACCGGGCACACCGGCGCGCTTTACGATGCCACCTTCTCGCCCGATGGAAAGCGCATCGTCACCGCCAGCGCCGACCATACAGCGCAAGTATGGGACACCGAAACCGGTCATCCGCTGACAACGCTCATCGGGCATACCGCGCCAGTCAACGCCGCCGCCTTCTCGCCCGATGGAAAACGCATCATCACCGCCAGCGAAGACGCCACCGCGCGGGTATGGGATGCCGATTCCGGCATCTTGCTGGCCACGCTGAACGCGGGTTCCGGCGTAGTCAACGACGCGGCCTTCTCGCCCAGTGGAGACCGCATCGTCACGGCCGGAAACGATGGCACGGCGCGCGTGTGGGATGCGGATATCGGTCATCCGCTCGCCATTCTTTCCGGATTTGGTGGCAGAGTCTTCGATGCCTCGTTTTCGCCCGATGGAAAGCGCATCGTCACTACGGGCGAGGATGCTCAGGCGCATGTGTGGGATGCTGCCTCCGGGCAGTTGCGAGCATCATTGGCCGGACACGCTCTGATGATCTACACGGCCTCGTTCGCGCCCGATGGGACACATATTGTCACCGCCAGTGCTGACAAGACAGCACGGGTGTGGGATTCCGAGACAGGACGCCTGCTGGCAACTATGACCGGCCACTCCGGCCGCGTGAATTATGCGGCCTTCTCGCCCGACGGCAAGCACATCGTCTCCGTTTGCGATGATTCTACGGCGCGTGTGTGGGATGCCGCCTCCGGCCAGCTGCAGGCAACTCTGACCGGGCATAGCGGTCCCGTAAATCAAGCCTCGTTTTCGCCTGACGGAAAGCGCATCGCCACGGCCGGAGCAGACAATACAGCACGATTGTGGGATGCAGAGTCGGGCCGCCTGCTGGCCACTCTTGCCCATGGCGCCGCGGTCAACACCGCCAATTTTTCGCCCAATGGAAAGCGGATTGTCACCGCCAGTTATGACCGTACAGCGAAGGTGTGGGAGACCGCGACCGGCGCTCTGTTGACTACGCTAACCGGACACAGCGGCTGGGTCTATACAGCGGCGTTCTCGCCCGATGGAAAGCGCATCGTCACCGCCGGCGCTGACCACGCAGCAATGGTGTGGGATGCCGGGACCGGCCATCCGTTTGCCACTCTGACCGGACATACCGCCCGCGTTAACTTTGCGGCCTTTTCGCCGGATGGAAAGCGCATCGTCACCGCCAGTCAGGACAATACCGCGCGCGTCTGGGACGCTGATTCTGGTCTGTTGCTAGGCACTCTGACCGGCCATACCGACCAGGTCTACAAAGCAACGTTCTCGCCCGATGGAAAGCGCATCGTCACCGCTGGCAGCGACGCAACGGCCCGGATCTTCATTGGCGATCTCCATGATCTTTTGAACTGGGCCAGGCGGCAGCTCCCGACAGAAAGCGGGTCGAACTGAGTTTGCAAACCGGCATACACCCGTGTACTGTTTCTTCCACTGGGAAGAGCCGCGCAAGAGAGGGAATCAATGGAACCTTCCATTAAGTTGCCAGCCACCATGGCCATAGGATTTACAGGCCATCGCACGCTCGGCGACGAAGACAAATGCAGAAAATGGATCGTTGACTTTCTTACTCGGCAAAAAGCTTCTGCTGCGGGAGTTGTGTACGGGGTTTCCTCGGTCGCTGCGGGAGGAGATCTGCTGTTTGCCGAGAGCTGCATTCAACTGGAGCTGCCGCTCTCTGTCCTGCTGCCGCTGCCGGTGGATGAATTCCGCAAGGACTTTGACGCGGCCGCGTGGTCGCGCGCCGAACAGGTTCTGAGCAAGGCAGCCTCAATTGAAGTTACAACGCGCGCCGGTTCGCGCGAAGAGAGCTACTACGAATGTGGCATCGAAACCGTTCACCAAAGCCGCCTGATGCTCGCGCTTTGGAATGGTGAGGCTTCGCAAGGCCTTGGCGGTACCGAAGATGTTGTCTCCTTCGCCCGGGGGCTTGGCAGGCAGGTGGTTTGGATTCAAAGCGCCACAGGCGAAGTGCGCACCTTCAACGAGCAGGCCGAAAATGAACTCCTCGACGATCCGGAACTTGAATTCCTGAACAGTCTGCCTGATCCGAATGTGAATGTTGAAGCCGATAGGCCAGGGACTCTGGCCAGGGCCTGGTTTCGCAAGGTGGACGACAGCGCCACTCGCTGCGCGCCACAGTCTCGGCGGCTGGCGGCAATCCCCATCGTTTTCACGGCGGCCGCGGCTATCTTCAGCGGTGCAGGATCGTGGGCGCACGAAGTAAAAACCTGGCTGGCAATCGGAACGGCGCTCGGAATTCTGGCCGCCGTGTTGCCGGTTATATTGCGGTTGCGCAATCGCCAGGTCTTGTGGGCGCGGACGCGAACCGCGGCTGAGGTATGCCGCTCGGTTATGGCTTTCTGGCGCACGCCTGCGCACTACGAAGCGATTGGACCGGAGGTTGTGCCCGAGCTATCCGGCGTGCTCATGTCGCTGAACCTCCTGAAAATGGTCGACCGGGACCGCAGCCAATCGTCGCTTGACGAATTCAAGCAGCGATATCGCCAGGAGCGGATCGCCGGCCAGATCGATTATTTCTTTCGCCATGCGGCGCAATCGGCCGCCGAGGCTCGCCGCTATCGAGCCGCTACTTGGATCTCGATCGGATTCGCGGCTGCGGTGAACGCGTGGCTCTTTGTGAGCGGACATTTCTCTGGGATATCTGCTCCCGGACCGTGGAAACAGAGTCTGTCGCTCGGCGCCTCAATCGCATTCCAGATCGCCACCATCGCCGGAGCATTGCTCGCGGTCAACGATTGCGATCGGCGAAAAGAACGCTACCAGGAATTGCACAAGAAGCTCGGCAGCTGGGATACGCAAATTGAAGTGTTGCGAACCTGGCCGAGCGTGCTGCACGTTGCCGAGCAGATTGAACGGGCTCTTTTGGCTGAGTTGATCGAGTGGCGATCCTTAATCAGAAATCAAAAGATGACGAGGAAATAGGCATGAAACGCATTCTCACGTTGGATGGTGGAGGAATTCGAGGCGTCTTCAGTCTTGAAATATTGCTTCGCATCGAAACCCTGCTGCGTGAATACTACAACGCTCCCAAGCTTGTCCTGGCCGACCATTTTGATTTCTTCGCCGGAACCAGCACCGGCGCAATTATTGCCGCCGCCCTTAGCTGGGGAATGCCGGTCGAGGAGATTCTCACGCTCTATGTAAAGCACGGCACAACCATGTTTCAACACGTGCCCTGGTACAACCCCCTGAAACGCATCCTGGTTTCACGCTACGAGGCTAAACCTCTCTCGGACCTGCTGCGTCGAACCTTCTCCGAAGACGGAGAAGGTGAAGTGCCGGCACTGTTGGATACCAAGCGCTTGAAGACGCTCTTGCTGGTGGTTTTGAGAAACCACACAACCGGCTCGGCATGGCCGATTTCCAACAATCCGCTGGCAATGTACAACGATGCCAACCTTCCGGATTGCAATCTGAAAGTCCCGCTCTGGAAGTTGGTGAGGGCCAGCACAGCTGCTCCGACCTACTTCGACCCCGAAGAGATCATGCTCGGCGGCAGGCGTCACGTTTTTGTCGATGGAGCGATTACTCCATATAACAATCCGGCGCTTATCGCCGCACTAATGGCCGTGTTGCCTTGTTATCGATTGGCCTGGGAAACCGGGCCGGACAAGATTCGATTGATCTCCGTGGGGACAATGCGTTTTTCTTTGGCTGCGGCAGACGTGAATGTGCGCCATATGTGGGTCGGATATCATGCCGTTCAAATCCCCGCCGCGTTGATGCAAGGAATCGCGCTCGAACAAGACTGCATGTGCCGCTGCCTTGGTCAATGCATTCACGGAGAAGAATTGGATTCGGAGATAGGCAATCTGGAAGGAGCAGCGCTCTCTGGGCGCAGTTGGTTCAGTTACACCCGCTAC
>Ga0255350_1000111_pt1 | contig 31690 bp, 31 predicted proteins | sample HBST25r1metaG_FD_186028 | JGI IMG/M metagenome (GOLD analysis project Ga0255350, IMG submission 186028) | Peat soil microbial communities from Stordalen Mire, Sweden - H.B.S.T-25.r1 | ecosystem: Environmental > Terrestrial > Soil > Wetlands > Peat | place: Sweden: Norrbotten County, Stordalen...
CGAGATTTCTGCCCGAGTCTTCAACGAGGTGGTGCAAACTCGCCAGCAGTTTTTCCCAATCCCGCAGCGGCCCGCGGTTTTCCATCCGTTCGGCGGCGCTTACCTCAAAGACCTCGCCCATCGGGCGATGCAGCCGATGCTCCAGAATCTCGCGCGTGAACTTGACTGCGGCTGCGCGCTCCGGATCGGTGGTGCGGTCGGCTTTGTTGATCACCAGGATCAGATCCTGAACTTGCGTGCCGATTGACTCGACCAGCGCAAGTTCCTCGCCCGCAATCGGCGGATCGGCTCCGACCACAACCAGTGCCACATCAATGTGAGGAATGAACGCCTGCGTCGTTGCCGTATTTCCGGTGAAGACCGAGCCCAGGCCCGGTGTATCCACAAAACACATGCCGGAGGACAACAAAGGGCTGGGCACGAATACTTCCGCGCCGTCCACTCCTTTTTTGTTTTCTGGGTTCAGCTCTTCGGTCACGAATTCTTTCAAGTCGGACAGGCCGACGTTCCGCCAGGCTCCGTCGCGCATACGAACGCGTGCGTGAAGTTCGCCGCCAAACCGAATGACCGTAGTTACCGCAGTGACCGGAACAAACCCGGTCGGAACAACTTCGCAACCGACCAGAGCATTGAGCAGTGTGGATTTGCCTCGCTTGAACTGACCGATACAAGCTACGTAAAAACGTCCCTCGGTAGCCCGCGCTGCGAGCTCGCGTGCTTCCTCGGCTGCTGGCTCAGCGCCAAGTTCCTGGGCCAGGCCGGCGAGTCGCAATAGACGGGAAGCGCCGTCCATAGAAACGGATGTCTCCGCCGGAAGGCCGCCGTAATCTTGTAATGTCAAACTCGTCCTGGATGCCTGCATCAGTTGTTACGCTCTTCCTGAGGACGCATCCTGCGCTTTGCCGGGATTGCGTGAATATCGAATTACCTCCACGTGGGAGATGGCGACCAGACCCTCTTGCACCATTGCGTCCAGATGCGGAATCAGCTTGTCAATTTGCTCCTCGGTATCGATGACGCTCAGCATGACGGGAGCGTCCGTGGAGAATTTCCAATGGCTTGCATGGCGAATCCTGGTGCTTGCCCCGTAGCCTTCAATGCCCCGATACACGGTGGCGCCGGCTATGCCGAGTTCCACGCATTTGGCGACAATCGCTTCATGCAGCGGCTTGCCCTGCCATTTGTCGTCCTCGCCGAAATGGATGCGCAACATGCGAGCTTGAAATCGTTCCTGCATTGCGATTGCCTCCGTTCATCCCTGAATCGCGCTTGGAGTTTCTGCCTGCGGCGCATTCTGTTCCGCGTCCAACGGGCGGTAGGAGTACTTGATGATGTCCGCGTCCGACAGCACGACCAATCCCTCTTCCACCATCTGCCCCACAAGGGGAAGAAAGGATTCGAGCTTCTGCTCGGTGTCGATGACCGAAAGCATGATGGAGGAATCATGGGATAGATGAAGAGCTTTGTCTTTGTGAATCCGCCGGTGCGCGCCGTAACCCAGAATGCCGCGGTAAACCGTAACTCCGGCAATGTCGTTGGCGCGCATCGCTTCCACAAGCGCGGTGTGAAGAGGCTTGTCTTTCCAGCGGTCCGCTTCGCCGACATAGATGCGCATCATCTTCGCCTTGCCCTCGATTTTCACGTGAGCGGGGAGAGTCGCTTTCTTTGGTTTTGAGACCTGGGCTGGCTTTGCCACTGTGGTCTCCTGAATCTCTATCATTCCCGTTCCAGCCAGTTCTTCCAGCTTGCCGAGAAGTTCATCCACCTTCTCGCGAGATTCAATGAATTCAATCTTGAGCGGAAGATGGTCGGAGATTTCAACGATGTTGGCGGAATGCATGTGGTGGTCCGCGCCAAATCCGGCAATCCCTTTCAAAACGGTTGCCCCAGAGATGCCCCTATAGAAGAGAAAGTCGATGATGCTCGAATATGTGGGAACGCCATGATGCGTCGAGCCTTCACTCAGATAGATGGAAACCTTCACTGCCTTTCCGGCATTCAACATATTCCCTCCCTCAGAAATCCAACCCGCTTAGCAAAACCGCGGACACCGCAGCGTGCCTGTAAGGCCTCTGATTTATCGCGCATCAGAAAGTCTCCGCAAGCATGGAGCCTCCCCAAACGGCAGCAAGCCCAAGAATAAGGCTGCTGACTGCGTAGAGAGAGGCCAGAAAGAACGCGCCGCTTCTAAGCGTGGAAAGCGTCTCCCACTCATACGTTGAAAAGGTGCTGTACGCGCCGATGAAACCGACAGGCACCAGAAATCTCCACACGGGATTTATATCCACTCGCCGGGCAAGTAAAGTAAGCGAGAAACCAATAATTACACAGGCGGTGATATTGATGACAAAGGTTCCGTAGGGAAACTTTGTTCCCATGCGGCTGGCAACCATCGAGCCAACCCAGTACCGGGCCATGGAGCCAAGCGCACCGCCAACCGCGATAAGAAAGTATTTCTGCAAATTTGCGCCTCCCTATCCTTCAAAATCTGTGCTATCCCAGGTGCCCAAATGCGAGGCACCTGGGGCACCCAGTTTCAGTGAGGAACTCGCATGGGGCGCCCAGTTTCGGTGGAGGAACTCGCACGGGGCGCCCAGTTTCAGTGGAGGAACTCGCAATCCCGGCACCCGTACCACCCGGCAGCTTGCGAAGCGCGCGCCGGCTTTCGTCAATCGATTCCCTCTCTATATGTTCGCGTCCTGCGCTTCTCCCAGAATCAGCTTGAGAGTAATCTGCTTGCGGCCGCGATAGAAGGTGACGCTGAGGGTGTCGCCGGCCTGGTGCTTGTCCATAATGGCGCTGATCTCCTGCGGGTCGGTCACCGGCTTGCCGTCAAGCGCCACGATAAGGTCGCCGCCCAGAAGGATGGGGGTATTGCCCACGTAGGCCTGCTCGTTGCCGCCATGCAGGCCGGCCCGTTCCGCCGCGCCGCCGGGGATGACCTTTTGAATCAGAATGCCGGAGTCGACCGCCAGGCCAATCTGCGAGGCCAGGTCAGGCCCAATGGCGTAAGAAACGACGCCCAGCGAGGGCCGCTTGACGCGCCCGTAGCGGGCGAGGTCGGCCAGCACCGCCTTGGCTGTGCTGATGGGAATGGCAAAGCCGATGCCGGAACTTTGCTCCGCGCCGTTGGAGGCGATCATGGTGTTGATGCCGATGACCTCGCCGCGCGAGTTGAGCAGCGGGCCGCCGGAGTTGCCGGGGTTGATAGCCGCGTCGGTCTGGATGGCGTCTTCGATCAGCGCGCCCTCCGAACCCTTGATGGAGCGGATGGAACTGATGATGCCTCGCGTCATGGTGCCGCTGAGGCCGAAGGGATTGCCGATGGCGTAGACCTTCTGGCCCACCGAGAGTCCGCCGGAATCAGCCAGCGTGACCGGCTGGAGGTTGGGTGCGTCAATTTGCAGCAGCGCCAGGTCATGCACCTTGTCAGTGCCCACCACTTTGGCCTTGTATCTGCGCTTGTTGCTGAGCATCACTTCGACGCCGCGATTGGCTCCCTCGACCACGTGGTAATTGGTGAGCACGTGGCCGGCCTTGTCGAGGATGAACCCCGAACCCTGACCCTGCTGCGGCACCGCTCCATAGAAAAAATTAAAGACCAGCGCGGTGGAGGTGATGTTGACCACGGAAGGGACCACGCGCTTGTAGATAGCGATATTGTTCTGCTCTTCGGCATCGTAAGTGGGCGCGGCCTCTGCCTCGGTAAGTTGCAGCCCAGACCCGTACCCGGAACCGCTGGGATGGAAGAGCGACATACGGCCCATGCTCACAGGAAGATGCGTGGCGATGTACCAGAACCCGCCCACCAACAGAAGAACCAGAAGTAACCGGCGCATTCTCATAGCTTGAAATCCTCTACGCTTTTCACTGTCCATTGTTCACTATTCTAAAGACTCATCCGCGGTCAACTTGTTGCTCTCGGCCTGGAGGCGCTGCCAGAGCGCCTCCACCTGGGCACGAAGTGCCGACTTATCTCCTGCATTTTCTAAAATATAGTCGGCGCGGGCGGCTTTGGCCGCGTCGGGAATCTGGCGCGCCATCCGGTGCCGCGCATCGGCTTCGGCAGCTTTCCAACCCAGCGACGAAGACCTGTCGCCGAGGACCCCGGCTTTGCGGCCGGCCTCCGTTGGGCTGACGCGGGCGGCATAACGGGCAATCTTCAGCTCGTCGGGCGCGGTGACCACGATAATGCGGTCCAGACGACGACGCCAGTCGGAAAGCACCGTCTCGCTTTCGCCGCGGGCGCGGGCGTCGCGCTCGACCTCAAAGATGAGCGCCGACTCGACCACAGCCACCGCCGAGGGATTGCCGGCAAAGATATGGTCCATCCAGCGGCGCTGCGCGGAAATCACCGCCGGATGCACAATGGCGTTCAGTTCCCCCAACCGATCGCCGCCGCGCCCGTCGCGGAAGACCATTTCCGCCAGACGCTTACGGTTCAACCTGCCATCGGGGGCAACGACTTCCGGACCAAAGACTCGCACAATTTCGGCATAGACCGGCTGGCCCGGCTCCATCAGCGCACGGCCAAGCTCATCGGCCTCGATAACTTCTGCGCCCAGCGCGCGCAGAATTTCCGCAACGGTACTCTTGCCGCTGCCCAATCCGCCGGTAAGGCCAACTCTCAGCATTACTTTGCTCCCCCGCCGCTGCTCGCTCGCCGCATCTTCGCAGCATGCACGGTGTTGGCCATCAACATGGCGACGGTGAGCAAGCCCACGCCTCCAGGCACGGGCGTATAGGCTCCGGCCAGCTCAAAGGCCTTTGGATGCACGTCGCCCACCAGGGTCGAGCCTCGTTTGGCGAATGTGGCTTCGCGCTTGGCATCACCCGCGAAGAACCGGTCGAACTCAGCGCGGTCTGTGATGCGGTTGATGCCGACATCAATCACTGTTGCACCGGGCTTGACCATCTCTGGCGTGATAAAGCCTGCGCGGCCGATGGCGGCCACCAGGATGTCGGCCTGGCGTGTGATCGCGCCCAGATCGCGGGTCTTCGAGTGGCAGATGGTAACGGTGGCATTCTGATGGAGCAGCAGCATGGCCGCCGGCTTGCCCACCAGATCGCTGCGGCCCACCACAACGGCGTGCTGACCGGCCATGGGAATGCCGCTGCGCTTGAGAATTTCAATGACTCCAGCGGGGGTGCAAGGAGCCAGCGCCGGCCGCCCGGCCTGCAAGAGGCCCGCATTCACCGGGTTGAGGCCGTCCACATCCTTGCCTGGAAGGATTGCGTCCAGCAGCGTCTTCGCATCCACCTGTTTGGGCAGCGGCAACTGAATCAGAATGCCGTCAATCTCATCGCGAGCATTGAGGCTGGCCACCAGTTCGAGCAGTTCCGCGGTGGTCACCGTCTCCGGCAGCTTAATCAGATCGCTGTAAATGCCGACCTCGCCGCAGACTTTCACTTTGTTGCTGACGTAGATCTCCGAGGCGGCCACATTGCCCACCAGCACTGCCGCCAGCCCCGGCCGGACGCCGCGCTCGACCAGCGCACGCACTTCTTCCGCCACTTCCTGCTTGATGGTGGCGGCAATCGCCGCGCCGTCTAGAACTCTTGCCATTTTTGCGCTCCCAAACACCCATCGTATCAAGGAGGTGCTGCCGTCTTTCGACGACCCTGCGCGAAGATTCCATTTTGGTAAGCTCGAGGAAAAATTCTCAGAATGCATCGACAAATGTAGCGAATAAATGCGATATAGTAGATAAAGCAGTTATAGCAGATATGGCCAACTGCGGAGATTCAAAGGAGACCACCATGGCAAGCCAAGAGGAGGTATCCTGCGTTCCGATCACAGAACAGGACCAGCGCGAAGTCCAGGCACTCTACAAGGAACTGCGCAGAGGAGAGGCCAAGTTGGTGGGCCCGGACGGAAGGGCGCAATCTCTTCCGCCCAATCTTTACTCCTTTCTTTGCCGGCTGCTGGGTGACCTGAAGGCGGGCAAGTCCGTCACTCTGCTGCAGAATGAAGCCGAGTTGACAACCGTAGAATCCGCAAGGCTTCTCGCTGTTTCCAGGCAATTTCTGATCGGATTGCTCGATCAACATCAGATTCCTTACCACATGGTCGGAACACACAGGCGCATCTATGCTCGCGATGTTTTGGCCTACAAAGGGAGGAGGGATTCAGCGCGCCGCAAGACCTTGGACGATCTAGCTCGTGCCGAGTACGAAGAAGGCATTTACGATCAAATCCCGATGGCCGGGCAAGGTGAAGCTGGGAAGTTTTGAGCCTGCCGGGGGAAGGCAAAATGCTTTCTCCCGCAAGATATTTAGTTTTAGCGTTTTGAGCAAGAGGATAGAGCATTGATTTTGACACCTGATAATGAATACTCAGCAGTATTTGACACATGTGTTTTGGCTCCCATGCCGCTCTGCGATACTCTGCTCCGCTGCGCAGAAGAACCCGCCCTCTATTGTGCGCACTGGAGTGAAGAAACGGTTGCCGAACTTCGCCGGACTCTCCTCAAGATTGGCCGAACAGAGGCGCAGGCGGATCGCCGCCTCAGCAAGATGCAAGAGGCGTTCCCAGAAGCGGTCATTCCCGTCCCTGCGGATCTACTGGCAGCAATGCCGAGTATCCCGGACCCATATGACAGGCATGTGCTCGCTGCAGCGATCCTCGCTAAGGCAGATGTCATTGTTACCAGCAACTTGAGAGATTTCCCGAAAAATATGCTGGAGCCATACCATCTTTTGGTTCAACCGCCCGATGAGTTCCTCTTGCATCAATACCATTTGAATCCCTGGGCATTGCTGGAAAAGCTCGACAACCAGGCGAGCGCCATCGGGCAATCCCGAACTAAGGTTCTCGAAATGCTGCAGGTAGTAGCGCCGCTCTTTGTTCGAGCAGTGCGGGAAAGGAAGTCCATGTAGAGCGCGAAGGCTCTCTACGGCTTCATGTCTCGCAAGCTTTTCCGACTTCTCCAGCTGCTATTTGGCACGTTTTGCGAAAGTCTGCACAGAATCCTCTTCAAAACAGAAACGTATTCTGCACCTCGCGAGCGATCTGCCCGCAATCGAAGTGTGATTTTGCTCACATACAGTCTTATTGCAACCTCCTATACGTTCAAACTTGCAGGATGTGTTCCCAGTCACACTGGCTTGGAGCCGCGCAAGCCCCCGGCAGCGGCGTAATGGAGAGAGTTTGATGAGTGCATTCAAGGATGCAAGGCATCTTTTCCGGTTTGCGGGGCTTTTCGTCCTCGCCTTCCTGATCTTTCTGGTGGTGCGCCACTATTACGTGCCAAAAAGCTTTGGGCAGTATGGGCACTATCGCGGGGCATCAATTGGCGAAATTGCGCAGCTTCCGGTGAAGTTTGCCGGTCACCAGGCTTGCGAAGACTGCCACACGGATGTGGTGGCCAAGAAGAATACCGGCAAGCACGCGCATGTGAACTGCGAGGCCTGCCATGGCGCGTTAGCAAGCCACGCCAACGACCCTTCAGCGGTCAAGCCGGTTCTGCCGGACACGTCCGTGCTCTGCGCCCGCTGTCACACAGCCAGCGCAGCCAAGCCCAAGGGCTTTCCGCAGGTTGATCCGGCTGAGCATTCTCAGGGATTGCCTTGCGAGACATGCCACAATCCGCACAGTCCGGCGATGGATGCTCCGGCAGCGGCTGCAGGAGGTGCGAAGTGAATATATCCAGACGCAAAATGCTGATTCTGTTGCCGGCAGCGGCGGTCGCTTGGGAATCCGTGCTGGCCGGTACTCCAGAGGCCTCGCCCAACTACAAGATGAGCGACCACTGGTGGGGTATGTTGATCGACATCTCCAAGTGCATCGGCTGCGGCAACTGCGTGCGCGCCTGCCAGACGGAGAACGACGTGCCGGACGGCCACTTCCGCACCTGGGTCGAGCGCTACCACGTCGACGATCTGCATCTTGAAAATCCCACGGTCATCTCGCCCGACGGCGGCAAAGAAGGCTTTCCGGCCGTCGCGGAGGATGCGGAAAAGTATTTCTTTGTTCCCAAGATGTGTAACCACTGCGCGGATTCTCCATGCACGCAGGTTTGCCCGGTGGGCGCCACTTTCATCAGCCCGGACGGCGTTGTGCTGATCGACCAGAAATACTGCCTGGGTTGCGCTTATTGCGTGCAGGCCTGTCCTTACGGCTGCCGCTACGTTCATCCGGAGAAGCATGTTGCCGACAAATGCACGCTCTGCTACCACCGGATTACGAAAGGGCTGACGACTGCCTGCTGCGAGGCCTGCCCCACCGGCGCGCGCCAACTAGCCGATTTGAAGAATCCGAACGACCCAATTCACGCGTTCTTGAAGACGCACAATGTGCAGGTGTTGAAGCCGCAGATGGCCACCGGCGCGAAGGCCTTCTACAACGATCTCGATGGTTCGGTGCGGTAACCGACAAATAGCTGAATGAGTGAGGCGTTATGAGCGGTGTTGAAGGCTACATGTATCCCAACGAAATCACACTCTATTGGAGCGTGCTGATCGTTTTGTACCCGTTCATCACGGGACTGGTGGCGGGCGCATTCATCCTGGCGTCGCTGGAGCGCGTCTTCCGTGTGGAGGCGGTCAAGCCCACATACCGGCTGGCGCTGCTGACGGCCCTGGCCTTCCTGCTGGTTGCGCCGCTGCCGCTGGTTTTGCATCTGGGACACCCGTTCCGCTCGCCGGAGATGTACTTCACTCCGCACGACACCTCGGCCATGGCCATGTTCGGCTATGTGTATCTCTGGTATCTGATGGCTGTGTTGGTCCTGGAGATTTGGCTCGACTACAGGTCCGATATCGTGATGCTATCGCAATCCAGCAAAGGCCTGCTGCGCCTTGTCTACAAAGTGATGACGCTCGGCTCCAGCAATATCAGCGAGCGCTCGCTGGCCATCGACGAGCGTGTGGGCTGGATTGTCACGCTCGTCGGCATTCCTTCCGCCTTCCTGCTGCACGGCTACGTCGGTTTCATCTTCGGCTCCATCAAGGCCAATCCCTGGTGGTCGTCGCCGCTGATTCCCGTGGTCTTCATCTTCTCGGCCATGGTGTCGGGCATCGCCGGCGTGATGCTGATCTACATGGCGACGACGAAGATGCGCGGCAAGAAGATCGACATGCGTTGCGTCGATACCACGGCCATGTATTTGTTCTACATCTTCATCATTGACTTCAGCCTCGAGATGCTCGACCTGATTCATCGCATCTACGAAGCCGACGAATCGTTCCGCAGCCTGAATTTCATGGCTCATACCAAGCTCTTCTTTTCGCAGATCGTGCTCCAGATATGCCTGGGCACGCTTGTGCCGCTGATTCTGCTGTTTGTGACGCAGGTCGTGAAGCTGCCGGAGATTGTTCGCAAATATATGTACGTCCTCTCTGGATGCCTCGCGTTGATCGGCGTCTTTGCCATGCGCTGGAACGTGGTGATCGGAGGACAGTTGTTCTCAAAGAGCTTTCTCGGCTACACCACCTACAAGATGGAACTGGTAACGCGCGAGGGCTTCCTGGCTGCATTGGCGCTGGCGCTGCTGCCGCTGCTGTTTCTGTGGATATTGGTAAAGCTGCTGCCGCCGTGGCCTGAAAAAACCGCGTCCGTCGCGGGAGATTAAGGCTCCCTGTTCGCGGGTGATGCTATGGACGTTCTTCCCGACACACTCGAACGGCTTGCGGACCGGGTGGAAGCCCTGGAGCGGCGTGTTCTGGCTCTCGAAGCTTCCAGGACTCTGGAACACGCGCCCTCTGCGGTCATGCGGGGGCCAGCCGAGCCAGTCGCGGTCAGCGAGGGATTTTCCCTTGCGCAGGCCGGCGGCGCATTCTCCGTGCTGGGCAAGTCCATGCTGGGCATTGCCGGCGCTTATCTTCTGCGCGCCGTGGCCGAATCCAGTTCGCTGCCCCGTCTAGCCATTGCCGCAGTCGCCATCGTCTACGCGCTTCTGTGGCTGGTGGCTGCGGCGCGTGTCCGTGAAGAAGAGTGGTTTTCGAGCACCATCTACGCCGGCACTTCAGCGCTGATTCTCGCTCCAATGCTTTGGGAATTGACCTTGCGCTTCAAGGTATTGCCCGCGCCTGCAACCGCGGCCATCCTGAGCATATTCGTGATTGCAGCTACCGCATTGGCGTGGAAGAAGAATCAGACGCCGGTCTTCTGGGTGGCCAACGTAACCGCAACGGTTGCAGCGCTTGCCCTGGCGGTCACCACGCATGAACTGATTCCCTTCATCGCCGCTCTGCTTTTGATGGCGCTCGTCAGCGAGCACGCAGCCATACGCAACCACCAGCGGAGCGTGCGGTCCGTGGCAGCACTGGCCGCGGATGCCGGCGTCTGGGCGCTGATCTTCATCTACGCCAGTCCGCAGAGCGCACGCACGGATTACCCGGCTCTCAGTGCTGCCGGATTGATTTTGCCCGGCTGCCTTCTGTTTCTGATCTATGGCGTGAGTGTCGTTTTCCGCACTACGCAGCTGGGACAGAAGATTTCCATTTTTGAAACCGGCCAGGCAATGGTCGCGTTTGTGCTGGCTGCATCGAGCGTGCTCTATTTCGAGCCGGCCAGCGGTGCAATTGTCTTGGGAGTGGTTTGTCTGCTGTTTTCAGCGGCATGTTACGCGGCGGCATTTATTCTGCTGCGCGATAAAGCTGACGGCCGCAACTTCCGCGTCTTTGCCACGTGGGCAGCGAGCTTGTTTTTGGCCGGAAGCCTGCTCTGCCTGCCGCCGTTCTGGATGGCCGCCTGTCTGGGCCTGGCTGCGATTGCGGCTGCCATGCTGAGCACGCGAATCGGCGGGCTGACGCTCAGGTTTCATAGCCTCGCGTTTCTTGTCGCGGCAACAATTGCATCGGGACTGCTTGAGTATGCCTTGAGCGCTTTGGCCGGTACTCCGCCTACGACGATCGGCGCGGGCGTATTCGTGATCTCGGCTTGCGCGGTGGTTTGTTTTGCGCTCAACATGCGCGGCACGCAAGAAAACTGGAAACAACAATTCTTTCGACTGGCAACGGCAGCCTTAGCCGTATTCGCTCTGGCCGCGTTGCTGGTTGAGGGCCTGCTGCACCTCGTCTTCCCGAACACAGCTCCCGATGCTCCTCGCATTGCTTTCATTCGCACGCTGATTCTTTGCGCAGTAGCTTTTGCGCTGGCCTTCAGCGGCTCCCGCTGGCGCCGCGCCGAGCTGACCCGCATCGCCTACGCAACGCTGGCGTTGGTTGCGGTCAAGCTGCTCGTTGAAGATCTGCGCCACGGCCAATTGGAGTTCATCGCCGCTTCCATCTTCCTCTTCGCGCTTACTCTCATCGCGGTTCCGTGGCTGGCGCGCATGGGCCAAAGAGTGTAAGACGCATCGCGCAATCCAAAGGGCCGGACACACCTGAAGGTCTGTAGTCCGAGCGCTCCTCCCCAGCATCGATGACAAGCTATGTAAGCGACATCACATACAGGCTCTTGCAACTGCACGAAGCTCAATCAGCAATAATCTCTGAAAAAAGAAGGTCAAATGAACGTTACGATTGGCGCGGCTGTGGCTGCGGCAGTGTTGTTTATTCCTACACTTTGTTTTGGCAAAGATGCTAAGACCTACAAGCACGCTTCTGAGTATCAAGTAGCCATCCTTGACCAGAATTTGCGAGTGGCAACCGGCAACGATATCACACTCGCCAGGACCGGAACGGACGCAAAACTCAGTGGTGGTGGGCAGGGAATACATCTGCTCCATACCGACGCAGGAGACTACCGTGTGGAAGCGCCGGTCAACAAGGGGCGTAGTTTCGGACTTGCTCTGGCCACAGCGATGGCAAATAGCAATCAGCCTTATTGGGCGCAGCAGCAAGCCGCCACCATTCACAATAAGTGGTTCATGGACAGCGTGCAACCCGGCACCAAGGTTTTGTTTGCTTCAGAGTGTGCGAGTCCGAACAGGAAGCACCCAAACGACACTGTGCGCTGTGAGTTCTGGTTTCCCGACCCTGACAGCACAACACACGAGTACGCAACCACAGGAGACTTCACACCGTACACAGCGGGAGACTCCAGCAACACAACCAAGACGGCGAACACTCTTTGCGGAACCGGTAAGCTGAACGCCACCACGGAGGCACAGATTTGCCCCCAGAGCGCACCGACCGCTCTTGCGCCAATAACCGCACCACCAGCACCGGCTGACGCTCCCGTTCCGGCTTCACTGCCAGTTCCTCAACAGCAGTAGATTCTGACGAGCCGGTTCAACACATCAGAGGGATATACATTCAGGCCAGAAACCAGGATGGAATCTGGCCTGTACGCTCTGCTGTTGAGCTATTTGTTTCCCATGCTTGCGCTAAAAAATGCGCAAGGATGGGGCACGGAGCATTTGTAACGGAATGGCCCTCGCCTTTGTCAGCGATAAATTTCCGGGTGATAGCGACGCGGCGGCATTATCGGGACTCCTGCATTTCTCAACCGCAGCTTGCTGATGTGTACGTCGTAGCCGGTTCCGGGCAGCAGCGATTCCAGCACAAAGGTCTCCGTGCCGCCGGAGCGAAGTTCGCGATAGCGATAAACACCCACATCGCCAACGCTGGTTTCCGTCCCGCCTGACGGCGCATTCAGGAAGCGCTGTGCATCGGCCTCGGAGGGCGCGGCGTGCGTCTCGCCCTCCGTCAGGCTCTCGGCCGCATAGGAGCGCACCAGCTTGGTCCAATAGCGGCTGAGCAGATCGGTGTCGGCAAACAGGTCGGCCCACACAATCTCGCCGCGCACGGCCACCACAACGCCGATGGCGCCTTCCTTGCGGAGCTGTGCGAGCACCTGGTCCCGCGATTTCATCACCTGAGCCGCGGCCTCATCCACCTTGGCGCTGACTGTCGAGTCCTCCATCACCTTTGCGTAGCTGGTGGTTCCCATCGAACGCGCGGACCCCAACCCTCCGACCATCGACCCGTTCCCAGATGGAGCAGCCGCGACTTGCATTTGCGAGATGCTTCCCCTCACCTAATCCCACACCTGCTGCTGGTCTTGCGCGACCATCGCTTTCTCGCGCACGGTGGGCTGCACCATGAAGCTGTGGGCGGGCATTTTGGCCGCCGCGCCAAAGGTTTCCGAACTCGCGGTCCAGCGGCCCGGCTCGATGCAGAAAACTCCGAGATCGATGGGCTCGCCACCCGGCGGGACTATGCGGTCTTTGGCGATGACGCGGTCCTGCTTGCCTCCGGTGACAATTTCGCCAGCCAGCAGCAGCAGAGGCTTACCGGAGTTGTTCACCAGCACCAGCGTGTTCACTTCGTCTCCGCGATAGCGATTTCCGTCCGGCTGCGGAACTGGGCGAAAACGGCCGTCCTGATCGACGGTTCCCCGCCGCCGCACCAGTCCCCGCACGCGGCCAGCCTCGGTTACTTCCACCTGGCCGCTCTTGATCCCTTCGTCGAGAGTAAGAAACGGCGTTGCGGCGACCGTCTTGCCGTTGGCCCGGACCACCGGAAACAGGAGCAGATTGCCGCTCTCGATGGGGGCCAGCACCCGGTAAGAACCATTCGCCGTCTCTTGCAGCCCGCCTGCCGCCTTCACTCCACTCCGCTCGACAAACGCCGTAAGCGCTAGCAGCAACACGCTTGCCAGCCCCAATCTGCCCAGATTCTTCATCGCGCTCCTCCGCCGGGAAAGATCGCCGGCCTGTGAACTGAGAACGCAAGTAACCTGGTTTCTTGCAATTTTTTTCGCGGACGGTTTTTGAACGGCCGTTTGGGCGTATCTTTGTGGCGTGGGGATTACGCCTTCCCAGCACGTCGAAGACATCGCCTCTGCGCCTGAGTCGAGCCAGCTTCTTGTGCCATCGAGTCCGCTGCTCAAGGAGCTGTGGCGCGAATCCGGCGCGGCTGCCTATGGCCTTGATCAGCAGAATTTCAACCGAATTCTGTATTGCGTTGGAACGTCGCGGAATTACGGCCTGGAACCCGGAGCAACCGCTTCACGAAAGCAACAGGCGGCTTTTTTTCGCGGCTTGCGGCTCGCTGACCTGGTGCTGGCAAAAGCCTGTGCGAGCGGCCACGAAGGCGCATGGGAACACTTCATTGCCGCGTACCGCCAGCCGCTGTTTCGCGCCGCTATCGCTATCGCCGGCAGCGAGACTCTGGGCCGCGAATTGGCCGATCAGCTCTATGCGGAGCTTTACGGCCTGACGGCTCGCGACGGCGTCCGGCGCAGCCCGCTGGATTCCTACAAAGGAAAAGGCTCGCTGATGGGCTGGCTCCGCACCACGCTTGCGCAACGCCATGTGGACCATCACCGGCGCACTCGCCGCGAGCTTCCGCTCGACAATTTAGCGGAAGGCCATGAACCCTCAGCCGCTAACCCCAGGCCGCAGAAACTTCCTGCCGAATTGCTGCTGCTGGCCAAAGCCGTCGTAGAGACGCTGGAGAGGATAGAAACGGTGGAGCGGTTTCTGTTGGCCGCCTACTATATCGACGGGCGAACCTTGTTGGAGATTGCCCCCATGCTTCATGTCCACGAGGCGACGGTCAGCCGCAAGCTGCACCCGCTGGTCGCCGGCATCAGAAAGCAGATCGTCAAAAGTCTGCTGGGGTACGGGCTGAACAAGCGAGCCGTTCAAGAGATGCTGGGCGCCGATCCGCGCGATCTTGATCTGAATCTAAAGAAAATATTGCAAATTTCACTACCTGACGCGTTCCAAGAGAAGGCTGCACTGTGAATTCAAATCTCCAACTCGATCTTCATCCCGACGCCGACAGCCTAAGCGCCTTTGCCGAAGAGGCGCTTGGCGCGGCGGAGCGGGAGCAGATTCTCGCTCACATGACACAGTGCAGCCGCTGCCGTGAGGTGATTTACCTGGCACAGAAGGCAGCGGAAGCGGAGGCTCTGGAAACCCTATCCGCGGCGCCGTCGAGAAGATGGTACAGGAGCTGGCGTTTTGTCTGGGTTCCCGCCGCGGCGTTGGCTGCTGCGCTGGCGCTGGTGGTCACTTTTTATCCAAGGCTTACCGCGCCTGCGCCGGAGATGGCAAAGATCGCGCCGCAAAGTGAGCAGGCCGCGCCCGCGTCGCTGGAACAGGCAAGCGCGGGTGCTGCACTCAAGCCTGCGCCCGTGGTCGCAACAAACTCCACTGCCGGAGGTACACCATTTACTGCGCCTCGCCGGCCGCCGCAGGAGTTCGCGCTGCAAACTGCCCCTTCTTTAGCGCACTCGACTAAAGAAAACTATGCTGCTCCGTCACCCTCAGTCGGGACTGTGCAAATGCGGACGCGACAGCAATCTCAGGCGCAATTCAATCCGGAGCCAGCCGTGGATGCGTGGCTGCAGCGGCAGCGGGCAACCGGCGCAATAGCGGCCAGCGCAAACACTACGCAGGCCTCGCCAGAGAGCATGAAGACTGCGATGGACCGCGCCTCGGCCAACCGAAGCTTACCATCCTTTGCCCCGGTGTCAAACAGGTCGATGCCGGCTGCCAGCTTTGGCATTGGAGCACAAGAAGCGAAAGCCGGATCGGCCGGCTCGCACGGCACAAATCCGCCAAAACTGCCCAGCGGCCTGGCGGCAATCTCAACCGCGACCACCCAGCAGCGCGCGCTGGCAATCGACCTGGCCGGCGCGCTCTTTCTCAGTGAAGACGCGGGCCAACATTGGCAGCCGGTGGCGCGGCAATGGACAGGACTTGCCATCAAGGTGCGCGTGCAATCCGGCTTGAGCGGCGCTGTGTTTCACTTGACCAACATCAACGGCTCGACCTGGGTGAGTGCGGATGGAAAAACCTGGACGGTGCAATAGAGTTTTCTCGCGCCGGAAGCTTTTCCCGCTGGTAGACAGCAGACTGACCTTAGCGGCGGCATGATCGCACATGCTCCGCTTCGGCAATGTTCTCGCGCCTGAAACAGGCGCAATCATTAGCCCTCTCTCATCAACACAGACACATTCAAGGAATATCTCTCCGCGCCGAAGAGACTATTACAAGGCATTTCCTCTGCCGCGCGCGATGCGTCATTCGCCGCGTTCGGCCTCAGAAGAAAATCTTGCGACCCGCGCAAATTGTCCGGTCGAAGGGAGACTCCAATGTTGCAGAACGAGAGGCAAAACGGCGAGACGAATGTTCCGTCCTGGGCCCATCTTCGTATTCCGCCTTTTCCTCAAGTAGCGCTCCGGGTTCTGCAACTGGCCAACAAGGAGAACGTGCAACTGCACGAGCTGAGCGGGCTCATCTCCTCTGATCCAGCCTTTGCCAGCGAAGTTCTCACCATCGCGAATTCGCTGCTCTATGCTCCGCGCTTCCCCGCCAGCAGCGTTCTGCAGGCCATTGCAGTGCTGGGCGCCAATAATTTGCAGGGGCTTTGCCTCACCGTAGGCGTGCGCGCATACATGGGCAAATCGCTGAACCAACCTTGCATGAGGGCCATCTGGCGTCACAATCTGGCCTGTGCACTGATTGCCGACCAACTGGCTTCGGTGGGCTTTCTCGACCGGGATGTGGCGTTCACTTCGGGCGTCATGCACGACATCGGGCGATTGGCGCTGGCCGTAATCCGGCCTAAAGAGTACGGTCTCCTGCTGGAGGCTCACACAGGTTCTCCCGCCAGCATCCTCGATGCCGAGCGGGAGCTCTTCGGGTGGGACCATTGCGAGGCAGGCCGGCAACTGATCGAGGAATGGAAGATGCCCGCGGAGTTTGAACCCATTGTCTCCAAGCATCATGCGCCGCGGCAGAACGCGGGCTCCTGGGGCATGATCGACCTGATCAATGTTAGCTGCCGCATAGCCGACGCAGCTGGCTGCCCCGCGTTTCCTGGTTGCGAACTCACGCCGTATTCCGACCTGCTGGACGAACTGCCCGCGCGGGAGCGCAGACTCTTCCATTCCTCGGTCGAAACTCTGTCCTCCGAAATCGCCAGAAAAATCGATTCCGTCGAGGCCGTCTGACGCCGAGAATTGAAGGGGCGCGGATTCATCCGCGCCCCTTCAAAACCACCGCCGGCGGTTCTAGAAACGGAAAAAGTTCTTGACCAGAAATAGCTGGGTGCCCCATCCATTCCGCGTCTTTTGCGGAATGGGTGGGAAACCTCGAATCTTAATCGGCTCCGTTCTAGAAACGGAAGAAGTTCTTGGCCAGGAACAGCACGTTCGCCGGCCGCTCGGCCAGCCGGCGCATATTGTATGGATACCAATCGTGGCCGAAGGGAACATACACGCGCACGTTGTAGCCCTCCTGGACGAGTTGGCGCTGCAAATCGCGGCGCACGCCGTAGAGCATCTGAAACTCGAAACGGCTCGGGGCTATTCCGCGCTCCTTGGCGTAGCTCTTGACCGCGTCGATCATGGCTCCGTCGTGGGTCGCGAAACCATGATAGATTCCGCTGTCCAGCAGTATTTTGCTGAGGCGAACGTAGCTTGCGTCCACATCCGCCTTGCGCGGATACGCCACCGTGGCGGGCTCATCGTAGGCGCCCTTGCATAGCCGCACCCGGATGCCATTGGCCACCAGTTGCTCAATGTCTTTCTGAGAGCGGAAGAGGTAAGCCTGGATCACGATTCCGAGCACTCCGCGCAATTCCGGCTTGGCATGGAGCCGTTCGACAATCTCTATCGTCACCGATGTCAGCGGCGAGTCTTCCATGTCGATGCGGAGAAAGCTGCCCGTCGCCTTCGCGTGTTGCGCCACATTCTCGGCAATGCTCTTGGCCAGCGCGGGCGAAAGACCCAGCCCCATCTGCGTCAGCTTCAGGCTGATGTTGGCGTTGAGCTTGTGCTCGGCGATAGCGTCCAGCAACTTGTGATAAACATCCGCGGCCGCGCCAGCCGCCTCTTCCGAGGTCACGCTCTCGCCCAGCGAATCCAGGGTCACGGCCATACCCTCCTTGTTGAGGGCTTCGGCAGCGCGCAACGCGTCTTCAATCTCCATGCCAGCCACAAACCGCGAGCTGAGCCGGACTCCCAAACGTGTGTTTTCGCAGAAGTGGCGAAGAGACTTATTGTGAGAAAGCGCTATGAAAAACGAACGAAGAACAGGCATATTGTGATCCTCCTGGAATAGGCCATCATTTTCCGGCCATTTTCCGGACGAAACATTCTCGCACAAAAAAATGGGCAGGTGCTGTGACATCCAAATCCGGCACGCGGGCGGGTGATTCCAAACCGGCTCGCTGCAACGCAAACAGTCATCAGACCGACGGGAAAGGTCCATCGCTGCATGGACTCTTACCTTGCGTGTCCAGTGAATTTATTCAAACTACGGTAAATCGTGCTTCCGTGCGCAGGCAATCTGATCTCGACCTGGTCGGAGGCTTTCGACTGCTTGCCAGTGTATAAATCGCGCGCTCCATCGCTTGCACACATCTGACATATCTCTTTCCACGTGAAATGCAATGTGACGGGTTTGTCATTCAGATTGAAGAGAGCGACGAACTCAGGCGGATCAGCAAATGCTTCTTCCGAGGCTTCCCACACGCGAACATTCTCAAAGCCTTCTGGCAGATTTGTAACAGGTTTGCTTGTCCACGCTCTCTGGTTGACCTCTATCACGTCCTTGTTGGTGATCAGCGACTTGGTAAACTCATCCATCTTGGTCAGATTCGCGCCCAGAATCAGCGGCGAACGCGCGATGGCCCAGAGTGTGAACTCGGTCTGCTGCTCGTCGTGCGTCAGCCGCGACTGGCGCGCCTCTCCCCATCCCGGATGCGGCCCCAACCAGCCCCACGGAAGCATATCTGCGTCCGGCCAGTTGCCCGGCTTGACGTAGGGATTCCATTGGGCGATTCGGTCGAACTCGCCGCTCAGGCCAAAGGGAAACTCGTCGTCGCCCGGCTTGCGCGGAAACGTCCAGCCGTCCCAGTGATCGTTAGTGATGCGCCACATCTGCGCCAATCCGGCTAAATCGGCGGCATGTTCGAGCTGTGTCGGTCCCGGCGAAAGGCTCAGCACAATCGGCCGCCCCGTCTTGCGGATCGCCTCGGCTATTTGGCGAATCTCCGTGGGCCGGTAGGGGTGATCGCTGATGCAGTCCACCTTGATGTAATCCAGGCCCCAGCCCGCATAGAGCTTCAGCATCGAGTCGTAGTAAGCCTGACCGGCGGCATTGTCCGCCACGCCGTAGTTGCCGTCGTCCCACGGGCAAGTCTCCGTGGTGTCGGCGGCGTCGGCAGCATGAAACTTCGACCCTGCGATGGGCAGATTCTCCTCGACCGCCTGACGCGGAATTCCGCGCACAATATGAATACCGAATTTCAGCCCCTGCGCGTGAACCCAATCAGCCAGCGGCTTGAAGCCAGCGCCACCTGCCGCAGTAGGGAAGCGGCTCACCACCGGAATGAGAATTCCGTTTGCGTCCAGCAGATATTTCCTCTCGGCGAGATTTTTGCCGAAGGGGTTCTCCATGTACCAACCCTCGTCGATCACCGCATACTGCCAGCCGAACTGCTTCACTCCGGCCAGCACGGTGACATTGGCCTTGAAGTCAGCCTCGTTAATGGTGAGGCCATAGGCATCCCAACTGTTCCATCCCATCGGCGGCGTGGGAGCGGGGTTTTGTGCGTGGCCGAGGCTTGCGGCGACGACGAAAACAAGAGCGGCGAAAAACAATTGTCGGCGATCCATGCGGGAAAGATACCACAATCGCCGAGGACACCGCGGATTGCACAGGAACGCAGCCAGGGCAATCGCATGAACATTCCAAACACGGGGAAACGGGTTTTGAAAGGGCACGACTTTAGTCGTGCCGCAAATGCACCAGAACAATCTCGGGCTTTAGCCCCTGAGGGAAGGTTCTAAATCGCGCCAAAAACATCCCTCGGCGGCTAAAGCAGGAACGTTTTGGACCTCGAAATCGGCACGGCTGAAGCGATGCCCTTCCAAAGCAGTTGCTCCTCGTGATTCGCTATCTTCATGCGATTGCCCTGGGAACACAGCCTGTCAGGCGCCGACGCGCTTGCGAAGATCCTTCAGCAGGACTAGGAGATGGAGCGGGTCCGCCGGTGAGGCTTCAAAATCGAATTGCTCATAGTAGCGCCGCGCCGCATCGTCTTTTGCGTGAACGGCGAGCGCGCGGATCCCGGCAATCTCGGCGGCTTGCAGTGTCCGCAGCACTGCGTCCCGCAACAAAGCGCGCCCCACGCCCTTCTTCTGCCAGCTTTTATCAACGGCGAGACGGGCAAGCAGCATAATCGGCACAGGATGCCGAGCGAGTCCCTTCCGCAAGCGCTCCGGCGCATCAATGTATTCGATCTGCCCGACGGCGAGGCTGTAATAGCCAATCACAACTCCGCCAACCAGGCCGACATAACTTTGCGCCGCGCCCGCGCCCTGATTTTGCAGTGCGTGCTTGCGCAGCCATTGATTCAGCGACTCTTGTCCGCAGTCGAATGCGTCAATTGGATGGTCGCGCCGGAGTTTTTCGATTGATCGAGCCTCGTTCATCTTGTCAAAATCCGCGTTCGATCCTGTCTAGCATTGGGATTCGTTTCACAATCGACCGAGATCTGGTCATTTTGCCGCGCCGGAATCAAAGAATCCCGGCTCATCGAGGAGGGCCTGCAGACGCGGCAAGGGACGGGCGGGCGCATCAAGGGCGGCTTGAAAGGCGGCCCACTTCTCCGCATCCAGGCCAAAGACACGGCGCTCTGCCAGCGTATCCTCGGCGCGGGCGAGAGCGCTCTCCATTACAAAATCGCTCATTGAGCGATGAACGGCCGATGCAGCAGCCTGCAGCTTTGCCTTGGCCGCTGGCGATAACCGCAGGTCCAGTTTTACCGTGCGCCGTTCCGTCAGAATGGGTTGAGTGGCCATGGAATTCTCCGTCAGAAGTTAAAGAATAACAGAATGTCATGACAATGTCAATACCCCCCAAGGCCAGATTCTCCACTTTAGGGGTGTAAGCCGCAAACCTCGATCTGCGGGTCAACAGCCGAAAACTGAATCTTCGCCAGCCAGGTCTTCCATATTTCTGCGCGTTAGCACCCACTTCGCTCAAAATACGGTAAGCTGGTATTGCCAACCAGCAAGGAGCAAATAAACGATGAACGCAGTTTTGGGAATTGACGGCGGGGGAACGCGTACCCGCGCCTCCATCGTTGAAGGTGAACGAGTTCTGGCCCGCGCGGAGAGCGGATCCATCAAGCGGCTGCGTGTAGGCGCAAAGGTATCCGAGGAGAACCTGCGAGCGCTGCTGAAAGAGGTCTACTCCCAGGCTGGCGTGAGCGGCGTGCGCGCTGCCTCGGTCGGCGTGGCCTCCGCCTCCATGCCCGGAGTCAAAGAATGGATTGCGGAGGTTTTGGTGGCTTTTGGGGCTGAACGCACAGAGGTCGTCGGCGACGAGGTAATCGCCCTTGATGCGGCCTTCCACGGCGGCCCCGGAATCCTGCAGATCGCAGGCACCGGCTCGAACACCGTTGGCCGCGCGCCTGACGGCACCCGCGAGAGCGCTGGCGGCTGGAGTTCGCGGCTAGGTGACGAGGGTTCCGGCTACTGGATCGGCGTCAACAGCATTCGGCGGGCGCTCCATGCGCATGACCGCGAGGAGCCGACGCAAATTCTTGAAAAAGTTGGCGAAATCTGGGGCACGCCCAACCTGGCCGGCTTGATCAATCTGGGCGACAGCACGCCAGGACCGGATTTTGCTGCGCTGGCTCCGGCCATCAGCGAGCTGGCCCTGGCCGGCGACCCGGTTGCGAAAGAAACCCTCGCACAGGCAGCGGCCGATCTGGTCGAGTTTGTGCTGCTGGTGCGCGCCAAGCTGCGCCGCAAGCACGCAATTGACGGCGAAGTTCCCGTGACCTGGACCGGCGGCGTCATCGAGCATATGCCCCTGGTCCGCGACGCGTTTTTTGCCGGCCTGAGAGCTGCCGCGCCCCTGATGCCGGTGGCGCAGGAGCCGGTGATCTCTCTCGATGGCGCCGTCTGGCGTGCACAGCGGCTGGCCGAGGCGGCAGGTTAAAGTACCTGCTGCCCGTTCACCACTGACCCAACCAGCTTCCCAGCCCGATCCACGGCAACAAGACTGGCCGGCTGGCCAACCGCGACTGATCCGGCCTGATCGCCCAGGCCGGTCATGGCCGCCGGGTTGACGGTTGCCAGGCGCAGAGCCTGCTCCAACGGCGCGCCGGTGAACTCCACAAAGTTCGCCAGCGCGCGGTCGAGCGTCAACACGCTGCCAGCCAGAGTGTCGCCGACCATGGCTCTACCGTTGGCCACCTGCACCGCAAATCCGCCCAACTGGTACTCGCCGTCAGGCATTCCCGCAGCGCTCATCGCGTCTGTCACCAGAATCGCGCGCTCCGGCCCCTTGGCCCTCCACCACAGCTTCGCCATCTCTCGTGCGGTATGGATGCCGTCGCAAATCATTTCGGCAAAGAGCGTGTCGCAGGTGAGAACCGTGCCCAGAATGCCCGGCTCGCGATGGTCCAGCGGGCGCATGGCGTTGAAGGTATGCGTCGCGCTGACGGCCCCGGCGGCAATGGCTGCGCGGGTCTCGGCGGCTGTGGCATTGGAATGGCCCAGGGAAACGCGCACCCCGCGTGCCGTGGCGTGTGCTGTAAGCTCAACCGCGCCGGGCAGTTCGGGCGCCAGCGTCATCAGGCGGATGTGGCCCTCGGCGGCCTCGAAGAACCGGTCGAAGGTGGCAATGTCGGGCGCCAGCAGATGTTCCGCCGGTTGCACGCCGCGCTTGGAGTGCGAAAGAAACGGGCCTTCCAGATGAATGCCGATAGGCCGCGCCTGCCCCGCAATCGCCGGCCGCTCCAGCAATTTTGCCAGCCCGGAGAGCGACCACAAGGTTGTGTTCAGCGGCGCGGTGACCGTGGTGGCCAGATAGCTGCCCGTGCCGCGCGAGGACAGAAAGCTGCCTATTGCGTCGAGCGCCGCGGGCGTGGCTTCCATCACGTCGTGGCCTTTGGCCCCGTGATTATGCACGTCGAAAAGCGCCGGCCCCAGCGTCGAGCCGGGAAAGTCGATAACCTGCGCATCGCCGGGCGCTTCCTTGGCCGCGCGCGTTGAAATTGAGGCAATCCGCCCGTCTTCGATCACCACCACGGGCATATCAAGCAGCTTGGTTCCATCCCACAGCCGCTCCGCTGTAAGCATTGTTCGCATATATCTAGATTACTGCAGGCGCCACAGCTTAGTGAATCAGCGTTGTCCGGTCCGGCCCGGACGCGCCCTTCTGCTGTTGCACCGCCTTGAAGATCGCCTGTGCGGCCGCCAGCTCCGCGCGGCAGGCCGTCAACTGCGCCGATAGATGAGCAAGCTGCGATGCCAGATGCAGCCGCAATTCCTCAATCGCGTTCTCCAGCCGGTCGTTGGCGGCAATCTGCTCCGCCTGACTCTGCTGCACGGCCTTCAAATTCGGCAGAATCACATCAGTAAGAATCTGGGTAAGAGGCGCAAAGGTCTCGTTCATAAGAAGATTTTAAGGTGAATCCGTAAAAAGCGCCTGATTACGGCTGCCCCACCTTTGGTAATGCGCGCGTGGTTCCTTTGCTGGCCCCATCCCTCCCGTGATTCCATCTGGCCGCAACATAACTGTAAAGCGCACCCAGCACCGGCTTTGCTAAAGTCTGATTATGCACACCATGGCGCGGTTGACGGTTTCTTTTGCGGCACTTGTTCTAGGGGCGGGCGTTCTTGCGGCGCAGACCATCGATCTGCCCAGCAGCAAGCAGTTGGTTGGCGAGATTCCGGGGCATCCGCAGCGGCTGAACAGCCTGCCCATCTCCATGGCAGTTTCTCCAGATGGCCGCTACGTGGTCACGGTGAACGCAGGCTACGGCACTTTTGAATCGCAATATGAGCAGTCGCTGGCTGTGCTGGACACTCAGACCGGCGCGCTCGCCGACTTCCCTGACCCTCGCACGGTGGTGAAAGCCCATCAGACGCTTTACTCCGGCCTGGCGTTCAGCCGCGACGGCAGCCGCATCTACGCCAGTATGGCCTCGCTCACTGACCCCCTCGGCAACGGCAAAGATTCGACCGGCAGCGGCATTCTGGTCTATCGCTTCGCCGAGGGAAAGATCACGCCAGAGCGCATGATTCGTCTGCCGCTTCAGCAGCTCGCTCCGGGAAGAATGACGCGCCTGCTTGGCGAAGAGTCGGGCGACAAGGGCGTGCCATACCCCGCTGCAATTGCGGTCATTGGCGCCGCGGGCGCTGAGAAGCTGCTGGTGGCCGACAATCTTTCCGATGACGTTCTGCTCATAGACGCCGCCAGCGGCAAAATCGAAAAGCGGTTCGATCTCTCCGAAAGCGACGCCGTGCCCGGAACTTATCCCGTTGCTCTCGCGGCCACCAAAGACGGTGCGCGCGCCTTTGTCGCCTTGTGGAATGCTTCGGAGATAGTCGAACTTGATCTGGCGAAAGAGGCCGTCGGGCGCACGCTGCCCCTGCTCAAACCAGACAGCCCTGTCGCGCCGGGCACGCATCCATGCGCCTTCGAATTCTCCCCCGATGGCCGGACGCTTTACGTTGCTCTCGCCAACCGCGATGCCGTTGCCGCCGTCAACGTGGCTTCCGGTCAACTCTCCGTGAAAGGCTATTTCGATACACGCCTGCCGGGACAGAGTTACTTTGGCGCCGAGCCGGTGGCGCTGGCCCTGAACGCCGACGGCAGCCGCCTTTATGTGGCCAACATGGGCAGCGACGCCGTTGCCGTCATCGATACGAAAAAACTGACCGCGAAGGCGGTGAAGGAAGGCTTGGTCGAGCCTATCGGGTTTGTGCCTACCGAGTGGATGCCCATGTCGATGGTCTTCATTCCCTCACCCTCCGGCGGCAGGCTCTATCTCGCTACGGATAAAGGCAAGGGCACCGGGCCGAACAATTTTCCCCAGCGCCCCACCGAGGCCTCGAAAAACGCCTCCACGACGAGGCCAACCACGTACATCCCCACGCTTCTCTATGGCTCGCTGGCTACACTCGACGCAGCGGAGATTGACAGAAACCTGCCGCAGTGGACCAGCGTGGTAATCGCCTCCAACCGCATGAAAGCAGCCGAGAAGAAGGTTATCTTCGCCGGCGAAGCGCAAGATCGCATTCACCACGTGATTTACATCATCAAGGAAAACCGCACCTACGATCAGATTCTTGGTGACCTCGAACAGGACGGAAAGCCTGTTGGTAATGGCGACTCAAAGTTGACGATGTTCGGCGAAGGCATCACGCCCAACCAGCACAAGCTCGCCCTGCAATTTGGTGTGCTCGACAACTTCTTCGATTCCGGTGAAGTTTCCGGCGACGGGCACGTCTGGTCCACGGCGGGCATCGGTACCGACTATCTGGAAAAGACCTGGCCGCAGAGTTATCGCGGCAGCCAGCGCACCTACGACTACGAGGGCGCAGTCGCCAACAACTATCCGCTGCTGCAAAAGATTCCCGATGTGAATGAGCCGGCCAGCGGCTATCTCTGGGGCAATCTGGCCGCACACGGCAAGACCTATTACCACTTCGGCGAGTACGTCTCCACCACTTTTTGCAACGAAGCGCGCGTCGCCGATCCGCAGATGGGGGCGATGATGCAAGGCCACGACTGCACGCATAAAGCCATTGCGCCGGGCGAGACATTTCCCCGGGAATGGGGCGGCGGCGTCAATAAATGGCCCTGGTCCGTGCCGTTGATAGCCGCCAATGTCGCCACCAAGCCGGAACTCGTCGGCCATTTTGCCGAGGAGACGCCGGACTTCAACCTGATGGTCCCCGACCAGATCAGAGCCGAGATTTTCATCCGCCATCTGCAAGGCTGGGTCGCCGATAAGGCTCAGGGCAGAGACACCATGCCCGAGTTCATCCTGATGCGGCTGCCCAACGACCACACCGCCGGAACCCGGCCCGGCGGACCTACGCCGAAGTCATCGGTCGCCGATAACGATCTCGCGGTCGGAAGAGTGGTCGATGCCGTCTCGCACTCGCCGTTCTGGGATGATACGGCGCTCTTCATCCTCGAAGACGATGCTCAGGCCGGCGCCGACCATGTGGACGCGCATCGCAGCACCGCTCTGGTTATCAGCAAATATTCCCCACGCGGTCCCGCCGGGGCGCCTTTTGTCGATAGCCGCTTCTATTCCACCGTCAGCGTCATTCGCACCATGGAATCGCTGCTCGGCCTGCCTCCCATGAATAACAACGACGCCTTCAGCTCGCTGATCTCCACTCTCTTCACCGGCCCCGGCGATCAGCCGGCCTTTACAGCGGATTATTCAAACCGCGACAACGGCCTCATCTACACCCCCAACGCAAAAACGGCCGCGGGAGCCAGGGAAAGCATGAAGATGGACTTCAGCCATGCCGACCGCGCCCCCACCGAAAAACTCAACATTATTCTGTGGAAAGACGCCATGGGCAGCGCGCCGGTACCTGCCATGCTGAAGGTGCATAACAAGAAGAGCGCGAAGGACGACGACGATTAGGGACGGGACGAAAAGCAAATGCGCGCAGCGCGGCAGCGTCCGTTGCCGCTTTCATACCCATAGTTTTCGAACGCGAGGCCCAGATGCAAACGGCATATGCCGTGTTTTTCGGACCGTAATTTGGTATATAGCAAAAAATAATTACAAATATGCCACTTGTATGCTGTTTTTCAATTGACACGTATGGAAAAATGACGGAAACTTTCTTCTGTGAGATGATTCTATCCGCAGAGGTGACCGAGATGTTCCAACACAATCACTATGTGCCAGTATTGAAGTGGAAAATGGGTGAATATCAGGCAATCAGCCGACTTTCGGACGTAGCAAAGGGCAAGATCACGCCGCTGTTTGAGATTCCTCCGGTGGGGTTCGATTTCGAATCTGGAGCGGACAGAGAGAGCTGGGCGTCCCACCTGGGTGATTTCGGTCGTCGGCTCGCGAGTAAATGGCAGTCGAGGACCTGTTTCGTTGACCTGAAGTACATACCCAAGGAAATTCGCATTGCCGGTCAACATCCTGTTGACTTCATATTCAGCCAAGTGCGAGACGAGGGCTCAGCCGCAGTTCCGGTTCTGAGCCTGGCGAACGATAAGCCGTTCTTGCAGGCGGTAAGCCGAGTTATTCGCGCCGACGGCCGCGGAGCAGCTCTCCGGATTACGCTTTCGGATTTTGACGAAGATGACCTGATTCCGGAGATCGAGGGCCGCCTTGCGACGGTAGGGGCCTCTATTACTGATGCTGACCTGATCGTGGACATAGGCGCTGCCAACTTCGTCCCAGTGAAGGCCTTCGTCAGGAACCTCGGTATTCTCTACGGGATGATTCCGACGCCAAATCGGTGGCGTACATTTACGATCATTGGTTCCTCGTACCCCCAAACCGTCGCAGGACTCGAACCCGAGTCGCTAGTGACTCGATATGAGTGGCTCGTTTACAAGGCATTCGTCGAGTCGCTCCGCCGCGATTCGCGGATTCCGACTTTCGGGGACTACGCGGCCGCGAGCACGGAACTCGTTGAACTGGACATGCGGCTGATCAAGCCGCTGGCAAAGCTCCGATATACAATCGACGACCAGTGGTACATCGCCATTGGCAAGAACGTCCGCAGTAATGGGTTTGGGCAATATCGCGATATGTGTGCGAAGCTCATTAGGAAACCGTTCTTTTCGGGAAGGGCGTTCTCTGAGGCCGACAGGTACATTGAAGATTGTGCAAAGGGCAAAGAGAAGACCGGAAATCTCAGCACCTGGGTGTGGGTTGCGACGAATAGGCACCTAACAAAGGTTGTTCACGATCTCGCCAGCCTTTACGCATCTTAAGTCTCGCTCGGACCGCATCGCGAAGTTGGTCAATCGGCATCGACGACACCAGTTCTTTATAGAGAATTGCACGGGGGCTGCGCAGCAGCTTTGGCGTTGCCCCCATGCGGGAGAGCAGCTCTACCACCTCTGACCGCCAAAGGAGCTCCGCAAGTGCGACGGGGTCGATATGCTTGTTCATTTTTGGGGAGCGCTTACCGATGATAGTCGTCTTGTTTGCTGAGTCCTCAGACGCTATCATTAAACCCCACCATTTCGGGATATGCTTGCGCGCCTCGGCTGCGAGTCTCTCTCCAACGACCAACGTCGCGAGGTCAAGAACAGCACTGTAGACTTCTACTTGGCCAGCAAGACGCCCAAGGGTATCGGAATCGCTCTTAATCTCGTAGCCGTGAAGGGAGCCGTTTACAACCGCGACGTCTATCCTGCGAGCTCCATGGCGCAACCCTAACTCGTCCACGACGCGAGTGTTCATATCGCCGCCATGCTCCCTATCAAGCTGCCGGTGAAGTTCAACTCTCACATCTCTATCACGCATCATTCATGCACCCGACTGGATAAAATGAACCGTTGGCATGTGCATGAGATACCGTCTCGCCCTCGCAGCACGCTGACTCGTATGGGCTCGACGCTCCCAAGCACACACGGATATGCCCTACGTCAACACTATAGACCATGGGGTCGGTTGTTGTTCCCGCATCTCACCGCTGGAACCTTGAATTGCACCTCCTCAATTTTTGGGTTTCATTTTTGTGGGTGCAATCAATACACTATCCGCATGACGAAACGCATCGGCATCCATCTGGGCACAACGGGCGGCGCATCCAACGCCGTCGAGCGCGCCGCGGAGATTGGCGCCAACACCTTTCAGATTTTTTCCTCCAGCCCGCGCATGTGGCGCGCCCCCAAGATCGACCCCAAGCAGGCCGCGCGCATGAAGGAACTGCGCGCCAAGCTCGATGTGGGTCCGCTGGTGATTCACACCAGTTACCTGGTCAACGTCTGCAGCCAGACGGACGAGATTCGCGAGAAAAGCGTCGTGGCTTTTCGCGGCGAAATCGAGCGCGCTCTGGCCCTCGGTGCAGAGTACCTGGTGCTGCATCCCGGCTCGTGGAAGGGACTCACCCGCGACGAAGGCCTCAAACTTGCCGCCGATTCGATCACCCGCGCCATCGACGGCTTGCCCTGGCAGGGAACTCCGTTTCACATCCTCATCGAAAACACGGCGGGCGCGGAGTTTTCCCTCGGCGGCAGCTTTGAGCAGGTCGCCGAGCTGGTCGAGCGCCTCAAGGCCACTGCCCCGGTCGGCGTCTGCCTCGACACCTGCCATACGCACGTGGCCGGCTACGATCTGGTCAGCCCCGAAGGCTACGAGCAAACCATCGCCCAAGCCGCAGCAACCGTCGGCCTCGACTCAGTCCGCGTTTGGCACATGAACGACGCCAAGGCCGCGCGCGGCTCCAAGCTCGACCGTCATGAGGAGATCGGCAAAGGCACCATGGGCCTCGAGCCTTTCCGCCGCCTGCTCAATGACAAGCGCTTTGCTCACGCCGCTTTTATCGCGGAAACCCCGGTGGAGGACCCCGGCGACGAGGAGCGGAATGTGACCGCGCTGAAGAATCTTGTTGAATCGGCTTAGATTCTCTGGTTGTCTATAGTCTGTTGGACAGGGATGAAAGCGGCCCCCGCCCATATTGCTCGCGAAATCAAATCAAAGGAGATCATCGCATGAAAACCTTGCGCAGCAACATTCCCCTCTTGCTTGCGGCAGCACTGTTCGTCCCAATGGCACACGCCCAGATGGTGCCAGCCCCACAAGCCGCCCCGAAACCCGCAGCCAGCCCATCGCAATCCCTGCTTGATGCCTGGAACGACATTGGGCGAAAACTGATCGCCATGGCTGAGGATTTTCCCGAAGACAAATACGACTTCAAGCCGAACCCTGCCCAGCGCTCCTTCTCTGAACAGGTTTTGCACGCCGCCGGTGCAAACTACTTCTTCATCAACCTCGTGAACGGCACAAAAATGCCGACCGGCGACCCCAATCGCGCGGACTTCAAGACAAAGGCCGATGTGGTTGCGTATGCCAAGAAGGCCTTCGCGGATGGCGCGGCGCTCATCAAGAGCAAGGGCGACAGCGGAATGGGCGAGCTGTTCGCGGATCCCTTCACCAACCAGCAAGCCCGCTTCTCCGATCTCGCCTGGGGCATGATCGAGCACTCCGGCGAGCATTACGGGCAACTGGTCGTCTACTACCGCGTGTCCGGCCTCGTGCCTCCGGAGTCACGCCCGAAAAAGTGAGCCGCGCTGGGCAATGAGGAACACAAAGTGCGGATGCTCTTGAGCCTGGTTCAGTCTTCGTAAACCTCGCGGCGATGCCCAACCTGGAGCACCAGTACAACCAGACGGTTCTCTTCAAGGCGGCAGATGAGTCGGTAGTCGCCAATCCGGTAACGCCAGAGCCCGGCAAGATTCATGCGCAGCGGTTTTCCGAATCGCCTCGGGTCGTCCGCGCCGGCAATGCGTTCCCGCAGGTAGCGCAGGATGGTTTGCTGGGTTTTTGCGTCGAGTTTGCGCAGTTCGCGCCGGGCGCGGTCGTCGAACTCAACCGTCCAGGTTTTCGGCGGTTCACTTTTTGAGGTCAAGCCCTTGCTCCAACTCCTCTAAAGTCCACCGTTTGGACGGATGTTCCAGCCGGTACAGGGCGGTGTATGTGTCCTCGATCTCGTCCAAATGCGTCAGCAGGGCTTCGCGCACGTAGAAGCTCTTGGGCCGCCCGGTCAGGGCTGCCAGCTTGTCAAGCCGGGTTCCCATTTCATCGGGGATGCGGACTGCGAGCATCGGGGCACCTTGTATACTCTGTCATACGTAGTATACACAACAATGATCTTCTTCGCACAATGATTTGTCACGCAGTTTTGGCCCGTGCCGGCTCGGGAAATTCGCCGTCCCGTTTACACTGAATAAGATATGGCGGAAGAAATAGAACTGCGTTACGACCCGGCGGCGATTGAACCCAAATGGCGCGAGCGGTGGGCTGCGGACCCCGCGCTCTATGCGGCGGAGCCTCCATCCTGCGGCAAGCCCAAGTACTATGTGCTGGAAATGCTGCCTTACCCCAGCGGCCAGTTGCACATGGGCCACGTGCGCAACTACGCGATTGGCGACGCACTGGCGCGGCACATGTGGATGCGCGGATACAACGTGCTGCACCCCATGGGCTGGGACGCCTTCGGTCTGCCTGCCGAGAATGCCGCGCTCAAAAACAATACCCCTCCGCGCGAGTGGACGACCGCGAACATCGCCGCCATGAAGCGGCAGTTTGAGCGCCTGGGCATGGGATTTGACTGGGCCACGGAAGTGACCACCTGCCTGCCCGAGTACTACCGCTGGAACCAGTGGTTCTTTCTGCGCATGTATGAGAAAGGCCTTGCTTACCGCAAAAAGAGCAAGGTGAACTGGTGCCCGGAGTGCGCCACGGTGCTGGCCAACGAGCAGGTGGTCGATGGCTGTTGCTGGCGCCACGAAACGACCAAAGTGGACCAGCGCGATCTGGTGCAGTGGTTCTTTCGCATCACCGCCTACGCTCAAGAGCTGCTCGACGACCTGGACAAGCTCGACGGCTGGCCGGAAAAAGTTCGCACCATGCAGCGAAACTGGATTGGCCGCAGCGAAGGCACGGATGTCGACTTTTTCCTCGCGGAGAAAGACGACGAGGGAACAGGGAACAGGGAACAGGGAACAGAGACGCGCATTCGCGTTTTCACCACACGCGTGGACACGATCTTCGGCGCGACCAGTGTGCAACTGGCGCCGCAGCACGCTTTGGTGGCCGAGTTCACTGCCGCCGACAAAAAGCTGAAAGCGCAGGTTGACGAGCTGATAGATCAGCAGAAGAAGGCGCGCGAGGCCGGCGATCTGGGCGAGATCGAAAAACACGGCGTTCCAACAGGCCGTTTCGCCATCAACCCTTATAACGGTCAGCGTGTGCCCATCTGGGTGGCCAATTACATTTTGGCCGACTACGGCACCGGCGCCATCATGAGCGTCCC
>Ga0255350_1000124_pt1 | contig 30180 bp, 24 predicted proteins | sample HBST25r1metaG_FD_186028 | JGI IMG/M metagenome (GOLD analysis project Ga0255350, IMG submission 186028) | Peat soil microbial communities from Stordalen Mire, Sweden - H.B.S.T-25.r1 | ecosystem: Environmental > Terrestrial > Soil > Wetlands > Peat | place: Sweden: Norrbotten County, Stordalen...
AGCATGGTCCCGAGGGTCCGATCTCGAGCCTCAGCGGCCTGAAGTTTGAAGCGGACGGCAAGACGATTCCCTGGCAGCGCGATCTGCTCGACGTGTTCACGTTTCACCTGGACATTCCGGCGGGCGTGAGCAAGCTGGATGCGAACTATACGTTTATTGAGCCGGACGGAAACTCGGCATCAGACAAGCTGATGGTGCTGGAGTGGAACTGGGTGATTCTGTATCCGGCGGGCACCCCTGCGCAACAACTGATCTATAGCGCGAAGCTGCAGATTCCCGAAGGATGGAAGTTCGGCACGTCGCTTCCTGTCGAGGACCAGGCGGGCAATCGGATCAGCTTCAAGCCCACGTCACTGGATATGCTGGTGGACGCTCCGGTGATCACCGGCGCATATTATCGCGCCATCAATATCACACCGGCCGGAGAGCCGATTCATCACGAGCTCGACCTGGCCGCCGACAGCGAAGAGGCGTTGAACTTGAGCGCCGACAATCAAAAAGAGCTGGTGAACCTGGTTGCGGAATCGGCGAAGCTGTTCGGCGCGAGGCACTATCGCGATTATCATTTTCTGCTGGCGTTGAGCGATCACGTGGCGCACTTTGGATTGGAGCACCATGAGTCGAATGACAGCCGGCTTCCTGAACGCGCGTTGCTGATGCCGGGCGCAGGCATGTCGCTGGGCGGCCTGTTGGCGCACGAGTTTGTTCACTCGTGGAACGGCAAGTATCGCCGCCCTGCAGATTTGACCACGCCCTACTATGAAGAGCCGATGGAAACCGACCTGCTGTGGGGTTATGAAGGGCTTACGGATTATCTGGGCCCGCTGCTGGCCGCGCGCAGTGGCTTGTGGAGCGCGGAGCAGTATCACGAGTACCTCGCCAGCATTGCAGCGGCGCTTGGACCGGGGCGGCCCGGGCGCACGTGGAGGCCGCTGCTGGATACAGCCAGCGGCGTGTCCGGCGTGGGCGGCGGCCGGGGCGGCGGATGGGCTAGTTGGAGACGCGGCGCCGACTACTACGACGAAGGCGACCTGGTGTGGCTTGAAGTGGCGACCATTATCCATCGCGAGACGCAAGGGAAAAAGTCGATTGACGATTTCTGCCATGCATTTCACGGCGGCGCGAACCAGGGACCGGAAGTGAAGACCTATACCTTTGAGCAGTTGGTGAGCGCGCTCAATGATGTGGCGCCTTATGACTGGGCTGCCTTCTTTCATGAAAGGCTCAACTCCACCGCGGCGGAGTCGCCGATGGGCGGCATTGAGAACGGCGGATGGAAGGTGGAGTTCAACGGTCAGCCCTCGAAGCTGGAAGGCAGGCGCGGCAATGCAGGCAACGTCTACTCGATCGGATTGCAGCTGGGCCCCGACGGCCAGGTGATGGATTCACTTGTGGGCAGCCCGGCTTTTGAAGCAGGGATTACCTCGGGGATGAAAGTGATCGGCGTGAACGGACGCGTGTTTACACAGCAGGGGCTCGACGATGCAGTCAAGGCCACCAGCGACGCAAGCAGCGAGATTTCATTGCTGGTGGTGTCTGACGATTACATCCGCACCTCGGTCGTCAAATACCACGGTGGCGAGAAATATCCTCACCTGGTGCGCGTCAACGAGAAGGACGACTATCTTGACGAACTGATCAAGCCGCGCGCGGAGAAACAGTAGAAGCAGATCGAGCAATTGCGGCGCGTCTATGACTCTTACGGCGACACGGGCCTGATTCTGGGCCTGGCCTCAGGGAGACTGGACGCGCCGTTTTCGAGCGCATGCAGCCACGTGCCGACTTCAACACGCAGGGGCGCAACGAGGATTCCGCCGAAACGGTCAGGGCAAGATTCGAGGCGGCGCGATGTTCTTGTGAGCAGTGAGACTGCTCCGGCCAAGTTTCCAGATTGAAGATGGTGAAAGGCTGCCGTCATCTGGATCAATGCCTGCAGAAAGCTCTTTTCCGGTTCGTGCAAAGCGAGCCAGACCAACTCCCAATGTTCGTGTGCCGCGAAGAATTCCGCTCTTTCGAAGCAGGCAAGGCCCTCGGCGAGCGCGCCGCGATTCCAGTCAAGGTTCACACATCAAGAATATGCGACGGAAGCTGCGCCCGGCTTGCTTTCACCGTCCTCCGTTGAACTCGTGCACGGCGTCGATCATGGCGACGATGTTTTCAACCGGTGTTTGCGCCTGCACGTTATGAATGGAGTTGAAGACGAAGCCTCCGCCGGGCGCGAAGATTTCGCAGCGACGCAGGACTTGTTCACGGACTTCGGCCGGCGTTCCGAAGGGCAGCGTCTTTTGCGTGTCAACGCCTCCGCCCCAGAAGACCAACTGATTTCCGAAGTTGGCTTTGAGCTGCTCCGGCTCCATGCCTGTTGCCGAACATTGCACGGGGTTGAGAATGTCAAAACCAGCTTCAATAAATGTCGGCAGGAATTTTGAGACTGCGCCGCAGGAGTGTTTGAAGGTCTTCCACGTGGTGTGCGCGTGAATCCAGTCGTTAATGATCTTGTAATAAGGGAAGTACAGGTCGCGCAGCGTCTTGACGGAGCAGAAGGCAGAGGTCTGCGTTCCAAAGTCGGTGCCGCAGACGAAGATGGCCTGCACGGCGTCGCCGACCACGGCGTGAATGCGTTCGAGATTGGCGAGCGCCACTTCACACTGCCGCTCGAAGATGCGGTGGATATAGCTTTGCCTGCTGCTGGTGGAGACGTACCACTCGGTTACATCGCGAATGCCTTTGGGATGCTTGAGGAATGGACCCGGGACCAGCGCAATGTCTCCAAAGGCTGTTCCGCCAAAGCCGGCGATGACGCCGCGTTTCGGGCCGACCTGCTTTGCTGCGTGAGCAAGGTGGTCAAGTTCCAGCTGCGAGATTGGAAGAAAGTCCTCCGTGTTGTCTGCGGGGTCAAGGTGATCTTCATCGATCGGCTGCTGGCGGACGATGCAATCGAAGAAGTAGCCGCCCCTGGGCATGCGGCCACTGGGAGGAACGGATGTGTCGCCCTCGGGGTAGATGAGGTTATCGCCGCGGTTATCGATCTGGATGTTGAAGTCGCCGGGAACAAGCACCTCGAGGCCGTTGAACAGCCACGGCTTCCACCGCTCCGCCGGAAACCCGAACATGGTGTTGCGCGCGAAGATGCCAGTGACATCGACGCCCATCGCGTCCTGCAAGTCTTCGTCAAGCAAAGCCAGCATCTGGAAGGGTTCGTGCACGCGCACCGGGCGCTTCTCGAGCGAGTAATATTCGCGCAGCGCAGCCACGCAACTGGCGTGGACGCCGGTGACTGCTGTTCCACCAAAATCAATCGGGATGCGATCGGGCTGTTTGTGGCTGAGTGTGGCCGCGAGACGATCACGGCTGGTTACGTTGGTAGCGATGGTCATGCCCACCCTTTCTTGATGCTCTGAATCTGCGGTCTGCGAACGCCTACCTGCAGCCATTGAACTCGTGCACGGCGTCGATCATGGCGACGATGTTTTCAACCGGCGTTTGCGCCTGCACGTTGTGAATGGAGTTGAAGACGAAGCCTCCGCCGGGCGCGAAGATTTCGCAGCGACGCAGAACCTGTTCGCGGACCTCGGCCGGCGTTCCAAAGGGCAGCGTCTTTTGCGTATCAACACCTCCGCCCCAGAAGACCAACTGATCTCCGAAGTTCGCCTTGAGCTGCTCCGGCTCCATGCCTGTTGCCGAACATTGCACGGGGTTGAGAATGTCAAAACCAACTTCAATGAATGTCGGAAGAAACTTTGAAACCGCGCCACAGGAGTGTTTGAAGGTCTTCCACGTGGTGTGCGCGTGAATCCAGTCGTTGATGATCTTGTAGTAAGGGAAGTACAGGGCGCGGAGTGTCTTGACGGAACAGAAGGCAGAGGTCTGCGTTCCAAAGTCAGTGCCGCAAAGATAGACCGCCTGCACACGGTCGCCGACCACGGCGTGAATGCGCTCAAGGTTGGTGAGTGCGAGTTCACATTGCCGTGCAAAGATCCGGTGAATATAGTCCTGACGGCTACTGGTGGAAACATACCACTCGGTGATATCGCGAATGCCCTTGGGATGTTTGAGGCCGGGGCCGGGAACGAGCGAGATATCGCCGAGTGCCGTTCCGCCGAATCCAGCAATGACGCCGCGCCCCTTTGCAGACAGTTCGCCGGCAGAGCTCGCAAGAAAATCGAGATCCGCCTGCGAGATGAGGCTGAACTCCTCCATGTTGTCTTCAGGATTGAGGTGATCGTCGTCAAACGGTTCCTGGCGAACGATGCAATCGAAGAAGAAACCGTCTTTCGGCATGCGGCCACTGGGCGGAACGGATGTGTCGCCCTCGGGATAGATGAGGGTATCGCCCCGGTCGTCGGTCGTCACATTGAAGCCTTCAGGCACGAGCACCTCAAGCCCGTTGAACATCCATGGCTTCCAGCGATCCATGGGAAAGCCCCACTTGGTGCCGCGCCGGAAGAGCCCCGACACATCCACGCCCATGGCATCCTGCAGATCTTCGTCCACCAGGCCGAGCATCTGCGACGGTTCATGAATGCGCACCGGGCGCTGCTCGAGACCGTAATAATCGCGCAGCGCAGCCACGCAACTGGCATGGACGCCAGTGACCGAAGTTCCTCCAAAATCGATCGGAATTCGATCGGGCTGTTGATGATTGAGAGTTCTCGCGAGCCGTTCGCGGCTGAGAGAAGTTTGCACTGCAGTTGCCGAATCGCTCATAAGGTCAACCTCCGAGCTTTCTCATCATGCGTTGCCCTCTGGGGCCAACCTTAGGCGGCGCCGGTCGTCCTCGGGCGCCTACCGCGTTACAAAGCAAGATCGGCAATCATAGCGGTGTCGAGCACCTGGAGCATGGCTTGCTGCGCACGGGCCCACACGGGATGCGCCGGACACCACGACTTGCGGCTGCACGACTCGCCGTTGACCAGGCAGAGATTCAGAGTGATGGGGCCATCAATGGCTTCGATCACATTGCGGATCGACGCCTGACGGCCCAGAGACACGATCTGAAAACCGCCGGACTGTCCGCGGCGGGAAGCGATGAGGCCGGCGCGCGAGAGAGCCTGAAGTACCTTGGAAAGAAAACTTGGTGGCGCTCCTGTGGCCACAGCCAGCGAGGGCAGCATCGCGCGTTCATTGTCTGGCAGGCCGGCCAGATAGATCATCACGCGGACGCCGTAATCGGCCGCGCGCGTCAGTTGCATGGAGGAACTTGATTTTTCCAGTTCATTGATTCCCGCGGGACATGAGGTCTGCTTCTGCGAAGGCGACGTGCATGCAGACTCAACTGAGCGATCTGGAATTGGAAGCAACATGGCTATCTACCCTCCTGCCGGGCGAGGCGCATGGAGTTGGCTACAACGGATGTGCTTGAAAAGAACATCGCGGCCGCCGCAAAGATGGGAGTCACAACTCCAGTGAGCGCCAGCGCGATGCCGATGGCGTTATAGAAGAAGGCCCAGAACAAATTCTGCCGAACCACGCGCGTCGTTTTTTCTGCAAGCCGAAACGCATCCTCGAGCCGGGCAAGCGTTCCGCTCACAAGGACAACGGGAGCGGCGCCCATGGCAATGTCGGCCCCAGTGCCCATCGCGATTCCAAGATCGGCCTGGGCGAGCGCCGGCACGTCATTTACGCCGTCGCCGATAAGGGCCACTCGCTTTCCTGATTGTTGCAACTCTTCGACGATGCGCGCCTTGTCGGCGGGTGTGGCTTCGGCCGTGAAGTCGTCAACGCCGATTTGGCGAGCAACCACTGCGGCCGTTGGCCAGGCGTCGCCAGTGACCATTTTCACGATGAGGCCGCGGGCGCGAAGGCGCTGGACCATCTCCACCGCGCCGTCTTTGATCTGGTCGCCGAAGCCGAGCACGCCTTGCACCGCGCCGTCCCATCCGAACAGAGCTATGGTTCTGCCGGCTTCCTGAAACTCTCGCATGCGCAATTCGGTTTCGGCGTCCATTGTGCAGCAGCCCATCGTCATCATCCGTTGATTGCCGATAAAGACCTGGCGGCCGCATACGTTTCCGCTGATTCCCGCTCCCTTGTGAATCTCGATGTCTGCAGCATCAAGAGCAACGACGCGATGGTCGATTGCGTATTTTGTGACGGCGCGGCCCAGCAGGTGTTCGGAGTAGTTCTCGATTCCGGCGAGGATGGGAAGAAATTCCTCGAGAAAGATCTCCGCGCTCTCGTGCCCTGCAGGGAGATCTGCAAAGCCGGATCCGGTTGCGGCCATCGCGAAAGCCTCAGCGTGCACGGGCGCGAGGGCAATCTCGGCAAGCCGGAAATCGCCACGCGTCACGGTGCCGGTCTTGTCGAGCACGACCACATCGATGTTGCCCATAGTCTCAAGCACGCGGCTGTCGGCGATGAGCAGGCCCTGTTGCGCGGCGCGTCCTACAGCAGCGGTGATGGCAAGGGGAGTGGCGAGACCGAGAGCGCAAGGGCATGCGATCACCAGCAGGGTAGTTGCCCGCAGCATCGCCGGCACCACACCTGCGTGCAGGCTAAGCAGCACGGCAAACTCTGCTAGAGCAAGCAATACGACGCAGGGGACGAAGATGCGGGAGACGCGATCGACGGTTCGCTCGATGGGGGCGCGGCTGGAGAGCGCGCGCTCTACAAGATGGATAATTTGCGCGAGCGCGCTGTCGTCTCCTATGCGCGTGGCGCGCACCTGAATCACTCCGCCGGCATTCAAGCTGCCGGAGGCAACGGCGTCGCCGGCTCGCTTGGGAACGGGCGCGGATTCTCCGCTCAACAGCGATTCGTCAACGTAAGTCTCGCCGTTGATGACGACGCCATCGGCGGGGAAGCGCTCACCAGCCTTGACGAGGAAGACCTGGCCTGCCGTGAGTGCATCGATGGAGACGAAGCGCTCGCCCGTTGCCGTAAGGACACGCACTTTCTTCGGCATGAGGCGGTAAAGAAGCGCGATGGAGCGGGAGGCGCGATCCTTGGCAGCGCGCTCAACCATTTTTCCGGCGAGCACGAGCGTGACGATGGCGGCCGCGGTATCGAAATAGAGATGGGTCTGGCCGCGCAAGGTCAGTGCGGCGCTCAGCGTGTATGCGGAAAGAATGCCAAGGGCCAGCAGCGACTCCATGCGGATTTGCAGATTGCGGATCCCAACCACGGCGGTGCGCAGAATGGGCCAGGCGCAATAGAAGACCAGCGGAGTGCACAACAGCCAGAGGGCGTAAGGCAACACGCGACTGGCGCTGGCGGCAATCTGCTCAAAGTAGCTTACGTACAAGATGGTGCTGAAGCCCATGATGTTGGCCCAGAGGAAGGCAGCCACTCCAAGGCGCACCAACAGATCGCGCGACTCGCTGCGCGCGCCCTCGTTCTCGCCCGCATACTCGCTGGCTTCGTAGCCGAGCTTGCGGATGCGCGCGGCAATGTGGTCGGGAGGAAGGGATTGCGGGCAGTAGGTGACCTTGGCCAGGTCGGAGGCAAAGAAGACATCGGCCGACACCACGCCGGGAAGGCCGCGCAATCCGCGCTCAATGAGCCACGCGCAAGCCGAGCACCACATGCCATTCACTTGCAGAAGCATCTCTTTTGTGGGCATGCGCGGGTCGATGGGATTTGTGGGCACGGCCTCGTTGCTAATCTGGGGATTGGAGATGAGGCCGAGTTCGAGCGAGCGACGAAACACTTCGGTCTCGCGGATGTTCTGACCCGCGGCAAGCACGCCGCTCTCAAGAAGAATGGCATAGACGTTCGCGCAACCCATGCAGCAGAACAATCGCTCGCTGCCCTCGCAGACGCGCGCCACGGGCTGCCGTCCACAAGGCAGCTCGCAAAGCCCGCAGGTTGCGCCCGTTGCGATCATCAGTGTTTTGCGGCCCCTGTGGTTTGCGCGCTCGAGTCGAGCGGCTTGCCCTGCTGGTCGAGCATCACGGGATTAATGATCTTGGTGGCGATGTAGCAAAAGATGAGGATGCCGCAGAAGACCACGAAAACCACCGCGAGAACAATCGTGAGCGGCGCGGTGCGGCGCTTGTCCGCCGGTTGTGCGAGAGAGTTGGTCAGTTCCATCGTTGCTCCTTTAAAAATGGGCGGTACCGAGAACATCACAACTTTCAGGATGGGCTCAATTTCCGTACTTCGGATTCCGCGATGCGTTCTACTGCTGTTTTCCGACGGGCGCAGTTGCCGGTGCGCTTTCCATGGGCGTGATAAAGGTTTCGGCGAACACGTCGTCCTTTTGCGAGGGTGCGACGTGGGCCACGATCGTCATGTGGTTGATGCCGGGATTGATTTGCGCGGCGTCGGCTGCAATATCGAACTCGCGCTGCAGCGTCTCTCCGGGCTTGAGCGAGATGCCTTCGTCCATGCCGACAATGCGGCCCGCGGGCATGTCGGCCAGCGAGAACGTCACTTTGGTTTCGGTCTTGCCGCGATTGGAAGCGAGAATGCGGAAGCGATTGTGGATGAGGCCGTCGGCACCGCGGGTGTAAAGGGTGATGCGGTCGGGCATGACGCGCACCATAACGGCTTGGCGCAGGTTGATGGCGACCGAAAGACCCGTGGCGTAGATGAGGAGCATGCAAAGGATGGCTACGCGTTTGCCGTCGCGCAGGCCTATGCGGCGATACCAGGGGTCTGGACCGGAGGAACTTTGTTCCGCATCGCCCCACGCATAGTGAATCATGGAGCCGCGGCCCATTTTGCCGAGAACTTCGGAGCAGGCATCGATGCACTCGGCGCAATGCGTGCACTCCAACTGGTGAGAAGAGCGGCGGATGTCGATGCCCATGGGACAGGCGCGCACGCACTTTTCGCAAAGGATGCACTTGCCCGAGTCCGGCTGAAAGTGGACGAGCAGTGTGTGCTTGTCAGCCAGCATGTTTTGCAGGTATCCGTACGGGCAGATCGCGGTGCAGAAACGCGTGCGCAGGAAGGCGAAGTCGAGGACCGTGACCAGGGTGACGCTGGCGCCGGTAATGCCGGCGGCGGTGCGCATGTCGATGGTCAGCAGGCGATGGAAGAGGTCGACCGGCGGAACAAAATAAGAGACGAAGACAAAGGTGACGAAGATGGAGCCGGGCAACAGAACTGCGGAAAACAGGGCAACGGAAAGAGCGCGCCGCGCGCCGGGGCCGAGGTTTGAGAATTTGCGGTTGACCATGCGGTTGATGCGCTTTTCGAGGCCGTCCGCGGCCTCGCTGAAGATCATTTGCGGGCAGAGATAGCCGCACCAGAAGCGCCCGTAGATCATGGCGCCGGCCGCCACCAGGATCCAGAGAAACATCATGGTGAGGAAGACAATGGCGAACTCGTTGATGTATAGCTCCGCGCCGAAGAAGAAGAAACGCTGGCGGGGAAGATCGACGCGCATCACGTCAAAGAGCGGTAACAGGACAAAAATAAGGAAGCAGATGGATTGCACGGTTCTGCGGATGCGGTGAAAATGCGTGCCCGGAAGAATATTCCGCGTGCGACTCTTCGCATCCTTGCTTTTTTCTTCATTGGCCATTTGGCATCAACCGTTCCATCGACATCATGTGGTGCATGTGGCCGGCCATTGCGTTACCGGCCATAGATCCGCGCGCGATCAGCAGGATTCCCATGACGAGCACCGTGACGGCCGAAATTGTGGTTCCCCAGCGCGCAAGTTTGCGCGTGGCAGCCGACGAGCCGAGCCCCACCGCGACCAGCGCGACGGATGTGCCCAGGCCGAAGGCCAACATGGTGAGTGCGCCGCTCAGCGGTGTGGCCTCGCCGAGCGCTTTCATCAATGCCGCGTAGATGAGTCCGCACGGCAAGAAGCCCATCAACATGCCCAACAGGAGCTTGCTTGAGGCCGATGAGGACGACATAAGCCGACCTGCCGGCTTTAGAAGTTGCGATGGCATTTGCAGGCCGCGCCAGCCTTTGAAGATGGGCGACATTCCAAGAAGGACAAGCCCGGTCAGCAGCATGGCGATGCCTGCCACGATCGCGGCGACGCCTTCGAAGCCGGCCAGGCGGCCCACAAAGCGCATGGTGCCGCCAATGAGGCCGGCGGCGGCGCCAAGCAGGGAATACGTGATGGTTCTTCCCGCGTTGTAGGCCAAATGCAGCCCAAGCAACGGGCGGCGTGTTGCGGTGGAGTTGACGGCCACGCTGTAGGTGAGCACGAGCGGGCCGCACATTTGTACGCAGTGCAGGCTGCTGACGAAGCCGAACGCCAGCACGAGATAAAAGTCTGCGGGGCTCATGGCCTTTCCTGGGTTTGCTTCAACTTGGGATTGAGCCCGGGAAGAGTGACGCACATGCGGTGAAAATCGAAACGCTGCATGGTGATGGCGTGCGAAGGACAACGAGCCGCGCACAGGCCGCAGCGGATGCAGGTGGTCTCGTCCTTCATCATGACGCCGCCCAGCGAATCAAGCTGCGCCTTGGTGTACTTGTCGAGTTCTTCGGGCGCGATGGCAAGCACGCTGGCCGTCCATTCGCGGCCTTCGCTTGTTTTGCAAACATCGGCTAGTCCCGTGAGGCGAATCAGATTTTCAGGGCAGATGTCGACGCATCCGGTGCAGGCCACGCACATGCCGGTATCAAAAACGGTATTGACGTTGCAGCGCAGGCAGCGCGAGGCCTGGGTGCGTGCGGCGTCTGTCGGGTAGGGAGCCTCGATCACCTGGAGAGAAGAAGCGCGCTTTGATGCATCCGCAACCGGCGGATGATGACGGCGCAACTGGTCCCAGCCGTCGCGCATGGTGTAGGTGGCCGGCGACCAGGAGGAACGAATAGTTTCTTCGGTCCGCGTGCCCCGTAAAAAGTCATGCATGGAGCGGGCTGCAATTTGCGCGGAGCGAATGGCGTTGATAAACAGGCGCGGGCCGTGCGCAATGTCGCCGCAGGCAAAGACATCGGGAGCGGTGGTCTGGTAGGTCTCAGGATCCACCTTGATGAGGCCGCGATTCGATTCCACTCCGTCGTCGGGCTGGAGGAACGAGAGGTCGGAGGACTGGCCGATGGAGAAGATGATGGTGTCGGCGGGGATATCTTCGACGTTTTGCTCATTGAAGGTGGGGTTGAAGCGGCCGTTGGCGTCAAACACGGCGGCGCACTCAACGGTGCGCAGGCCGGCGACCTTTCCGTCGCGGCCAAGAATCTCGCGGGGGCCGCGGGAGTTGTGGAGCACGAGGCCTTCTTCAGCGCCTTCGGTGACTTCAATCTCGTCGGCGGGCATCTGCTTGCGATTTTCAAGGCAGACGACGTGGACTTGCTTTTCGCCGCCCATTCTAACTGCAGAACGGGCCACATCGTAGGCCACCGACTCGCTGCTGTGCACGTCATCGCCGGTGCTGGCGGGGCCGAACGAGTCTGGACTGGACGTGCCGAAGGAATCTTGCGGGCGAACAGCGGAGCGTGCCACGTCGTAAGCCACATTGCCGCCGCCGATGACGATGATGCGCTTGCCCACCGGGAGCGGGTTGCCTTCATTGAAGGCGCGTAGAAAATCCATTCCGTCGTAAACACCGGCCAGATCGGCGCCGGGCAGATCGAGCTTGCGCCCCTTGGGCAGGCCGACTCCGAGGAAGATGGCTTTGAATCCCTGCTCGCGCAGGCTGTTAATGGAAAAGTCGCGGCCCAGGCGCTGATTGCATTTGAGCTCGACGCCGAGCGAGAGGATGGCGTTGATTTCGGACATGACCAGCTCGCGCGGCAACCGGAAAACTGGAACCCCGGCGGTGAGCATGCCGCCTGGCGACGAGTAAGCCTCAAACACCGTGACCTTGTAGCCGAGCTGGACAAGATCGTGAGCGACGGTGAGGCCGGCAACCCCCGCACCCACCACGGCAACCCGCTCGTAGTCGCCGCGGTTCTGCGGCAGCATCTCCTGGTTGCAACCTTCACGATAGTTCGTGAAGTCGCCGGTCTCGGGGCCGAACTGCTCGGTAACGAAACGCTTGAGAGCGCGAATCGAGACCGGACTATCGAGCGAGCCACGGCGGCAATTCGCCTCGCAGGGCGCGCCGCAAACCCGTCCGCAGATGGAAGCAAACGGATTGGTGGCGCGGGCGATGCGGTATGCGTCCTGATCGCGGCCTTCCGCGATTGCGTTCACATAACCGCATGCGTCGGTGTGCACGGGACAGGCATCCTGGCACTTGACCATCTTCATCCAGTAGCCTGAGCCGCCGATCACGTCGAATTGTCCGCCAGTGTGCGCCATGTCGGTCCGTTATTCCTCGTGGTCTGATTTTTTATAGACGAAGGCGAACAGGATGATCGCATAAATCACGATCAGGCCCGCAACCATATACATGAAGCCGTTGGCGGAGCCGGTGACAGCGTTGAGCTGCTGCACCAGCGGGCCGCGCGTTGAGTGGTTGATTTCGCCGTTCATATACACAAAGATGTAGATGAGGACGGCGGCGGCGATGATGGGATAAGCGAGCTTGAGGAAGAACGGAATCTCCGTTCCCTTTCTCTCGGTGATCCATCCACCGGCATATTCGTGAAGATCGGATTTTTCGGGTTCGGTGCTCATCATGGCCTCCGGGGCGCGTGGGCGCCGGTGGATTCGGGATTGAAGTCGTCTGGATCGTCCTTGAGCATGCGGTACTTCGGCTCTTCGCTGTTGGGACCCATGTAGCCGTCCTTGAGCGAGCGGAAGAAGAAGTAAGCCGCTCCCACCGCCAGCAGGAAGAACAGGAAGTACGAGAAGAAAATGCTTGGATACGTGTAGTCAGTCATGACTGCTCCTTACTTCTCATAGTCGTTGTCTGGACGCCAGTCCTTGGCGCGGCCGCGTGTTTGCAGGTAGGCGACCAGGTCGTCGAGCTCCTGCGGATTGTTGGCGATCCATGGGAACGGCGGCATGATGGAGCCGGGCACAAGATCCCGCGGATTGCGGAAGTGGGCGCGATGCCATTCCTTGCTGTACTTGCCGCCGATGCGCGAGAGGTCAGGACCGGTGCGCTTGGTTCCGAAGGTCTGACGGTAGTCATAGACAAATTCGTCAGGCGTGGAGACGGGCGAGCGAACGCCCTTCCAGCCGGAGCGAATTGTGTCCGACTCAAGAGTGCGGGTCTGCTGGGTGTGGCAATACTTGCAGCCTTCGCGGATGTAAATGGCGTATCCGCGTTTTTCCTGGTCGGTGTAATCGACAAGCTTGCCGGTGGGACCCTTGGAGGGGTCGGAGTTGGCAAAGGGCTGGCTCCAACTTTTGTCGAGCAGTGGAGGAGCCACAGTGGTGAGCAGCCCGCCGATGAAGAACAGGCCCAGAGCGGCTCCCACAAACAACATTGCATTTGAATCAGTCTTTTTGAGCATTGGGTCTCCCTTCGCCTACGCGTTTACCGGCGCGGTATATGCTTTGCCGGCCGATACTGCCGGGGTTTTGCCCGCCGACAGCGCAGTCGAGAAAATGTTGAAGAGGAACAGCAGGATTCCCGTGAAGATCATGATTCCCGAGAAGAAGCGGACAATCCAAACGGGCTTGAGCGCGACCACGGTGTCAATGAACGGGATCGCCGGGTTGTTCCACTGCCAGCCCTGCCAGAAGCCGCCGAGCCACAGAGCGGTGAACATGCCGAGGCCGCCGATGAGGAAGAGCCAGAAGCTCCAGTTGGCGAGTGTTTCAGAGTGCAGCGTGGTTCTGAAGACGCGCGGAATCACGTAGTAGACGCCCGCCATGGCAAAGAAGGAAAAGGTGCCCATCACCGCCATGTGCGCGTGGCCGGGGATCCAGTCAGTCTTGGAGACGATGGCGTTGACCGAGCGCAGGCTGTGCATGGGGCCCTGGAAGCAGGTGAGCAGATAGAAGATGGTTCCGGACATGAGGAACTTGAGCGACACATTGTCGTTGAGCTGGTGCCACTCGCCCTTCATGGTGGCGATGAAGTTGTAGACAACCGCCCAGACCGGAATGAGAAGCATGATGGAAAAAACGATGGAGATGGTCTGCAGCCACTGCGAGATGGGGCCGTGAAGCATGTGGTGTGCGCCCGTCCATACATAAACAAAAGCGAGAGACCAGAAACCCACCATCGACAGCTTGTGACTGAACAAGGGCGTATTGGATGTGCGCGGAATGAAGTAATAAGCCACAGCAAGGCCGGCGGGCGTAAAGATGAGTCCCACGGCGTTATGCGTATACATCCAGTTCAGGTTGGCCTGGTTGACGCCGGTGACGTCAGGAAGCAGGGTGACGAAGTTGCCGGTGAGGTAAACGAAGGCCGTCCACAGGATGGTGCCCATGATGTACCAGGTGGAGACGTACATCTGGACATATTTGCGGGTGGCGATGGTGGCAAAGATGTTGATGCCGAACATGACCCAGGCAATCACCACCAGGATGGCGACCGGCGTGGGCAGGTCAGCATATTCCAGGCCCTTCTGATATCCAGCGAGGAGGGTGACCACGGCGCTGAGGATGATGATGTTCCAGAGGATGGAAGTTGCGATGCCCAGCTTCTCGCTCCACAGCTTGACGCCGCAGAGGCGAGGAACGAAGTAATACGCCAGGCCCATGTCAGCTGCGAGCAGCCAGCCGAACAGCATGCCGTTGACATGCAGAGGGCGCATGCGCCCGTAGGTGAAGTACTGTATCGAGCCCAGAAAGTCGGGCCAGACAAATTTCGCCGCGATAATCAAAGCGACGATGCCGACGATTGCAAAGTATCCGACCGCGCCAAGCAGAAACCATTTCACCGTGGTGTCCTGGTGGATTTCCGGCGAGGCAACTGCGACGGTCGAGCCGCTGCCCGATTGAGTTGCCATTACTCCCATCACTTCCTCCTGGTGTTCTTACCCTCTGTTGCCCGAGTTACTTGTTTGTTGCATTCAAACTGCGGATGTAGTTGACGATGTCGCCGATGTCGTTCTGGCTGAGCCCGTAGTCCATCCAAGAGGGCATGGCCGTTCCCTCAACGCCGTAGGTGACGGACTCAAGCAGCCTGTGATCGGAGGTGGCGTGAATGAAAGCGGAGTTGCGCAGGTTGCGCGGACGCGGCGACATGTCAATCGAGTTGGGACCGTGGCCGTCAGCCTTGCGCCCGTGGCAGCCGGTGCAGCGCTGCATGAAGGTGGCTTCGCCGCGCTTGATGGACTCGGGCGATGAGGGCACCGGGTTTTGTTCGGCGATCTTGCGCGGCTTCAATTGCCGGTGAGGCTCGCGTACATAGGTTGCCCACACGTAATCGAACACGCCCTTGATCTGATCGTCGGTCAGGGTCTTGGCCCAATCGGGCATCGACGTTCCGGGGACACCATTGTGGATTGATGAGAGGAAGCGTTCTTCCGGTTTGGTGGTCATGAACTCGGCGTTGGTCAGGTTGCGCGGGGCGGGATCAAGATAGACGGAGTTGATGCCGTGGCCATCGCCGTTGTCGCCGTGACAGCGCGCGCAGAGCGTTTTGTACGTCTCTGCCGGCGTCATGGGAGCGGGCGGTTTGTTGAGCGACACCAGGTAGGTGGTAATGTCCTGGAACTCGGCGTCGGGCAAGCCAAATGCCGGCATGTTGGAGTCAGGAACGCGCGAGCGGGGGTTGTGGAAGTGGTCGAGCAGCCAGGGTTCATCGCGCATCAGGCCTTCATAGGAAAGGTCGGGCGAGATGCCGCCATCGCGATCGCCAAGCTTGTGGCAGGAGAGACAGGCATAACCCTGAATCAGCTGCGCACCTCGGGCGGCGGGGGTGGTTGCGGGCAGCGCATTCAAGGCTGCCGCGCCAACGCTCTCGGGAACCGGCGTTTCCTTGGATACCTGCAGCTTGAAGACATCCATGGGCGACTCCGCCGTATTGGGACCGCGACGGCTCTTCAAAAAGATGACGAGCGCTTTGCGATCGTCATCCGACAACTTGAACTGCGGCATGATGGACGTGGGCGTGTAATCGCGGGGATTGACAATGTGTCCCCAGAGGTAGTCGATCTTGCGTTCCTTGCCGACTTCGGTCAGGTCGGGCCCAAGCGTGCCGGCTGACAGGCCTTCCATGCGATGGCAGCCGTAGCAGCCCGTCTTGAAGAACAGCTCGCGTCCGCGCTTGACCTCGGGTGTTCCCGCAAAGTCCTTGTCGGTGTGGCACTGGGCGCAGTTGGCCTGCATGAACTCTTTGCCTTGCAGGTGCGAAGCAATGGTCTTGTTCCAGCCGACCTGTGTTGTGTAACCCATCAACGGGGAGGGCCAGGAAGTATCTTCGCCGTGAGCGTCGGCCATGTCGAGGCCGCGACCCTGGCCGTCGTGGCAAACGGTGCAACCAAAGTCAGAGAACTTGTGGCGACGCTCCCAGCGGCCATTCTTGAGCACATCGCCCATCGCAGCGGAGTAGGGATGGGTGCGCAGCGGTTCTGTTGCCGAACTGAAGCGCGGGTCGTCCACAGCAATGTGGCAGCTCTGGCAGCGATCGATGCGTTGTTCGCCGAATGCAGTCACAATCGTCTGCTCGAGCTTGGGGCTTTGCTGCTCAAGCGCGGCTTTTTCTGCAGGCGTCTTCGATAGATCGAGCGCTTGATGGAAGTAAGCTCTCTGGTTGTCTTCCCAGCGGCTTTGGAACTGGTCGTACACAACCACGCCCGACCCCACCAACACCACCAGGCTCACCACGGCCAATGCAATTCGCATAACTACGAACTCCTCAGGCAAAAAACCCTTCAAAAGGGGGACACGAACTGCCAGTTCGCGCCGCGGAAGAAGGTGCCAATCACGATCAGAATCACGTTCACGATCACGAACAGCAGGAATATTGAATTCGCCAGCAACCGCTCGCGCGCAAACCAGCGTCCGATGCCTGCCTTGCCGCGATCAAAGAACGGCAACAACACCAGCAGGAGAAGTTCAATGCCGGGCACGCCGATGCCGCCCCAAAATGCGGAGTAGCTGACCTGCTCCTGCAATCCCAGGAAGTACCAGGGCGCCTTGGCCGGGTTGGGCGGATGCATCACGTTGACCGGCTGCTCGAGGGGCGCGTTGAACAGGATGGAGACCAGCATCACGCCGGCAATGGTGAGCAGCAGAACAAACAACTCGGCAATGAGCAGGTTGGGCCAGCTGAAGACGGTGTCAGGATCGATCTTGTCGACCTTCACAAACGGTCCGCGCACGAGGCCCTGAAGGCTGAACCTGCGGGCGGGGGCTGCGGATGTGCTTGCTGCCATCGCCGGTGCGGGTTCAGGCACCGGAGCCACTTCAATCACGGGCTGGGCCTCAGGCTCCTCCGCTTTGGCGAGACCACCATCTTTGCGGATGCGCCAGAAGTGCACGGCCACAAAGAGCGTGAGCACCAGCGGCAGCACCACGACGTGGAGAACGTAAAAGCGCAACAGCGCCTCCTGTCCCACCGTCGCATCGCCGAGCAGCATGAACTTGAGAGCCTTGCCGATGAAGGGCGCGTATCCCGCAATCGAGGTGCCCACGGTGATGGCCCAGAACGCCAACTGATCCCACGGCAGCAGATAGCCGGTGAAGCTGGAAAGGAGCGTGAGCAGGAACAGCGCAACGCCGATGAGCCAGTTGAACTCGCGCGGGGGCTTGTAGGAGCCCGTGAAGAAGACGCGGCACATGTGCAGAAACACCACGGCCACCATGGCGTGCGCGGCCCAGCGGTGCATGTTGCGCAGAATGACGCCGAAGGCCACTGAGCTGCGCAGATCGAGCATGCGCCCGTAGGCCTGCGTGGTGGAGGGGACGTAATAGAACATCAGCAGCACGCCCGTGCCCGTGAGAATCACGAACAGGAAGAAGCTGATGAGGCCGAGGCCCATGGTGTAGGTGGGCCGCAACGCCTGGCGGCTTACCCGCACCGGCTGAATATGAAGGAACAGGTTGCTGAAGCTGGTGGCAGCCCGGCCGCGATCGGACGACGGCAGCGGGTTGCGGAAGATGGACTTCCTTACGTTGGCAGGGAAATCCACTACGTTTTTCCAAAAGGAATTGGATTCGTCGCTCATACGCTCAGGTAGGTTCCGGTGTCAATTTCGTTGTCTTTATCAACTTCAAGCTCGCCGCTCGGAGTCAGGGTCACCTGGAACCAGGCCAGGGGCTTGGGCGCCGGACCACCCGTCACGTTGCCATCCACATCAAACTGCGAACCGTGGCAGGGGCAGGCAAAACCGGTTAATGAAGGAGCGACGATGCAGCCCAGGTGCGTGCAGGTGGTGGAGATGGCAGCCACCTTGTCGCCCTCGCGCACGATGCAAACCCGCTTGTTGTCAATGGCGATCCGCGCTCCGGGAGGGAAATCTTCAGGGCGGCCAATTTGAAAGCGGTTGGGCTCTCCGTAGGTGGCGCGCGGCTTCATAAAGACAAAGGTTGAAAAGACGCCGGCCAGCGCCGATCCAACAATGCCCACCCCGCTTAGCCACGCCAGCATGGTCCTGCGCGGAATCTGCTGTTCAGCGGGCTCGTTCGTCTTTGGTGCTGCTCCCATGTTGCTGCTCCTCGGTTGCATTTTTTGGGGTTGCATTTTTTGCGGTTGTTCGGGTCCCATCGCTGCTGTCGGACCAGAACACCTGGTACTTCACGTCCTCAAAATCCTTGAACATATGGGCGCGAACCGACCAGATGAAGATCAGAAGGCCCCCGCCGCCCATCAACAAACTTGAGGCGATGGCAATCCAGGTCAGTCCCATATAGCTCCTGCCGCACTCCGAGCTTCCGGCCCAAGGTCTGAATCACAACCCGGGCAGGCCTGGGGGGTGAACCCCTGGATTGCTTTTGGAGTGGTTCCGTCCAATTTCACGGGAACGGGGCTAAATTAACTGGGTTGAGGAAGTGGGGTCTGTGATGTGGATTACATGCCTCTGTGACGTCGTGGATCGTGGTGCGGGTGCGCATTTCCCGGGGCATTCTGCGCTTGATAAGTGACGATTATGCAGATGGATATGCATGACTGGTGGATGTGCGCATAGCGGCGGGGATCGGGAGATCCCCGCTACAGCCGGGCAGGAGCCCGGCGCTACGGGCGAATGAGGTTGGGAATACTACCGCTTGCGCATGCGCAGAGTTTGCCAGCTTCCGTCGGTGGTCCATCCGCCGTCGATGGCAAGCGCCTGCCCATTGATGAAGCCGCTTTGCGCGGGGTCGGCCAGAAACAGGATGGCGCGCGCGATATCGTCGGGCATGGCGAAGCGGCCCATCGGGTTTACGCCCTCAATGTCGGCATCGTTATAACCGCCGCCGGCCTGGTCGGCCACATCCATCTCGGTCTTCACCCATCCCGGGCACACGGCGTTGGTGCGCACGCCACGCCCGCCCCACTCCGCCGCCAGGGTGCGGGTAAGGCCGATGAGCCCATGCTTTGAGGCGTTGTAGGCCGACCGGTCGCCGATGCCCACGAGGCCGGCGATCGAAGCCACGTTCACGATGCTGCCGCTCTTTTGTTCCAGCATCATCTGGCCAAATCCCCTAGCAAGCAAGAAGGGCGCCAGCAGGTTGACTTCAAGCACGCGCAGAAACGCCTTGCCTTCCACGGTCTCAGCCGGCGCAATAAAGCTGATGCCGGCATTGTTTACCAGCACATCGGCCCGGCCCCAGCGTTGACGGACGAAGTCGGCCGCGTGCGCGACAAAGGCTTCGTCGGAGACGTCGCCGAGCAGTTGTTCGGCGTCAACGCCCGCGGCACGGGCGGCGGCGAGTGTGGCGTCGCAGGACTGGAGATCGAGCAGCGCCAGCGCGTAGCCCGCGGATGCGAGGACCTCCGCGGTTCGGCGGCCGATGCCCTGGGCCGCACCGGTAACAATTGCAACCTTCATGTGTGTAAGGTAACGCAGCGACATATGATGAGGGAAAGAATAGGCGGAGTGTGGCAATGAGACGAAACATCATCGCAACCGTATCTGTTCTTTTTGCCATGTTCATGGCGCAAGCCGCTTGGGAAAGTCCACTCCGTCCATTTGTGTGGTGGTTTACGACGCCTGGTTGCTGGTTAGCATGGCATTTCGCGACACCTGATTACGCTAGGAATTCCACTGTGTTGCTTTTCGACGCGATCGCGACTGCTGTAAACACAGTTGTTTATGTTGCCGCCCTGTGGCTGATCAGCACGATCTATTTGGCGCGAATGCGCCCTGATGCCGGAACGGAATCCCCGTCTGGGAGGGGGAATCAACGATAGACTTGCTGGCGGCGGCGGCTTCGGCTGGGTTGCTGTGCCGGCATCGATTCGTTCGAAGTAGCTTTCAATTGCTCCCGAAGGGAGCCCAAGAGAATAGCCCAGGGTGGAAACCTGGGTAGACGTTCGTCAAGATGTTCCCCGCCCTGTAAGGGTGGGCAGAAACCCGTGTTTAGCCCCAGATAAAACGCGGATCGTAGGCGATCCCCTGCTTCTTTAACATGGCAAGGAACTCCGACTGGAAATTCCGCTTACGATGATGTTCAACCTGATTGGCGATGTAAGCCGCGGTGGTTTCGATTTGCGCGCTTCCGATGGAGAACGCGCCGTAGCCCTGCTGCCAAGCGAAGTCGGGCAAGGCGCAATTTTCGTGCATCCATCGGGACGAGGAACCCTTGATCTCGCGCATCGCCGTGGCCACCGCCATCGTGGACGGCAAAGAGAGGAGCAAGTGCGCATGGTCTTCCATGCCTCCAATTTCGAGAGCCCTGATCTCAAGTCCGCGCGCGATTCCTCCCATGTAGGCCCAGAGCTGTCCCTGAACATCCGGCGGGATGATCTTGCGCCGTTCCTTGGTGGAGAAGACGCAGTGGTAAAACGAAGAGCAATAGGTGTGCGGCATACGCACACCATCCTATCGCAGGTTTTCTTCGTGCTCGCGGGTTGTTCCTTCTTTCCGCCCTTACAGGGCGGGTCGATTCGGTGGAATTGCATTCCCCAGGGTTTCACCCTGGGCTATTCTCTTGGGCTCCCTTCGGGAGCAATTGAAGGCCACGGGTCGATTCGGTGGAATTGCATTCCCCAGGGTTTCACCCTGGGCTATTCTCTTGGGCTCCCTTCGGGAGCAATTGAAGGCCACGGGTCGATTCGGTGGAATTGGATTCCCAGGGTTTCACCCTGGGCTATTCTCTTGGGCTCCCTTCGGGAGCAATTGAAGGCCACGGGTCGATTCGGTGGAATTGGATTCCCAGGGTTTCACCCTGGGCTATTCTCTTGGGCTCCCTCCGGGAGACACGGGCGTAAACGCTACGAATTGACGATACACTTGCTGGCGGAGGGCGACTTGTGAATCGAGAGATTTCCCGGAGGTCGGTGCTGGCGGGGGCTGCGGCGGCCTCGGCTCAACTGCTGTTCAGCCGCACACTTATCTGGCCGGCTGGCGCCGAGGAACTGGCTGCAATCCCAGGCCTTCTGAATGTCAGGCTCACGGCGATGAATCCCTTCACGCTACGCATCGGCATCGCGCCGGCAACTGCGCCGCCGGTCGAGCGGGAGCTTGGCGTGGTGGCGACGGAATGGCCAGCGCCGCTGGAGAGACACGCTGGCGCTCACGAGATCCGCTGGGAAAAATACACCGTGCGTATCGGCGAGAACCCGTTCACTGTGGCCGTGCTTGAAAACGGCAAACTGCGCCAGGAGATTCGATTCGACACCGACAGCACCGACATTCACTTCAACCTGGATGGGCCCATCTTCGGACTGGGGGAAGGCGCGCACGTATTCGATCGTCGTGGGACGAGTGAAAGGCTGCTGAACGGGCAGGGCACGCCCGATTTGCGCACGTTTGGGGCGCGCGTTGAGATTCCCTGGGTCTTCAGTCCGTCGGGCTGGGGCATCTTCATCGGCCAGCCGCAAGGCAACTTCGAATTCAGCCAGACCGAGGGCGTTTTTCACGGCGTCGAGGCCAGCTCGACACGGAATGTTTTTTTGATGCTGGGCGACTCGCCCGCCGGCGTGCTGCATCAATATGCGCATTTGACGGGAATGCCGCACATGCCGCCGCGCTGGGCGCTCGGTTACCTGCAATCGCATCGCACGCTGGCCAGCAAAGAGGAAGTGCTCGTCGTTCCTAAGACTTTTCGCGAAAAGAAGCTGCCGTGCGACGGCCTGATCTATCTCGGAACCGGCTTTTGTCCGTCGGGATGGAACACGGGGCACGGCTCGTTCACATTCAACGAGAAGGTCTTTCCGGATCCGCCGGCATTCTTCAAGCAGGTGCACGAGGAGCACTTCAACGTGATGCTGCATGTCGTCCCGCCGGGCGATTTTCACGGTCGCATTACGGATACAGGCGCGACAGCGGAGGTTCCCGGCGATGCAGCGCCGTATTGGGCGAAGCACGCGGCGCTGCCCGATGTGGACGGGTGGTGGCCGGATGAGGGCGACCAACTCTCGGTCTACAGCCGGTTCGACAGGAACCGCATGTATTTTGAGGGCTCGCGCCAGGTGCATCCCGAGCGGCGGCCCTTCGCGCTCCACAGAAATGGGTATGCGGGATTGCAGCGGTTTGGCTGGCTGTGGTCCGGCGATACGTTTTCAACCTGGGCCACGCTGCGCGCGCAGATCATGGTGGGCATCAACACGGGGTTGTCGGGCATTCCTTCCTGGGGAACCGACATCGGCGGCTTTGTGCCCACGCCGGAACTGACGCCGGAACTCTTCCTGCGCTGGTTTCAATGGAGCGCGTTCTGCCCCTTGTTCCGCGGGCACGGCCGCGCCTGGAAACTGCGGCTGCCGTGGGGATGGAACACGGGCGACGCGGGTCCGAAGGAGATGACCGGCGACTGGGTTGCTGCGTGGCCGCGTGAGGCTGACCTGCATCGGGCAGACGTTGAGGTGATCTGCCGCAAGTATCTCAACCTGCGCTACCAGCTTTTGCCCTACAACTATTCTTCCCTGGTGCGTACGCATGAAACCGGCGTGCCGCTGATGCGGGCGCTGTGCCTGGGTTGGCCCGGCGATGCGAAAGCCGTGCTCATCGACGACGAGTATCTGTGGGGCGAGAGCTTCCTGGTTGCGCCTGTTCATGAGAAGGACGCTCGCTCGCGCGAGGTGTACCTGCCCGCAGGCGATTGGTGGGATTACTGGAGCGGCGCGCGCGTGGCCGGAGCGAAATCCCTCACGCGCGAGGTGGATCTGGAAACTATGCCGCTCTATGTACGGGCTGGAGCTATTGTGCCCATGGGGCCGGTGCGTCAGCATACAGGCGAGGTCATAGAAGAGCCGGTTACGCTGCGCGTTTATCCCGGCGCGGACGGCCGCTTCGCCTGGTACGACGATGATGGCTCGAGCTACCGGCATGAAACGGGCGACTTCATGCGTATTGAATGCGAATGGAACGACAAGGAGCGCACACTGACGCTCAGGTCGGACGGCGCCGGCAAGATGCCGGTCCCGGCTGCGGTGAAGGTGGAGCTGGTCGGCGAGGCAACTTCAAAACTTGTCACCCTCAACCTGGGTGCCACGACCGTCAAGCTCTGAACAGGGCAGCCTGCTTCAGCGCCGTCCCTACGGGACTCCGAGCTTACCCCACGCTGAACCGCGGGGCTAACATACGCCGCGCCTACGGCGCTCATTCCCCGGTCCCCAAGTGCGAGGGACCGGGGGCACCCGCTCTGATCTTTGAGAACGGGATTAAGGAGCCGGAAGAAAAAACGGCCGGTGCGAGAGTTCGCACCGGCCGTCGATTGCAGAAAGACATTCTTTCTATTTTGTAGGGCTCGATGCGGTGAACTTTGAGCAGCAGGGCTCGCCCACCGGTTGAAACTCCATCGTCTCCGCGCGGGTGCCATCCGGATCGAACAGGTTGTACTGCCACTTGCCATCGCGGCCGAGCTTCGGCCCGCTGTTCTTCTGCGGCAACCGGTCGCCGAAGTACAGAGTCTCCGACAGCTTTTTGATGTCGGGCACGCCGAGCGAGAAGTGGTCCATCGAGCCCAGCGAACCAGGAGTTACGCTGGGCGGCAGGCCGGTCTTCTCGGGCGTGTACACCATCATGTACTCAATCCAGTCGGTTCCATCGGGAACCTGCTCTGAAACCCAGCTCACCACGGTTTCTGAAAATCCGCCGTACCAGTAGGGGCGGAAGCCGAGCACCGCCTGATAGAAAGTGTCCTCTGCCGAACGGTCGTGGACCATGTAGCCCGCGTGGATGATGTGATTGCTGATGGGGTTCGGCGAGTTCACAGGCTCAGGATGCGCGGGTGGTTGAACGAACTCCACCTTGTTGCCTTCGGGGTCGGCCACGGCGAACCATTGGCTGCCATCGCTGCCGCTCTCCACTTTGGCTGGCGTAGTAATGCCATGCGCGGCCATGTACCGCCGCAGGCCGTCCGCGTTGGTGGTGACAAAGGCCACGTGGTCGAGCCGATTGATGGTGTGCTCGGCGGGCAGGGGCAATACTTCAACAAATTGCGTCGGGCTGAAGTAGTAGCGAACTCCGTTTGCGTTCTCAGGATCGCTGCGCTTCACTGCGCCCAGATCGTGCACATAAAACTCCTCGCTCTTGGCGCTGTCAGAGGCGTAGACCGAAATGTGCGAGATTCCCGTGATGGGCGGCCGATGCTCCGCCGCCTGCGCCTGCGCACATACCGGCGTCATAACCAGAACCAATCCTGCAGCTGATGCGAATGTCTTCAAGTTCACTTGATCCTCCGGTCAAACAGTGCCGGGCTGGCGGCCCTCGTCCATAACCGCCTGCGCACCGCAAGTCAACCGTCATGAATTCTAGTCACGCGCCCCCAAAGCTGTCCAAGAAAGTGCTGGAAAAGCCGAAAACTGCTTGAGAACTACAGAAGAAAAAGCCTTTACCTCGAATGACCTGAGAGACGCGCACCTTGATTTTCCTGTGCTATAGTCCACAATGATGAAAATCAGAAACGCAATTACCGAGTTCAAACCCATTCAATGGGCACTCCTGCTGGCGTTGGCCTGGACCGCGCTGGTGGCTACATCGCATGCGCAGACCGGTGCTGACGCAATCCAGGCGCCCGACTGGGCTCAGCCCGGTTCGGCCACCCACAAGCAGGTCGCTCCGCCAGCAGACTTTCATCGGGCGACGCGCAACTTTGCCGTTCCTATCGGGATTTTTGAGGGGCAGTCCGACGTTGGGGCTGCGCTTGTTCCTTCCAGCGCCAGCTTCGACCCCGCGACCAACCAGTACACCATCAACTCCGCGGGCTATAACATCTGGTACACGCGCGACGAGTTTCGTTTTCTCTGGAAGAAGATGTCGGGAGACATTTCGCTGGCGGCAGACGCCAGTTTTCCCATCGCTGCGCCGCCCCACGACCGCAAAATCGTGCTGGTCATCCGCCAGGATCTCGACGACGATTCAAAGGAAATCATGGTGGGCGAGCACGGAACCGGCATGGTGCACCTGGCCGAGCGTCCCCTCAAGGATACGGATATCACTGACATGCAATATCGCATCGGCGGCGGACTGATCCCCGACGGCATGCCGCAGCGCATCGGGATTGAGAAACACGGCGACAGCTTTGCGCTCTACATCAGTGTGAGGGGCGAACCGATGCACCAGTTTGGTCCGCCTATCGTGCTTGCTTTCCATGAGCCCTTCTACGTGGGCATCGGCTTCTGTTCGCACTATCCTACGACGGTTGAAACCGGCGTGCTTTCAAATGTGGTGCTTGAGAACGCCGCGGGAAAGATGAACTAGCGGATTCAAGCGTACGGTATACTTCGTTTGCGGTAAAGAAACGTAAAAGGAGCTGGAATGAGCCTGCGATCGATTGTGAAGTTGGCGGTAACCGGAGTTGTGGCGCTGGCGGCAATGGCCGGCACGCAAGCAATGGCACAAGGGAGTGACACGGTACTGAAGGCCGCGGATGCGCAAAAGCTGCTGCCGGCGTCGGTTTATTACAAGGGACAGTCGGCTCCCGTGCAGGCGCGCAACTCGGGCGGTGTTAAGTTTGCCGATGGCGATTATGTGCTGGCCACCCTGGTGGACACATCCGGCTATTCCACGGGCATTGCTGCAAAGTACCAGGGATACTTCATTACTGAAGCGCCTATCAAGGTTGGCAGCGCGAGCCTGCCGGCCGGTATCTACGGTTTTGGATTCATCGCCGACAACAAGTTCATCATCACCGACGTGGGGGCGCACGATGTGTTCACCGTGGACACGGCCAGCGACGACGGAATGAAGCGGCCCATGCCCTTGCAGGTGCTTGCCGATCCGGGTGGCGGATTCAGGCTGTATGCAGGGCGCAAGTACGTCAACTTCAGCCGCTGAACCCGGGCAACAAAATCTGAATGAAGGCGGGCGGCACGGGATTCTGTGCAGCCCCGACCTCGAGCCTGTGATGAGCCAGGGCGTGACCCGTGTGGGGCGCACCCAGGCTGATTACAGGCTCAAAGTCATTTGAGGCTCTAAGATTGAAGGGACGAACTCGAGCGCCCGTGGCCCAATCCCCTCCCAACCCGATGAAGCAGAAGGAAACGGCTGCTCCGCGGGTCCGGAAGGGTGTTTGGGCTCAGCGGGGCCAGGCCGGCCGTGTCTTTCTTCTTCTCTCCGCCGCGCTGGTTCTGGTTGCAGCACACAGTGCCTCTGCGCTTGAACCAACGACGCCGCTGGCCAACTATGCTCGGCAATCGTGGGTGATGGAGAATGGGCTGCCGCAAAATACTATCCACGCCCTTGCCCAGACTCCCGATGGCTTTGTGTGGCTTGGGACTGAGGCCGGCTTGGTGCGCTTTGACGGCGTAGGGTTCCAGGTTTTCGATCACACGTCGGCTCCATCGCAGCCCGGACCGTCACTTCCAGGCAACGACATACGCAGCCTGCTTGTGGCAAGCGATGGAGCTTTGTGGATCGGAACGGGCGACGGCCTGGTCCGTTGGAAGAGCGGGGATTCGGCTGTGTTCACCATCGCCAATGGGCTGCCTGCCAACGGGATTCGCGCGCTCAAAGAGACCAGCCCGGGAGCGTTGTGGGCGTGGACTGACCAGGGCGCGGCGAAGTTCAACGGCTCGCGCTTTGAGGAGAGCGGCAGCGGCTCGTTGAACGTCGCTATGATGGCAATCGTGCCTGACTCCCGGGGCGAACTGCTGGCCACCGCAAGCGCAGGCACCGTCGAGGTGGTTCGCCGGAGTGTGGAGGGCGCGCATCGCCAGGACCCCATCGCTCGACTGACCGTGGGCAGGGAGTTGCCGGGTACGCGCATTCAATTCCTGCTGGCCGATCGCGAAGCAAGTTTGTGGATTGGCACCAATGGCGGCCTGGTTCGATGGACAGGGGGTAAGCTCGAGTCGCTTCCCGTCACCGATCCGCTGGCCAGGGCATCGGTGCTCGCGCTGATGGAAGATCGCGAGGGAAATCTGTGGGTAGGCACTGAGACCGACGGTTTGGATATTCTGCGCGATCAGCGATTCCACACGCTCGGCATGCGCGACGGCCTCACCTCCAACGCGACCACGGCAGTTGTGGAAGACAGTGATGGAGCGCTCTGGGTGGGAACCGCGGGCGGCGGGTTGGATGTGCTCGGCAAGAATGGGCACGTGCGCAGCTACACGGTGAAAGACGGCCTGCTGAGCGATGTGATTCTTTCGCTGGCGGCGGGCCTGCACGGAGAAATCTGGGCCGGCACACCGGACGGCCTCAACCGGATCAGCACCGGCGGGATTGGCACCGGCGGGATTGGCGCCGGCAGCGTGGCCCGGTTCACCTCGGCTGACGGGTTGCCGGACGATTTTATCCGCTCGCTGCTGGTGGATGCCGATGGCTCGGTGTGGATTGGAACGCGGCGAGGGCTTGCGCACTGGAACGGGAAGGCGGGTGTGGCAGGTTCTCCTCTGCAGATGGAGAGCTACACGCAGGCAAACGGGCTGGGCAGTGACCTGGTGGGCGCCATGGCGCGCGACGCCGTCGGCGATTTGTGGGTGGCGACGCGGGCCGGTTTGTCGCGCCTGCATGCGGGCTCCATTGCAAACTTTACAACCGCCGATGGGCTCGCAAGCAACGTGGTTACGTCGCTGCTGCCGCGCGCGGATGGAACACTGCTGATCGGCACCCAGGACCACGGATGGGCCGTGTGGGATAAACATGGATTCTTCCGGTCAGGCGGCGAGCGCTCCAATGCGACCACGATTCATGCGATTCTCGACGATGGCGCGGGACGCCTCTGGTTCGCCACCGGTAATGGGATTGCGCGCTGCGAGCTGAAAGTTGCCGCGACGCCGGAGTGCGCGCACTGGGTTGAGTTCGGTGCGGCCGACGGATTGCGCAGCCGCGAGATGGCCTCAAACAGCCATCCCTCCGCATGGCGTTCGCGCGATGGGCATCTCTGGTTCGCTTCCCCTGACGGCCTGGTTGAAGTGGATCCCGCGCACTTCTCGCTGAATGCGATTGCTCCGCCCGTGGCCCTGGAGCGGTTTGTAGTGGACGATGTGGACCAGCCTCTGCGCTCGGCTGAAAGCGGTTTGAGGGTTGCGTCCGGGCACGTTCATTTTGAGTTTGATTACGTGGGGCTCAGCTTTACCGCGCCACAGAAGGTGCGCTACCGCTACATGCTTGACGGTTTTGACCATGGCTGGACGGAGGCCGGCGCACGAAGAAGCGCGTACTACACCAACATTCCTCCGGGCAAGTACACGTTTCGCGTGCAGGCGGCAAACAACGATGGATTGTGGAGCACTGCCGGCGCGGCGCTTGCGTTTGAATTGCGACCGCGTTTTTATCAGACCGGATGGTTCTATGTACTTTTGCTGGTGGCCGCTGCCGCCCTTGTCCTGCTGGTGCTGAGGCAGCGGTTGCGCCGCGCTGAGAGCGAGTTCCGCGCGGTGCTGGGCGAGCGCAGCCGCATTGCCCGCGAGATTCACGACACGCTGGCCCAGGGCTATGTCGGAATCTCGGCGCAGTTGGAAGTGCTGGGCGAGTTGCTGCGCAAGGGAAAGAAGGAGGAGTCCGTGGCGCAACTGGATCTGACGCGAGCCCACGTGCGCGAGGGGCTGGCGGAAGCGCGGCAATCAATCTGGGCGTTGCGTACGCAGGACTCGAGCGAGAATACCCTGCCGGTAAAGATGCGTCGCATCGCCGAAGCGGCCGGAGGCGCCGGTCTCAAAGCCGAGTTCAGCATCTTCGGCGCGTATCGTCCACTCCCGCCTGGGACCGAGCAGGAATTGCTGCGCGTGGCCCAGGAGGCCATCCATAATGTGAAGAAGCATGCGGGGGCCCGGCAGCTTTTCGTCCAATTGGAGTACCGGCCCGGTACGATTACACTGGAAGTCCGTGACGACGGCCGTGGTGGAGCAGCGGAGAAAAAGGCCGGCTCCGCGCAAGGGCACTTTGGATTGACCGGCATGAGAGAGCGTGCCGAGGCCATTGGCGGAACGCTTGAGGTAAGCAGCCAGGCCGGCGAGGGAACCGCGGTTCGCTTGAGCGCACCGGCGCCGCGCGTGGGACGGGAGCAGACGGGAGAACCGAATTGAGCAAGGACACGGCCAACACATCGAGCAATAAACCCACCGGCGATTCAATCAGGGTCCTGGTTGTCGAAGATCACCACGTGGTTCGCCAGGGACTGGTGGCGCTGTTGAATGTAGTGGATGGTCTTGAGGTGGTGGGCGAGGCTGCCGATGGGGTTGAAGCCATTACCCAGTTTCGCAAGCACAAGCCTGACGTCACGCTGATGGATCTGCGCCTGCCGAGGATGGGCGGAGTGGACGTCATCCAGCGCATACGCGTTGAAACTCCCCAAGCCAGGTTCGTTGTGCTCACCACCTACGATGGCGACGAGGATATCTACAAAGCTTTGAAGGCAGGCGCGCGCGCGTACCTGCTGAAGGGGATGACCACGGACGAACTGGTGGCGACCATCCGCACGGTTCATGCGGGCAAGTCGCACATACCGCCCGCCATTGCCGAAAGGCTTGCCGAGCGCATGGGCACTGAAGACCTGACCATCCGCGAACTCGACGTGCTGGAGCAGATTGTCCAGGGCAAGAGCAACAAGGAGATCGGGACGGAACTGGATATTTCAGAGGCGACGGTGAAGACCCACATCAACAGCCTGCTCAGCAAGCTGGGCGTCACTGACCGGACACAAGCCGCTACGGCAGCGATCAGGCGCGGCATTGTTCCCTACGAATCGCTGCGAAAGCCGCAACCATGATCCGGACCTCGATGAAAATCGCATGCTGCGTTCTTCTGGCGCTCGGCATTGCACGATTGCCGGGGCAGGGAGCGTCGTGGCGGCAGGCGACGGATAATGAACTGGCATCGGTACTGCCCTCGCGCGCCGTGGTTGTGAACGAGCACATCGAAACAGAGATGCGCACCGCGTCAGGCATCGTGGACGCCAACGGCCACTTCATCGCCGGCGTGGTTCTGCTCACCGTGGGCTAC
>Ga0255350_1000141_pt1 | contig 28568 bp, 22 predicted proteins | sample HBST25r1metaG_FD_186028 | JGI IMG/M metagenome (GOLD analysis project Ga0255350, IMG submission 186028) | Peat soil microbial communities from Stordalen Mire, Sweden - H.B.S.T-25.r1 | ecosystem: Environmental > Terrestrial > Soil > Wetlands > Peat | place: Sweden: Norrbotten County, Stordalen...
GGATTGAGCATGAGGAACTGGAGCAGTTCCTGAGAGGCTGCGGCTGGACCCCCTACTTCGTGGAAGGTGACGAGCCCGAGAAGATGCACGAACTGATGGCCGCTACCGTCGACAAGGCCATCGAGGACATCCAGCGCATCCAAGACAATGCTCGCAACAACAAGGACACCACTCGGCCGCGCTGGCCAATGATCGTACTTAAATCGCCGAAGGGCTGGACAGGGCCGAAAGCGGTCGATGGTTTGCAGATTGAGGGGACATTTCGAGCTCACCAGGTGCCGCTGCTAGTTGATCCTCAGCATCCCGATCATGTAAAGCTTTTGGAAGACTGGATGAAGAGTTACAAGGCAGAAGAACTCTTCGACGAGAATGGCCGACTGATTGCAGAACTGGAAGAGCTGGCGCCCAAGGGCAACCGCCGCATGGGCGCGAACCCTCATGCCAACGGAGGCATCCTGCTGCACGATCTTGTGATGCCCGATTTCCACGACCACGCCGTAAAGGTGACATCTCCGGGCTCAGTGAAGGGTGAGGACACGCTGGTGCTGGGTTCGTTCCTGCGAGATGTCGCCAAGCTGAATCAGGAAAAGCGAAACTTTCGCGTGTTCGGCCCCGATGAGACGGTCTCGAATCTTCTGCAGGCCCTATTTGAGGTCACCAACCGTCAATGGGATGCGCGCGAGTACGGCAATGACGAATTCCTTGCGCCCGAAGGGCGCGTGTTGGACTCGATGCTGAGCGAGAACCAATGCGAGGGTTGGCTGGAGGGATATCTTCTCACTGGCAGGCATGGACTCTTCAATAGTTATGAAGCTTTCATTCGCATCATCGACTCCATGTTCAGCCAACATGCGAAGTGGCTGAAGGTTTGCGATGAGCTGCCCTGGAGACGCGATATCTCGTCTCTGAACTTTCTCCTGGCCTCGCATGTATGGCAGCAGGATCACAACGGCTTCACCCATCAGGACCCAGGATTTCTTGACCACGTCATCAACAAGACAGCCGATTTCGTTCGCTGTTACCTTCCCGCCGACGCCAACTGCCTTCTGTCTGTCTTCGATCACTGCCTGCGCAGCCGGAATTACGTCAACGTGGTGGTTGCAGGAAAGCACGCGCTTCCCCAATGGCTAACCATGGATGAGGCGGTCGTGCATTGCACCGAGGGCATCGGCATCTGGCAATGGGCCAGCAACGATCAGCAGAGTGAGCCCGACGTGGTGATGGCCTGCTGTGGAGACACGCCCACTCTGGAGATTATTGCTGCCGTCTCCATCCTTCGCGAACATCTGGCCGAACTGAAGATCCGTGTGGTCAATGTCGTGGATCTGATGAAGCTACAGCCCAGCGCGGAACATCCACATGGACTGACCGAACAGCAGTACGACTCCCTCTTCACCAGGGACAAGCACATCGTCTTTGGTTTCCATGGATACCCGGGGCTGATCCATCGCTTGACCTACCGCCGCACCAACCGCAACCTGCATGTGCGCGGCTACAAGGAGAAAGGAACAATCACAACGCCATTCGACATGCGCGTACAGAACGATCTAGATCGCTTCCACCTGGTAATGGATGTCGTCGGCCGTGTACCGAATCTCGGCTCCAAGGGCGACTACCTGAAGCAGCAGATGCAGGACAAAATCATCGAGCACAAACACTACATCGATGCTCACGGTGAGGATATGCCGGAGATCCAAAATTGGCGATGGAATAGGGGCAACACGCAAAAGGGACACTAAATCCGGTTCTTGGAGTTGAAAGATGCCAATACAAATCGATGAAGAGGGCGGCGGACAGTCAGTCGCCGTGCGGGGCACTTGGAAGTTGATCAAAGCTGATTACGAATGCCTCGTACCCGAATTCGATCGACTTATCGAGCAACATGGAAAGCTGCGCCTGTTGTTCGAATTGACTGGTTTCAAGGGCTGGGAGCCGGCGGCGCTTTGGGATGAAGTCAAATTCGACGTGACGCACTTCGCGGATGTCGAACGGGTCGCGATGATCGGAGACAAGAAGTGGGAACATGGCATGACAGCGTTCTACAAGCCATTTACGGAGGCGACGGTTCGATATTTCGATCTAGCCGACGCAGCGGAGGCGTGGAAGTGGTGGCGAGTGCCAAAGCTGCCTCTAGCTGTAGCGGCGGCATAAAGCGGAATCGAGAAATTCCGCCCACGATCACCGCGTTGAGACGAACCGAAGCAAGTTCGCCGGGTTGGCCGCCCGGCTAATCAAACGATATCTAACATCTACGCAGGGAGCGTGGCATGAAGACGCATACCAGTCAGAAATTCGTCATCGGAAATTGGAAGATGCACACAACTTCAGTTGAAGCGGAGCAGTTGGCAAAATGCATTATCGATGGCTTCGACCGCTCCGAAGATGTCACCGTTATCCTTTGCCCGCCATTCCCTTATCTCGCGCTTGTCGGCGACATGCTTAAGGGTACCCAGATTGCGCTCGGCGCTCAAAACATGTATCCCGACAAGGAAGGAGCTTTCACCGGCGAGGTGAGCCCGACCATGTTGCTCGATCTTGGCTGCAAGTACGTCATCCTCGGACACAGTGAACGCAGGCACAAACTGGGCGAGTCCGATGCGTTCATCAACCAAAAGGTAGAGTGCGCACTGGCCGCAGGACTGAATGCGATTCTTTGCGTCGGGGAGACGCTGGAGCAACGCAAGGCGAAGCAGACTGAGGCGGTGCTCGACAGTCAACTGTCGCAGGGGTTGGCGAACGTTCCGCCAGAGTTTTTCTCCCAACTGAGTATCGCCTATGAACCAGTCTGGGCGATCGGCAATTCTCTTCACCATGAGAATCCACAACAGGCGCAGGATGCGCTTTTGCTGATTCGCAAGAAGCTCAGTCAAATCTGTGGAGATTTCCGGGCCCAGCAGATGATTGTTCAATACGGTGGCAGCGTAGAACCTGAAAATGCAACTGCATACCTCGGTCAGCGTGACATAGATGGAGTCCTCATCGGGGGTGCTAGCCTAAAAGCCGACAAGTTCCTCGCCATCGTCCATGCCGCAATTGCTGAGAACAAAGCAGAGGTGCAGCCGGTTTGAATTGAGCCAGGAGTTCGAGATGCGCTCCTTGCTCTCGATTCGGCTTCGTTCAAGGACCCCAATGTGCAGACAGGTCGCTAAGTTGCTTTACCCTTTGGCGATGGTTGCTTCGATAGTAGGCGTAGATCTTCTGTTCTTCAGAAATCGATTCTGGGGACGACTGACGGTGAATGTTGGAATCGTTTTGGTGTTCGCCACGTTCTACTTGAGATTCCTGAGGCGTCCACGAACAAGGGGATACATAAAGAGGCAATAATGGCGCAGCCGATGAGTTTCCCTCGTTCGTTCGTCCTGCCATTTATGAGTCCGGATGTGAACTCCAGGCTGACCGGACCATCCTTCTGCAGTCGCTTGGAGGCTTCATCACTCGTCAACTCGGCAGGGGTGTTGCTTGTTCCCTAATCAGTTAGCGCAGCAGGCGGCGAGACAGGATTGATCATTTGCCAGCAGTGCGACGTGCGGTTGCGCAGCTGATCGAGCGTGATCGTCAGTGTGGTCAAACAAGATCAATTGCATTCCCTGCGCGCTCGCGGAGAGAATGCTAAAGTTCGTTCCGTCCGGGCACACAGTTGCGCCCAACGGATATGTAAGGCCTCACCGGCCACACATAAGCACATGTTACATCCCAATTCTATTTCTCTGGTTCATGCGTGCGAGGAGTACCCGGTAGACTCTGAACGTCTCCACCTATGGCTTCGGACAACGCAATGTGGTGGCGATCGAGGAGAGTTCCCGTCGCCTCTTCATACTGGATCAATGCTTTGGCGTAGGCGGCTCGGGCTCTAACTACATGCCCTTCAGCGATGGAAAGATTCTGTTGGTCGGTGATGACGTCCTCCGCGGTGGCCAACGCCTGAGTGAATTTATTCTGCTGCAACTCGAGAACCTGGTGCGCGAGCTTGACGAGTTTGAGCGTGGCGTCGAGCGAGTCCCTGGCCTGTGTGACCGCGCTTATCGCCTTGTTGACATCCCATACGGTCTGGTTCCTCGCATCCTGCATCCTGACCTGGAAGCGCCGCTGTTCGAGCAGTGACCGTGCGGCGTCGGCTTGAGCAGTGCGGTTGCGGATAGGGAGATCGAGGGTGACCCCGTAGGATAGGTTGGGAAAGTTGTTTTCAAAAACGTTTGCAAAGGTTGGGCGCATCGCGCCGTCGAGACCGGCGAGGCTGTAGGATGCATAAACATCGAGTGAGGGGAGCAGCGCATTGCGTGTGGCCTCGATGGCGATTTGCGCATTGAGCAGGTCAAGACCGGCCCGCTCGATCTCCGGTCGATGGGATTCGGCCTGACGCAAGGCTTCATCCACCGGCGGCACATCGCCGGAGCCCGGTTCAGGCAAATGGTCCGAGGGGACTATCTCGACTGTCGCCAACTGCTCGCTGAAGCTTTTGGAGATGATGGCCTTTAAAGACTGAGCATCCTGCGAAAAGGCGCTTTGCGCCTCGATCAGATCCTGCTGGCGCAAGGCCACTGCTTCCTGGCTCCGCAGCAAATCATACTGAACCCCGGACTCGGACGAATGCCCGGCTTTCGCCGCGGCCTCGTTGTCATCGACGAGTTTCTGCGCGTATTCGAGTCCTTGCTGTGCTACGCGAATGCTCTCCTGGTCGGAGAGCAGGCCATAGTAGGTGGTCATGGCGGCGGCCACCTCCGTCATGACGCTTTGACGGAAGACACTCATCGAGTATTTGGTGTCATTGCGGGCGATGCGGAGGAATCGAGCGTTGGCGCGGACACCAAAGCCTTTCAACAAATGCTGACTGAATCCCGCCGACAGGCTGGAGACAAACTCCGGATTATAGATTCCGGTTGTGGTGTTGGAGGAAAGGATCGTGCTGGCCTCAGAAACGGAGATGCCCGTCCCGGTAAGAAAGCCTTGACTATATGCGGCTGAAACAGCAGTCTGGTGAGTCCGTTCAACGCGCACACCACTCACTACGGTGTAGTTCAGAGGGGTAATGGCGTTGCTCCACCCATAGGAGACATAAAGGTCAGGATCGCAGCAGCGGGATGGGCGCACTTCATTAATGGCGCCCCCAAGAAGACCACCTGCACCCACGTCGCCAACCCTTGCGCTCCCTCCCACTCCTCCGCCGAGGCTGCCTGCGAAGAGGGTAGTGGACTGAGGAGAGCCTGCAACACCGCGCGTGGCTCCGCCCGCCTTGGCACGAAGCAAATCGGTCTGTGCGATAGGCAGGTCGTAGCGCGCCACGGCAATATGCAAGTTGTTTTCCAAGGTGAGCGCGATGGCGTCATCCAGAGTGAGAGCGAGTTTGCCTTCAACAATCAGATCTTCAAGACGGCGCGAATTATCCAGTTGCGCGGCAGGAACGAAGGGAACTAAGTAGGGTGCAAAAATTCGCGGAAAGGCGCGAGTATTTGAGAAGTCAATCGTGGCCACCTTGGCCGGGACCGGCACCGGTTCGACGTGCTGGCAAGCCGCGCGAACAGGTAGCAAGGATGCCAGCAGAGACACGACGGCCTGCAACCATCCAATCCGCGCTCTTGTCACTATGGCCGTCTCCTTGGCTGGTCGTTGTCGATCGAAGAAAGGGACCTGCGGTCCTTCGCCTGGTCAGTGTGCATTCATTCGAGATCCATCAGTCGCCGGACCTGTCTAATGGCTTGAGGCACATGACTTGCCTCTCAAGGATCAAGCTTTTCACTTTGGAAGCCAGGGTACTGAGCAATTGGACACATAGGGTGGGTTGCGATGTCTTACCGGTTGCCTGGTCGATTTGCATCACTTCCCGGATGGAATGTAGCGCTGACTTCATGCGCGATGACGCACGAGCGAGACCAAACGACAACAACTCCCCGTATTCGCGTGCGCATGGCGTCACTCACCGGTAAGCGTCGCGCTGCACGATTAGGCGACCTACCGTTGGCTCGGCCATGGCAAAATCCTGCACTTCGGGCGCATGACTTTGATATCTTTCGCCAGACCAAGAAGCGCCAGCAGCCGGATGAGCCAGTAGTTCAGGTCCACTTCCCACCACGCCATGCCATGAGCGGCAGACACGGGATGCATATGGTGATTGTTATGCCAGCCCTCTCCGCCGGTCAACAATGCGACCCACCAGTTATTGGTCGAGTCGTCGCGGGTATTGAAGCGCCGCGCACCCCACAAGTGGGTTGCCGAGTTAACCAGCCATGTTACATGGAAACCCACTGTAACACGCAGTAGCACGCCCCAGAGCACCCACGACAGGCCCAGCGCCCATCCTCCCACGGCGGAGCCGCACGCCATCAACACGATTCCGGAAAGTGTGACGGGCAGCCAGTGCCAGACTGCCAGCCAGCGGTAGAAACGGTCTCGCTGCAAATCGGGCGCATAGTGGAAAACCATGGCGCTCTTGTTGTGCAGCGCACCACGCAAGATCCACCCCATGTGCGACCACCATTTGCCATCGCGCGGTGAGTGCGGATCTCCCAGACGGTCGGTGTACTGGTGGTGCATGCGATGCACAGCAACCCAGTAGGTAGGACTGCCCTGCAGCGCCAGGGAGCCACACACCGTCATTCCATACTCCAGCCACTTGGGAGTGGTGAAGCCGCGATGCGTGAGCTGGCGATGATAGCAGACGCCGATGCCAACATTTTGACCCAGCACCCAAGCGGCGAAAAACACAGCCAGCGAAGACCAATGAAAACAGAACAGCGCAGCCACTGCTCCCAGGTGAAACGCCGCAATCACGACGAAGAACACCCAGTTGAATTCATCCGTTTTGCCCTCCACCAGTTGGACTGCTTCGGAAGCGTCGGTTTCCTGCGACTCGGGGATGAACGTTGTCATAGAAGTTCTGCCTTGGATTTTAAGCAAATGGTTGCGTTTGCGCCCCAGCACTGCATCCGAGATAGCTTTTCAGGCGGCGTTGTTCCTTCCTTGATCGTTAACAGCTTGTTTCCGGATTGGCTGAGCAAAAATGCTCACAAAGGCGCAAGCTGCCAGCCATGCGCAAAGGGCAATGGCTACTCGCACCACATTCCCGTTACCGGCTGCTTAGATTCGCTCTTGCCTGTGGTGCTCAAGAGGTGTTCAGCCAGCCTCGGGTGCTCGACGAAGACCGGCTCTCCGCGCCTGGCGGCACTGTTGACAGCACCCTTTAATGGAAGTCAGCGAAGCGTTAACAACGCATGAGAGGGTTGGTGGAACGACTTTAGTGTTTTTGCCATGAATCAAAAAATGGAACAGACCATGCTGCATTCGCTCATGAGAGACCAGATAACTGATTTCGACCGATGTATGATCGATGGCACCCAGAATTGGCGCGGAGACCCTATTGGCAGTCTCGGCCGGATCAGCGACTGCGAGTACACATGATGTCTGTTGTCAGAGAGGCAGATGCAGCCAGACAGGACAAGTGCGAAGACGGCGCGTAAAGCACCCGATCCATCCCCGCAGCCTCCGCTGTCTGCCTCCAGCACGCGGCTGTTGCCGTGGCTGATCGCGGTGGCGTTTTTCATGGAGTCTCTGGACACTACAATTCTGAACACCGCGGTGCCGACGATCGCAGCGGCGCTCCACGTTGCACCCCTCAGCATGAAGTCAGTGCTGGCAAGCTACACGCTCAGCCTCGCAGTTTTCATTCCGATCAGCGGCTGGATGGCCGACAGGTTCGGAACGCGCCGGGTATTTGCCTCGGCGATTGGGATCTTCACACTTGGATCGTTTCTTTGCGGCATATCGAGCAACATTCACCTGTTGGTGGCATGCCGCCTCCTGCAGGGCTGCGGCGGATCCATGATGGTGCCCGTCGGACGACTCACGATTGTGCGCACCTTCTCGAAGTCCGATCTGGTTCGCGCCATGAGCTTTGTCTCCATTCCTGCCTTGATTGGCCCCATGCTGGGACCCATCGCCGGCGGGCTGATCGTGGGATACCTTCACTGGAGAGTGATCTTCTTCGTGAATATCCCGATTGGGCTTTTAGGTTTGGTCATGGTCTACCTGCATCTTCCGGACTACCGCGAAGAGCACCGGAATCCATTGGATTTGGGTGGTTTAATTCTGTTTGGGTCCGGCATTGCGCTGCTTTCTTATGTGCTGGAGGTGTTTGGGGAGCATACAATGACCGGCTCGGAAATGCTGGCTGGCCTAGCGATTGCAGCCCTTCTTCTGGCAGGCTACGGTTGGCACACGAAGAGAGCCAGGTTTCCCATGTTGCGCCTGACCTTGTTTCGCATTCGCACTTTTCGCTCGGCAGTGAACGGCAACTTTCTCACCCGCCTTGGGATCGGCGGCATTCCATTCCTTTTTCCGCTCTTGTATCAGGTTGGCCTCGGCCTGACTCCGATTCAGTCTGGCCTGCTGATGATGCCGCAGGCTATCGCGGCGATGAGCCTGAAGATGACGATGCCGGGAATTCTGGCCAAGGTCGGATACCGGGGCGTGCTGATTTCGAATACGCTTGTCATCGGCCTGTTCATCTTCTTGTTTTCAACTATTGGAAGGAGGACGCCAATTTGGCTGATTGTTGCGGAGGTGTTCTGCTATGGCTTCTTCACGTCGCTGCAATACACGAGCATGAACACACTTGTTTTTGCGGACGTGACGGACGAAGTGGCGAGCAGCGCAAGCTCCATCGCGAGTACCGTGCAGCAACTGTCCATCACCTTCGGTATTGCGACGGCATCATTGTTGACGGTCTTCTTTCTCCCCGCGCGGTTTCAGTCCAATCCCCTTGAATTCATAGGTGGCGTCCACAAAGCGTTTTACGTTCTTGGTGGAATGACACTGCTTTCTACGATTGTCTTCTTCGAGTTGAAAAAGGGAGACGGTGACGCTGTGAGTGAAGGAAAGACGCTCCACGCCGCATAGAAAGGACACGCGCATGGGAGCAAGGAGGGAACTGGGAGAACGGTCTCAGAAGTGGATCAGAACGGGAGAAAAGAGGACCCAGATGCCCACTGTTCCTGAATTTCCAGGTTTAAGTTGGAGGGAACTGCTTCGCACTACCTGGCGGGAGGCGGCTAAAACCAATATCGCGAACCGCGCCGCCGAACTGGCATTCTGGTTCCTGCTGGGCTTTTTCCCTATGCTCCTGTCCGTCGTCAGCATGGTTTCGACACTGACCTCGGCTTCGGATTCGCAAGCAATCCTGATGAACTACGTGGGGGAAGTTCTACCGTCTGCGGCTTCCAACCTGGTAGAGCAGGTGTTGGCTCAGACAGCCAGCAGCGGAAGAGCCTGGTTTGCGCTGCTGTTTGCGCTATGGTCCTCTTCATCGGCGACTGCGGGCCTCATCGACACTCTCAACGAGATATATGGTGTGAAAGAAAGCCGACCCTGGTGGCAGTGCCGTCTGATTGCCCTGGGGCTCGCGCTAGCCATGGGTGTACTGCTCACCACCGCGTTAATGATCGTGGTGTACGGTCAAGCAATCCTGCTCCATTTGCTGAACGTTTCTTCAACCCTCTTCGTCTTGAAGTTTGCACAGTGGCCAGCCGCGGCGTCTCTGCTCATTCTGGCGCTGCTCGGTCTCTATCGCTTCGCCCCGAACATTCCCCAGCAGAGATTGAAATGGCTGCTTCCTGGGAGCGCCTTCGCGGCAGTCGTGTGGATGGTCGCCTCAGTTCTGTTCAAGGTATACATCCGTCACTTCAGTAATTTTGGGCTGCTTTACGGCTCGCTCGGCACCCTCATTATCCTGATGTTCTGGTTCTACCTGAGTGGAATCGTGATTCTGGCCGGCGGTGAGATCAATGCCATTCTGGAAGACGCCGCCGCCCAGCACAAGATTCCCGGAGCGAGAAGGCGCGGACATCGGTAATTGCCGAAGGTGCTGGAGTAGCTTCGAATCATCGATTCCACTTAGGATGTTCATGACTCATTTTCCTTAACTCGCAATAGGCCGTGCAATCATGTGGGCGGCAAACGCGCGCATATCTAGCTGGAGCAGAAACTCAAAGCTGCTCTTCAAGAATCGCAAGACCCGCGAATGATTGTTTACCCGACCGTTCGACCCGAGGAGGAACATGCTACACAACGCGGATCCAAAGCAGACTCGTCTGCAACTGTGGCTAAGGATCGATTCTCTGCAAAAACCAAAAGTTTATGCACAGATATTCGATACGGCAGAGATTTACAACCTTAACTATTGGTTGGAGATCGTCTTATCGGCAGGGATTGCCGCTTTGGGGCTTGTGTTGAACAGCCCTGCCGTCATCATAGGCGCTATGCTCATTTCCCCCTTGATGGGGCCCATCATGGCCGCAGGATTGGCCTTAGCCGCAGGGGACCTTTACCTCGCATTTAGAGCCATAACGAATCTTGCCGCCAGCGTATCCCTGGCGATCGGGTTTTCTGCTCTCATCGTCTGGCTGCTCCCTTTTCATTCTGTGACCGGCGAGATATTGGCCAGGACCAACCCCACCCTTCTCGACCTCGGTGTGGCCCTCTTCTCCGGATTGGCCGGTTCCGTTGCAGTATGTCGCTTTGGCGGAGGAGAGGCCGTCACTACCTTGCCAGGGGTGGCGATAGCAGTCGCATTGATGCCTCCTCTGTGCACCATCGGCTTCGGGTTGGGAAGCGGCGCAAACACCCGGATCATGGGCGGAGCCGGTCTGCTTTTCTTGACAAATCTGGTCGCCATTGTGGCAAGCGCGTTTGTTGTGTTTCTGCTGACGGGTATGAACGCGCCGGAGGTTCGCGCGGAGATGGAGCATTCCCAAAAGACCGAAGCGCTCGCCCAGACGATATCGCGGGGATGGTTTTCGCGAGCGCTGATCAACGGCGGCCAGCTTCGGTGGCGAATCCTCATGCTGGTTGTCTTGCTTGGAGCCATAGCGCTTCCCTTGAGAACGGCATTTTTGCAGTTAGCCGGCGAAGCGATCGCAAGAAAGACGATCCAGGAAGCCGTCAAGGACCTGCTGCCGCCAGGAGCACTGGTCTCCCAACAAGTCGAAGTGGGCCGGGACAGTGTTGCGGTGCGGCTCGTCTCAACTCAAGTGGTTTCGGAAGATAAGATTCAGAAAGCGGAGCGCGTTATCGAAGGACGCTGTGGGCGGAAAACTGTCCTCTCGGTTGCGAGCATCGCTAGCCAGAGCGAACTGGCCGAGTTGATGCAGAGATACTCCACGCCGTCACAACCGCCCCCTGTTGTCCCTGAGTCCCTAGAAGACATTCACAAAGAAGTGACTACTCGCATTCAACCGGTTCTCGCCGGTATTTGGCCCACCGAAGCGCCTCTCCAGGGTTTCGATCTGGGGTTCGATTCGACCGGCATGGTGTTGACCGTTCGATACATGAGCGATCATGAACTCGGAAAAATTTCTGAAGATATTCTCGCCCGAGAGTTGCAAGAGAAACTTGGGGTGCCGACTATTTCCCTGGTTGCGCAGCGCGTTCTTCAACTCCGAAAACAATCCAGGAAAACGAAGCGGGAGCCGCCCTCCCGGGGTGGCCGTCCGGGCATATAGACCATGTCGCACGCTCGTACAGCAGGGCACTTGACGAGGGATCGCTTCCAACCTGCGCAGAAGAGGCGCCATCGTCAGGCCTAGCAGGAACACTGAAAAGCCGACAAGGAGGTCATGTACTCTTAGGCGGCACGGGGTTTTCGACGGCGGGTGCGTGGCTAGTTAAATTGCGGTCAACTTCCTCAATCAGTTTTGACGCGGTGTTTGCTGACACCCACCCATCGTGCATCGCTTGTTCGATCGCGCCCTTCTCTGCGTTGTTGAGCCGCGCACGCGCCACCCGGAATTCCTCGGAAAGGCGGTCCTCGTTATCGCCGAGAATGGAATCGATCGCTGTATTCGCAGTTTCCAATCTCGAGTCAAGTTCGTTGCGCAGCCGTTGGTGCACCGGGCGGGAGATCAATTCCTTGTTTGCGATATCTTCCAATTCCGCAATGGCGGATGCAATCGCAACCTGGCGCACGCGTGAGCGCGAATAGTCGTCGTCACTGCTCTCACCAATGCCCAGCAAGCGGATGAGCGGCTTCAAGGTGATCCCCTGGACAACAATCGTGAACGCGACCACTCCGAACGTCAGGTTCAACAGTTGATCCCGATAAGGAAAGCTACTCCCGATACTCAGCACCAGCGCCAGGGAAAGAGCTCCCCGCATGCCTCCCCAAACCAGCACATGCTGCCATCGCATGGGAATCTTGGTCGAAAAGAGATTGCTGACAGGGACGAGCCCGTAGACGGTAAGCAGCCGCGCCACCAGAACTGCGGCAATCGACAGAACCAACGCCCGCCATATGTGCAGCAGCCCTCCTAGGCGCACCTGAAGTCCGATCAGCAGAAACAACACGGAATTGATAAGGAAAGATGCATATTCCCAGAACGACCACAGCGCAATCCGCGTGCGCCAGCTCATCCCTGTACGCATTCCGAAGTTGCCAATCATCAGGCCTGCCGCCACCGTGGCAATGACGCCTGACAAATGCAGCGACTGCGCGAGGAGGTAAGAACCGTACGCCAATATGGTTGTGAGCGTGATTTCAACCTCTGGGTCGTCGATTCTCTGTGTAAGCCTGCTGAACACATAGCCCAGCCCCGCTCCCAAAGCCGCACCGCCGACAACTTCGACCACAAAATCGCGAATTCCGGCCAATATATCCAGGCGCGAACTGGCGACTGCCCCAACAAGGATTCCGTACAGCACGACCGAAGTTCCGTCGTTAAACAGGCTCTCTCCTTCCACGGTGATGGTGAGCCGCTTGTCAATGGACATGTCTTTGAAAATCGAGAGCACCGAGATCGGGTCCGTAGCGGCAACAATCGCTCCAAAAACAAGTGCCACCAGAACGGGGATTCCCAGCACCCAATGCAGAACATAGCCAGAGATCATGGTTGCCGCGAACACGCCCACGGTCGCAAGCAGGCAAATTGGTACAAGGCTTTCCCGCAATTGGCGAAACTGAATCTTCAGGCTACCCTCAAACAAAAGGGCAGGGAGGAAGATGACCAGGCTCACGCCGGGTGTCAACCAATCGGGAGAATGAGCAAAGAGGTTCTGTAGGAAAGGCAGATGAAACGATCCGAGAGCCAGTCCACCCAGGACAAGAGCAACCGTGTAAGGAATTCGCAGGCGCGCGGCAGCTAAAGCAATTACTGAGGCTGCTATCAACATCCAGATCAAAAACTCAACCTGCGAACCAACAGTCATCCGTCCGCTCCAACAACTTGCTCTCCTCGCCAAAGCTAAACGCGTGAGGAGCTTAATTATAGTCGGGATTTTCTCTGGGAGACCTCAAGCGAGGCACCTGAGGAGATCGAAGTATTTCGTTCAACACGAGTTCCTTACGAAACCTCACCGACCTGGCTCGTTTACTTTTCAATGTCTTGCTTTGGCACCAATGTGCAACCGACCGGCTTTTCGCTGTTCGACTAGGACCAACGCCATCCGTCCCATAGACGGATGGCGAAAGCAGGCCCTTCATAACCGCAAAAGAGGGCGCTGAATATCGTCGATCTTCGCGACTGAATAGATTCCGACGTTTCTATCCGTCGAACTCATATTTTGATTCGAAATACAAGTCCAGAGCCAAGTGCCGCATCCGTATGGTCGTTCGTTCCCAGTCTTCGGTCTCAAGTACTACGATCAATCAACCTGATCCTCGGCGGAAGTCGGCATCAAACGGATCTGCCGAATTGTGTCGCGGTGGTATCCCGGATTGCTGCATGTGGAATCACTGAACAACCTGACCGGAAAACACTCACAGGCAACTGCATATCCTTGTCAGGCTGCAGTCTGTGGACGGTGCTCGGACAATCCTCCACCGCTGCATACTATAGATTGCGCCTGGTTGAATCCGAGTGGATATGCCTATTTGATGCTTGCATCCCGGAGCAGTTTGGCCCGCCGCTCTTCGTATTCCTCACTCGTAATCTCCCCGGCGGCATATCTCCTTTGCAGCAGTTGCAGAGGCGATTGCATTTCCCGGTAGGTGGACCGGCGCATTGGCGTCATGAAGGAGAAGAACACGACCCATAGTAGTATCCAGAAAAACCACCAGTACCAATGCATTCCCCAAAAATAGTACATAGCAAAACTCCTAAAGTGTGCGGGTTATTGTCTCTCGGCAGGTGCCGATGAACTGAAGAATGTCTTCATGGGGCAGCGCGAGCCTGAGCCATAACTTCCCTCCAGAAATAGTGAAGGCCGCAGCCCTGCCATGGGCCGCGGCCGTAGATTGTGAACGGGTCCAGCGCCTAGCGGGCGGGAGGGAGAAAAGGATGATGTACTACCCTTCCCAGATTTCCATCGGCGCGGCCTGGGGCATTATTGAGCGCGGTTTTAAGGCCAGTTGGGCGAGAATTCGGCCTGGGGCAAAATATCCTCCCCTTCGCCGGTTTTGTCCGCCGCGCCCGGAGCCGGGCGCGGAACGCCTGTGATCGCGCGGAACTGCTCGTCGGACAGCCGAAGCATAAGGCCGCCGCGGCCGATTTTCAAGGAGCGCTCCAGCGCCGCTCTGGCCCCGTCCTCGATCAGCCCATTGCCGCGCGCGGCAGTCTCAATGACGCTGGCGTCCTTCCGGAATTTGAGGCGCTTGGGAAGGGGCTGCCAGCGCTCGGTGAAGAAGCGGCAATGCCATCCGCCGAAATAGAAGAAGGTCATCCGGACGTGATGGCTTCCGGCGCAGAGTGCGCAGCGTTTGCTCTCGGATGTGTGCGGCTGCGGCAACGGCCTCCGGCAGGAGCTACAAATCTCGCCCGCTCTCATTCTTTTTCTAACAAACGGGTCCCAGATCCGGGCATGGGCGCAAGCTTTGTGTTCCATGAATAACATCTGAAGTTCTACCTCGTTGTTCATGACCCTCCTTAGGGCGAATTGGTTTAGCCACTGAGAATGGAGCGCCAGAGCCACAAGGTGGCTGGCGCTCCACTAGATTGGCGAGCATTGTCTAACCAGCTATCGCTGGCGGCAGATGCGGTATCCGTGCCAGCTTGCCTGACCGCAAACAGGGTGACCTTTCCGCGGCGCCGGGTTTGGCTGCGGGAAGCGCGCGGCGGGCCGGCACGGAGCCGGACGGGGAGAAGGCTTTGGCGCCGGGATTGCGCGTCCCGGAGTGGTATCCGGATCTTCAGGCGCGAGCACCTGTCGCAGCGCGAACGGGAGTTCCTCGATCTCGCCAGGATTCAGCCAAACCGCGCCTCCGAACGGGGGCACGATGCAACTCTCGCAATCGCCAAGAATGCACACGCCAGGCGCCAGCTTCCTTGAAGCGATCCGCATTCCCGCTGGCTTCCGGAAGAAGGCGTAGGTCTTATCTCCGCGACGCGCCTGGAGAGTGGCGCATTCATCCAGATCGGGAACGAGAGTGGCAAGCGACGCCCTGCCTACCACTCCGTCGAGAATCAGAACGCACAGGCCGGAGGGGCCGAGGGCGAGCCTGTATCCCCACAACGGCTGGGCAGCGGCCGATAACACCTCGAGGAGCGAGATGTCACTGGTCGCTTCGGAAATGAATTCTTCCGGGCACTCGTTCAGCTTGGCGGTCAGGCTGACCGGGAAAAGTTTCAGGCTCCGGTGCGCTAGTTCGCGCATCTCGTCGGACAGATTCTGGCTGAAGTGACGGGATTCGAAGGCTCTTGAAAACGAGCCCGAAGGACGAGAGAAGAAGTGATCAAGGTCCATTTTTGGTCTCCTGTGGTCGAAAACAAAAGCGGCCCGCCGAATCGGAGCCATATGGCAACGAGCAGCGGGCCGCAGGTTAGTGTTGTGAATTCAGGTCGTGCCGTTCTCCAATAGAGCGGTCACAGGGTGAGCAGGGATCCTCCCTAGGAGGATCCCTGCTGTGAGTGCGGGTCATTTGCGGTTTCCTCTCATGGAACCTGGTTGAAGATTCCGCGCACGGCGACTGATGGTGGCATTACAGATTTGGCGTACTGCGCCTGTGGTGTTTGTCCCACCATCCGAAAGCCCGGCAGTTTTAGATTTCGTGAATATTTGAAGAGAAGAATTTGGGAAGGCGGAACATGAAACTGTTGAATGTTCCTGTCGGTCATTTATTGGTCCGGAAAGCAAAACGGCCCGCCGCTCTGAGTCTTGCGGGCAGAGCGGCGGGCCGTGGTTAGCTAAAGAGGCTACACCGAGGATCGTTTCCGTTGGAGCGCAAATAGTAGCGTAAGGTCGTCTCGATGCCGCGGTTGCCCATGACCTGCTGAAGGATCTGCGGGTTCATTCCGGACTTCACCAGAGTGGCCCAAACGAGCCACGCAGGCTGTGCCGAGAATCCGAAGCAATGCCCAGTCTCTCGGCGACTGCCTTGAAATGCGGGGCGGCACGGCGCATACGCCCCGCTGCAGAGTCGCCGAGGACGTACTCGGATTTTCCACGATGCGCACGGAGCACGTTAAGGGCCTCGCGGACCAAGTTCAGAGGGATACGGTGTTGTCTATCCGAAGCCCCTCGGAAGCGATACAAATTACTCCGGCTTGCTCATCGATGTCCGAAACTTTCAGGTTCACGAGTTCCTCGATACGCATGCCGGTGTCGGCAAGTACCGCCAATTCGAAGCCTGGGAGGCTACGAATAGCGGACCGGGCTAGGTAGTGGATTTAAGTTGATCAGGTTAGCCCATTTGGTGAAATGGAAACATAGCCTGATGAATGATGAAATTCCCTCCTGCAAAAGAAATTGGGGCGCCGAAGCGCCCCGCGATTATTCTTGCGGATTCGTGACCGCCGATCATTGTCTCAAGCTGCGGACGATGTCTCGGTAGCAAAGACACTGCCCACCGTCTGTACATCGCCGAAGTACGGCGGTCTATTCATGCGAATCAGCCGCCAACCACGTGGTATGGCTTTGCGAGGCTCGCGAGAATTGCGTTTGCGGGTTGATGAATCCTCAATTTTGCGAACAAGAAGCGAGCATGGATTTGTGCTCGCCGGGGGAGTCTTCCCGAGCAGTGCCAAGAACAGCATTCCTGCTCAGTCGTTTCCTTCCCAATCAATCCCCGATACGGCGGCGATGCGATCCTCGGCCGCGGCCGGACGAGCATATCTGAGTGTGGTTTCTAGGTCAGCGTGCCCGGCATACTGCATAATCGTGACCGGGTCAACACCGCGTCGAAACAAACTGGTGATGTAGGTTGCGCGGAACCGGTGCAGGTAGTACTCATCACAGCCGAGTTGTCCCTTCACCCCCTTTATGCAATTTGAGCACTTGCCACACTCGATTTTTGCTTTACGCGCCAACCGCTTCACGATTGCGAGCAGTTTGCCATTGGGCCTGTCAGACCGCGTAGGGATGATCAGGACGGTCTTGGGGTGTGCTTCTCTCCACTCCTTAAGCTCAGCGTAAAGGTCGTCTCCGATCGGAATGAGTCGATCTTCATAGTCCTTGACCGACCAGTCATACCGCGGCTTGCATTGAACGTGAAAAGTGTGATCGTCCCAATTGATGTCAGTCCATTCTGCGTGCTGAGCTTCGCCGTCCCTTAGGCCAAGTTTAAGCATGAGTGATATCGCCAGATGTTGGTAGGGATCACTTACTGAAAACAAGGCCTTGATTTGCTGGCGCTGGTAGATCTGCGGTAATTCCTTTTGGGCTCGCGGTTTTGGAGGGAATATCTCTGGGTCGGTCACACCTGCAAATCTCAGCCAGGAATGAAGGCGTTGGCGCTTGTTGCGAATGGTTCGAGGCTTTCTTCCAATTTTGCGCAGTGCATCATCAAAGTTTAGGATCGAGTCCCTGTTGACTTGGTCGACGTAGCGCAACTTCGTCATAGATAGGAATTCGTCGATCACGACGCGGCTTTGCTCCATCGCCTCGAGTGCATTTTTCTTTCGTTCGTATTCAATGTAGTCATCACCCGTTGCGCGCAGTTCCACGCGCTTCGCCAGCAGGTCCGCGGGATCAACCACTACAAGCCCAAGTTCCTCGCCAGCATCCTTTACAGCTTTCTTGCCGGCCATCTCGCGTCGCATGTTCTCGGCGTCAACGGCGTGGACCCCGGCAGATTTGTAACGTGTACCGGATGGTCCTTCGATCCTAATTTCGTAACGATAGGGATCCTTCAATTCCTGATGAACTTCATTTCCATCTTTGTCTATCCCAGTGAGGATCCATCCCTGCTTGGGATTACCTCTTTGCCCATATGCAGCTTTCACCCGGGGCCACTTGCCATCGCGTTTAAACCGGACCATCAGTGTCGGTTCCGACATACTCTAGCTCTCTCTCGAGAAAGCATACGCCCGAAAAACCGTACACGTCCAGTACACAACAAATGTCTCGTTAAAAATGGAAATCTTTTTCAACCCCTCGAGCGCAATTAGTAGATTTTCTGATATATAAAACCACAAGTAATTGTGTGTACAGCAGTCAAGCAGACACCCGCGCGCTCTCTACTGCCTTGCGGGGGGTTCGAATCCCCCTCTCTCCGCCACCGAGTCAAGTTGTTTATAATCTATAACTTATACATCGATAATGCGCCCGAATTTCGGGCTAGTTTCGCATAAATCATCCACCAGAGAATTTCTCTCCGAGTAGCTAATCTCCCTTTGAGTTGCCCTTTTCTCTGATCAACCAAAGAGCAGTGGAACTCCCATTCGTAGTAATGCGGACGCGTTCACGGCCCATCTTTGCCAGAATGTTCGCAATACTCTTTGCGCCCTTAGGGCGCCCATTTGGGTTTCCTGATCTTCCCTTTCGGAATTGAGTTCCCTGCGGAGGCTTGGCGAAGCCCACTTCGTATCCGCCAATCCCGGATCCGACTTCCCGCTCATAGAAATTGCTAACGTTCACTGCGCTGCGATCAGCTCTGCCCACGGTCACTAGGCCGCTCTGGACTTGCGTACGCTCTTTGGTGCCGTGACAAAAGAGATTGCAAAAAGCAACGGCCAAGTTTAGGAGGATGAACGGCCGGATCTCAACGATCCGGCCGTGTCAAAACCTATGCCTTCTCAAACTGACCAATGATGCGGAATAGGCTCCATATCAATTGCTCACACGTACTGAATGAGGACCCGCTTCATGTGTCTGCTCTCCAAAACTTGAGAAATTCGCTTAACGATGTTCCGTCGAAGATCGAGTTCAACAGGAATGTTCGGGTCCTGGTGAGCTTCATTGATCCTGGTGCCGACTGCAAAGCTCACGATGTCGCTGTCCAGGAGCATTGCCGCCAGACGTACGGCTGGGTTCGATTCCATCTCTTCCGGCGCAAACCCTTCCTCCAGAAGGCGAAGCACTTCGCCCAATGTCAGCGTGCCTTCTGTTACCAGGTCAAATCCTTCCATCATTGCCGAAGGAGGAACCTTGGAGTGCAGCCGCTGCCGCATATCGATCTGGATTTCGCGATTCAGCAGACGCGAGAGAATATTGGCCGTCGTTCCGCCACAGATCACTTTTCTTCCCTGGGTTCGCTCCGCCATCTTGGCCAGGTCGCGATCATGAGCCCTGTTGAAAGGAGCTCCCGTAATCACCAGCAGCTTGCGCGGACTTCGAAAGTACACCACTCCACACGTAATGTCGTCCTTCGCGCTGAGCCCGTCCACTTCTTCAGCCTTCGCCACCAGCACGCGCGACAACTCGCGCGCAGAGATCTGCGGATGGCGGTCAATCTTCTCGCGGACGAACCTCTCAACGTTCTCCAATCCCCATCCAAGTGGCGTTCGATACTCGCCCATGCCCGCCTGCGTAATGCCGTCGGAGAAGAAAATGATGCGGTCTTCACGCTGGGCATCGAAACTGGAGAAGCCGATCACACGGTCCTGCCAGCGCTCGGGATGCACTTCCGTCTTCTCTACGCTCAACCTGCCCTTGGGGCGAATCAATAGGAACGGCGGATTCCCGTGCTCAATAATGCGCGTCTCGCCGCTGCTGGCCATATCCACCACAGTGAACGTTGAATAACTTATCTTGCGCACGCTGCAAATCGGCAGCGTGTCCATGATGATCTCAGCCGACCGGCGAATATCCATCGCGCTCGAAGCAAACTTCAGTGCCATGGTCGCCGTCATGCTCGCCAGCACGCTAGCCTTCACGCCGCTGCCAAGCCCGTCAGAGAGCACGGAGACAACGCGGCCTTCCTGCTTCACCTGCTGCGAAAGAAACACGTCGCCTGAGATCAGTTGCCCATTCTTGGCCCGCTGGCAGGAGTCGACCTCGATAAAGCTCTCAGTTCCGTTCACTCATACCTCCGCCGCGGTCCTCAACATCCTTGGGTGTAAACGAGCGCACAATCGAATTGAGAATGATCTCGGAGTCCGCAGCATTCTCACCCAGCAGGTAAGCGATCTGCTGTACTGTCTTGAGGTTCTTCTGGATTACCTCGCGAGCGCGATCGATAATCTGCTCCTTCTGAAACAGCGGCTCTGATATGTCGCGAAAAATGGCGCACATCACCGAATGTGGCTCGATCGTGAAAACGCTCGAAGTCAGAATGCTCCGCTCGTAGCGAATGTCGTGCCCCACGATATCTTCGCTCGACTCAAGCACGCGGCGGAAAAGATAAGAGAACGGCATCACGTCGCTCAGAGGGCTGCCTTCGAGATTCCTTGTGGGCTCGTCCTCTGGAGAAAACAGCCGCACAAAATTCGAATTGCACTCTATGATCTTCAGCTCGTCGTCAACGATCACAACGGCTGACGGCATCTTCTGCAGTAGCGCATTGGCCTTCTTCTGTGCCAACTTGCGCGTATACGTTGCGCACATCATGCGCTCGGCATTGCGCGAAATCAGCGCGCCTGCAAAGTCCCGGCAAGTGTCATACCCGCACCCACCACAGTTGAGTTCGTCTTCCACTGCGTATTTCCCAACCGTGCGCAATGCCTCCCGCAATTGCAGTTCGCCGTACTCGTTGCGCGTCGCTGGGGCGGCTTCATAACTTTGTGTGATCTCAATCGACGATTGACGCGGAAACTCCGAAGCCGCCTTTGCATTGCGAACAATGTCATAGCGCCGCCGCGCAATCGAAGTGCCGCGCGTTGCTTTTGGTCCGTTGATGCAACCTCCAGCGCATGCATTCATCTCAAAGAACATCCCCTGCTCCCGCTTCCACTCGGGAATCTCCTTCAATGCCTGCTCCACATTTGGCATTCCCGACACCGCGACAAAGCCTACATCGTCAATCTCAAGTTTCCCTGTGAGCCCGGGCGCCATTCCACCCTCGATCGGCAGCAGCGCTCCCTCTTCCGCAGCTTTCGGTTCAAATCGGTCATCAGGGCTATCCACTACTTCGCTGAGCTTGATATGCCGTTCAGCCAGCCAGAAATCAAGATCCTCAAACGTAAGCGCCACGTCAAGAAGCGCGGGATGATCTTCAGCTTCTTTCTTCTCCGCAATGCAAGGCCCGATGGAAACAACTGCGATGTCATCGCCATAAAGCGTGCGCAGCACTTTGCAATGTGCAAGCACAGGAGACAGAACGCCGCATACATGCGGAAGACAATCTGGATGGAACTTCCGGATGAAGTCCACAACCGTGGGGCAAGCCGAAGAAATCCAGATTCCATTGGGCTTGCTCCGCATCAGGGCGTGCACGCTCGCTGAAACCTCCTGTGCGCCCAGTGCCGTCTCGGACACGGCAAAGAATCCCAACACTTTAAGTGCGCGAACCAACTGCCCGGGTCGCACCCCCGGATACTGAGCCACAAAGGAAGGAGCAAGCGATACGACCACGGCACGCCTGCAATTAATCAGAGCCTTTGCGCTTGGCAGGTCGTCGCACACCTGTTTCGCGTTGCTGGGACACGTCAATGTGCAATTGCCGCAAAGAATGCACAGCTCAGGAACCACCTGCGCGCAGTTCTCCTGGACCCGGATCGCCTTTACCGGGCACCCGCGAATGCATTTATTGCAGTCCTGGCACTCGTGTTTTCTGGTCTTGATAAACCTAGCTTGTTCCATGCTGTCCCCGATCTGGCCCGCCAAGCTGCTCTAACAGTCCCAGTAATCGAGCAGGCGTAACGCCGTGATAAACCTCGCCGTCGATGCTCAGATTCGGACCTTGCATGCACTCGTCCTGGCAGAGCTTGCCCGTCATCCGCACCATGGCCTTCAGCCCGTGGCTCTGCACATGGCTGTTGATTAAGGCAAGATTCTCTGAGTTGCCCCGCGCGAAGCAAGAACTGCCGAGGCAGACCACAATCTCTACTGGACCTTCATCCGGGCTCATGATTCACCTCACTATTGCGCCAGCTGCACCAGTTGCAGACCGGCCTCTACACGAGAAAGCAAAGGGACTTCGACTGTTCCTCTTCCGCCCTCTCCACGTCCCGCAAAACGCCCGAGCGAGTGGATCTGTCCGCGTAAACACTGGTTGCAATCGGAAGCGCTCTCCTCAATGCAAGCCTTCGCAGGATAGATCTCGTAGAGACTGCGGTATTTCATCGGCGTCAAATTTGGCATCACCACATTCGCGCCGGCTTTCAGCCCGAGTTTGCGCCCTTCGGTCCTGTTGATCGTGGCAAGCGCCGTTGTGCTTGGAATGTTTGCTTCAGGGCAAGTGATCCGTGTCAGCGCAATCATCTTGTAGACCATCTCTTCGCTATTCGGTGCCTGCTCGCCGTTCTCAATCAACGGCTTCAGCGCGCCTGAACCGAGCGGCGTTCCGGCATGAGGAATGAAAGGCCCAATCCCGATCATGTCGAGATTGAGTGTGCGAAACGTTAGAATGTCCCCGGCCAGGCTCTCGAATGTTTGCCCCGGAATGCCAACCATCACTCCACCGCCCGCCTCATAGCCAAGCGCCTTCAGTGTGCGCAGCAGTTCGATGCGATCCGACCCCACCTCATAGCGGCTCGGATGAATCGCGCGAAACAGCTTCTTGTCCGAAGTTTCAAAGCGAAGCAGGTAGCGATCCGCGCCGGCCTGGCGCCACATCTTGAATTCGTCTTGACTTCGTTCGCCCAGGCTGAGCGTCACTGCGAGCCGCGTCTCGCGCTTGATCCAGTGGACAATCTCGGCCATCCAATCTGCCTTAATCTCGCCATCTTCGCCTGCCTGCATCACAACGGTGCCATAACCAAGCTGTTCGGCCTCAAGCGCACAGTTCAGAATCTCTTCTCTCTCCATGCGGTAGCGCGTCAGTTGTTTGTTAGCCGCGCGCAGCCCGCAATACATGCATTGCCGCGCGCAGTGACTAGAAATCTCGATCAGCCCGCGTAAATGCACTGCATCGCCCACCCACTCCTTGCGCACGCGGTCGGCCCAACCGTACAGCAACTGCAATCGGCTGGGCCGGCTCTCATGCAGCCATTCAAGCAGCTCGGGTTGTGTTAACGCCTTCACGCTTGACTCACGAACCTCATGTGCTCTTCGCCGTTTTGCATCGCAGCGCGCAGTGAATGCGGCTCACGGTACTGCTGCCGTTCTTCCTTGTAGGCGGCAAGCGCCTCCGGGAAAGGCTCTAGTGCGCGTTCCAGAATCCCCAGGGAATACGCAATTACCAGACCGTAATTCGTAATCGGCACTCCCTGGCGATCACATTCGCGAATGCGGTTCATCATCTCCTGGCGATTCCACATGCACGCTCCGCAGTGAATCAACAGCTTGTACGGCGACAGGTCCTCAGGAAAATCTCGCCCCTTCACCGTCGTAAACTTCAGTTCTCCGCCTACATATTTCTGCAGCCACTGCGGAATCTTGACGCGTCCAATATCTTCTTCAATCGGATGATGCGTGCACGATTCCGCCACCAGCACCCGATCGCCCGGCTTCAACCGCTCCACTGAAACTGCCGCGCGCGTTTGCGCAACTAAATCGCCCTTCAAGCGCGACAGCAAAATCGAAAATGCCGTCAGCGGAATCGATTCCGGCGTCACCTTCGCAACCTGCTCAAACACCGCTGCGTCCGTCACAACCAACTGCGGCGGAGTCATCAGGTTGCTGAGCGTCCTCGCCAGCCCTGTCTCCTTTACCGCAACACAACAAGCCTCGCCGTCCAGCAGTTCGCGAATCGACTGCGCCTGCAGTTGCTTGATGCGGCCCTTTGGCGCCTCTTTGTCAAACGGCATCACCAGCACTGCCGTTTCCTGTGGTCCAACCAAGTCGCGCAGAATTACTGAAGGCTCGTTATCCTCGGGCGCCGCGACTTCGGCCAACCTGGTGCGCAGCGTTTCGAGACCTTCGCCGGTCGTCGCTGCGACCTTCGCATACTTGATCCCTGCCTGCTCAAATCGGATCAGCAGATCGATCTCCGGCCTGTTCAGGTCAACCTTGTTCAGCACCACCACCACAGGAATTCCCTGCGCGCGAAGTTCGGCCAGCAGCTTCTCTTCAAACTCTCCCCACACACCGGCTTCTGCAACCAGCACGCCAAGATCGCAGCGCCCAATCGCCTTCCGCGTCTGCGCAACGCGCTGCTCGCCGAGCGCGCCCACATCGTCCATTCCGGCTGTATCCAAAAAGAGAACCGGCCCTATCGGCAGCAGTTCCATCGGCTTCTCAACCAGATCGGTTGTTGTGCCCGGCACCTCCGACACAATGGAGACATGCTGCTGCGTAATAGCGTTCAGCAAGCTCGATTTGCCAACGTTGCGCCTTCCGAAAAAACCTATATGCAGTCGAAAGCCCTTCGATGTTGCCCGGATCATAGTTGCCTTTCTCCTTGTTGATTACTAAATGAAAACGTCGCGTTCGCCGCCGCGTACCTGGTTCAACATCGGCAGCGCAATGGCAGTCTGTTTACCATCCATGTTGTTCAGCTCAATCGAAATCAGATCTTCACCGGCCGACTTCGTCCCCGGCCCCGCGTAGTCACACAGGTACTCCTGAAATGTCGCAATCGCATTCGGGTGGCAGTGGTATTTGATCTCTCCCGGCTTGGCCAGATCCATAAAGTCATGCCCAGTGCGTCCGGTGCGGTAACACGCCGTGCAGAACGACGGAAGAAATCCAAGCTTCACCACATCGTTTACAACCTCTTCCACCGTGCGATGATCGCCGAGTTGAAACTGTCCGCCATTTTCATCTGCTTCTGCATCCTTGTATCCGCCCGGATCCGTGCGACTCCCCGCAGAAATCTGTGAGATGCCAAGCTCCAGCGTTGCGCGGCGTACGTCGGCCGTCTCGCGGGTGGACATGATCATCCCCGTATACGGAACCGCGAGCCGCATGATCGCAATCATCTTCAGAAAGTCTGCGTCGCTCACCGCATGCGGGGGCCGCGACGCCAGATCCGATCCCGCCGCCGGCTCAATGCGCGGAAAGCTGATCGTGTGCGGCCCAACGCCAAACTTCTCTTCCAGGTGCCGAATGTGTTGCATCATCGCCATGAGTTCGAATCGCCAGTCATAAAGCCCGAACAATACGCCGATCCCGACGTCATCGATGCCCGCCTCCATCGCCCGGTCAAATGCCGTCGTCCGCCAATCGTAATCGCGCTTCGAGCCTTTCAGATGAACCGCCGCGTACGTCGGCCGATGATAGGTCTCCTGGAAAAGCTGAAAGGTTCCAATCTCCGCTTGCTTCAGTTGCCTGAAGCGCTCCGTTGTCTGCGGAGCCAGATTCACATTCACGCGCCGGATCTCGCCCGGCCCCACCTTCGTCTTGTAGATTGTCGCAATCGAATCCAGAATGTACTGGAATCCCTCTTCCGGCAGCGCCTCGCCTGAAACCATCAGCACGCGCTTGTGCCCTTGCCTAATCAGCGTCCGCGTCTCCTCGGCAATCTCCTCCTGATCCAGGGTGCGGCGCTTGAGCGAGGTATTCGTTGCGCGAAACGCGCAGTAGGTGCACTCGTTCATGCAGCGATTTGAAATGTACAGCGGAGCAAACAGCACCAGGCGCGTGCCGTAGATCTCCTCCTTGATCTTCTTGGCTGCCGCCAGAATCTGAGCCACCAACTCCGGCTGCTCCACATACGAAAGACAGGCGACCTCTTCCATCGAGAGGCCGCGCATCTCGCGTGCCTTCGCCAGCAGTTCATGCACCATTGCAGATGCCGGGCGCCGTCGCGGCGTCAGTATGCCCTCAATCTCCTGCTCGTTGATAAAGTCTGCCCGCTCCTGCGTAATCAAGATCGCCTCTTCCCCCTGCCGTTCACTTGCCACAGTGATTGCAGGAATGCCCGTTGCAAGTCCCAGCCGGCTCGTCGTTCTCAATCCGTCTGTCGATCTCCTCAATTGCTTTTGCCGCATTGCAATTCGGAATGTGCTCGCCTCCGATCATTACGGTCGGTCCGCTCTCGCACTTCTCAAAGCAGAATCCTGCCCGCACATCCAGCTTGCCCTCCATCCCACTTTGCTCCCCATGGCGCAGAACTCCGTTCAGCACCTCCTGCGAGCCTTTCAAGAAGCAGTTCGTCCCCAGGCACACGCTCACCTTCAGCTTGTCTTCGTTCTCTGACTGCATCAGCGCAAGTGACTCATCCGCAATGCGCCGCCTGCTCTGGTAGGTCGTGTGCAGCAGGTGATGCGCCTTCTCTCCCCCGATATCTCCCAGAAACTTCGCGTAGCACTCCGTGATAAACACGTTGTCCTGCGACTTGTGCAGCTGCAGCATCTTGTCCGCGTGATAAAGCCCCTTCGTCCTCAGCGCCCGCGTATCGCGAGTCGTGCTCACTGGCTGCCCTGCGCCGCCAATGCAGCCGCCCGGACATGCCATCACTTCAATCAAGTCGTAGCGGCTCTTTCCTGCACGCACCTGTTCGGCAACCACGCGCGCATTGCGCAGTCCGTGTACTACGGCCAGCTTCAGTTCCGATCCGTTCACCGTGATGGTCGCTTCGCGCAACCCGGAGTCGCCGCGCACTTGCTGGAAGTCAACCTGCTCCAGCCTCTGCCCCGTCGCCTTCTCTGCTGCGTACCGAAGCACCGCCTCCATCACTCCACCCGAGTTTCCAAAAATCACTCCGGCGCCCGTGTAGAAGCCAAACGGCATATCGAACGATTCCGGCTGCAACGTATCAAACATGATGCCCGCCGACTGGATCATGTGCGCCAGTTCCTGCGTGGTCAGCACGTAGTCCACATCCGGATCGCCGTCCACGCCCATCTCAGGCCGCTGCGCTTCAAACTTCTTGGCCGTGCACGGCATGATCGCAACCACTTTCAGATCCTTACGCTCGATCTTCATCTGATCGGGAAGCATGGCCTTGACCAGCGAGCCGAACATTGCCTGCGGCGAACGGCACGTCGAAAGATTCGGCAGCAGCTCAGGGAAGTACTGCTCCGTGTACTTCACCCAACCAGGGCAGCAGGAAGTAAACATCGGCAGTGTTCCGCCTTGCGTCTTCCGTTCCAGAAACTCTGTGCCCTCTTCAATCACCGTCAGATCGGCGGCAAACGAAGTATCGTAGACTTGGTTGAAGCCCAGGTGTTTCAGCGCCGCAACAATTCGACCCGTCGTAATCTCTCCGGGCTTCAGGCCAAAGCACTCGCCCAGCCCCACCCGCACCGCCGGAGCGATCTGCACAATCACCGTCTTCGCCTTGTCGGCAATCAGTTCCCAGACCTTGTCAACTTCTGACTTGATGGTCAGTGCGCCGGTCGGGCAAACGCTTGCGCATTGTCCGCAGTTCACGCACTCGACCTCTCCAAGCGGTTTGCCAAACGCGGGCTGCACCATCACCTCGTGCCCACGATGCGAAAAGTCGATTGCTCCAATTCCCTGGATCTCCGAGCACATGCGGACACAGTCGCCGCACAGCACGCACTTGTTCGGATCGCGCACCAGTGAAGGCGAAGACTCGTCCAGCGGCACCGGCTGATGCACTGACTTGAACCGCACCTTCTTGATCCCGAGCCGTTGCGCCAGGCTCTGCAGCTGGCAGTTCGCGCTCCTCGAACACGTGGGGCAGCTCTGGTCGTGATTGGCCAGCAGCAGTTCCACCGCTATCTTGCGAATCTCGCGAATCTCCGGCGTCGTCGTCAGCACCTTCAATCCCGGCTCGGGGGGCGTCGAGCACGCGCCTGAAATCCCACGCCCCTCCACCTGCACAAGGCACAGGCGGCAAGCGCCATACACGCTCAGCTCCGAGTGATAGCAAAACGTCGGCAAATCGATGTTGGCCTTGCGTACAAGCTCCAGCAAATTCTGCTCGCCTTCAATCGCAACCGTCCGTCCATCGATCGTCAATGTTGATTCTGTGGCCTTGTTCATCTCGCTATATCCCCTCGACTGCGTGAATCTTGCAGGCTGTTGCGCACGCGCCGCACTTGATGCAGAGCTCCGCATCGATGTGGTGCGGCTTCTTCTTCTCGCCGGTAATCGCGCCCGTCGGACAGGCTTTGATGCACAACCCGCACCCCTTGCACTTCACCTCGTTGATCCCCGGGCTCAGCAGCGCCTTGCAACGCCCCGTGCGGCAGCGCTTCTCAAAGATGTGCTCTTCATACTCCTTGCGAAAGTAGCGCAGCGTCGAGAGAACCGGATTCGGCGCCGTCTTTCCGAGCCCGCACAGCGATCCCACCTGCACCGCGTGGCCAAGCTTCTCGAGCAACTCCAATGTGCCCGCATCCGCTCGCCCTTCAATCACGTCGTCCAGCAGAGCCAGCAGTTGGTTGGTTCCCTCCCTGCAAAGCACGCACTTGCCGCAGGACTCGCGCTGCGTAAATTCCATGAAGAACCGCGCAATGCTCACCATGCAGGTGCCCTGGTTC
>Ga0255350_1000147_pt1 | contig 28254 bp, 22 predicted proteins | sample HBST25r1metaG_FD_186028 | JGI IMG/M metagenome (GOLD analysis project Ga0255350, IMG submission 186028) | Peat soil microbial communities from Stordalen Mire, Sweden - H.B.S.T-25.r1 | ecosystem: Environmental > Terrestrial > Soil > Wetlands > Peat | place: Sweden: Norrbotten County, Stordalen...
GTTCTACATTCCACCTCGGCTGAGCACGGTTGCAGTGGCCGGGGAAGTGTACAACGCAAACGCGTTTCGTTACGAGCCGGGGGCGCGGCTGATCAGCTACTTGAACGCCGCTGGCGGTGCGACGCGCTCGGCAGACCAAAAGCGCATGTTCGTGATTCGCGCAGATGGCACCGTCGTGAGCCGGCAATCGCGGAATACCCACTCCCACGGCAGCTACGACAATCTAAGGCTTTTGCCGGGGGATGCCATCATTGTGCCGGAGAAGATCCGCGTGTCGTCGCCGATGAACACGCTTCTGCAGGCAACCCAGCTCGCCTCCGAACTCGCACTGACGGGAGCTGCTGTCAGCGTACTGAAGTAACTTGGGCAGCGGCGCCGCGCGACAGGAACCATGTGATGAGAAATGGAATGACACCGAACGAGACAACATTGACGATGCAGGCCGAAGAGCTCACGGACGAACAGATTTCGCCGAGGAGGCAGGATCCGCTCGTCGGAGTCCTATTGATTGAGTCGCTCACCAGCATAGCGCGGGAGAAACTGCTGATTGCGAAAGTTGCCGGGTTTGCCATGGTTGTTGGGCTGGGGATCAGCCTGGTACTTCCCGTCCGCTACACGGCGACGACCAGCATCATGACCCCGCAGCAAACGCAGTCATCGGCAGCGATGCTGATGAACCAGCTTGTGAATCCCAATGCAAGTTCCCTGGCCGCGGCGGCCTCGGCCGGGCTAGGCCTAAGAAATCCGAACGATCTCTATATCGGTCTGCTCGACTCGAGGACGGTGACTGACGCGATCATCCAAAAATACGAGTTGATGAAGGTCTACAAGGCGGCCGATATGACAGCAGCTCGAAAAGAGCTGTCTGAGCACACCAGCGTAACTTCGGAAAAGAGCGGACTCATTGCCATCTCCGTTACCGAGAAGGACAAAGCCCGCGCAGCAGATCTGGCGAATGACTACACCGCAGAACTTCGCAACCTGACCAAGACGCTGGCCGTGACCGAGGCGGCGCAAAGGCGCCTTTTTTACGATGACCAACTGAAGCGTGCCAAAGATGACTTGATCGCGGCGCAGGTAACTTTCCAGAAGATTCGGCAGGGCAGGGGCCTTATTCAATTGGACGCCCAGACGCGGTCGCTGCTCGAGAACCTTGCGGTGCTGCATGCGCAAGTGGCGGCCAAGCAGGTGGAGTTGCAGGCACTGCGTTCCTACTCGACAGAGCAGAATCCAAGTGTTCAGCTTGCGGAGAATCAGCTTTCGACCCTTCAGGCGCAGGTGGCCCGGCTGGATGAGAGCAACAACTCCTCCACGCCGTCGAAGCTTGGCCTTGAAGACGTTTCTGGTGCTGGTGTCGATTATCTTCGCGCCGAGCACGAGCTGCAATACCGGCAGACGCTGTTCGACCTGCTGGTGAGGCAGTACGATGCAGCCCGGCTCGATGAAGCCAAGGACGCTGCTGTGATCCAGGTAGTGGTACCTGCCACTCCTCCGGACCGCAAGTCTTCGCCGCATCGAGCTCAGATCGTCATCATGTGTACCTTGCTGGGCATCTTTGCCGCGCTCTTTTACCTGTTTATCCGGAACGGGGCCAACCGGAATCCGGATCTCTACCGATCGCTGATCGATCTGAAGTCCGCAATGCTTGGCCGGTAGCAGCACGGTGTACAAGCACCCTCCGAAGGAGGGGCAGTTTCCGCTCTACAAGAACTTTGCAAAGGAGTACGGCCATGATTGCCGAGGTTTCCTGCACGCATCTGGACAGCTTTCTGGAGAAAATCGAGAGGCGGAGCCTGACTGCCGGCATTGTCGGCCTCGGCTACGTAGGGCTCCCTCTAACACGACTCTTCACGAGTCAGGGGTTCCGGGTTCTCGGCTTCGACATCGACGCGAAGAAGACGGAAATGTTGATGGCCGGGGAGAGCTACATCCGCCACATCCCCTCATCGGAAGTGGCGGAGATGCGCCGGGATGACCGCCTGTTGGCGACGACCGATTTCGCATCCATCTGCCAGGCGGATACTCTGAGCATCTGCGTTCCAACTCCGCTCGACAAGTTTCGCCAGCCGGACCTCACGGCGATCCGGGAAACCGCGGAAGCGCTCACACCCCATCTGAGGCCGGGGCAACTGGTCATTCTCGAAAGCACGACTTATCCGGGCACGACGACCGAGGTTGTACTGCCGATCCTGAGACGGTCGGGGCTGAAGCTCGGCGAAGAACTCTTTGTGGGCTACTCCCCGGAACGGGAGGACCCCGCAAACCCGCACTTTACAGCGCGCACGATTCCGAAGGTGGTGGGCGCGAACGACCCTACCTCGCGCCGTGCACTTGAGAGCTTTTACAAGGCCTGCTTCGACCAGATTGTTCCGGTCTCGTCATGTGAAGCAGCGGAGATGGCAAAGATTCTTGAGAATATCTACCGCTGCGTGAACATTGCTTTAGTGAACGAGATGAAGTTGTTATGTCAGCGGATGGGTCTAAATATCTGGGAGATCGTGGACGCAGCCAAGACGAAGCCGTTCGGGTTCCAGGCATTTTATCCGGGACCCGGGCTGGGCGGTCACTGCATTCCGATCGATCCGTACTACCTCTCGTGGAAAGCACGGGAGTTCGACTTCACGACCCGATTTATTGAACTGGCGGGCGAAGTGAATACCAACATGCCTTACGAGGTGGTGAACCGGGTCGCTGAACAGTTGAATACGAGGGGCATCTCGACCAACTCAGCGCGGCTGTTGATCCTGGGCCTGGCCTACAAGAAGAATGTGGACGACTGCCGGGAATCTCCCTCAATCAAGATTCTCAAGCTGCTGGCCGAGCGAGGATTCGATCTCAGGTATTTCGATCCTCATGTTAAGGGTTACCGGTCGCATCGCTATGGGGCATTGGCGGGGATCGAGTTGGATGAACTTACGGACGAGGCGCTCCTGCAGTCGGACGCGACGCTGATCCTTACCGACCATGATGCGTTCGACTACGAACGTATCGTCCGGCTGTCCCCTCTCGTTTTCGACACCCGGAATGCAACGCGCAACGTGGCAGAGCACAGGGAAAAGATCACTCTTGCGTGAGAAAGAAGGCAACGTGGCAAAGAATATTGCTGTGGTAGGAAACGGATACTGGGGCAAGAACCTGGTGAGGAATTTTGCCGAGCTCGGCGTGTTGCGGGCAGTGTGCGACGACAATCCGGTGGGCGAGGCTAATATCAGGGCCAAACACCCCGACGTGCTGTGCTACCGGGATTATGAAGAAGTTCTCGGAGATCAGCAGATTACCGCCGTGGTTCTGGCGACACCGGCCGTACTCCATTTCAAGATGGCCCAGCGGGCCCTTTCGGCAGGTAAGGATGTGTACGTGGAAAAGCCGCTTGCGCTCAAGGCATGCGAAGGTGAGCAGCTGTTGGAACTGGCGACGCGGCGAGGCCGGTTGTTGATGGTAGGTCACATTCTGCAGTACCATCCGGCGGTGAAAAAGCTGAAAGAACTTATAAGAACCGGAGCCCTGGGCCGCATCGAGTACATCTATTCGAATCGCCTGAACATGGGTAAGATCCGAGCCGAGGAGAACATCCTGTGGAGTTTTGCTCCACACGATATCAGCGTTGTGCTGGGTCTGCTTGGCGAGACTCCGCAATCTGTGACCTGTGAGGGAGGCGACTACATTGGCCAGCATGTTGCCGATGTGACGGTGAGTCAGTTCAGCTTTGCCAACGGCGTGCGCGCGCACATTTTTGTGAGCTGGCTTCATCCGTTCAAGGAGCAGCGACTGGTGGTGATCGGATCGGAGCAGATGGCGGTCTTCGACGATATGGCAGCCGACAAGCTGGTATTGTATCCGCACCGCGTGGAGTGGATCGATCGCGTTCCGAACGCGGTCAAGGCGAACGCAGTGCCGGTGGATCTGGAACAGGAAGAGCCGCTCAGGAACGAGTGTCTTGAATTCATCGAGTGCATCCGGACACGGCGCAATCCGCTGACCGACGGCGCGGAGGGTCTGCGCGTGCTGCGCGTACTGAACGCATGCGAGCAGGCGATGGAGTCGCACAAGACGGTGCACCTGAGCGCGGAAGACGCGCCGCAGGCAAAACCCTATTTTGCGCATCCCACCGCGATTGTGGACGAGCCTTGCGAAATTGGCGCGGGCACCAAGATATGGCATCACTCGCACATTCTGAAGAACGCCAAAATCGGCGAGCGGTGCATCTTCGGGCAGAACTGCCAGGTAGCTGGAAACGTCGTGATCGGCAACAACGTGAAGGTGCAGAACAACGTATCGATTTACGAGGGGACGGTCGTGGAAGACGACGTATTTCTAGGCCCGTCCTGTGTACTGACCAATGTGACCAACCCGCGATCCCAGGTCAATCGCCACGAACTTTACGAGAAGACGATCATTCGCCGCGGCGCAACGGTGGGCGCGAACGCCACCATTGTCTGCGGCATTGAACTGGGACGCTATGCTTTTATCGCAGCGGGCGCAGTAGTGGCGCGCAACGCGCCTGATTACGCACTGATGATGGGAAACCCGGCGCGCCAGTCAGGTTGGATGAGCCGCCACGGTCATCGCCTTTCCGATCCGGACCCAGATGGGGTAATGCGCTGCCCGGAAAGCGGCTTCCGCTACAAGGAAGTAGAGCCCGGGCTGATGCGGTGCCTCGACCTGGACGAAGATGCCCCGCTTCAAAAGGAGCTGAGCACCGGCTCAAAAACGTACGACGAATTCAAGGCCCAGCCGGCCTTGCAGGGAGCCTTGTGATGGAAGTTCCTCTTCTCGACCTGAAAGCGCAATACGCAACCATCAAGAACGACGTTGTGAAGTCGGTCACCGATGTCTTGGACTCGCAAATCTGCATCGGTGGCCCAAAGCTGGCCGAACTCGAGCGGGGGGTTGCCGCGCTCAGCGGATGTGGATATGGGGTCGGAGTATCGAGCGGCACAGATGCGCTGCTCTGCTGCCTGATGGCCCTTGGAATCGGCGCAGGCGACGAGGTGATTACGACACCCTTCACCTTCTTTGCCACCGCAGGATCCATCGCCCGGACTGGTGCCACGCCCGTATTCGTCGACATCGATCCAGCCACCTATAACATCGACCCGAACCAAATTGAGTCGAGGATCACCAGCCGGACAAAGGCTATCCTGCCCGTACACCTGTACGGCCAGATGTGCGACATGGATCCAATCATGGAGATTGCCGCACGGCACGGTATTTTTGTGATCGAAGACGCCGCGCAGTCGATTTCGGCAACCTACAAGGGCCGCAGCGCAGGAAGTATCGGCACTGTTGGCTGCTTCAGCTTTTTCCCAAGCAAGAACCTGGGTGCGGCAGGCGACGGCGGAATGATTGTGACGAATGACCAGGCGCTGGCCGAGAAGATCAGTCTGTTCCGAAACCACGGCGCAAAACCGAAATATTACCACAAGTTTGTGGGCGGAAACTTCCGCCTCGATCCTCTCCAAGCTGCAATTCTGCTGGTGAAGCTTCCGAATCTGGATGCCTGGTCGGCAGCACGCCGCCGTAACGCCGCCTACTACAACGGACGGTTGAAGGAAGCAGGTATTGAGACGCCCTTCGTCGCACCCGAATGCGTGAGCGTGTGCAACCAGTACGTGGTCCGCGTGGACAATCGCGAGGAGTTGAGGGCGAAATTGAAAGTCGCCGGAATTGGCACGGAGGTGTACTATCCCGTGCCACTGCATCTGCAAGCGTGCTTTGCGTCTCTGGGCTACAGCAGGGGGGACCTGCCCCATGCGGAAAAGGCCGCCGACGAAGTGCTTGCCTTGCCGATCTATCCCGAACTGACTCCAGCCATGCTCGCCTATGTTGCCGATACATTGCTTGCGTCAGTCGAAGCCGGCAGTGGAAAGCATTCCGCCGACCTGGCGGGAATCGGCCGATGATCCGGAGGCACCGCAGCCTCGTAGCGAACACGGCTCTCAGCATCCTCGGCCAGGTGTTGCCGGCATTGACGGCCATCGTGGTGCTGCCGCTCCTGGCGCGGACCCTGGGCAATGAGCGCCTCGGGTTCCTATCGCTGGTCTGGATCGTAATTGGCTATTTTTCGCTGCTCGATTTTGGACTGGGGTTGGGAGTCACAAAGTCGGTTGCGGCGGCAATCGGCACCGGAGCCACGGAGAAGATTCCCACCGTATTTTGGACGGCGTGGATGACGCAGTTCTCGATGGGATGCGTGGGCGGACTGCTGCTCGGGGTGTTTGCCCATCCGCTGGCGGTCAACGTGCTGCGCGTACCGGATTACCTGGCCGCAGAAACTGTTCATGCCCTCAAAATGTGCGCGATAGCCATGCCGATCATCATCATGACGCCTTCGGTCATTGGCGTGTTGCAGGCCGGACAGAGATTTGACCTGACGGTGATGATCCAAACTCCATTCGCCATCGGCCAGTTCGCATTGCCCTACCTGTGCGCGCGGCATGGCATGGATCTGAGCGGCATCATCGGTGTGCTCCTTCTGTCACGGACGGCATCGTTTCTGCTGATGTGCGTAGCTTCTGCGGCCGTGTTTCCCGGGCTGCTGCGCCGGCCTTCGTTTTCGCGAGCCGAGTTCCGGTCACTCCTTGGATTCGGCAGTTGGGTGACAATTGGAACGCTGATTGCGCCCCTGGTGCTCTACGCTGACCGGTTCGTGGTGAGCAGGGTTCTCTCGCTCTCCTATCTAGCCTTTTACTCGATCCCGGCAGACGCGCTGATCCGGCTTATGTTTGTGCCAGCCAGCATTGTGAGCGTCGCGTTTCCGGCTTTCAGCCAATTGCGAGCGCGTGCCGACGGCGATGCGATTCGCGGCCTGGCGTACAAGGCCTCAAGGTCGATTCTCTATCTGATGGTGGTGCCGCTGGGCGCAATGATTCTGTGCGGCCCGCAGCTGATGAACGTGTGGATGGGCACCGCATTTGCGCAGAAGGCTTCCGTGGTACTGCAGATCCTGGCTCTGGGAGCTTTGGCGAACGCAATCGCCCGGATTCCGTTTGGGTTGCTGCAGGCCGTTGGCCGTCCGGATCTTCCCAGCAAACTGCAACTGATTGAACTACCTTTTCAGGTCGTATTGACCTATGTGCTGACGGTGCAATTCGGATTGCGCGGCACGGCGATTGCATGGACACTGCGCATGACGCTTGACATGCTTGCGTTGTTTTTCCTGGCACACCGGGCCGGTATCCTGCTGCTGAGCCGTGCGGGCATGTGGCGGGCCGCGGAAAACAGCGCCATGATCCTAGCCCCGGCGGTATTGATGGCCGTGGCACTCCCCCCGGGACTGGATACGCGAATGCGGCTTGCCGCCGATGCCGGTTGGGTGTTGTGGAGCCTTACGATCATCGCCTTGCGGGGCATGACGGCCCCGGACAGGACTGCATTCTCGCGAATGCTGGCGCGGGCATGACGAGCGTCCTGAGCACATATGTAAAACGCCCGAGGGGCGGATGGGATCCGCTTTGCGGCAGTTCCCGGCTGGTCTCTAACTTATGACCATTTCGCAAAATGCGGACTCCTTCGCGCTGAACGGTGCGACCTCGCAGATACCGGATCGAAGCACCTGGCGAGTAAGGCGGCTCGAGGTCTTTCTCGGCTCCATCCTGCTGGGCCCGGTGGCCGTGGTCTCGATCGCCGGCCGAACGCCTTCGATTTTCTGCGTCGACCTGGTTGCTCTGTTCTGCATCGTCGCCGTGCTTTGGAAACGGCTTCCGGCTGAGGACGTGAAGCGCTCGCTGTTTCACGGAGTATGGTACTGGTACCTGGGCTACCTTTTGCTGGTGTTGCTGACAGTTCCGATGGGAGTCGATCCGTTGCGCAGCATTGTCGGGCTGAAGGTGCGCTTGATGCCGTTTCTGATGTTTTCGGTCATCTCGCTGCTGCTGCGCAACCGGCGCCAGGTGATGCGCTTTATGACAGCCGTCGGGCTGTGCGGGGTGGCAGTGGCCGCAATGACGATCGTGATTTACACGATGGAGATGCACGGATACAAGGGCCCCTTTATGCCGGATCCCGAAGACACGAAGGACATAGCGCAGACAACATTCGGCGTGAGCAACTACATCGGCAGCATTTTGATTCTGACCCTTCCGCTGATCGCCACCTTCAAGCTTTCCGGCGGCGTGAAGACGGCGGCGGTAAGATTCGGTGCATTTGCAATATCACTGGTTGCGCTGCTGCTGACCAACTCACGCGGCTCGGTGATCAGCCTGGTGGCCGGCCTGGTTCTGTGGATGGTGTTCACACTCCTCTTTGTGCCAATGAAGGCCGTCGGTCGCGCTAAACTCCTGCTCTCTCTGGGCGCAATCGTCGCGCTGTCGGTCGTGAGCTGGGAGATGCTCCCGGATATCATCACGTATTCCTTCGCGCAGCGAATGAACGTTCTGCTGGCGGATGTCCAGAGCGGCAACCTGGCGAGTAACCGTGCCAGCGTCTGGCTGCCCGGCCTGAGTCATGCGCTGGACTCTCCGGTGATCGGCATCGGTATTGCAAATCAATACGAGGAGATGGCCAAACTGGGGATGGACACCTCATCGCACAACCTCTTTCTTGAAACGATTCTTGAGACAGGACTGGCTGGGCTGGTGCTGCTGACCGGGATGCTGACAGCGTGCTTGATAACCGTTATCCGGTTGTCGCGCACGGGCACCACCGAGGAGACAAGAAGGATCGGTCTAGCACTCCTACTTGGCTTTCTGGCAGGAATCATCAATGTCTGCGCAGAGCCGAGTTTCTGGGGTGCGGAGTACGGATATATTTTCTGGTCGATGGTGGCCGGAGCATACGCCTTGAAGCGGTTCGATATCGATTCCCGGCAAGGTGCCCTCGCATGACCATGACTGCTGATCTGTCGGTCGTGATCGTGACATACAACTCCGCCTCGGACATTGAGCGCTGTCTCGATTCACTTCCAGCCGACAATCAAGAATTGGCTCTCGATATTCTCGTTGTCGACAATGCTTCTTCCGATGCCACCCTCGAGCTGATCCGAGCGCGATATCCCCGTGTGGCACTGACGGCAAACGAAAAGAACACGGGATTTGGGGCGGCCAACAACCAGGCGATGCGGGAATGCAGCTCCGAGCTGATCCTTCTTCTGAATCCAGATACAGAAGTGGCGCCGGGCGCGCTCGAAACGATGATGGAATTTATGAACGCGCACGCGGAATGCGGATGCTGTGGCCCGATGCTGGTGGATGAAAACGGTGTGGAGGCGCCCGCGGTGGCAATGCCCGACGCGCTGGGTCTGATGTTGAACACACTGAAGCTGAAAGGCGCGGAGAATCGCAAGGTTCCAACGGTTCTTTCAGGCGCATGCCTGATGCTGCGCAGCGAATTGCTTGAGCGAGTCGGGTATCTGGATGAGCAGTTCTTCTGGTGCGAGGACGTTGATTATTGCCTGCGGGTGTTGGCTGCCGGATACACGGTGATGAGCTGCAAGCAGGCCGTTGTCCGGCACTTTAGCGGACAAAGTGCGAAGTCAAACCAGAAACTGCACATGTATGCGATGTACTCGAGCAAGGTGCGGTTCGCTTACAAGCACCTGAGCGGATTGAAGAGAGCGGCGACATTCTGCTGGCTGTGCCTTGAGATTGTTCTCCGCTATCTGAAGTGCCAATTTGCGGCCACGGTGTTGAGAGGTGGAGTCGAGGAGGCGGGCAAGGCCGAGGGCCTGCGCGCCGTGCTCTGGCGGCTACCCCTGATTCTGCAACACGACTACGCGAGCGACTACCGCCGATTCTCATGAGAAGAATTGAAGAAGGCCATACCGGTTTTTCCCCTCAGGATGCAACGGTCCTTATGGATCGATTCGAGCCGGCACTTTCAGGGGAAAACAACGAAATCCGACAGCCAGAATGGGGTGGCGTCGATCAGGAGCCGGAGTGCGCCGTGAGGACTACACCGGATCAAAGCGGTCAACAGCCAACCCTGAAGATTTGCTGCTTCGGGAACGCCGCCAGTATTCACACCAGACGCTGGGTAACCTACTTCAGCATCCGCGGATTCGATGTGACGCTGATTTCCGTGACACCGGGCATAGTGCCGGGGGTACACATGCATGTGCTTGGATCCTCGGAACGACCAAGAAAGTGGGATTACCTGAGGTCAACACTCAAGGCACGCCGCATAGTCCGGACGCTCGCACCGGACATCGTCCACGTGCATTACGCGGGTGGCTATGGCGTGATGGGCGCCCTGATTGGATGGCATCCTCTGATTACCACCGTCTGGGGCAGTGAATTGCTGGTGGTTGCACGGAGGTCCTGGCTTCTACGCAAGGTCGTCCAATGGATTCTTCGTTCCGCCGACCTCGTGACGTGTACCGCGCAGATGATGGTGGGCGAAATTGAGCAGTTGGGGATCGATCGAAGCAGGATTGAGATGATTCCATTTGGTGTGGATACAGCGATCTTCCACTCGTGCGAAATACTGAAGCCGGGATTGAACGAGGCCCTGACCGTGGTTTCGACCCGTGCCCTGGAACCTATTTATTGCGTCGAAGTTTTTCTTGATGCGCTGAGCAAGGTTCTGGCCCGGTTCAAGAATGCACGGGCCGTGATTGTAGGGAATGGCATGAAGCGGGAAGCCCTTGAAGCACGCGTCAAGGAGCTTGGGATCGCCGACAGGGTGCGGTTTGAAGGAGCCGTGGCGCCGGAACGAATGTCGGAAATATTGCAGGCAGCAGATATCTACGTTTCCACTTCGCCCACCGACACGAACCATGTTTCGTTGAACGAAGCGATGGCGTGCGGCGCGTTTCCGGTGGTAACCAATATTCCGGCCAATCGCGAGTGGCTGTCGGATGGAGAGACAGGACTGCTGGTAAAGCCGAAAGATTCGGCCGATCTGGCGGAGAAGCTGGTCCGCGCTCTTGAAGACCGCGGACTTCGCACAAGCGCGGCTGCGCGCAACCGGGAAACGGTCGAGCTTCGCGCCAGCTTCCAGGGGGGGATGGAAGCCAACGAGCGGCTTTATCGATCGCTGGCGAGCCGGAAGTTCGAGATGAAGGGTCGGCGGACCGCCGAAGAGCAGGCTGTTTCGGTGCCCCATAGGCAGGATCAGCTTTGAGGGAGAGCAATCGTCGGATGAAGGGCAAACCAATGAAAATCTGGCTGGTAACGATAGGGGAGCCGTTACCGCTCGGCATCTCGAAGGACGACCGCCTTCATCGAACCGGTCAGTTTGCCCGCTATTGCGCGTCGAAGGGGCACGAAGTTGTCTGGTGGACTTCGACCTTCGATCATTTCCGCAAGCAGCATCATTTCGAGGGCGACAAAACCATGGCTCACTCGCGCGGGCTGAAGATCATGCTGCTGCGAGGATGCGGGTACGCGCGCAATGTGTCGTTGGGCCGGCTCAGGGACCATTGCCAGCTAGCGGAAAAATTTGCCCGTGCCGCGGAGCAAATGGAAGTGCCAGACGTGATTGTGGCGGCCTTGCCTACGATTGAGCTTTGTTCGGCGTGCGTGGATTTCGGGAAGCGGCACGCAGTTCCGGTGGTGCTCGATGCGCGGGACATGTGGCCAGATATTTTTGCGGAGGCTGTGCCTCGCGTGGCGCAGCCGGCTGCGCGGTTACTGTTGCGTCCACTCTACAAAATGGCTGAACGGGCGTGCTCAGAGGCCACAGCCATCATTGGCATAACGGATGCATTCGTTGATTGGGGCGTCCGGCGGGGAAAGCGCGGGCGGCGAGCATTCGACAGAAGTTTCCCGATCGCGTATGAGGCTACCGAGCCCGCGCCGGAAAAGATTGGCGCTGCGGACCGCTTCTGGGACGAACTGGGGATTTACCGAGACTCGCCAGAGATGGTGGTCTGCTACTTCGGCAATGTGGGGGTGCAGCTCGACCTGGAGCACGCTGTTGAGGGTGCCTGGTCTCTCTACCGCCAAGGAAGCCGGACCAGGCTGGTTCTCTGCGGTTCAGGCGAACGGCTCGAAGAGTACCGGAAAAAATCGGCGGGCTGCCCAAACGTCCTGTTTCCGGGCTGGGTGGATGGAGCACGCATCTGGTCGCTGATGCGCCGCTCTCACGCCGGACTGGATCCACTTCCCTGCCGCTACGATTTTCTGGCCACAATCAACAACAAGGCGGTGGAATACCTGAGTGCGGGATTGCCCGTGATTTCAAGCCCGCAAAGCGGTGTACTGTACGAGCTGCTTAGAACCGAGTCTTGCGGAATGAGTTACGACTCCGGTTCCGCTGAAGGGCTGGTCGCCGTACTGAAGCGACTTGAGACCGATGGTGCAATGAGGACTGCTATGTCCTCCCGCTCCAGTTCTGTATTTGCACTTCGATTTTCTGCAGAGGCTGTTCATGCTGAGATGGAAAACTACCTCGCCGATGTCGTGAGCGATGCCCATCCGTTGAGCAGGTTAATGGGCCAAGATGAGAAAGAACTCCAGCTCTACTGATTACATTGCGTATGCCCTTGATGAGTCTCCGGAAAACAGCGCGGAACTGCCCGATGGCTATTACTTCAAAACCTGGTTGCCGCGAATCCTTGACCCGCTTCCTCCGACCCTTGGACCGAAATCGATCATATGGACGGTGTCACACTTTTGCGGGGTGCTCGGGAATCGATTCTTCCGAATTGTGTTTGTCTGCAAGGGAAACCGCATCGTCCATCGCTCCTGCGTTTTTCCGGCGCATTTTAGGTGGTCGTTTATGAAGGTAAACGATTTGCAGATCGGCGCCACCTGGACCGACCCTGCCCAGCGTTGCAAAGGACTGGCTTCGGCCACGCTGGCCCACATCACATCCACGATGGCAGAGCCGGGACGCCGCTTCTGGTACATCAGCAGAGAGCAGAACGCGGCATCGCGCCACGCCTGCGAGTACGTCGGCTTCAAGCTGGTCGCCCACCTGGAGCGACACTCCATTCTCGAGATTCCGTTAACGAGTTGGTTGGTGGTGACGAAGGGCCAACCGGAAGAAACGGCGAGAGGACGGACAACCGCGTTAACAAATAAGTACCACTGGCCGTCCAGCAGTTCCTACGTGGCTCGCCGAAATCACCAATAACGGCTGACTGACACATTGTCGATGGAGACTTTCCCGCCGGGCATCCAACCCCGAGGCGCGACCCCTTGGACACGGCCTCCGGGAACAAGAGTCAACCCGGCAATAGCGGAATGCACTTCGAAGACCAGAACGACTCAATCAAGCCGGGACGCAGGACGGTCAGTAGACTCGAGCGAATTGCTCAAACCAAAAGCGGAGCAGACACATGACCACTCTTCAAAACCTTACTGCAGTGCCTTTCTTCAACTACCCAAGCGTCTTCAAGCAAGAGCAGGACGAGATGCTGCGGGTCTTTTCGGACGTTGGGAACCGCGGAGCATTCATTCTGCAGAGAGATCTGGAGGAGTTTGAACACAGTCTCGCCGCGTTTCTGGGAGCCCGCCATTCGCTGGGCGTGGGCAATGCCACTGACGGGTTGCACTTTGCCGTCCGCGCGGCCGGCATCGGACAGGGCGATGAAGTGATTGTGAGTTCGCACACGATGATCGCAACGGCAGCGGCAGTGCATTTCGCCGGGGCTGTGCCCGTCCCAGTGGAGTGCGGTCCCGATCATCTGATCGACCCCGCGGCAGTGGAAGCGGCCGTGAACTCAAAAACCCGCGCCATTATGCCGACCCAGTTGAACGGGCGAACCTGCGACATGACTGCAATTCAATCGATTGCCGATAAGCACGGGCTGCTGATTATCGAAGATGCCGCGCAAGCGCTCGGATCGAAATTCAAAGGCCAGTGTGCCGGCACATTCGGCATTGCCTCGGCCATCAGCTTTTACCCCGCCAAGGTTCTCGGCTGCCTGGGCGATGGCGGCGCGGTGGTAACCAACGATGATTCGATCTTCGAAAAGATTTACCAAATGCGCGACCACGGACGGAGCACAAGCGGGGAAATTGTTTCCTGGGGCCTGAATTCGCGGCTCGACAACCTGCAGGCTGCGTTTCTCGACTTCCAGATGAAGAAGTACGACGACGTCATGCTGCGTCGACGTCACCTGGCTACTGTTTATACCGAGCGCCTGAGTGATGTTGCGGAGTTGGTGTTGCCGCCGCCTCCGTTCGCCGATGCCGACCACTTCGACATCTACCAGAACTATGAGATCGAGGCGGAACGGCGCGATGAACTCAAAGCTTATCTGAAGGAGAACGGCGTTGGCACCCTGATTCAATGGGGCGGCCAAGCGGTCCACCAACTGAAGGCTCTCGGATTCAGCCAGAATCTACCGTACACGGACAGATTGTTCACGCGGATTCTGATGCTGCCCATGAACATGTCCTTATCCGATGACGATGTGCGCTACGTATGCGCCAACATCCGTGCATTTTTTGGATACTCCGCATGAGCGCCAAAGTTATGATCGACACACGAGCCCTTGCAAAGAAGATTCGGATCCACGCGCTCCGGATGACGAGCAGAGGCGGCGGATCGCACGTTGGCGCGATTTACTCCTGCGCCGATATCCTTGCCGTTCTTTACGGAGGCATCCTGAATGTCGATTCAGCCTTTCCTGAGAAGGCGGACCGCGATCGCTTTGTCTTGAGCAAGGGACACGCGGGCGGCGGACTCTATGCCGCACTCGCCGAGCGCGGCTTCTTTCCAACCGAGGAACTTTTGACGCATTACCAGGACGGATCGCGGCTATGCGGTCACGTATCCCATGAGCTTCCGGGGATTGAGGTTTCTACGGGTGCGCTGGGGCATGGTTTGCCGATCGCCGCGGGGATGGCTTACGCGGGAATTCTGCAGGGCGCGGGTCACCGCATTTTCGCCCTGCTGAGCGATGGAGAATGCGACGAAGGGTCGACGTGGGAAGCGGTTCTGTTCGCGGCGCAGAGGAAGCTGGAAAATCTTGTTGTCATTGTCGACTACAACCGGATCCAGGGAATTGCGCCGATTGCAGACGTCATCGAGCTCGAACCTTTCGCTGACAAATGGAGATCGTTCGGTTGGGCAGTTCGCGAAGTGGATGGTCACGATCACGCGAGTCTTGGGGACACGCTCGGGGCCGTTCCGTTTGAATCGGACAAGCCTTCATGTCTGATTGCGCGCACGACAAAGGGCAAGGGAGTGAGCTTCATGGAAGACAGCGTGCTTTGGCACTACCGGATTCCGCGTGGCGAAGAGTTTGAAGCCGCACTGATTGAATTGGAGGGCCGCCCGTGAGAGACAGCTTTGTAGGCGTGTTAACGGAGCAGGCTGCGGAGCATCCGGAGCTTCTGCTGCTGACCGGGGATCTTGGCTTTGGCGTGTTGAACGACTTTATTGCTCGTTTTCCAAGGCAATTTCTCAACATGGGAGTAGCGGAACAGAATATGACGGGCGTGGCTGCCGGGCTGGCTCTGGAAGGACACACGGTCTTCACCTATTCAATCGGCAACTTCCCGACGCTTCGCTGCCTTGAGCAGATTCGCAACGATGTCTGCTACCACAATGCAAATGTGAAGGTGGTCTGCGTTGGAGGGGGCATGAGCTACGGCCCGGTGGGCATGTCGCATCATGCAACAGAAGACCTAGCCATTCTTCGCTCGCTCTCCGGGATCGAAGTCTTCTCGCCAGGCGACCTGTGGGAAGCCGCAGAGGCGACGCGCTACCTACTTGCGAAAGAGGGCCCAGCCTATCTACGACTGGACAAGTCGGCCGCTCGATCGACTGTAAGGAGTGGTGAAAAGTTTCGGCCGGGCAAGATTCGCGTCGTCCGCGACGGAGATGACGTGACGCTTGCCGCAACCGGCGGGATTCTCGGCGAGGCTCTCACCGCGGCCGAGACGTTGACCAGCCAGGGTATAAGCTGCCGAGTTTTGAGTGTGCATACGATCAAGCCGCTTGATATCGAAACGCTGTCTGCCGCGGCAAACGAGACGGGCGGAATCATCACAATTGAAGAACACAACGTAGATGCCGGCCTTGGCGGTGCGGTTGCCGAGGCACTTTTGGAAGCAGGCGTAATTCCCGGATTCTTTGCCAGGATGGGACTGCGCAATACGTTTTCATCGGTGGTCGGAAGTCAGACTTTTCTCCGCAAGGTCTATGGGCTCGATGCGGCGGCAATCGCCGACACAGTGTCGGCAAAACTCCGAATTAACGCGAAGGTACACGCATGATGTTGAAACGTGCTTTCGATATTGTGGCTTCAGGGCTTGGCCTGCTTGCATTCTCGCCGATTTTGCTTGGCGTCATGCTCGCCATCTGGCTGCAGGACAAGCAGTCACCGTTTTACATTGCTCCACGCGCGGCCCGCGGCGGCGGCTCATTTCATATGGTCAAGTTTCGATCCATGGTTGTGAACGCGGACAAACTCGGCGGCTCATCGACGGCAATCACCGACCGCCGCATCACGCCCGTTGGCCAATTTGTGCGCGCCTACAAGATTGATGAATTGATTCAACTTTGGAACGTCTTCAAGGGTGATATGAGCCTGGTGGGACCGCGACCACAGGTGCTGAGCGATGCCGCGCTCTACACAGACGTTGAAAAACGAATGCTCTCCGTTCGTCCGGGGATCACGGATCCGGCTTCAATTGTCTTTTCTGACGAAGGCAAGATCCTTGAAGGTAGTTCGAATCCCGACCATCTTTACGATCAGATTATCCGGCCGTGGAAGAGCCGGCTTGCGTTGGCCTACATTGATCACGGCAACGTCTGGATCGATTTAGAGATGATCGCGCTGACGGTCGTTGCGATTTTATCCAAGCCCACCGCTTTACGAGCATTGGGTAAGCTTTTGCGCCGATGGAATCTTGATCCCCTGGTGATACGCATGGCGGAGCGCCAGGTGCCCCTGATGCCCTATCCCCCACCGGGCGCCGAAGCAATCGCTCACTCCTCATAAAAGCACAGCTTCAGCCAGCTGAAACCGCAGCCCGCAAGCAAATCGCAGAAGAAATTCACGCACGAACGCAAAGAGCGAAATGGCGCCCGGCCGCTGCGCTCCCGCGCTTGAAGGACAGGTAAACGAAGATGCCAAAATTGCAAAACATCAAGGATGAACTTGGAGGGTGGCGCAGACCCATCATGTGGGCACTCCAGGTGAGTGTGTTTGCGTTCTCCGGAGTCGCGGGATTCCTGTTGCGTTTCGACTTTACTCTGCCCGCGGAATACCTCCGCTATCTTTACGTGGCGCTACCCATATGGGTATTCGTCAAAATCGCGGCGTTCCGCGTGTTGAAACTGGATCGCGGGCTGTGGCGCTATGTTTCGGTTCCGGACGTTCATAGGGTTGTTCTCGGCAACCTGATTGCGTCCGTTGTAAGCTGCGCCTTTATCCTGCTCATGGCTCCCGCCGGATTTCCGCGGTCGATCTTCGCCCTCGATCTCATGGTGAGCGTGATGACGACATTCGCCCTTCGGTTGACGGTGCGCATTGTGCAGGAACGTGCTGCGATTGGATGGGGCAATCGATATTCAGGCAGGAACACGCTTATCTACGGCGCCGGCGATGCGGGGATAACGTTGTTGAAGGAGATTCGCAACAATCCAAAACTCGCCTATCGCGTGATCGGCTTTGTGGATGACAACCCCGGCAAGAAGGAGCGGCGGGTGGCCGGTATTCCCGTGCTCGGGGACGGAGAGTTGGTTGGATCGTTAGTAAAGAAACACGCGGTTGAGACCATTCTCATTGCCATTCCGTCAGCAACCGGCGCGCAGATGACGAGTATCCTGGGGCTCTGCCACGCCGCGGGCGCTGAATGCAAGACGGTGCCCGGACTGGGCGAGATGATTGATGGCCGTGGACTGGCCGGGCAGATACGCGAAGTTGCGGTAGAGGACCTGCTGGGACGAGTGCCCGTGTGCCTGGAAGAGAACCAGATTCGCAGAACGATCGCAAACAAGATGGTGATGGTGACCGGCGCGGCAGGCTCAATCGGGTCGGAGTTGTGCAGGCAGATTGCGCGCTTTCAACCGGCGGGCATTGTCGGCTTCGACAATGCGGAGTCGCCGCTGTTTGAAATCGAACAGGAGATGCGGACCGCATTCCCGAGAATCCCTTTCTATCCGGAGATCGGGAGTATCCAGAATCGGGCCAGGGTGGACGAAGTACTTTGCCTCCATCGGCCGCTGGTTGTTTATCACGCGGCAGCCTTCAAGCATGTGCCGATGATGGAAGCGCATGTATTTGAAGCGATCGAGAACAATGTTTTTGGAACATTCAACGTGGCAGATGCCGCGGCGGAGCATGGCGTTGAAGACCTCGTCATGATCTCCTCGGACAAGGCTGTTCGCCCAACCAACGTGATGGGAACCACCAAGCGCATCGCGGAACTACTGCTGCTGACGCTGCAGAACGGCCGGACCAAGTATGTCGCTGTTCGATTCGGAAACGTGCTTGGATCGAATGGAAGCGTCATCCCAATCTTCAAGAAACAGATCGCAGCCGGCGGCCCAGTGACGGTCACGCACCCGGAGATGCGCCGTTTCTTCATGACTATTCCGGAAGCCTGCCAACTTGTATTGCAAGCGGCTGCTATCGGAAAAGGCGGCCAGATCTGCGTTCTCGATATGGGCCAGCCGGTAAAGATTGTCGATCTGGCGAGGAACCTGATTCTGCTTTCCGGGCTTAGACCGGATGAGGATATCAGGATTGAGTTCTCAGGAACGCGGCCTGGCGAAAAACTCTACGAAGAGCTGAGCACGCTCCTCGAAGACACAATTCCCACAGTTCACGAAAAAGTTCGAATCTTTGTGGGCAACGGGATGCCGGAAGACGACATGCTCACCTGGCTTGAGACACTGCGCAACATTTGCGATACCCGCGATACGGGACGCCTTGTCCTGGCGCTTAAGGAGATTGTGCCAGACTACAGCCCGAGCACCGATCTGCTTAAGCGAATCATTCGATGCCAGGATGAGCAGCCGAACCGTCCAGCCGTTGATCTAGTTGATTGACCGCGAGTCTGGCTGGAAGCACGGCCCATACCGTGAGGGATGGTAGCCTTCTGGAAGTACTTTTCGAGAAAGCAACAATAAATCCATGCGATGGAAGTCTCCCCTGCTCATACGTGCGTCCATTCTGTTGTTGCTGCTGATTCCAGGGGGTGCTTCCCCTTTAGCGGCGCAGGAACGCGCATCGGCGAAGGCACTCGCTGCAGAAGGGACCGACGCTGCACTGGAGTGCCGGGCTCCGATTGCGGAATCGGCCTATATACCAGTCGATAGCTGGGTCTATCCGGCAATGATGCGGCTCTACGGCATGGGCTATGCCAGCAAGATTTACTTGGGGCTGCGGCCATGGACACGCGCCAGCATGAGGCACATGCTGGAAGATACCGCCGACCAGATCAAGGACGCAGATCTTTACGGAGACCCAGCGGCGGGTGAAGCGCAGGAGATCTATGCTGCACTTCGTCGAGAGTTGCGGTTGGACGGAGATGGATCCTGCCAAAGCGTGAAGGCCGAAGCGGGCATTGAATCCAGTTACTCTGTGTTGCGCGCCATCAGCGGCACACCCCTCCACGACAGTTTCCACCTTGGCTCAACGATCATAAACGATTATGGCCGGCCGTTCGAAAACGGCTTCAGCAATTACTCCGGGATCAGCGGACACGCCTCGGCTGGGCCCTTTCTGGTGTACGCACGCGGCGAATTCCAGGGTGCGCAGGCGGCAGCGGGCTATTCCACGGCACTGGCTGGCACACTGTCCGACATTGACACTGTGCCTTTTCTGAATCCTGTAACCGGCCTTCCTTATGGGCAGGAATCGGTCCCGCTAGGTCCCATTTCCATGGTCACGCAGGGACGCTTTCTCGAGGCCTATGCTACGGTCCGATTGTTTGACCACCTCGTCTCCTTCGGTAAGCAGGATGACTGGCTGGGACCGGCTGCAGGCGGTGGCATGGCCTACTCAAACAACGCCGAGAATATTTATTCCTTCCGGATCAATCGAATCGAGCCCCTCAACATTCCGTTTCTCTCAAGATTCACCGGCCCATTCCGTTACGATTTTCTCGTGGGCAAACTCCGCGGCCATACATATGAGCCGAATCCGACATACGTCGCGAACCCCTCGCCGAATGTGCATAACGTGCTAAGCCCAGGTGATCCCTGGGTACACGTGGAGAAATTCAGCTTCAAGCCAACCCAAGATCTGGAATTCGGTTGGGAACGCACCGTGATTTGGGGCGGCAAGGGGCATGGGCCCATAACACTCCACTCTTTTTTGAATAGTTTTCTGAATACGAGCTCCACTTATGACGCTGTGAAATATACACGAAACGATCCCGGCGCGCGATTCGGAGCGTTCGACTTCACTTACCGGCTTCCCTTCCCGCGCAATTGGCTGACCCTCTACACGGACTCTGAAGCGCACGATGCGCCGAGTCCGATTGCGAAACCATTCCATGGTTGCTTTCGGCCCGGGCTTTATCTTTCTCATGTGCCGCGCATTCCCAAGCTGGACGTCCGTTTTGAGGCTGTCGATACTGATTCCTCCTACCCGAGCAGCCTTGATGGCCGGTATCAGTACTGGGAAGATATCCAGGTGGAGGGCTATACGAATAACGGCCAGATATTCGGTGATTGGATTGGTCGCGAAGGCAAGGGCGGCCAGGCATGGACTACCTATCACCTGAGCGGCAATGAATGGATACAACTGGAGATGCGCCACCAAAAAAATTCGAAGGACTTTATTCCCGGTGGCACAACTCTGAATGACATCAGTTTTCAAGTGGTGAAGCGGTTGGGTAACGATCTGGAAATCAAAGGCGACTTCACTTATGAAAGATACAAGGCTCCGATCTATCTGCCAGGCATGCAGAACGTAACTGCGACCACGGTGCAAGTGACCTGGTTTCCGACGCGCAGGGTTAGTTTTTAGACTGCGGCCGGATCAATGCTACCCTTGTGGAACGGGTCGTTGGGTGATTACAAGTTGAGAGAGTTTCTGAGGATGCGCAATTGCGCGGACGGAGTGATCGCGGGACGGCATTGGAACGAACTTAAATGGTGCGCACAAAAAAACCCCGGCCATGGCCGGGGTTTTTTTTGTGGCGGGAGAACCAAGTTACATCGCGGGAACGAAGTTGGGAGCCATGCTGCGGCCGTTCACCTGAAGCAGTTCTGCGGTGCGGGCAGTCATCTCTGTGTATAGGTTGGCTGCGCGGGTTACGTTGACGCAGATGCTCTCGTTGACATGACTGAGCGCATATTTTGCGAGGGCGGTGATGACGCAAACGCGAATCTGCATGGCGTCACTGCGCAGAGCTGCGAGGAGCTCGAGGTCAACGGAGTTACTGTTTCTGGCGGTGTAGTCGGCCATCTCGAGCATGACGCGGGCGTTCTCATAGATGGTCCACAAGCCCTGAGCGCCACGTATGAGACGCCACTTTTCTTCTGGCGTCACGTTCATGCTTCCGTTCCAGATGGATTCATCGCCCATGCTTTGCGTCCTCGGATCCGGACGCATCCGGGCCACAATCGCGTCCCAGGACTGCGCGTTACGGCGACGCATGGCGGTTCGCCAACTGGAAAAGCAAATTGCAGCAATCGTAATTGCCACAATCTGGAGCAGGGGCAGAAGCATTGGTTCTCCTCAAACCGGAAACTGGCGTCCTTTGGAGGTCTCTGGGCGACTGAGTTCCGTTACTGCTGTTCGTACCGCGGTTGGGGATAACTCAAACTGTTGACCTTCGTAAGTTAAGGCGGCCGGACGCCAGGGTCAATGACACTTTCGGGGCAGAGACCCAGTTTCGGCAACCCTCTTTTGTCCGGTGGAACAAGGTCAATCGATTCTGCACGTTATATGATTGAAGGAGGAGATAAAACACTGCGTAGATGGTTCGGGTCTCCCGGGATTGAACATGATGGGATCCGATCTTGATGCGGTGATTTCCCCGGAAGGCGAAAAGCCAGGAGGGGAATAAGAGAAGATATCCGGCTTTCTGTCTCAATTTCAGACACTTTCCAGTTGCAGCGAGACTTTGGAGACAGGCGGGCTGCTGTTCACTACCGGCTGCCGCAGATCTCCGCTCGATGCCTTCCGCACTTCTCAAGAAGGAATATTCAATGAACCAGTCTGAATCCATGGAGATGTCGCAACAGTTTGCGAGCGACAACTATTCCGGAATTTGCCCCGAGGCGTGGCATTCGATGGAAGCCGCCAACCAGGGCCATGTTACTTCGTATGGAGACGATCCATGGACCACGAAAGCCTCGGATGCATTTCGCGAGCTTTTTGAGACCGAATGCGAAGTCTATTTTGTATTTAACGGCACAGCCGCCAACTCGCTGGCGCTCGCCTCGCTTTGCCAGTCGTACCATGGAGTGATCTGCTGCGACCAGTCGCATGTAGAGACAGATGAGTGCGGCGCGCCGGAATTCTTCTCGAACGGTTCAAAGCTACTGGTCGCCCAAAGCAGCGATGGAAAACTTTCGCCCCAGGTCATTCACGAACTGGCGACAAAGCGAAACGACATCCACTACCCCAAGCCCCGCGCTGTCACGCTGACTCAGGCCACTGAGACGGGGCGCGTGTATTCGCTGACTGAGCTTGGCGCAATCTCTGCTGAATGCAAAAAACACGGCCTGTCGCTGCACATGGACGGCGCGCGCTTTGCCAACGCCTGCGCAAGCCTGCAATGCACGCCGGCGGAGGTGACGTGGAAGAGCGGGGTTGATGTTTTGTGTTTTGGAGGAACCAAGAACGGCATGGCGGTGGGCGAGGCGGTGCTTTTCTTTGACCGCAAGCTGGCTGCGGATTTCGATTACCGGTGCAAGCAGGCCGGGCAACTGGCATCGAAGATGCGCTTTCTTTCAGCACCATGGGTAGGAATGCTTGAAAGCGGGGCATGGATTCGCAACGCGCTCCACGCAAACAGTTGCGCACAGTACTTTGCCGGAAAGATTGCGGGCATACCGGAAGTGCGCGTGGCCGGACCCGTCGAGGCCAACGCGGTCTTTCTTGACGCACCGGAAGCGCTGCTCAATCGAATTCGCGAGCGCGGGTGGAAGTTCTACACATTCATCGGCGGAGCAGCACGGATCATGTTTTCGTGGGACACCGACCTTGCGCGCGTGGATGCATTCTGCAATGACTTGAGAGAATGCAGTGTCGAAGTCCAAAAGAACTCATGACAACGACAGATACAGCCAGACTCTTCCCCAACAAGAGCTGCATGACGATTTACGACCATGCCACGGGCTAAGTTGCGTGGATGGTTCAATTGCGCAGCGCGCGATTTGAATTTGCGGCCGGCTTTATGCGTTTCAATCGGTGTGTTGGCGCCGTAACTGCTGCGTTTCAGAACGCTTTCAGATTTGCCAAACAATTGATTAGCGAATATCGTATCTTCTGGCGAGTCACTTATAAAGGGTTGCGGCCAGGTGCTGCGCAGTTCGGATCGATCGTCCTCGTCAATGGAGGTTCTTATGGGAGTATCGGAAATTCTTGCATCAGTCGATCGCGAGATCGCTTTATTGAAGCAGGTGCGCGCGCTGCTGACAGGTTCCGCCACGGTGACACCGAAAAAGGTGGGCAGGCCAAAGCATGCTGCGGCAGCCACGGTCCCCATCGCAGCGCCTGCAATCAAGCCGCCGCGCAAGAAGAAGAGAAAGCTTTCTCCTGAGGGACGGAAGCGCATTGCGGAGGCAGTGAGGCGTCGCTGGGAAGCGCAGAGGAAAGCAGCAGCCTTATCGAAAAAGTAGCGTGATGCAATCAGAGATCAGGGGCTGGCAAAGACGATTGTCTTTGCCGGCCCTTTCACGTTTACGAGTAATGACCGGAGCTCATCCAACATGAGGCGCTCTTCACGCAGAAGGCGCGAGTGAACTCTCTTACTGCTGCGGCGTGACCCACTGGCCTGTACTGGCCGACTTGAAGACAGCCTCAATCACCGCCATGTTTCCGATGGAGTCTTCAAGTGTGACGGGCACCTCAGTGCCTTCGTGTACCGCCCTGGCAAACGCGTCGCCCTGCATGGTGTACTGATCGGCCGCCGGGAATGTTTCGGTTGTGATTCCGCTGCCGCTCAGATCGCCGGTTGCGTCAATGAAAAGGCGCGTCGGCTTGTCGGGCGGAGCGTTGAAGGGGATTTCAAGTTCGATGCGGCCGCGCGTGCCGAGAAAGTGGATCCGCTGGTAGGGAATGAGCTGCGTGCTGCAAGTGAAGATGGAGTGTCCGCCAGAGAACTCGAGCAAGGCGGAGGCCAGCCGATCGGTGTGCATTTCAGGATCGCGACCGAGGCAGGCGACAACGCGTTTGGGCTCCTGCTGGAAGGCGTAACGCGAGGCATGAATGAGATAGCATCCAATGTCGTATACGCCTCCGCCACCGCACTCCACCTGGTTGCGGATGTTGGCGGGGTTGACGTTGAAGTAGCTGAAGACGCCGGTGATGGCGCGAAGTTCTCCGACGCGGCCATCGTCGAGAAGAGCGCGCAGGCGAAGCCACTGATGAAAACTTCGAATCATGAAGGCTTCGCAGATTTTGACGCCGGTGCGGTTGCGCACGTCGATCAATGTTTTGGCCTCTCCCACGGTGAGGCTGATGGGCTTTTCACACAGTACATGCTTGCCGGCTTCAGCGGCCTTGATTGTCCAGGGAACATGAAATTGATTGGGGAGCGGGTTGTAGATGGCGTCGATATTGGGATCGGCGAGGAGTTCCTCATACGAGCCGTAGGCGGTAGGGATGTTCAGTTCGGCGGCTGCCTGGCGAGCTTTCGCCAGATCGCGAGACGCAATGGCGACGACCTCGGTGTACTTGCCCTGCTGCATGGCGGGAAGAACTTTTTTGAGACCGATGTTTGCGGTGCTGAGCACTCCCCAGCGGAGCTTGGTAGACATGCGGATAATGATATACGGAGACGCGCGAGGAGCATGAAGGACCGCAGAGTCATCATTCTGCTACCGGCGAATGGGCTCAAGTCCCAGCCGTCTCCGGCAATCTTCCAGCATGGCCTCGGTGCGCGTGGCTCCGACCCGGCTAACGCCGATCGCTCGCACCGTCAGCAGCGCATCAAGATCGCGAATACCGCCTGCGGCTTTTACTTGAACACTTGGCGGAGGGTATTTGCGCATCAATTCAAGGTCAAGCAGCGTGGCTCCGCTCGGAGCATATCCGGTTGAAGTCTTCACCCAATCGGCGCCGATCTCTCCACAAATCTCGCACAATCGAATCTTGGATTCGTTATCCAGGTAGGCATTCTCAAAGATCACCTTGATCCGGGCGCCTCCGCCATGAGTGCACTCGGTTAACTGCTCAAGCTCATCGCGCACATACTGCCAATCCCCACTGCGCGCTCTGCTGATGTTGATCACAGCATCCAGTTCCTTGCCGCCGTCCTCGAGCGCTTGCCGTGATTCGGCCAGCTTGATGGCAGTTGTATGCCCGCCATGCGGAAATCCAATCGTCGTACTGGGATTGACCGTGGTGCCTGCCAACAACTCTGCGCAACGGGCCAAATAATACGGCAGGATGCATACGCTTGCCACGTCGTATTGGGCCGCCAGCGTGCAGCCTTCCTCGAGTTCCCGCGCAGTCAGGGAGGGGTTGAGCAGGGAGTGATCGATCATCTTTGCAATTGCTTCGTATTCAAAAGAGTTCGTCACGAAGGTTCTCCTTACACTGGCGAAAGTTCTTGCCTTGGCCGCAGCCTGGACAGAGCGGAGCTGGGCTGCACGGCAAATTGGCTACGCGGGTTCACTTGCCGGTCACGATTTGAATCGCATCACGCGCGCTCTCAGCTACCAGCAACAATTGCCGGTTCTCAGCCCTCAGAAAACCTGCGGTGACAGTGGAATCCAGAAATGCCAGCAATCCATTCCAATAGCCGGCGGTATTGATCAGGATGCAAGGCTTGGCATGAAGCCCCAGCTGGGCCCATGTAACTGCCTCCATCAACTCGTCGAGAGTGCCGTAGCCGCCGGGAAGGACAAGAAATGCGTCGGCCAGCTCGGCCATTCGCGCTTTACGCTCGTGCATGGTAGGCACCATTTCCAGTGCCGTGAGACCGACGTGAGCGATCTCCTTGCCGGCGAGTACTTGGGGCAACACACCAATCACCTCGGCGCCGGCAGCCAGCGCCGCATCGGCGACTGCACCCATCAAGCCGACATTGGCGCCACCATACACCAACCCCAGGCCAGCCGCGCCTATCGCCGTGCCGAGCGCCGCCGCCTCGGCGCGGAATGCGGGGTGGCTTCCATTGGCTGATCCGCAATAGACGGCCACGCGACGACACGAACGTTCCTGATTTGCCATCGCAGGTTAGGATAACTCCACGGCCGGCATCTGGTCAGACAATCCGGGCCGGGCGCATCCACAGCCTGGAACGATACACTGGACTAAGGAAGCTTCCCGCCTGGATCCTCAACTTGCAGCCGCTCCTTTCCAATCTGAATCCCGAACAGCGCGCCGCAGTGGAGGCCACTGGAGGTCCCCTGCTGATCCTTGCCGGGGCGGGCTCAGGCAAGACGCGCGTGATTACCAGCCGCATTGCCTGGCTCATCCATGAAAAGGGCGTTGCGCCCGACTCGATTCTTGCGGTGACGTTTACCAACAAAGCCGCCAGCGAGATGGGAGAGCGCGTTGAGAAGCTGCTGGGACACTCCACGCTGGCAAAGCCGCTGATTGCAACCTTTCACTCGCTATGCGTGCGGCTGCTGCGGCGCGACATTGAAGCTCTCAAGGTGGGCAACGAGGGACTGACGCGCAGCTTTGCGATCTTCGACGAGAACGACCAGCAAGGCATCGTGAAGCAGATTATGAAGCGCATGGGGCTTGACACCAAGCAGTTGACCCCGCGCACGGTGCTCGGCCGCATTTCCTGGGCGAAGAACCACATGGTGGACCCGCAGGAATACTACCTTGCGTCAAAGGATCCGAATAGCGAGAAGATCGCGCACATCTTCAAGGCTTACCAGGCAGAACTGCGCAGAAACAACGCGCTCGACTTTGACGATCTGTTGCTCGAGGCAGTGCGGCTGCTGAAGGTTTCCAGCGAGGCGCGTGAACGCTACCAGCGCCGCTATCGCTACCTGCTGGTGGACGAGTACCAGGACACGAACCGTCCGCAGTACGAACTGATGAAGCTGCTGGCCGGGGAACAGAAGAACGTGTGCGCCGTGGGCGACGAGGACCAGAGCATCTATTCGTGGCGTGGAGCGGACATTCGGAACATTCTGGAGTTTGAAAAAGACTTTCCGAATGCGCGGATCGTGCGGCTGGAGCAAAACTATCGGTCGACGCAGGTGATCCTTGAGGCGGCGGGCGCGGTGGTGGCCAACAATCTTCGCCGCAAGGGCAAGACGCTGTGGACGGACCGGCAGGGCGGAAGCCTGATTGGCTACTACGAAGCTCCGGATGGCGAAAACGAGGCGCTGTTTATTGCCGACCGTATCCAGAACTTCCTGCGGTCTGCGGATCCATCGGCTGCAGAGGGCCGCGGCGAACCTCACTGCGCGGTGCTCTACCGGACCAATTCGCAATCGCGACTTGTGGAAGAGGCGCTTCGCCGGTACAACATCAGCTACACGATGGTGGGCGGCTTCAGTTTTTACGAGCGTGCTGAAATCAAGGACCTGCTCGGCTACCTGCGGCTGATCCGTAATCCGCACGACTCGATGGCGCTTCAGCGCGTGATCAACACTCCGGCGCGCGGGATTGGGAAAACGTCACTGGAAACACTGGAAAGGCTGGCGCTGGAGACTGGCCAATCCACATGGGATGCAATCGCCGGGGCGATTCAAAACCGGCTTATCCCGACGCGGGCGCTGATGGCGATTGAGCAGTTCAGGCAACTGATCCTGGACGCGCAGGCGATGATGGATCCGGACTTTGCTGGCAAGCTGGCTCAGAGCGCAGAACAGGAAGAAGACGCGGACACCGGCTTTGAATTTGGGGTTTCAACTGCCGAGTTTGCGGGCGCGGACGCGGCAAGCGCCGACTCCGCGACGGCATTTGATTTTGGCGGGAGCGCGGACCAGATTCCGCTGCTCGATTCTACAAACTTCTCGCCCTTCGCCGACGCGCCCAAGCGGCCATTTCTCAAGATGCCCAAGCAGGCTTCCCATGCCGGCGATGCGGCGACTCCGTTGGAGAGCGCTGAAGAAAAGCCTGCGTTCCGGGCGCCAGGGGATGCTGCCACGCTACCCGAGCTGATTCGTTTTCTCATCGATCGAACCGGGTACATCAAGGCGCTGGAGACCGAAGGGTCGCCGGAATCCTTCAGCCGAATTGAAAACCTGAAGGAACTTGCCAATGCCGCGCACGATGCCGAAATGCGCGGAGAGACGCTTGCGGAGTTTCTTGAC
>Ga0255350_1000148_pt1 | contig 28092 bp, 26 predicted proteins | sample HBST25r1metaG_FD_186028 | JGI IMG/M metagenome (GOLD analysis project Ga0255350, IMG submission 186028) | Peat soil microbial communities from Stordalen Mire, Sweden - H.B.S.T-25.r1 | ecosystem: Environmental > Terrestrial > Soil > Wetlands > Peat | place: Sweden: Norrbotten County, Stordalen...
GGGTTTGCTCAAATTAGGTGCTCTCTGCTGACGTAACCGGCGGAGCAGTGCAGTAGCCATCAAGCTTGATCCTGTTACTTTCCGGTTTGGCCGGGCTTGAGGAAGTTCTACGGAGCCGCACTAACCGATAATCCGGTTCTTAAGCTGGGGGCCTATCCATGAGCTAGGCTCCCAGCTTTCGTTTATGCCCGCGAGGCCTCTCTTTCAAGCACTCCGCCGGGCGGAATCAGAAGTGATAGGCGATCCCTATCACGGGGTTATAAATGTTGTACCATTTGCCGTCAAGAGTAGTGAGTTCCGACGAGTCGTTGAAGGTGGGCACTTTGGTGACCATGCCGCGGAACTCGGCGCGAATGTCGAAGCTGGGACTGATTTCGCGAGCGATCCCGACTCCATAGATGGCGCCGATGTCAGTCTGCTGCTTGACGTCGATGTTTGTGCTGCCAGAGTTGCGGATGGGCAGGAAGATAAATGCGCCCGGGCCCGCTTCGATAAAGGGATTGTACTTGCGGAAGTTGAAGCTGCGGACGTAGGCAGCCGACATCTCCTGGGTACGGGTCAGCACTGTGTAGTTGTTGGTGAGGCCGATATTGTAGTGGATCTTGTTCTGGTAGGTGATTCCGTAGTTGGCCTCGATGGCGCTCGAGGGCGTAAGCATGAAACGGTAGCTGACCAGCGCGCCAAACGCGCGGTTCGCGCTCACCTGAGCGTTGGTGGCCGAGGCGATATACGGCTCAACCAACGCCGTGCCACTGAGGCTGATATCCTGGCGGCTTTCCTGGGCGCGGCCCGCCGCCACGCATACGATCAGCAAAAATGCAATTAAGGCGATCTTCTTCATTCGGTCCTGATCCTCACGACTGCTCAACCGTCCGGCTGGCAACGAGTTTGTCGGTTCCGGTGCTCCTGTTCGAGCCGGGCCCCACTCTCAGCATTGTAACTGGCCGGAGCGGTCCATGGCGGAAGAGGGGTCCGGGATCGATCTGAGGCTTTAGACGCAAAGGGATGAAAACGGGCGCTTTCCCCCGGGCAAAACGCCGCAAAGAGCCGCTTTTCCGGGCTAGACGCGCCTTTGAACCCGCCAAAAATAATCTCCCGATTCAGCCCGCCCTCTCGACGTGGTAGTGGAATGGCGGACCTAGCTCCTGAGCCAGTGCCCTGACGGTGCGCAAGAATGCCCTGGCCGCGTAAGAAAGTGTCGCCTGCCGCCGGTAAACCAGCCTGAGGACGCGCTTGACCTCCAATTCGTCTACGGGGACACGCACCAGATCCCCAGCCTCCAGTTCCCTGGCGACGGCCAGGTGCGGCACCAGCGCCACACCGTTGCCCATGGCCACAAAGCGCTTGATGGCCTCAATGGTGGGCAGCTCGATGCCCATATTGAGCGGCGTCCGGTACTTTTGAAAAGCTTCGATCACCCGTCGGCGCATTGGCGAAGCCACGTTGTGCGCGATAAAGACCTCTTCGCCCAGGTCAGTGATAGAGACGCGTTTGGCCCCGGCCAATGCATGACCGGGGCTGACAATGAGAGCCACGCTGTCGGCATACACAGCGATGCTGCGGTATTGCGCCGGGTCGGGACGGTAAGAAGTCATTCCCAGTTCGAAGGTGCGCAGATTCAGCTCGTCGGGGATGCGCGAAGCCAACATACGGTGCACGGCGACATTGACGTGAGGAAACTCCCGCCGGTACCGGTCGATGGCTTGCAGCAAATACAAGCAGGTGTATTCGTTGGCCGCCAGTTGCAGCCGTCCTCGCTCCACGCTCTTCAGCTCATCGAGCGCGCTGGACGCCTCGCGACGCAAGGCCAGCAAACGGAGGGCGTAATCGCGCAACAGCACTCCGGCCGCGGTCAGCGATCCATCCCGCGCCGCCCGGTCAAAGAGCGTCTCGCCCACCGAGGCTTCCAACTTGCGAATGACCTGGCTCACGGCCGGCTGCGTCCTGCGCAGCCGCACGGCAGCCCGCGAGAAGCTGTGCTCCTCGGCTACGGCGAGAAAGGTTTCCAGTTGACTCAGTTCCATAGCAGTGGCCAGTGGTTAGTGGTTAGTGGCTAGTGGTTAGTGGTTAGTGGCTAGTGGCTAGTGGCTAGTGACTAGTGGCTAGCGGCTAGTGGCTAGTGGTTAGTGAACCTCTCACGAAAACAGCAGACCCCGGGTCCCAAATGCAAAACAGATGCGCTGATCACCGCTCACTGACCACTGGCCACTAACCACTGTTCAGTGCAGTATAAGCAATTCTAATCTCTTCTACAACAATTATAACTTTGCCTTATGGGGCGAAATGCTGGACACTATGAGTGCTGGGACAGTTTTCCCCTGGGAGGCAGATTCATGGCGACCGATCGCATCGTCTTCTTCGACACCACGCTGCGCGACGGCGAGCAATCGCCCGGCTGCAGCATGACGACACAGGAAAAGCTGACCATGGCGCATGCTCTGGAAGATCTGGGCGTGGACATTATCGAGGCCGGTTTCGCCATGGCTTCCGAGGGCGACTTCGCCGCCATAGCCACCATTACCCAGGCTATACGGAAGCCGCGCATTGCGTCTTTGGCTCGCGCGAAAAAAGAGGACATCGAGATGGCCTCGCGCGCCCTGCAGTTCGCCGACCGCGCACGTATTCATGTCTTTCTGGCTTCGAGCGATTTGCATCTGGAGTACAAGCTCAAGATGAGCCGCGCCGAGGCGCTGGATCAGACCGCCGAGTGCGTGCGGCTGGCGCGCTCGCTGGTGGACGATGTCGAGTTCTCGCCCGAAGACGCTACCCGCTCGGAGCGCGACTTCCTGGTCGAGATGGTGAAGGTGGCCGTCGAAGCCGGCGCGACAACGATTAATATGCCTGACACCGTGGGCTACAGCACTCCAGAAGAATACGGCCACATGTTCGCCGAAGTGCGTGAGCGCATTCCGGCCATCGACGCGCAAGGCGTCATTCTCTCGGCGCACTGCCATGACGACCTCGGCCTGGCCGCCGCCAATTCGCTGGCCGCGGTCAATAACGGCGCTCGGCAAGTGGAGTGCACCATCAATGGCATCGGCGAGCGGGCCGGCAATGCGGCTTTGGAAGAGATTGCCGCAGCCCTCTATGTGCGCGGCGACCGCTACGGCGTCACCTCCGGCATCAATCTGAATCAGCTCTATCCATGCAGCCAGGTGCTGGGCCAGATCATCACCTTCCGCCCCTCCCCCAACAAAGCAATCGTGGGCGACAACGCTTTTGCGCACGAGTCCGGCATTCATCAGCATGGCATGTTGGCCAACCCGCTCTGCTACGAGATCATGACGCCCGCGCTGGTGGGCGTGGCCAAGACGCATCTGATTCTGGGCAAGCACTCCGGCCGCGCGGCGCTGAGGAATAGACTGGAACAGTTGGGCTATACGCTCACCCGCGACGAGTTGCAGCACGCTTATTACCGCTTTGTCGCGCTGGCCGACCGCAAGAAGAACATCTACGACTTCGATCTAATCGGCTGTTTGCCCGATCAGATTCGTGATCGCCGCCAGGAGCAGGTCTCCGAACTCGCCTAGAAGCTCAACTGACCGCTGGCAAATAACAACTGAAAGTTGAAGAGAGAACGCATGAAGCTGAAGATTCTTGTCACAGCCGGCGACGGCATCGGTCCCGAAGTTACCCGCGAAGCTGTTTCAGTATTGCGCGAAGTTGCGGCAGCCGGCGGCCACACGCTCGAAATCGAAGAGAAGCGCATCGGCGGCGTGGCGATTGTGCAAGACGGCACACCACTTCCTGCTGAAACGCTTGAAGCCGCGCTCGCCTCCGATGCTGTTTTATTGGGCGCGGTAGGCGGCAACGAGTTCAATTCCCTCCCCCCAGACAAACGCCCGGAAGCCGGCCTGCTTGGATTGCGATCCGCTCTGGGCGGCTTTGCCAACCTGCGGCCCGCATTTGCCTTTAAAGAGCTAGCCGTCAACAGCCCGCTGCGTCCCGAGATTATTGATGGCGCGGATATTCTCTTTGTTCGCGAACTGCTTGGCGGCCTCTATTTTGGCCAACCGCGCGAGTGGAATCGCGAAAAGGGTGAAGCCTGGAACACCATGCGCTACACCCGCGATGAAGTGGCGCGCGTAGCCCGCGTGGCATTCCAGTTGGCTCAGAAGAGGCGCAAGAAGCTCACCAGCGTGGACAAGGCCAACGTGCTCGAAGTCTCGCAACTTTGGCGCGCGACTGTGATTGAAGTGGCCTCGGAGTTTCCCGATGTGACGCTGGAGCATCAATACGTGGACGCAATGTCCATGCACTTGATGAATCGCCCGCGCGACTTCGACGTGGTGCTCACTGAGAATTTGTTTGGCGATATTCTGACAGATGAGTCGGCGGTGATCACCGGTTCGCTTGGCATGTTGCCCTCGGCCACCATCGGCGGCAAGGTCAATTTGTATGAGCCGGTACATGGCTCGGCGCCGGACATCGCAGGCAAAGGGCTCGCCAATCCGCTGGGCGCGATCCTGACCGGCGCATTGATTCTGCGCCACTCCGGCGGCCTTGAAGCTGAGGCCGTTGTGATCGAGACGGCGGTACGCAAGGTTCTGGAGCAAGGCTTCCGTACGCCGGATCTTGCGCGCTCCAACCCGCAAGGATTTACTGTGCTCTCGACGACTGAGATGGGCAAGAAGGTCCGCGAGACGGTTAAGGCAGTACTCGTTAGCGCGTAAGTTTTTCCCCGATTCCCTATTTCTTCGCAAGAAACAACGAAATGAAACAAAGGTGATCAATGAGTTCCGAACCAAAGACGCTATTTGAAAAGGTCTGGGAGCAGCATGTGGTGGTCTCGCCCGAGGGCGAACCAACGCTGCTTTACATCGACCTGCAATTGCTGCACGAGGTCACCTCACCGCAGGCATTTGAGGGGCTGCGGCTGGCTGGCCGCAAGGTGCGGCGGCCTGACCGATGTATCGCCACCGTGGACCACAACGTGCCCACGACGCTTACCGAGCGCTTCAACATCGTCGATCAAATTGCGGCCACGCAAATTGCCGCGCTGCGCGCTAACTGCGCGGAGTTCGGCGTCGAACTTTACGACGTGGACTCGCCCAGCCAGGGCATCGTTCACATCATCGGGCCGGAGTTGGGCCTGACCAAGCCGGGGATGACGATTGTCTGCGGCGACTCGCACACCAGCACTCACGGCGCTTTCGGGGCATTGGCTTTCGGCATCGGCACCAGCGAAGTGGAGCATGTGTTGGCTACGCAAACGCTGCCCCAATCCAAGCCGAAGACATTCCGTATTGCGGTCGAGGGCAAACTGCCGCGCGGCGTCACGGCCAAGGACATTATTCTCGCTATCATCGGACAGATTGGAACCGACGGCGCGACTGGCTGCGTTGTGGAGTACGCTGGCTCGGCCATTCGCGCGCTCTCAATGGAAGGCCGCATGACGGTGTGCAATATGAGCATCGAGGCCGGCGCCCGCGCGGGGCTGATCGCTCCCGACGAAAAGACCTTTTCCTATCTGAAAGGCCGCCGTTTTTCGCCGCAGGGCGCGGCATGGGATGAAGCCGTTCGTGAGTGGAGCAAACTGCCCAGCGATCCCGGCGCAAAGTTTGACCGCGAACTCGTGATTGACCCAGCCACGCTGGTTCCGTATGTAAGTTGGGGCACCGGTCCCGGCATGGTCGCGCCCATTACGGCCACCGTGCCTGACCCGGCCTCAGCGCCCACCGAACAAGAACGCACGGGGCTGGAACGCGCGCTTGAATATATGGGTCTTAAAGCTGGCACGCCGCTTGAAACAGTCGCAATTGACCGCGTTTTCATTGGCTCGTGCACCAATGGGCGCATCGAAGATTTGCGGGCCGCCGCCCGCATCGCCAACGGTTACAAGGTTTCGACAAAGGTGAGCGCGATGGTGGTTCCGGGCTCGCAGGCCGTGAAGGAACAGGCTGAAACCGAGGGCCTCGATCGCATCTTCCGCGCGGCAGGTTTCGAGTGGCGCGAGCCAGGCTGCTCCATGTGCCTGGGCATGAATCCCGACATTCTTTCACCGGGTGAGCGTTGCGCTTCGACCAGCAACCGCAACTTTGAAGGCCGCCAGGGCCGAGGCGGACGCACGCATCTTGTAAGCCCGGAGATGGCCGCCGCGGCCGCTATCGCAGGGCACTTTGTAGACATTCGCAACTGGGAGGTAAAAGGCTGATGGAACCCTTTCGCACATTGACCGCATTGGCCGCGCCTCTGGATCGGGCGAATGTTGATACCGACCAGATTATTCCCAAACAGTTTCTCAAGCGCATCGAGCGCACCGGCTACGGCGAGTTTCTTTTCTTCGATTGGCGGCGCACGGCCACGGGCGAACCGGACTCTGGCTTCGTGCTCAACGACTCCCGATACAAGGGCGCGCAAATACTCATCGCCGGCAAGAATTTCGCCTGCGGATCGAGCCGCGAGCACGCCGCCTGGGCGCTTTCGGACTTTGGTTTTCGCGCGGTCATCGCGCCCACCTTTGCCGACATTTTCTTTTCCAACGCGGGCAAGAACGGTATCGTACTGGCGCGGCTCAGCGAAGAACAAGTGGCCACGCTGCTCGACAACGCAAAGACCATTCCGAATTATCAACTCACCGTCTCGCTCGAAGCGCAGACGGTTACCGACAATCAGGGCTTCTCGGCGAAGTTTGAGATTGACCCATTCCGCAAGTTCTGTCTTCTTGAAGGACTCGACGACATCGGCCTGACTCTGCGCCATGAAGCGGCGCTCGACGCATTTGAAACAAAGCATGACCAGGCTAACTGGTTGAAGGCGAAGTAACAGCGGAGTTAGCGCGGTTAGCGTAGCTAGCGGAGTTAGTTCACTTGCTGGCGGCATTTGCTAACTCCGCGAACTCCGCTAACTCCTTTAACACCGCCATAAGGAAAGACAATGACCATTGAAGGCAAGAGACAAAGCATTCCGTTGACCGAAGGCCCTGATCGTGCGGCCTCCCGTTCGTACCTGCGTGGTTCCGGTTTCAGCAAAGAGGACCTGCACAAGCCCATCATCGGCGTCGCCAATACATGGACCGAGATCGGCACCTGCAACATGCACCTGCGCGAGATTGCCGAGGCTCTCAAGGAGGGCATTCGCGAGGCTGGCGGGACTCCGATGGAATTTAACACCATCACCATCTCCGACGGCATTACCATGGGCACGCAAGGCATGAAGGCCTCTCTGGTTTCGCGTGAAGTGATCGCCGACTCTATTGAATTGATGGCGCGGGGTAATCTCTTCGACGGCCTGGTGGGTATCGGCGGCTGCGACAAAAATATGCCGGGCATCATCATGGCGCTGTGCCGGCTGGATATTCCGGGCCTCATGCTCTATGGCGGATCGATTGCGCCCGGCAAGCTGAACGGCGTGGACATTACGATTCAGGATGTCTTCGAGGGCATCGGCTCACGCGCCGCTGGCCGCATCGACGACGCGGGGCTCGAAGCTCTTGAAGCTAATGCCTGCCCCGGCGCGGGCGCATGCGGCGGCCAGTTCACGGCCAACACCATGGCCATGTCCGCGGAGATTATGGGCATCGCGCCCATCAAGCTCTCCGGCGTGCCGGCAACAGCGGCAGATAAACTCTCCGCCACGCGCGAGGCCGGTCACATTCTGATGGACGCCGTGCGCGCCAATCGCCGCCCTTCGCAAATCATCACTCGCAAATCCATCGAGAACGCCATCGCCAGCGTCGCAGCCAGCGGCGGCTCGACCAATGCCGTTCTGCATCTGCTCGCCATTGCACGCGAGTTGAACATCCCGCTGACCATTGATGACTTTGACATCATCAGCAAGCGCACGCCGTACATCTGCTCGCTGACGCCCGCGGGCAAGTTTGTCGCTTCGGATTACCAGGCCGCCGGCGGCTCGCGCCTGCTCGCGAAGCGGCTGATCGACGCCGGCCACGCCGACGGAACCACGCTGACTATCAGCGGCAAGACGCTGGCTGAAGAAGCCGCGCTCGCCAAAGAGACTCCTGGACAGCAGGTCATCGGAAGTTTTGAGAAGCCCATCAAGCCCAACGGAGGCCTGGTGATTCTGAAGGGCAATCTTGCGCCCGAGGGCTGCGTGATGAAAATCGCAGCGGCCAACCGCTACGAGCATCGCGGTCCGGCACGCGTCTTTGACACGGAAGACGCTTGCTTTGCCGCAGTGCAATCAGGTCAGATCAAGCCGGGCGACGTGTTGGTGATTCGTTATGAGGGTCCCAAAGGCGGACCCGGAATGCGCGAGATGCTGCAAGTGACGGCGGCCATCAGTTCGAATGCCGAACTGAGCGCGACGGTTGCCCTGTTGACCGACGGCCGCTTCAGCGGGGCAACGCGCGGCTTTACCGCTGGCCACGTTGCTCCTGAGGCTTTTGTCGGTGGACCTATCGCCGCGGTTCGCGAGGGCGACATTATCCACTTCGACATTCCCAATCGCAAACTAGAAGTCGAAATCAGCGATGCGGAAATGGCCGCGCGTTTGGAAAGCTTCACCCCGCCCGCATTGCGCTGGCCCAGAGGTGTTTTCCGCAAATATGTGGACCGCGTAAGCTCGGCCTCCGAAGGCGCAACGACGTAAAAACAGCGGTCAGTGAACAGTGGTCTGCTTCCGCTGTGGATGAACAGAACGTGCAAAATGACGGTCTAGTAGCTGAAAAGGAGTTTCACATGGGAAACGACGCCAACACGCACGCATCGAATCACCCACCCACCCGCCTGACCGGCGCGGAGATTGTCTGGGCAACGCTGGTAGGCGAGGGCGTCACCGACGTCTTCGGCTATCCCGGCGGGGCGATTCTCCCGGTTTACGACGCGCTGCGCAAATTTCCCATTCACCACGTACTGGTGCGCCACGAGCAGGGCGCAGCGCACATGGCCGACGGTTACGCGCGGGCTTCGGGCAAGGTGGGAGTTGCCATCGCCACGAGCGGCCCCGGCGCAACCAACCTGGTCACCGGCATCGCCACGGCCATGCTGGACTCAATTCCCATTGTCTGCATCACCGGCAATGTCTCCAGCAAGGTGCTTGGCACGGACGCATTTCAGGAAGTGGACATCACCGGCATTACGCTGCCCGTAACGAAGCACAACTTTCTGATCAACAAGACCGAAGAGATTGCCCCGGCGATCCGCTACGCTTTCCAGATTGCGAAGACAGGGCGTCCTGGACCGGTGCTCGTCGATATTACCAAGGACGCGCAGCAGGGCACGGCGATCTTCGACTTCGACGCGGCGAACCCGCGTGCCCATCGCGCCCATCCCATGTTGAACGTGGAGGAGCACGACCTTGCGCAAGCCGCTGAACTGATCCGCAATGCGAAACGGCCGGTGATCCTGGCCGGCCATGGCGTCATCGAATCCGGTGCTGAGGAGCAAGTGCGCACCCTGGCCGAGCGCGCGCAGATTCCCGTGGCCCTTACGCTGCTGGGCCTGGGCGGTTTCCCTGCCTCGCACTCGCTCAACCTGGGCATGATGGGCATGCACGGCGAGTCGTGGGTCAATCACGCCATCCAAGAGGCCGACCTGCTGATCGCCTGCGGCATGAGGTTTGATGATCGCGTCACCGGAACCATCGCGACGTACGCCACCAAGGCCAAAAAGATTCACATCGAGGTTGACCCCTCTGAGGTGAACAAGAACATCAAGGTGGACGTGGCCCTGATCGGCGACCTGCGTTCAGTGCTCGAAGAACTGCTGCCGCGCATCAGCGGCCGCGATGGTTCGGCATGGATCAAGACAATCGAATCCAGCAAGGGCGCGGTGGCAGTGCGCGACATCAAAAATCTGCCCGATTCCGGCCACCTCTACGCGGCTCACGTTATCCACGACATCTGGCGCATCACGGGTGGTAACGCCATCGTGGTGACCGACGTTGGCCAGCACCAAATGTGGGAGGCGCAGTATTTCCATCACGAGCATTCCCGCTCGCTGATCACCTCAGGCGGCCTCGGAACTATGGGATTCGGTTTGCCTGCGGCTATCGGGGCGAAGTTTGCCTGCCCGGACAAGGAGGTCTGGGTCATCGCCGGCGACGGCGGATTCCAAATGACCGCGTCCGAGTTGTCGACCATCGCCCAGGAACGGATCAAGATCAACATCGCCATCATCAACAACGGATACCTCGGCATGGTGCGCCAGTGGCAGGAGTTTTTCTACGAGCGCAACTACGAAGCCACACCTCTGGTCTCGCCTGACTTCGTCAAACTGGCCGACGCGCACGGCATCGCGGGTCTTGCCGTTCGCACCCGCGCCGATGTGGCCTCCGCAGTTGAGCAGGCACGCTCCACTCCCGGCGCGTTTCTGCTGAACTTCATGGTCGAAAAGGAAGACGCGGTTTATCCAATGATTCCCGCAGGCTCCTCGCTCCACGAGATGATTCGCCGTCCGGAAAAAGATCCGCTGATGGAGACGTAAACCAGGGAACAGGGAACAAGGGTCATGGATCGGGGTCAGGGAAAGCATAGCCGATTCGTGAGCCTGAAGTTCTTCGAAGAAGATTTGTGAGATTTGGGAGGAGATCAGGGCAAGGACATGGTTCGACAGAACTGATCCCTGACCGCTGACCACCGATCTCTGAAAGGCCTTTATGCTCCACACATTCGTCGCTTACGTGGAAGATTTGCCGGGCGTGCTCACGCGCGTGGCCTCGCTCTTCCGGCGCTTGAACATCAATATCAACTCCCTCACTGTGGGCCGCAGCGAGCGCGTGGGCCTGTCGCGGCTGACGCTGGTCTGCGAGGCCTCGGCCGAGGCCGGCCATCGCATCCGGGCCAGCCTGTATAAGCTGGAGAATGTGGTTGATGTGGATGACATTGCCCAGGCGCCGTCGGTCACGCGAGAACTCGCGCTCATCAAGGTGGCCGCAACTCCGCGCAGCCGCTCGGGAATCTTCGAGTTGGTGGAAGTCTTTCGCGCCCGCATCGTGGACCTGGCGCCGGAATCGCTGACCATCGAAATGACCGGCGTGGAAAGCAAGATCGAAGGGCTGATCCAGGTGCTCCGCGAAAGCGACGATAGCATTTTGGAAATTTGCCGCAGCGGCAAGTTGACCATGCGCCGCGGGCATCACACTTCGAGCGTTCTGAAGGCAATGGGCGCCGACGCGGAGCAGGCAGCGGAAGAGCTTACAGAAGACTGCGTGGCACGCGAACCGGAATAGCCCGGCCGCGAAGGTAGCGCCCAAACCGATTGAAACTAACCATAACCAAACAAGCAAAGGAAAATCATGGCGAAGACTTACTACGATCAAGATGCCGACCTCTCCCTCATTCAAGCCAAAAAAGTGGCCATCATCGGCTACGGCTCCCAGGGACATGCACATGCCCTTAACCTCAAGGATTCAGGGGTCCAGGTAAAGGTTGGCCTGGCGCCGAACTCGAAGTCCATCGCCAAGGCGCAAAAGGCCGGCCTGGAGGTCGATACAGTCGCCGCAGTCACCAAGTGGGCGGACGTGGTGATGGTTCTGGTTCCCGATCAGACCGCGGCAAAGTTGTATGCCGAAGAGATCGGGCCGAATCTGGCAGCGGGCAAGCTGCTCCTCTTCGCGCACGGCTTCAATATCCATTACAAGACCATCATTCCGGCAGCGGGCATCGACGTGGGCATGGCCGCGCCCAAGGCGCCCGGTCATCGCGTGCGCGAGGTCTTCACTGAGGGCGGCGGCGTTCCCTGCCTTATTGCCGTTCATCAGGACTCGACCGGCAAGGCTCACGCGCTTACCCTCAGCTACCTCAAGGGCATCGGCGGCACGCGCGCCGGAGTTCTGGAAACCACGTTCAAGGAAGAGACCGAGACCGATCTCTTCGGCGAGCAGGCGGTGCTCTGCGGGGGCGTCAGCGCGCTCATCAAGGCAGGGTTCGACACGCTGGTTGAGGCCGGCTATCAGCCTGAAAGCGCTTACTTCGAATGCCTTCACGAGCTCAAGCTGATTGTGGACCTCATCTATCGCGGCGGCCTGGCTTATATGCGCTACTCCATCAGCGACACCGCCGAGTGGGGCGACTACGTTAGCGGCCCGCGCGTCATCAACGCCGAGAGCCGCAAGGCGATGAAGCAGATTCTCACCGAAATCCAGACCGGCGAATTCGCCAAGCGCTTCCTTGCCGACCAGAACTCCGGCCGCAAGGAATTTTTGGCCTTCCGCGAAGCCGAAGCCAAGCACCCGGTGGAGATCGTCGGCAAACAGCTTCGCGCCGCGATGCCGTTCCTTGATCCGGTTACCGTGGAAGAAGTGGCCAAGAATCGGTAAGCAAAACAGCCTCCAGCTACTTGCTTTTAGCTTGTAGCTGGAGGCTCATTGTTGGATGAGATCTGCTCCGCTCACGGCCATTACTGAGAAACAAGATTCCTTATTGCTCTGACGTCATCTCATGTTGCATGAAACAGGCCGGTACGGTATCATGTTTCATGCAACATGAGGTTAAGCATGAGAACTGCCGTCACAGAGAGAGTTCGGAAGCATCGTGAGACGCTGCGCGCGGCAGGGTTGAAGCCGGTGCAGATATGGATTCCGGATACGCGGTTGGAGAGCTTTCGCAAGAAATGCGAGCAGGAGTGCTTGTCGCTGGTTGGCGACCCTCTGGAAGCGGAGACGCTCACCTGGATGGCTGAGGTCGCGGATACGGACGGGTGGGTATGAAGCGCGGCGATCTGGTTCCCGTAGTTTTGTCCGGAGCCTATGGAAAGCCTAGGCCCGCGCTGGTGATTCAGTCGGATCTTTTTCAGAAGCATCCATCCGTCACTGTTCTGCCTGTCACCAGCGATCTGCGTCCAATACAAACATTTCGCATATCCGTAGAGCCTACCGGCGAAAACGGCCTGCGCGCCACCTCGCAGATCATGGTGGATAAAGCCCACACTATTCCGCGTGACAAAGCCGGCGATCCCTTTGGCGTGCTGGAACCGCGGACTTTGTCTGCCGTAAATCGCGCGCTGGCGGTCTTTCTGGGACTGGGTTGAAATCCATATCAGCTTATGAGACGGCGTGCAATCAATTTTGCATTTCGTTGGCATATGAATCGAAATTGCGGAATGCCCAGGAAGAGAATCCGCCTCGGAGGCGAAAAAACACCTCCGAAGGATGACGTCTCTTCGGAGGCGCTTGCATTACACAAGTTAGACGGGGCCAGTAGCCGGCGCTGGAGGTCGGTAGCGCGCGGCTACTGGTGATCCCTATACAAACGAAGCTAGCTGCGGCTTCCCCTTTCCACGGCCACTTCGTGTCGCCCGGCTCAAAGAGGACTTTCGTACATGCCCTCCGAACCATGTTGACAACTGGAGTGTCTCTTATCGAGAAAACGTGTTCAGTGACGGTCGTCACACGTGTGCATATTTGTACCAAAAATGCGGGGTTAGTCTATCTGAATTTGGTTCCGTACCACTTCGCTGTTCAATTTTGAACACCTCGCGCTCAGGCAATCATTCAAACCGCAGGAATGGGCCGCATTCTTCCGCACGGCCCCGGAAGTGAGATTGACAAACCGCGCTGCGCATTTGAAAATCGGAGCTTCAGTTCGCTCTGGAGCGGATCTGCGCCCGGTCGCTCAGTGAACTCGAATCCGGACGCAACCCCTATGCTGACCCCGGACAATGAACGCGGCCTGCAAGTATTGGACGCAAGCAGAGCTTGTTGAGGGGTTTTTGGGACCCGGAAGAGTTTAAAAGGAGCACGAGATGGGGCTGGTGGACTGGGCTATCGTTGTGGTGATGGTGCTGGCGGTGCTGGGAGGGTTCACCCAGGGATTTTTTCGCGCCGTCTGCGGCCTGGGCGGCCTGCTGCTGGGCCTGGCGATTGCTGCCTGGAACTACGGCCGCATCGCGAAGTTGATTTTGCCCATGGTGCGGATTGAAGCGGTGGCCAATGCGATTGGCTTTCTCCTGATTGCACTTCTGGTAATGGCCTTGGCCGGCGTAGCTGGGAAAATTATCTCCAAAACTATTCATTCCATCGGGCTTGGCTGCCTGGACAGTCTGGCAGGAGCGGCATTCGGCTTTTTCCAGGGCGCGCTTCTGGTGACGCTGGTGATTCTGGTGACCGTGGCCTTTTTCCCCAGGGCTCATTGGCTGACGCAGGCCAAGCTTCCAAGGCTCTTTTTTGGGGCCTGCCACCTGAGCACAGATGTGAGTCCGCACGAGTTGGCAGAGCGCGTTCGGCACGGACTCAATGCGCTGGAAGAGCAGTCGCCGCGGTGGTTGCACCCCGACAAAGATAAATTGTGATTTTTCTCAGGACGCAGCCCAGGGAAATGTGGCAAGCTAGTAGAACAAACAGAGGTGGACGTGAGACGAGAACTGGACAGCCTGGTGACACAAATGCACTCCAGCGGTATGCGCTACGAGGACGCCGTAAGCGAGTTCAAGAAGCAATACCTGCGCGAAGTGCTGGTGGCGCACCGGGGAAACCAGTGCAAGGCGGCCGAGGAGCTGGGCATGCATCGCAACACCCTGAGCCGCACCATGGCCGAGTTGGGGCTCAACCTGGCCGAAGTGCGCGCCGGCCTCAAGCGTCCGCCGCGCAGCGAGCGTCCTGTCTATAGCGCGGTTCGCCAGGTCTTTGGCCGGGGCTGACGGCGCCCACAAGGACATGCAGACAAACCCACAGGCCTCTGAAGCGCGCGTCCAATCGCCAAAATCAACACAGGTAATGCAGGCTGCTGAAATTCCCGGAAAAAAGCCAGAAAAGCACCTCTCAAGGGCAAATGTCCCCGCTAATCTGGTTGATTTTCTGCCAGGATTCATCTCGCGGTTTGCCGCTCGGAAGCGTTTTCCAGAAATCGCGACAGCCCTGCTGCTGACAATGGCTGCAAGCGCCGGGTACGCACAGCCGGTCCAGGCCAAGCCTGCACAAACGTCGCCCGTCTCCACTCAGACCACTTCTCAAGGTGAGAACGCCAAACCTGCTCAGGACGTTAGCCTGGCCGGGCCGGTACGCAGCTCCGACCGGCGTCGCGCTGCCAAGCTCTATCTTTCCTCCAGCAAGCTCTTCGCGGATGGACAATTTGAAGCGGCCCTCAGCGGCTACCAGCAGGCGGCTAAGCTGGACCCCAGTAATCCCGACTACCCGCTGGCGGCAAGCGTCGCGCGCAGTCACGCGGTGACGGCGCTGATTCAGGCAGCGGCCAAAGACCGGTTGAGCGGCGATGCGGCGAAATCGCGAGCGGCCCTGGCTCATGCGCTCGAACTCGATCCGGGAAATCCCCAGGTGAAGCAGCACCTGTTCGAGATGGGAGACGATGCGGTGCTGGGCCAGCAAAGGCCCATCTACGAAAAAGCCGAACAGAGAGCCGGCGAAGGGGTGGAACTTGCGCCTGCTGCCGGAGTTCACAGCTTTCATCTGCACGGCGATCAGCGGCAGATCATCCAGCAGGTCTTCAAGGCCTACGGGATCGATGTCACGGTGGACGAGAGTGTTCGCGCGGTTCCGACCCGGCTGGATCTGGATAATGCCGGATTCGAGCAGGCGGCGCGCATCGTGGGAATGGCAACGGCATCGTTCTACGTTCCGCTGGACGCTCACCGTGCGCTGTCTGCCGGCGACACCAAGGCGAACCATGAGAAGTTTACGCCTCTCGAATTCGAGACGGTCTATCTTTCAGGGCTAAGCGCGACGGAGCTGACGGACGTGGTGAACCTGGCCAAGAACGTCTTCAATGCGCCGCAGGCTGTGGCGGAGCCCACATCGAATACGATTACCATCCGCGCGCCCCACGGGACGCTGAACGCCTTCAACGCCACCATGAGCGGGCTGCTGGACGGACGCAACCAAGTGCTGCTCGAAGTGCGCATGATACAGCTTGCGCACTCCAGCACGCGCAATACCGGGGTCCAGCCGCCGCAGAGCATGTCGGCCTTCAACGTTTATGCCGAGGAGCAATCCCTGCTGAACGCCAACCAGAGCCTGGTGCAGCAGATCATCTCCTCTGGCCTGGCTTCTCCCAGCGACACGCTGGCGATTCTCGGCATTCTGCTGGCTTCCGGCCAGGTGTCGAGTTCCCTATTCTCCGGCGGCGTTGCAACCTTTGGCGGCGGAATCACCGAGTCCGCGCTCGCTCCAGGTTCGGTCACGGCGAACCTCAACCTGAACTCCTCTGACTCGCGCGAGCTGGATCAGATGCAGTTGCGCCTGGGCGATGGCGAGGCCGCAACCATGCGCAGCGGCACGCGCTATCCCATTCAGACGTCGTCGTTCTCGAGTTTGTCGGCCAGCACAACGAGCATTGCTGGGCTTACTGCGGCGGGAAGTTCCAGTAGCCTGTCTTCCCTGCTCGCCTCCTACTCCGGGAGCCTGCCGAATATTCCGCAGGTCGAGTACCAGGACCTTGGCCTGACCCTGAAAGCGACGCCCAAGGTGATGCGCAACGACGAGGTTGCGCTCACCGTGGACCTGAAGATTGATGCTCTCGCGGGGATATCCATCAACGGCAACCCGGTGCTCAATAATCGCGCCTGGTCCGGCGTGGTGACGCTCAAACAGGGCGAGGCCGTCGAAGTGGTGAGCGAACTGGACAAGTCGGAAAGCCGCGCCATCAGCGGCACACCGGGACTCAGCGAGATTCCCGGCCTCAACAATCTGACCGGCAACGACACGCTGAAGAACTACGCGACGCTGCTGATTGTCATCACGCCTCATGTTTTGCGCGGCACGCAGGCTGCCGGCCACTCGCCGATGATGCGCATCGAGCGCGGGCAGACGCCGTAGCGATAAAGCTGTTCTCCAATTGCTACACCCCTAAACCACAACCGCTGAGTGGCTTTTTCCCTAAGAGCCTGTCCGAAAACTATGTCTTGAAGGGTACGGGCTTCAGCCCGTCCGTTGGGAGCCCATTTTTGATTTCCGGCTTTAGCCGCGGAGGGAATGCAAGCTGCCGTAAAAGCATACCTCAGGGGCTAAAGCCCACAACAGTTCCTACCTTTGATGTACGGGCTAAAGCCCGTACCCTTCACCTAAACCGTACCCTTCACTTAAAGCCCGTACCTTTCACCTAAAACCGAGTTATTGGACAGCTTCCAAGAAAAAGCCGCCTTGCACGGTGTCTGCAAGAGCGCATGAATTGGAGAGCCGCTCTAAGCTGGCCCGATTCCGCGTACAACTCGCCGAACTCCGCCAAACGCAGCACGGGCAGACAGGTTGAAACTCCTGTCTGCCCGTGCTACATAGCCAGCCTTATGCAATTCTTCTGACTCGCCACTCCATAGATTACTGGGCAGTCACGCCGTCCAGCTTGGCCTGGAACAGGATGATCTGCTTGATGACATCATAGGGAGCGTTGGCGGGAACCTGACGGCCGTTGACCAGCAGCGTAGGAGTCTGAGTGATGCTCAGGTCCTGAGCCAGTTTCTTTGAAGCCTCGACCGCGGCGATGATTGCGGGGGTTGTGGAGCAAGCGGCGATCTTGGCCGGGTCCAGACCAGCCTTGGTCACGCCACTGTTCAGGGTCAGAGTGGCGCCGTCGGGCGTCTCCAATCCGTCCTGGCCATCAAATACCGCCGACGCAAAGGTGAAGAAAGCGGCGCTGCCGCCCTGCTTGGCCACACAAAGGCTATAGGCCGCCGCGTTGGCCGCCGCGGGGTGCTGCGGCAGCGGGTAGTTCTGGAAGACAAAGCGAGCCTTGGGGAAATCCACGGCCAGTTTGTCCATGTTGGCCTGCGCTTCCTTGCAGTGGGGGCACTGGAAGTCGGCAAACTCGATAATCTCGAGGGTTTTCAACGCCGAGCCGCGGTACGGGCCATCCGCGCGCTCCTGAGCGATGGCGCGCAATTCCGCATAGGGATGCTCGCCAAAGGCGATGATGTCTTCGCCGGCGATGATGTGCTTGCCGTCGGGGAGAACAAAGAACTGGAGCGCTGCTGGCTTCTGCTTGCCGGTCTTGTCGCCGATGAAGACGATCACCTTGCTGACGCCCTCGACTGGCGTCTTCAGAATTGCCTGAACCTGCCAGACGCGGCTCTCTTCATAGCCCCAGCTAACGGTGAGAAAAGCGTTGACGGCGTCCTTGGTGGGAGTCGCGGCGGTGAAGTTGGCCGGATCGGGTTTGGGAAACACGGGCGCAACAGCCGGAGCTGGCGCAGCGGGAGCCGGTGCGGACGGGACCTGCGCAGACGGAGCCTGCTCGGGCGCGGCGGGCACATCCTGTTGCGCCGCGGCCTGCAAGACGGGCAGAGACATAGCAATCAGCGCCAAGGCGCTGGCAAAACGGGCAGAAAGACGAATCAAGTTGTTTCTCCTTGAATTTCTGAAAAACTAAGTTGCGCAAAAGCTGGAGTATGGAAAAGCCCCTGATATGGCAAAGGACTCCCTACCTCTAGCTTATACCTGAACTTTGACGGCAATGGGGAACCTGCGGCCCATGCCAAACGACTTCGAGGTCACCTTCAGAACCGGGGCTGCCTGCTGGCGTTTGTACTCGCTGCGTTCGACCAGGCGCACCACCTGTTGGACGAGTTGCAGGGGAAATCCGTGTGCCTGCGCGATTTGCTCGGGGGTCTCATAGCGCTCCACGTAGGCTTCGAGGATGGGATCGAGAACCTCGTAGGGCGGCAGCGAGTCGGTATCTTTTTGGTCCGGACGCAACTCGGCCGAGGGCGGCTTTTCTAGAATTGTCCGCGGAATCACTTCAGTTTCACGGTTAATCCACTGGCAGACGGCGTAAACGCGGGTCTTCACCAGATCGCCGATCACCGCCAGCGCGCCCACCATGTCGCCATAGAGGGTGCAGTACCCCACGGCCATCTCCGACTTGTTGCCGGTGGTGAGCACCAGCGCGGAAAACTTATTGGAGAGGGCCATCACCAGGTCGCCGCGAATGCGAGACTGTATGTTTTCCTCTGTGGTGTCTGGCTTGGTTCCGGCGAAGAGCTGCTCCAGTGCGTGCGTAAACTCCGCGAACAGACCGTTGATGCTGATCACTTCAAAACGAATGCCCAGGTTTGCAGCCAGCAGTCGGCTGTCGTCGATGGAGCCTGCGGACGAGTATGGGCTGGGCATGCCGATGGCGACCACGTTTTCCGCGCCCAGCGCCTCAGTGGCGATGGCCGCCACCAGCGCGGAATCGATGCCGCCGCTCAAGGCTACCAGGGCCTTGCTAAACCCGCATTTGCGGACATAATCGCGCGTGCCGAGAACCAGTGCGTGATAGGCTGCCGCAGTGTCGTCCTCTTCTGGGGCGGGAATAACCCGCGCATCGAACGGATCAACGACGACCAAATCCTCTTCAAAGGATGTGGCCTGGGCAATCAGTTCTCCGCGCTTATTGAGCGCCAAAGAGGAGCCGTCAAAAATCAGGCTGTCGTTGCCGCCAACTTGATTCGTCAGCAACACGGGCACGCCGTCACGCCGGGCAATGGCGGCCAGCATCTGGCGGCGCATGGCGCGCTTCCCATGCCAGAAAGGCGATGAGGAAAGGTTGATATGCACCTGAGGATGGTGGCGCATCAGCTCTTCCATGGGATCAAAGTTGTATAGGCGGCGTGGCCAGAAGCTCTTGTCGTTCCATGCGTCCTCGCAGATGGTAATGGCCAGCCGGACGCCATCCAGTTCCACAACCTGCTGCGGCCGCGACGGGGTAAAGTAGCGCTGTTCATCGAAGACGTCGTAGAACGGCAGCAGGCGCTTGTGCTGCTCGAGCAGCACACGGCCGCCATCCAGCAGAACGGCGGCGTTGACGGCCGGCTTGTCATACCAGCCACCTGCATCCGTTGTCGGTGTCCGGGGCTTTCCGCTCTCGCCCTCGGACGGCAGCGCCACGCCCGCCAGCACAGCGCTGGGCAGATCGCGGGTAGCCTCGGCCAGTTCAGCGACGGCCGAGCGGCAGCGCGCGAGAAAGCTCGGCTTTTCAAGGAAATCGGCAGGCGGGTAACCGCAGATCACAAGCTCGGAAAAAACGGTAAGCCGAGCACCCTGCTCTGCCGCTCGGCGGGTGACCGCGACAATTTTTTCAAGATTTCCGGTGAAATCCCCGATGGTTGGATTGATCTGTGCCAGTGCGATCTTCACACCATCAGTTTAATTCACTTGAGAGAGCCGAAAGCTGGCAGCCTGCGCTACGTTCCGGTCCCCGCCAAAACCACTGCAAAAGTGCGCAGAATGATCTGCAAATCCAGCCAGATGCTCCAGTTTTCAATGTAGATCTTATCCATAGATATATAGCTGTCAAACGAGGGTTCCTGGCGCGCCTGGACCTGCCACAGGCCCGTAATGCCCGGGGTCACATCAAGCCGGCGAAGATGCCTCAGCTCATACGCGCGCACCTCGCTGCCTAAGGGCGGACGCGGCCCGACCACGCTCATATCGCCGCACAGCACATTAAAGAACTGGGGAAACTCGTCCAGCGAGTGCTTGCGCAGGAAGCGGCCCAGCCTGGTGATGCGGGGGTCGTCGGTGATCTTGAAAAGCACGCCGTCACGTTCGTTCCTGTGCATCAAGCCGACACGCCGCTGTTCCGCGTCGGCAACCATCGTGCGGAACTTCATGCAGCGGAAAGGGCGCCCTTTCTTTCCGATGCGCTCGGATGCATAGAAAACCGGGCCGGGAGAATCAAGCTTGATGGCGATGGCGATGAGCAGAAACAGGGGTGAAAGAAGAATCAACACCATGCTGGAGAAGACAACATCCAGCCCGCGCTTGAGCAGCAGCCTCACCTCAGGAACATGCCCGCGATGCAGTGAGATGGTAGGAAACTGGCCGATGTATTCGATAGAGCTGTTCAAAGCCAGGCTATCGTACATTTCGGGGACAATGCGCAAGCCCACCCCAAAGTGGCGAGCTTGTTCGAGAACATCCTGCACAACCCCGCGCTCACAGGGGGTGGCGAAGATGATCTCATCCACAAACTGCGTGCGAACCTGCTGAAAAAGCGTGTCGAGCGTGCCGACCACATCGCCGCTGATTGGCGCAAAGCGGGAATCGGCGACCGCGGGCTGGCCGGGGCCGGGAACTTCAATGAAACCCTTGAATCTGTATCCCAGGTGGCGGATTCTCTCCAGGTAAAAGCGAAAAGCCGTTGCCTCCGGCCCGGTGCCTACGATGAGAACGTTGCGCGTGCCGATCCCTCGCTCGAAATCACGGTACAGCAAGAGGCGATAAGTCAGGCGGCGCAGACTGAGGGTAATCGTGACCAGCCCCACAGTGGCCAGCACGATGGTGCGGGAAATATCCCCGGCATGTAACAGGTACAGCGTGCCAGCAAGCAGAAGGCCGGAAGTAAGGCAAGCCTGCAAGCTCAGGCGCTGCTCCTGGAGAATGCTGTTCAGCCGGGTGGGCGAGTAAAGATTGAACCGCTGACTTGTGATCACCAGCGAGAACGCGAAGAAGCACAGAAGAGCCACGAGAATTCCCATGGAGCGGCCATGGATGAGCGTGCCGTGCCACAACTCCCTCGCGCCCGCCAACGGGCTTGTATGCATCCGATAAATGGTGGCCAGCGCCACGGAGACGAGAATGGTCATCGCATCCAGGGCCATCCAAAATCTGGCCTTGCCAAGCGAATCGTGCGCTGGACCCCTCGCCCGGCCTTCCGCCCCTGCCTGCGAGGAAGACACTGAGGCGGACATTCTCTGCCATAATTCCGACGTTCCCATGCGGCCTTGCAAACCCCAAACTACAAAAATATGAGGCAAAGTGGGCATAATCTTCCCACTCGAAAATACAAACCAGTCCGGAAACCTGGAGCGAATCCGGCTGAAGTGAAGACAGTTGAATTTACGTAATTATACCGCGCCCTCCGGGCTGCGGCAGAGATCTTCCTTTACCTCAAAAACGCCCTGATGCCAGGCCCTGATCGAGACCCACTCAAACAACATCTCCCCGCGCGGCGAGTCGCGGCAAGTGAAATTTCAAGTTCGTGGTTACGATGCAAGAGGCAGTTCATTCCGAAGGTAATGCGTAAGCATCCAGCGCCATGAATTGCTGAATATTTGGGTCGGACGAAGCCATGAAGCCCTGGAGCGGGCCGAAATATTGCGCCCGGCCCTGATGCAGGAAAAGCACCAGGTCGGCGAGCCGCTCCGCAAAACGAATATCGTGGGTGACCACAATGCTGGTCTTGCCGAGATGCTGCTTGAGAATCTCGATCAGGTCGCCGAGGCGGCGGGCAATGATGGGATCGACCATGGTGGTTGGCTCGTCGTAAAGCACGATCTCCGGCTCGGCGGCGAGGGCGCGGGCGATGGCCACGGCGCGCTTTCGGCCCGTCGAGAGGCTGGCCGGCAGCGCATCCACCACATCTTCGGCGCCCACGACATTGACCAACTGAGCAACCTTCTCCTGGATCTGCTCCTCGTTGAGGCCGCCGCGCTCGCGCAGCGGAAAGGCTACATTCTCCCGCACGCTGAGGGAATCGAAGAGAGCGCCATTCTGGAAGACCATGGTGATGTGCTTGCGGATGGCTCGCAATCCCTCTTCGCCGAGACCGATAATCTCCTGACCGTCAACGCGGATGGAGCCCTCGTCCGGCTTGAGAAAGCCCATCAGCATACGCAGGGCCACCGACTTGCCCACGCCGCTGCGGCCGAGTATGCAGAGGGTCTGGCCACTATTCACAGAAAAGCTCACGTCCTCCAGAATAGGCCGGTCATCGAAGGCGACGCTGACATGGCTGAAGTCAATGATGCGCTCCGACGGCGCGGAGACATCCGCGAGGTTATCCAGCTCTCCGGCGCAGGCTTGATCCAGTTCCCTGGACAACTCCGCATTGGAAGGAAAATCGGACATGGCCGTAGATTCAGCTTACGCGATGGGAGCGAGGCGGCGGCTTTTTCCCGGCTCACGTGCCCCGGAGGAATAATTATCTGCAAGGTTTCGAAAATAAAAATAGGGGGTAGGGAGGCCTTCAGGGGTGAACAGGTAAAACCCCGCTCTGCCGATTGCTTTCATTCTGCGCCGGGAGAACGAAATTATCTGCATTGAGAGTGGTAATCCTGATAACTCAGGCGCGAGACGCGGTCTGCCTTGCCAGCCATGATCTGAGCGCCTGGTCCGCGCGGCTCTGCCAGCCGTTGCCGGTGGCGCGCAGCCCCTCGGCCACATCTGGCGAGAGTCGAATCGAGATAGGAACCTTCTTCGGCGTCTTCTGCGGGCCGCGCTTGCGGAGCTTCAGCAGTACTTTCTGTTCCGCTTTCGGCAGCGTCGAAAATGGCTTGAAGAGGGCAACGTCTTCGGCTGCGATCTCTCTTACCTCGCCGTCTTCGTCAATCAATGGTTTGCGGTTTGCCATAGAGCTTTGCCTCCCGTTTGTTGGTTTTTCGAAAACTGATGACGCGGATTCCGTCCGGCTTTGGAATGTAGCAGAGCAGATGCAGCCGCTCATCCAAATAGCCGACAGCCACGCGCCGCATTTCGTTGTTGCGGGAATAATTCGCGATCAATGCGGTCTCGAAGTCGAAGTCCGCAGCCCGCTCGAAGGAAAGTCCGCGTTCGCGGATATTGCGCTCATTCTTTGTGGGATCGTACGTGATTCCTATAGGTTTATTGTATATACTATTTGGAGAAAGTCAAACCGACTTGCGGGTTTGGACGGTCCCAATTCGGAGAATAGCCCGTCTACGCGGCCTTAGTGAACGGCGTGATCTTCCGGACTTTTTTACGCTTTGCCTGCGCAAATTCATAAGATGATTGCATATCAAACCAAAAACTGGGATGCGTTCCCAATGCTGCCGACAGGCGCAACGACATCTCCGCAGAGATGCCTGCGCGGCAATTGAGAATCCTGGACAGCGTCACGCGCGAAACGTGAAGATGCTTCGCTACATGAGTAATGTTCATCCCTTCCAGGTATTCCTGAAGCACCTGGCCGGGGTGTGCTGGATTGTGCATTTCCGTAGGCATATCTTCTCCTCAGTGGTAATCCCGATAATCGAGCAGAATGGCGTCTTCGCCTTCAAAGGTGAAGGTCAAACGATAATTACCGTTCACCCGGATCGACCAATGCCGCTCGCTGCCTTGCAGTCGATGCAATCCCCACGACAGAGGGGTTGCCAAATCGGACGGTTGTTTTGCTTCGTTGAGGGCAGTCAACTGCACCCTCAATTTCTGCGCATGATTCGGTTGAATTCCGGCCTTGCTGTCGGTCTTGAAGAACTTCTCAAGTCCGGCATGACGGAACGACTTGACCATTTGTTAACTATAACGATATAGTTTACAGTTGTCAAGAATCCTTGCAAGGGTTGTCTCCCAGTCTCGGAAGCGAGACTTTGGCCACCCGCCCTCCGTATTTCAAGCTAAATGCAGCCGTTAGTTCATAGCTTTCCGTCATGACGTGCTATAGTGTTGCCCAAAGACTTATCGCCCTTTTCAAGGGAACGATGTCCTTGAGGGATCTTATGCGCAAGAGAGCGGCTTTCCTTTTCCTATCCTTCCTTTCCGCAGCGATGGTCTGCGGCTGCGGAAACTCCATCAGTGCTGGAAATCTCGGCGGGGGCACCCCGACGACTATCACGTTCACCACCACAGGGGTTACGCCGACCGCTGTCGCCACCAAAATCGGCTCCGGTCCTTTCACTCCGGCAACGCTCACGTCGGGCGCGTTGACCATCACTATTCCCAGCAACGAAACCAGCTTTGCAGTAGCGTATTTCTGCACTGTGCTCTTATCCCCGAGCGGTAACGCACCATCGGAGGTCACGGAGCAGGACGTCTTCGAGGGCACAACTCTTGACGGCAATTCGTTCTCTGGTGCCTGTCTCCCAGGACTTAGCACCTCTCCTCCTGCGGCACCCACTGCGCAGCTAACCGGTTCGGTCGATGCCAGCGCCATCCCCGGGGTCAACTATTTGGTCGTTTCTGCTGGGAATGTCGACTTTAACTTCCCATTCACCAACGCTACCAGTTTTGGCTTCGCCACGACGACAGGAACAGATAGAGTGCGAGTGCTGGCCTATGACGATGTTTATAGCCCACCTGCGTCCAGTGGGAGCACAACCTTGGCTGCGGCAAAGAGCTTCGACGGCCAGGCTGTTCCAGGCGCACTAAATGGCGGAAATACTGTAACACTTGGCTTGCAAGATGAAACAACGCCGGTAGCGATTAACTATAGCAACCTCCCCTCGGGATTCACAATTGATTCCTCAACCGCGAGTTTTGTGACGAGCGCCGATGGGGCGTTTATTGTCGCGTCCCCAGCTACAAAACAGTATGTGGCCATTCCTATGGGCGCGACCGAGAGCGGCGACTACTACAGCATTTACATGGACGCATATAGCGGCAGCTCAGTCATGTCGGTAGTCAAAAACCTTACCTCAGCCGTTCCTGTGGCCGTCACATTTCCCCCGGGTTGGTCCTATGCGGGGCCGACGCCCGCAGCCCAGCCAATTTTCAACGTCGCTTATCAGGGGTTTTCCGGCAGCGACGGCGTCAGCTATGTGGCGGCCTGGAACTGGTGGCCGGTCGGCAACGGTATCCAGTATTCCGCCACTGTGACAGCGACGAGGAATTATCTGAACGGCACGACGTCGGTTTCTATGCCGGATTTATCGGGACTGGCAGGGACTCTCGCTCCTCCAGTCTCTGGAACCTATCTGAATTGGACTGCGAGAATTTTTCAAGCTACATTTGGATCGCAACCTGCCTCTCTTGCAAATGAGACCTTGACGGACGTCCAAAATTCAGGCACATACCAGGTTCCCTGATCTCGGACTGGCTGTTCGTTTTCTAATGTTGGGCGGGTTGACCGCCCTTAAAGTCAGTGACAAGTGAGGGTGAAGTATCCTTTCTGCGTTCGTTGCGGGTGCCCCAGGTCTCGATTATCAGGAGACCTGGGGCGACAGGATTTATTTGCCAGCTTCTTCGAGGAAGCGGACGATGGATTCGATGCCCAGTTCGAAGTTCTTCAGGTGGTACTTCTCGTTGGGGGCGTGGATGTTGTCGTCGGGAAGACCAAAGCCCATCATCACGCTGGGCATTCCCAGATGGCGGTCGAAGTCGCCGACGATGGGGATGGAGCCGCCGGAACGGATAAAGACCGTGTCCTTGCCCCATACCTCGTGCAGCGCCTTGGTGGCAGCCTGAATGTAGGGGTTATCGACGCGAACCAGGCAGGCGTCGCCGGAGTGAATCAGCCGCACCTCGACATCGACGCCGACGGGCGTGATCTTTTCCACATAGGCCTTGTAAAGAGCAAAAGCCTTGGCCGGAGTCATGCCGGGAACCAGGCGCATGGAGACCTTGGCGAGAGCCTTGGCGGGGATTACGGTTTTCGCGCCCGCGCCGATGAAGCCGCCGGGGATGCCGTGCACGTCGAGCGAGGGCCGCGCCCATGTGCGCTCCATGACGCTGTAACCGGCCTCGCCCACCAGTGTGCGTGAACCTACCTCGGTCTTGCGATAGTGCTCCTCGTCGAAGGGCAGGCTCTTCCAGGCCTTCAACTCCTCAGGGCTGGGCGGAATGATGTCGTCGTAGAAACCGGGGATGAGGATGTGGCCGTTCTCGTCTTTCAGCTTGGCCAGCATATGCGCCAGAGACATGAAGGGATTGGGCGCCGCGCCGCCGTACATGCCGGAGTGCAGATCGGTCTTGGCGCCGCGCACTTCCAGTTCGGTATAAATCATGCCGCGCAGGCCGACGCAGAGGGTGGGCAGACCAGGCGCGAAAAGTTCTGTATCGCAGACCAGGGCAAAATCTGCCTTGAGGTCGGCAGGTTTGGAAGCGACGTATTCGGCAATTCCCTCTCCGCCGACTTCTTCGTCGCCCTCGAGAATGACGCGCACATTCAGAGGCAGCTTGCCGTTAGCGGTCATCAGCGACTCCAGCGCCTTGACCTGCGACCACACCTGGCCCTTGTCGTCACAGGTGCCGCGGCCGTAAAGGTTGCCGTCGCGCTCGGTGGGCTCGAAGGGCGGCGTAAGCCACTCGTCATCAGGATCGGTGGGCTGCACATCATAGTGGCCGTAAAAAAGCGCAGTGGGCTTGCCGGCGGCGTGCAGCCAGTCGGCATAGACCAGCGGATGGCCGGTGGTGTCAATGAGGCGCACATGCTCCATGCCGATGCGCGTGAACTCGGCGGCCAGAAACTCGGCGGCGCGGCGGCAATCGCCCTTGTTCTCAGGCAGAGTGGAGACAGAAGGAATGCGCAACAGATCCTTGAGCTCTTTCAAGAAGCGGGGATGATTCTGACGTGCGTAGGTTACAGCGGGTGAAGACATGGAAATGCTCCCTTAGAATGAATTTCATGGCCAACAAAGGAGTATAGGCGCTCGGGCGCCATTTTGTCCGGTGGTGCGAAAGGAAGACCTCTTGCGAAATCGCGAAAGTACAAGTCTATGTGCTCGCCAGCTCTTTCTGATGTCCTTTCTGATCCTGATGGCCGCATCCGCATCGGCCCAGGCCGCCCCTCCGGTCAGCCCCTATTATGCAAGGACCAACACCTTCAGCATCTTCGGCGCTTACTCGGGCGACTCCAGCCATATTCTCCTGGGCGATGCCGAGAACCGCAAGCTCCTGAACTTTGGCGTTGCCTATGATCGCAAACTCTACCTCAACCGCATCGTCAACTGGCAGTACAACGGGGAGCTATTGCCAGTGGCGCTGGAGAGCGACCCGGTAGTCCACACTGTAATTAATCAGACTACCCCGGTCTTTTACGCTACTTCCAACGACGTTCAGACTGATGCCTGTGTCTCGGGAATGAGAAGTTATGACGACACTATTACGTACAATGGAAAAACTGTCACGTATATTGGCACAGTTACGACATCGTGCTCCCGTCAGTGGACGATCGGCGAAGGCATCTCCCCCGTCGGCTTTCAATGGAACTTTCTGCCCCGGCAAAAGCTACAGCCATTCTTCATCGGTCACGGCGGTTATATGTATTCCACGCAGCCGATTCCTATTCCGCAGGCCGGCTCCTTCAACTTCACCTTCGACTTTGGCGCTGGATTTGAGCTTTACCGCTCGAACACCAAATCCATTCGCGCCGAGTACCGTTATCACCACATTTCGAACCACAACACAGCCAATATGAATCCCGGCATCGACAGCGGACTTTTTCAGGTCACGTATTCTTTTGGACGGTAGGATCGTTTCAAGCCTCGGCTCTGTTCTATATCCGGCAACGTATGCTTGTAGCAGATGCCTCCGATTCTCAACGCGCAATCCGTGACCAAACAGTTCGGCGCCAAGCCGCTCTTCCAGAAC